>Ga0256868_10002266_pt1 | contig 10045 bp, 11 predicted proteins | sample RVTome_13_FD_187341 | JGI IMG/M metagenome (GOLD analysis project Ga0256868, IMG submission 187341) | Soil microbial communities from uranium-contaminated site in the Upper Colorado River Basin, Wyoming, United States - RVT92D227 HiSeq ... | reverse complement strand
GGCGCCGCCGGGCCACCTCCGGGAGGGACCATGCGCATCGACGTCGCTCTCGTGCCGGCCGAGGCGAAGCGCTGGGGCTCCGCCGTCTGCATCGTCCTCGACCAGCTGCGGGCGAGCTCCGTGATCGTGACCCTGCTGGAGCGCGGGGCCGAGGCCGTGATCCCGGCCGCCAGCCTCTCCGAGGCGCGGCGTCTCGCGCGGGCGATCGGGCCGACGGCGATCCTGGTCGGCGAGCACAACGTCGTCCGGGCGCCCGGGTTCGACTTCGGCAACTCCCCGGCGGAGGTCGGGCGGGCCGATCTCCGCGGGCGCACGGCGGTCCTCTCCTCCCGCAACGGCACGGGCGTCCTGCGCTCCATGCCCGGGGGCACCACGGTCCTCGTCGGCTGCCTCCTCAATGCCACGGCGGTGGCCCGCGCCGCCTTCGCCCAGGCCCGGGCCGAGGGCGCCGCCCTGGGGATCGTGTGCGCCGGCCGCCGCGGGACCTTCGCGATCGACGACGCGTTCGCGGCGGGGGCCATCCTCGAGCGCGTCCTGGCCGAGGCCGGCGTCGACGACCGCGACCTCGCGACTGCTGACGGCCGGCTCGACCCGCGGGCGCCCGTCGAGCCCCCCGACGTCCTCGTCCTGACCGACGCGGCCCGGGCGGCCCTCCAGCTGTGGCGCACGACGCCCGACGTCGTCGCGGCGTCACGCTCTTCGTGGAGCGGCCACCTCCTGGCGAGCCACCACCTCCTCGCGGACATCCCCGCCAGCCTGCCGGTCGACGCGAGCAGTATCGTCCCCGTCGTCGTCGCCGGGTCACCGCCGCGCATCGAGCCCCGGCGCGCCTAGACTCCGGGTGGCGGGCCGTGGCGTGCTCGCCGTGGAGCAGGAGGAACCGCCCGCCGTGCGTCGCGCCTCGTTGATGCTGGCCGCCGTCCTCGTCGCCGGCTGCGCCGGCGCCCCGAGCGGGGCCACGCCCGTCCCCACCCAGGCGCCGGCGGCGCTCCCGGCCGGCACCTACTCGTCGGCCGCCTTCCGGCCCGCCGTGACCTACACCGTCCCCGCGGGGTGGCGGGTCACCTCGGACGCGTCGGACTACTTCGCCCTGCAGCCGGTCGACTCCGAGGTCACCGGCATCCACCTCTTTCGCGACCCCCTCGCGGCATCGCAGGACGCGGCCTGCCCGACCATCGCGGAGCCGGGCGTAGGGAAGCTCTCGCTCGAGCTCGCCACCTGGATCCGGGGCCTCCCCGGGATCGTCGCCAGCAGTCCGCGGATGGCCACCGTGGGCGGCCTGCGCGGGGTCGAGCTCGACCTGGCCCTCAACACGGGCTGGACCGCATCCTGCCCCTACGCCCCAATCGGCGTCCCCACCGTGCCGCTCTTCGTCGGGACGACCGGCACCCTCCGCTGGACCGTCGCCGGCAACGAGCGCCTCCGTGTCGCCCTCCTGGACGTGCCGGGCGGCGGGACGGTGGTCGTCGACGTAGACGCCTTCGACGGCACCCTGGTGGACGGCCTGCTGGCCGCCGCGGCCCCGATCGTCCAGAGCCTCTCGTTCGCCACGCCCTGACGCCTGCCTTGCCGGCCGCCGGGCGGACCCATCCGCGACGGGCGCCCGAGGCAGCCGCCGGAGGGCTACGCGCCGACGCGCGAGATCCCGTCGACCTCGTCGAAGGCGCGGTCGAAGGTCATGATCCGGTCGATGCCGCGGCGCCGCATGATCGCGAGGTGAACGGCGTCTCGGGCCGAGAGCCTCGTTGCGAGGACGATCTGCCGGGCCCGCTCGACGTCGGTCCGCTCGACCGGGTACACGTCGTCGACCACGCCCAGGAGGGCCGCCGTCGCCGGCTCGATCGCGTCCCGGCGCTCGATCGCCACGTAGCGATGGAGGATCTCCTGGAGGACCTCTGCGTCGGTCACCAGGAGCTCGCCGTCGGTGATCGCCCGCTCGAGCAGGACCCGGGCTCTCTCCTTGTTCGGGTGGTCGGCCCCGACGAGGTACATCGGGATGTTCGAGTCGACGAAGATCACGCGGAGCCGCCATCGCGGTAGCCGCGCTCGATCTCCTCGAGCATGGCGGCCAGGTCCCCGGCGGGGTATGCGTGGCTCACCGCTTCGCGGACGGCGCGGAGCTTGCGCCCGGTCTCGGGGTAGCTCGCGGTGTCCCGCGCGACCCGGAGGGCGTCGCGAACCCACGCCGCGGTGGTCTGGCGGCGGCGCCTGGCCAGCTGCTGGATCTCGGCCAGCTCGTCGTCGGGCAGGAGGACCTGGAGGCGCTTTGTCATGGATATGAGTCTAGGTGACTCATCATGATGAGTCAATCGCCCATGCGGCGACATCAGAGGGCCGCGAGGACCTCCGTGGCGACACCGACGGCGACGGCTCGCAGGGTGGCCTCGCTGCCCGGCCCGCTCACGCGCACGTCGACGAGCCATGCCGCGGAGCAGACGCGCAGCGTGCCCACGGTCAGCTCGGTGCCGGGATCGACCCACGACCACGTGGCGGTCGAGCCGAGGCCGCCCACGGGCGTCGTCGGCTCGCCGAGCGGCGGGCAGCCGACCGCCCCGGAGGGGAAGCCGGCGGCGTCGGTCACCTCGAGCTCCACCTCGATGGCCGGACCAGGAGGCGAGGGCCAGATGCACTCGGCCGCCGTCCATAGGACCCCGTTCTCGTCGTGGTTGAACGTGTTGGCGTCCCCGGGTTCCAGCGCGTTGCCCGCCAGCTGCTCGACCGTCGCCTCGGGGATCAGCGTGCATGGGTACTCGCCAGCCGGTCCGGCCGTCCGCGCCGGCCCGGATGCCCCGCCGGCGCCACCGGCGAGCGTGACCTCGACCGTTCGACAGGTCACCCCGGCGTCCCCGAGGCCGCCTGCCATCACGTTCCATTCGACGACCGCCCCCGGCGCGGCGCTGGCCGTGTCGGCCGTCCCCTCGCCCAGCTTCGTCCCCGCGGCATCGTAGAAGCCCATGGTGATCCGGTAGGCAGTCGGCACGCTGCCCTGGTTCTCGATGGTCCCGGCGGCCGTCCCCACCCCGCCGGCGCTCTGGCACTCGACGATGTCGATGAAGGCGCGAACACCGTCCGGGTTGGCGGCGTTCGGGGGCGGAGCCGTCACGCCCGTGGTGCTGGTCGGGCCGGCACCCCCGGAGCAGCCGGCAACGACGAGCGCGACCACCAGCGCCACGACCCCGGGGGCCGGCTTCGGCCCTCGCCGTGGGCGGTCCCTCCGCAGCGTTCCACCGGCGACTCGTTCCCACATGGCAGCCCCTCCTCCCACGACGGCGAGGCTGCCATTCTGAGCCCGGGGCGGCGCGATGACCACCCACGGCGCCGTTGGACGGGCTTCTCCCCGACCGCCCGGGTGAAGGGAAGGCGGCCTCGCGGCCGGCTTCCGATGGTGGATCGGCGCGGCGACGACGAGCGCCCAGCACTCGGCGCGTTCTCCCTTGACACGTCCTGCCCCGCGACTACGCTCTGCCGACCGCGGACCGAGCGTGTCCCATCGGATGCCCCGCGGCAGGAGGGGGATCCCATGCCCAAGTACCTGGTCACGGGCAGCTACACCGCGGAGGGCGCCCGTGGCGTTCTCGCGGAGGGCGGCAGCGGTCGGCGCGCCGCCACGGCGCAGCTCATCGCCTCGCTCGGCGGAACCATGGAGGCGTACTACTTCGCCTTCGGGAGCGACGACTTCTACATCATCGCCGACATGCCCGGCAACGCCGCGGTCGCCTCGGCGGGGCTGACCGCGTCCGCGTCCGGCGCCGTCCACACCCGGACGATCGTGCTCATCACGCCCGAGGAGCTCGACGCCGCCGCGAAGCTCTCGCCTCGCTACCGCGCACCCGGGGCCTGAGCGGCCACCGACCGCACATCCGGCCCCGGCGTCCATCCGGGCGCCCGGGCCGGCCTCGCGATCATCTGGTCCCGGGCGCCTCGTGGATCGCCTGGGCAGCTCCTCGAGCGCCTCCTCCAGCCGCGTCTCCTCGTCCATTGCGCCCCAGTGCAGCCCGGTGGTGAGCCCGGCGATGCCGGCGCCCACGATGACGGCGTGGCGAGGTGCCCGGGTCGGCGTCCCGCCGACGCGTCCCGGCTCGGCGTCGTGTCTATGATCTGTCCGTTGTCGCGCTGCGAGCGGAAGGGAGCGATCGTGACCGATCGGCGCTCGAGAGAGGAGCGGGAACGCGCGCGCGACAAGCCGGGTGGTCGGGCGCCGGCGCCGCGGTCGCACCCCACCGAGGAGGAGACCGTCCTCGACCTCCAGGAGCGCGCCGGGAACCGCGCCGTCGCCGATCTCCTGGCGGGTCCCGAGGCGCCCCTCACCGCCGAATCGCACGGCCTCCGCGTGCGCGACCTCCTGCGCGCCGGCCGCCGACCGGCGCAGCCTGCCCTCCAGCGTCAGGGCCTTCTCGACCCGATGACCGAAAAGGAGTCGTGGGAGGAGAAGGGCACCGGCCCGGCCGAGGAGGAAGGGAAGGCCTGGGCCGAGGAGAATGCCGCGGGCCCGGCAGAGAAAGGGTGGGCCGAGGAGAAGGCTGCGGGCCCGGCAGAGAAGACCTGGGCCGAGGAGAATGCCGCGGGCCCGGCAGAGAGGGCCGAGAAGGCCGAGAAGGCCTGGGCCGAGGAGAAGGCCGCCGACCCGGGCGCCGCGGCACCGATGCTCGCCACCGGCAGTTCCGGCCCGGCCGTCGTTCGCCTCCAGCAGGCCCTCGCCGCGGCCGGCTTCTCCGTCTCGACCGACGGGGTCTTCGGCCCGCGGACGCGCGCCGCGGTGATCGCCTTCCAGGCGAGCCGAGGGCTCGCGGCCGACGGCATCGTCGGGCCGAAGACCTGGAGCGCGCTTCGCGGTTCGACCCCCGCCTCGCCGGGCGCAGAGCGAGCCGGGCCCACGGCCACCGGCGAGATGGAGCTCGTCACGCCGGGGTCGGCCATGGAGAAGGCCGGACCGGGTGGGGCCGGGACCGCCGAGGCGACGCTGCCGGAGGCGGAAGCCTGGAAGAAGGAGGGCGCCGAGCCGGAGGCGAAGCTGCCGGAGGCGGCGCTGCCGGAGATCGAGCCGAAGGACCTGAAGGAGTCGAAGTACTGATGCGCCCGGCCGGCAGGGAACGGGTGGTCGGCAGCCAGCCCCCGGCCAGCCGCGCGTGAGCGACGACGAGCCGATGCACCCGGGGGTCGACGGCCTGGACCGCCAGGTCGAGCGCGCCGGCGTCCGAACCCAGCAGCTCTTCAACCGTTCCTTCGAGCGCCTCTCCGAGCTCGAGGCCATCCTCCTCGGCCTGGTCGATCGCCTGGTCGCCGCCCGAGTCGTCGACGCGGATGACCTGGTGGCCTCGGCCCGCACGGTCGAGGCCGAGATGGTCGCCCGGGGCGAGGGACTCGACCATCTCGTGACGCTCCGCGAGGACCCACCCGATGCGACGACCGCGCCGGCCGTCGTGGACTGCGCGGCGCGGATGCCGGTCTGCCACGCCGTCTGCTGCAGGCTCTCGGTCTCGCTGAGCGCCGCGGAAGTCGAAAGCGGCCGACTTCGCTGGGACCTCGGGCATCCCTACCGGCTCCGGCGGGAGGCGGATGGCCGCTGCACCCACCAGGACCGCGCGACCGGCTGGTGCGGCGTCTACGAAGACCGGCCGCGCCCCTGCCAGACCTACACGTGTGCGACCGACGGCCGAATCTGGAAGGACTTCGCGGCAGTCGAGCTGAACACCGAATGGCTGGCCGCCCACTTCGGACCGGACGAGCCGCGCTTCACCCCGCCGAAGGCGAGACCGCCGCTTCCCATCCGGCGTGCGGCCGCGCCGGGCCCGGCAGACGCGACCCGGCGCCCCGGGGACCAGGCCTGACCGCGAGCGGGCGGCCTGACGGCAACCACCGCGGAGGCCTGTCCGTGGGCGACGGCGCCGTCCCCTCAGCGAGTCGTCGCGACCTTCGACCGGATCGTCGGGGGGAGCTTCGTCACCAGGAGGGTCGCGATGTCGGCGACGTCGGCCGCCGACTCCACAGGGATGAACAGCCAGCGCCCGTCCGGATAGTGGCGCGCAGCGTCGAAGACGGCCCGGACGTGCGGGCCCAGGGGGAGCGTCGGGACTTCCTCCACCTGGGCGTGCCCCAGGATGACCAGGGCCCTGAAGCCGCCGTCGCCCGGCGACAGGGTGACGAACGGCCGGCCGGCCCGGGCGTACTTGAGCGACCACCCGTACTTCGGGCCTTCCCAGGTGAAGGTCCCACGGGCGCCCATCGCCTCGACCCGGGCGACCAGCTCGTCCCACCAATCGGCCGCAGCCCCCAGGACCGGCCGCACCGCCTCGTGCGTGGGCATCGTGCCGGCGTCGAAGAGCAGATCCGCGACCATGCGTCACCTCCGGCTGCCGCAAGGCTCCTTCGCCACCCCGGCGGCCCATTTGAGCGAGGATCGGGCGCCGTGTCCAGAGGCGTCGGTCACCAGGCGTTGGCCGGCTCATACTCGCCTGGCGCGTGACGGGCACTTCGGACGCAGGGCGGCCGCCGGGTGCCGACGCCAGTCACGTGGCAGCCGACCCCTGGACGAGGAGGCAGCGCATGAATGGGCGGGAGCGCATCCTCGTGGCGCTCGACGGCCGGGTCCCCGACCGGATCCCGCTCGCCCTCAGCTTCTACCACGTGGACGGCGCGGCGCTGGCACCGCCCGGCGCCTGGCGCGACGACCTCGTGGACGTCGGCTTCGTGGCGTTCCCCGTCTCCTCCGAGGAGGAGGAGCTGCGGCGACGAGCCCTGCCGTACGCCGGGGACACCCGCCTCGGCAGCCCCTCCCAGGCGGCGCGGTACGCGCGCTGGGGCTACCACCCGGAGGCGGACCGGGGCGCCAACCCGCTGGAGGGCGCCCGCTCGCTGGACGACCTGGAGCGCTTTCCGTTCCCCGACGCGAGCGGCCCCTACGTGGTCGACGGGCTGGCCCGGCAGGTCGCCGATCTCCAGGGCCGCGGCCTGGCGGCGGGCGGCAACACGCCCCATCTCGGCGGCGAGCTCTTCGAAGCGGCCTGGCGCCTGCGGGGCCTGGAAAGCTTCCTGCTCGACCTCGTCTCCCGCAAGGAGATGGCGCACTTCCTGCTCGACCGGCTCGCCGAGCTCGCCCGCCGCAATGCCGCGGCCCTGGCCCGGGCCGGGGTCGATGTGCTGGCTCTCGACGACGACGTCGGGATGCCGGGCACGATGATGATCAGCCCCGCGTTGTGGCGCGAGTTCTTCCGGCCCCGCCTGGCGGGCATCGTCGACGCGGCGCGCGCGGTGAAGCCGGACCTCCGCGTCATCTACCACAGCGACGGCCACGTGGAGCCGATCCTGGACGACCTCGTCGAGATCGGGATCCAGGGGCTCAACCCACTCCAGCCCGAGCACATGGACGCGGTCCGCATCCGGCGCCGGTTCGGCCCGCGACTTGCCCTCTGGGGCACGGTAGGCCGCCAGACCACCTTCGCCTTCGCCGATCCGGCCGAGATCCGCCGGGAGGTCCGCGAGCGGATCGAGACGCTTGGACCCGCCGGGCTGGTCCTCGCCCCCGCCTACGACATCGACGAGCCCGACGTGCCGTGGGCCAACGTCGCTGCGTTCCTGGAGGCGGGCGCCGCGTGAGCCTCCGGCCGGACCTGACCGGCCCCGTGGAGGCCGAACGACCCGAGGCGCCCACCGCGAGGCACCCGCCGCGTCACATGTCCGGGTGGTCCTGGTGCGGCATCGGCTGGCCGGGCTGCTCCGGACCGATGCGGAACGGCCGCATCATCTCGTTGTCCTCGTGCTCGACGATGTGGCAGTGCCAGACGTACTGGCCGGGGCTGGCGAACGTGGCCTTCACCCTCGTCACCTGGCCCGGGTAGGCGATGACGGTGTCCTTGAAACCAGTCTCCCACGGCTCCGGCGGCATCACCGTGTCGGGCAGCACCGTCAGCGGAACAGCCGGATCGCCATCTTCGTCGACCTCGAGCATCTCCCGGTCGATGACCTCGAAGACGACCTCGTGGACGTGCATCGGGTGGGCATCGCCGGTCGTGTTGAAGAACTCCCAGATCTCGGTGTCGCCGACCATCGGGTTCTCGGTGATCGGATCCATCCAGAGGTTCTCGACGGCAACGCCCGCATCCACGGTGCCGAGGAGCGCCTCGACCGGACCTTCGACCTCGGCGCCGGTGGTGTCGTAGCCCATCCCCATCTTCTCGATGAGCGCGAGCGGTCGCGTCGTGGTGGCCACAGGCAACGGGGTGATCGCCGGGAGCTGCAGGAACATCGGCGGTGTCGTGGGGTCCGCCGCCACGGCCGGGACGACCCGGAACTCCATGACCTGGCCGGTGGAGTCGGTATCGGCGGGATCGAAGTCGACCCCGGGGATGCCGCCGCCGAACGGTTCGTCCGGCCCCACGTTGCCGAGGATGTGGCTGCCCGCGGGCACGTTCGTGAAGTCGACGATGACGTCGGCCCGCTCGGCGAGGCCCATCAGGAGCCGGTTGCTGGCGAATTCCGTGATGTTCACGGGCGCCGCGAGGAAGCCACCCTCGTTGCCGATCTGCCAGACCTCGACGCCGGGGATGTTGGTGAAATCGAGGATGAGGAACCGCGACTGGCAGCCATTGAGGAATCGGAACCGGTAGCGCCGCTGCTCCACCGCCTGGAACGGCCACGTGTTGCCGTTGACCATGATCACGTTGCCGAAGAACTCGGGGTTCCAGATCGGCGAGAAGCCCTCGCCGCCCATCTCGCCGCCCATGGCGCCGCTCATGTCGCCGCCGTGGGGCGGGAACGGCCCGACGATGGTGTCGAAGAACTCTCGCGTGTTCGGGTAGAAGAGCGAGCCGTCGGCGTTGAAGCTGCGGTCCTGGATGGCGATCGGGATCTCGTGGTAGGTCTTGTTCGGCGGGAACTTGTCGTTCGCCTTCGGCGCGGGGCCGGGCAGGACGGCCGGGGTGCCGAAGCGGGTGTCGAGGACGGCGTCGTCGCTGTCGGGACCGCCGCGGACGATGTAGAAGCCGGCCGGGCCGGCGTAGACGTTGAGCCGGGTCATCCCCAGCGTGTGGTCGTGGTACCAGATCGTGGAGGCACGGTTGGCGTTCGGGTACTGGAACGTCGCGAACCCGGGACCCCACGTCGCGCCGTAGCTTGCCGCGGCCTTGCCCTTGAAGAAGTCGTACCAGGTGCCCTCGGTGGCGTAGCCGTCCGGGATGTTGTTGGCCGCCGGCAGGTACCAGGCCTCGGCGTACCCGTCGCTCTCGTCGCCGACACCGACGGCGCCGTGGACGTGGGTGACCATCGGGACCGGGCCGGTGTATGGACCGGGGGTCTCGGTGAACACAGGCCGCGTGTCGCGCCCGGCCATCCCGCCGGGCGGGTTTGCCCAGTGGAGCGTGGGATCGACCGGCAGCAGGTGCGGCAGGTAGCTGCCGTTGACGTCGACCAGCTGGTTGATCCATTTGACGCGGACCGGCCGATTCCAGCTGGCCTCGATCGTCAGCGAGGGGGCGTTGTGGAGCAGCAGGCCGCGGTTTCGCTCGCGGGCCACGGCGCCGTAGCCCCAGACTGTCGTCGGCGGCAGGCCGGCCGGCAGGATCTGCTGCGAGATCTGCTTCATCGAGATCTCGTAGTAGTCGACATTCTTGCCGCCCGTCTGCCGGATCGTGCCGGCCCTGGGCATCACCGGCGGGATGAGCAGCGGCGTGGCGTACTTCGTGATCGCCCCCGGAGCCAGGGTTCCGCCGGGGATCGCCATGGCGCGGACCACGCGCTTCCCGTCGATGAAGGTCGAGAGGAACAGGCCGGCGCCCGCGGCGGCCGAGCCGAACAGGAATTGACGCCTTGACATCGGCATCAGGTCTTCCTCCGTTGGCCCCGGGGGACGCGGGGGGTCAGGCGAAGACGGGTGCACCTGGGCACGGTCCGACACGGTCGTCCGAGTGACCGGCGAGCACAGCCGTCACCAACATACGACCACCCTCCCCCGGCCGGGCGTTGCGGAAGAGTACAGAACGGGTGGGTCCGGTGTCCATCGCCGATCTGGGCGCGCTGGTGCGCCGGCGCACCAGCCGGCCCTCGGCGCAGG
>Ga0256868_10002265_pt1 | contig 10045 bp, 9 predicted proteins | sample RVTome_13_FD_187341 | JGI IMG/M metagenome (GOLD analysis project Ga0256868, IMG submission 187341) | Soil microbial communities from uranium-contaminated site in the Upper Colorado River Basin, Wyoming, United States - RVT92D227 HiSeq ... | reverse complement strand
CATTGGGTGATTACGCGTTTATATACCTTGTGGCGGGCTCACGGTATAATGTAAAATTAAACCCGTCTTGACTCGAACGCTGCACCAAGGTTCTTCTAGTGTTACATTTGTTACAGCAGGGTCGGCTTGGCTATCATTTGAGACAACATGATCTTCATGTGGTTTGTCATTCTGCGAGCCCATTCCATTCGCGGAAAGGCATGGATCATGGAATGTTTCTGCCAGTTCGTATTCGGAATCTGAATCTCGCATAATAGTGATTCTTATCTTGATTTCATAAGTATTAATATTCAATATACTGCTTAGGTTGAATATGCAATTATCTTTGAATCACAGACGAGGTGGGACAAATGGAATCATCTGAACTCTCTCAGACAGTGGAGATAAAGGCTTCTTCAAAGGTGAAGAACGGTAGAGTGCCAACAGGGATTGAAGGATTCGACACTCTCATAGAAGGTGGAATTCCAAGGGGTTATCTGGTTCTTGTGGCGGGTACTGCTGGTTCCGGCAAAACCATCTTTGCAGCTCAATACCTGTATCATGGACTTTCGAGGTTCAATGAGCCTGGGATCTACGTGTCATTTGCCGAGACTCGAAAGATTTTCCTGAAAAACATGGAGAGGATGGGCATGGATTTCGAGAAATATGAGCAAAATGGAAAGTTCAAGTTCCTAGACCTAGTCACGGTTAAGGATAAAGGTGTTGAAAGCATTGTTGAAAGCATTCTGAGGGAGGTTAGCTCTCTACATGCTAAGAGGTTGGTTCTGGATTCGTTCACAGCCTTGGCCCAGGCATTTACTGAAGGAATTGATGCCAGAATAGTGATGCATACGATTCTGGGCAGAACTGCGCATCTTGGCGAAGTAACCACGTTGTTGATCTCTGAGAAACCACTTGGCAACAAGTGGTTGGGGGGTGGAATGGAGGAATTCGTTGCCGACGGTGTTGTGACTCTCAACTATCGCACAGAGAAAGGTTGGATGAAAAGGGTGCTGCAAGTGCTCAAGTTGAGGGGCACAAATGTCAACACTGTAGAGTACAGCTACAGTATAGATGGGCATGGCATAAGAATATGGCCTGAGCCTGAGGTCAAGCGAGTCGAGAAAGTTTTCACCCGGAAGGTGAGCACAGGGATTATGGGTTTAGATTCAATGCTCCATGATGGAGTCTTCGAAAGCTCAGTTACAATGATGGCGGGTGCCGCAGGAACCGGAAAGACGACAGCGGCGTTACGTTTCATTACAGAAGGAGCCGAACACAACGAAAGAGGCCTCTACGTTACTACCGAAGAGCCTCAACAACAACTGGTCGAGTATGGAGAAGGATTCGGCTTCAATATGAAACAGCTCATAGACAAAGGACTGATAAAGACAATCTACTGCACACCTGAGTCTTCCAACGTCGAACAACAGCTGCTCGAAATAAAAAGCCGTCTTTGGCAATACAAGCCTTCCAGATTCATAATCGACAGTCTAGCACCTTTTGAGCATGCCATGAACAGAGAAAGGTATGTTCTCCACTTGAAGAGCTTAGTCTCGTTCCTCAAGGCGGAAGGTGTGACTTCACTTTTCCTCGTTTTGGGCGAACCGGTATTGTCTATAACTCGAACAGGAATCTCAACACTTGCTGACAACATAATCTTCCTAAGACACGTTGAAATAGAGAGCGTTTTGCGAAGATCTCTAGTTATCACGAAAGCCAGAGGCTCAGTACATGACAACGACATCAGAGAGTTCGAGATTACTCCAAAGGGCATAATCGTCAAGGGAAAGTTCGTCGGAATGGAGCAGATACTGGGAGGCAGTCCGAGGAAATCGGTCACTGAGGAAGCTGCGGAAACTTGGGCCAAAGCTTTCGGAGGAAAGACGTAATTGGCTTCATCAAGATCGGTCAAGATCCTGGGATTAGCGCCCTTTGCCGTTCTCGTAACCGCTATGGCTATTCTTTATGTGCTCGATATTCATACCGCATTTGAACCGCCTCTACTGACCCCCATTCTGTACACTGTGGTCTTTGTGATATGTTGTGTTGTGAGTTATATCTCAACAAAAAGCTACTTGAGATCAGGTAACCTTTGCCTCTCCCTACTCAGCAGTGGTACATTGCTTCTAGGCATTTCGGCTCTGATAAGTGGTTGGGGCATCTATTTGGTCGGAGTCAACGCTTCTGTGACCGTACACAATATTGGTGTCCTCTTCTCCGCTTGTGTCCATTTTGGCAGCGCAATACTCACTTACGGGTGGCCTTCATATCATGGCGCCCTTCCCTTCTCACTAAGAAATAGAGCAATAATGGCTTGGGTTGGAGTAATTGCTTTCATGGTCTTTCTTGCAGTAGTGAGCTTTCAAGGTCTTCTTCCGCAATTCTTCTTACAAGGGATCGGTCCTACACCGTTACGTCAATGGGTGCTCGGAACAGCAATAGCTCTATTCATTCTCTCTGCTATTGTGTTTATGGAAATTCACTTCAAGACAAAGTCAAACGTTCTGTATTGGTACTCCCTAGCACTAGCACTATTTGGCCTTGGCTTTTTCGGTGTGTTCTTGATCAAAACCGTTGGCTGCCTACTTGGATGGGCTGGAAGGGGTGCTCAATTTGCTGGCGGATCATACTTGCTAGTTGCAGTTCTAACCACGGTTCGGGGCTCGCACACCAAGGAAGACAAAACAGGTGTGGCCGAGACCCTTCGGAGAAAAAAATAGGGAGGTTCTTCATCGTTGTTTGGGCTTCTCGGCGCGCGAGCAAATATGCGATGGAGAGATCAGCAAGTTGAAAGAAGCAAAGATGCTCGATCGATGGGAAGGTGCGCCATTGGCTTTGGACAAAGAGAATGCCTTGCTTCATAAGGTGGCTCGAAAGATTTTCGAGGAAGCGACAGCTTCAAGCTTGGGTTCAACCTTCCACATAATCATATCTTTCCATTTGAAACAGAAATTCGGCAAAGACCCCTACGAAATCCTCCTAGGAGACCCCAAATGCTTCTACAATGGCCTCAAGGAAGTCCTGGGAGAAGGCGCTGAAGCCGTCATAAACCTAGTCGGCACCTACATAACAGCAAAATACAACGTGAACTGCGCAGCAGAGGAATTCGTAAAACTCTTCACGCGCAACGGCAGGTCCTCAGCTCAAAAACTGCTGGATGTGTTCAAAGCCATAATCCGCGAAGAAGAAACCAAATTGAAAGCACAATGAATGATCGTCAACGAGGTGAACCAACATGGCAGTTAAGAGGGACAAGAGAGATCTCGCGAAATTTCTGCAGTGTTCAAGCATTCTCGAAGAAAAAGTGGCAGCGGCATACGAAAGCTTCGCAGAAAGAGCTCAAAACCCCTCCATAAAGCCACTGCTTCTCTTCATATCATATGATAGTCTGAAACATTCAAGAATCCTGAAAATGCTAGGAGAGCTAATCGCAGAAACAACGGTAACCACAGATGAATGCGAAACCATGCTGGGAAAAGCATGGATGAAATCAATCTTCCAAGCGCAAAAAGAAGCGATGAAAAAAGAAACAACAGAAGACAACGAACTAGCTTCGCTCATAGACGAAATGATCAACTTCGAAAGCTTTCTCGGTGAGGAATATCTGACAATTCTGCATCTCAAAACCATGCAGCTTATTGCAATGGACCCCCGAATAGACCAACCAAATCTGAAAAGGATTCTAGTTTGGATTGTCGAAGATGAAGAAAGACATGAGCTAATCCTGACAAGAATTAGAGCGCTTACCACCACACCGAAGGAAGAATGACAACCAAAGCGTTGGGAAACTATCAGACCGTCGTTGGCAGTGTCTTGACTTCAGTTGAGGTTTCAGTTGTTTCTCCGAGACTGTAGTTATCTGTGGAAAAGAAGGCGCCTCTCAAGTCTCCACGGTGTATGGACAGAAATGCTAACCGGGAAGAAGGTATCGTTTGGCGATTCTCGATCAAGTTGTCAGGATATCATCGAGAACCCTAGCGTCCATCTGCACCTCAGTTGCTTCTGACTGCTCTCCGACAGTTTCGTAGTTCTGAGAGCAAGAGTGCTTCATGACTAGTACAACGCGGATGTACGCTTCAGATTCAGCGTCAGTGAAAAAGTAGCTGCTGTAAAGCTTCTCAGCGAGAGTATTCGCTTTCAGAAACCGCTCTTGATCTCGGCATGTTGACCAGATGGCCAAGAATGGGAGCTTCGGAGCTTACCTGAACTGCAGGTGCTCTGCCTATTAGGGGCCGTTTTTGAATGTGTCTGTATCCGCATTCGCACTCGAAACCAACGATTTTGCTCCCATGTTTCACGTCTCGCCATCTTCTTGCGTCACAGTGTGTGGTCTGTCTGTGAATCTTCCACAGCGTCCTCGCATCTTTAGGAGTTATAGGCGCATAATGCTTCGCGCATGTCGTGTACCACAGCGCATAGGCTAGAAAACCTGTCCATGATGTAAACGCGAGTATTTCCAACATACTATTCACCTTGTGTATTTGTGTTCTACACTTGTACAATATGCCCGTTTCTGGACATATTGACAAGCGACTATAGTAGACTCTGGTATCTTACGATATAAGCATTATCTCACGTTCCGAATAAGCCCAACAGCAACCCTAAAACTGCTCAAGAACATCCTTCTTCTCAACGATATAACCACAATAATGACACTTCAGCGACAAAGGCTCACCGCAATCCACATAGAACTTCGCCGTCACGGGTTCATTACTATTACTGATGCACGCTGGATTAGCACACTTGATAATATCGTCAATAACCTTGGGAAGCTTGACTTCTTGCTTCCGAATCACCTTGTAGCCACGGATGATGTTGATGCTCGCGTGCGGAGCAAGCAACGCTATCTTGTGAACCTCCTGTGGATTCAGTTCACGCCCCTCGATCTTGACGATATCCTTAACCCTTAACCGTTTGCTCGGCACATTAATCGCAATGGTAATCGGTCCCTTCTCTCGTCCAGTAATGCCCAGAATCTTCACAACATCCAACGCATGCCCAGCCGTGATATGATCAATGACTGTCCCATCCTTAATCTTGGAAACACGCAACTCCGTCTCACTCATATCGAACCTACCCTATCAAGAACACGCTTATGCAGTAACCACAGATAAAAAACTTTAATGCCAGCGTGTTTCTCGGCGAGTTAAAAAGTTATCTAGTAGATATGTAGACTTGTTCTGGGCAGGAAAAATTGGAATTCAAAGACAGAGACATCATATCCATCAAAGATTTTTCTCTTGAGGAAATCAACCACATTTTCAAGACCGCTCAGATCATGGAACCTCTAGCCACAAGAGGTTCACAAATGCTACAGGGAAAAATCCTCGCCACGCTATTCTTTGAGGCAAGCACACGCACCCGACTGAGCTTCGAGTCAGCCATGCATAAACTAGGCGGCTCAGCAATAGGTTTCGCAGAAGCCGAAATGGCCTCAGTCAAAAAAGGCGAAAACCTCGCCGACACGGTACGCACCGTGGAAAGCTACGCAGACGTAATTGCCATAAGGCATCCACTCGAAGGCGCCGCCAGACTTGCCGCAGAATTCGCCAATATCCCGGTGATCAACGGCGGCAGCGGAGCTGAGGAGCATCCAACACAAGCACTCTTAGACCTGTACACCATGAAAAAAGAGAAGGGCAAGATCAACGGTCTTAAGATAGCCCTTGTGGGCGACCTCAGGTACGGAAGAACCGTTCACTCACTCGCCTATGCCTTGAGCCTGTATGACATCGAGCTATACCTGATTTCGCCCGAGACTCTCAAGATGCGCCGGGAAGTCATCCAGACGATAAAAGGCAAAATCACAGTCACTGAAAGAACCGGACTCGAAAAAATCATCCCTCTCATAGATGTCTTGTACGTCACGCGCATACAGAAAGAACGCTTTCCAGATCCTGCAGAGTATGCGAAAGTCAAAGGCTCTTACAAGATCAACCTCGAAATCCTGCAAGAAGCCAAGAAAGACCTGATAATCTTGCATCCGCTCCCCCGAGTCGACGAGATTGCGCCTGAAGTCGACGATACGCAATATGCACGTTACTTCCAACAGGTCCGGAACGGCATAGTCGTCAGAATGGCGCTCCTTGCCTTGATACTAGGCTCGGCAAAATAGCCCGAACTCAACCATTCAAGAGCTCACACAAGAGCAAACCTATCGAAGAGCGTCAACGTGCCTACGGCGCCGCATGAAGGACACTTGTGCAACAAGCCAAACCAGCTTCTCTTGCAGTTGGCACAATACGTCATCTTGCGGTCATACGTGAAAAACTCCAAAATGCCACTCTCGGCCATCTGTCTAGTTAGGGTAACGAGCTCGTCCGCCTTGTGTTCAGCTTCTCCAAGCTCCAACACAGAAAAACTGCCTCCCACGAGTGAACCTTGCAGTTTCTGCTCAATCTCCAGCGTGTTTGAGAAGAGCTTGCCGTCTTGAACGATTATCTTGTTGGCCGTAGAATAGTAGGGTTTCTCTCTTGTTCCTGAAAAACGTATCTTCCCGACGCCGTATCTTTCAATGTCTAGCCGAGCCAGTCTCTCAGAAGCGTCGACATCTGGCAACATGGCTGGGAGCAAGCGCCTTCCGCGCCTCCTCCTAGTTTTCTGCGTGAAAGTGACGACGGTTTGCATGACCTCTTCAGCGAATTCCAGAGTCTTCTCGTCGCCCCACGCGCTCTTCTCGCAGAAGGTCTCTGCAGCCTCTTTGAATCCTGTTAGGTTCACTATCCAAGAGCAGTTGTCAAGCCTGAAGTACTGATCACCGCCAACCTCCTGCATCAGAAAAGGAGCCAAGCCCTTGCCGTGCTGCCTGACCGCTCTGTGCTTGATTTCCAGAGCACGGGTTGCCATTTCCAATCTCTCCCTCAGAGTTTCAAAGAGCTTTGTCTTGTCTCGTCCAGATTCCTGCACTACCCTAGGAAGATTGACTGAAACACTGCCCAAACAGCCTGCCCGCAAAGTGTCGATTTCCCAGTCTCCACTCAGGTCCGAATCAAGCTTGCAACCAGAGGCAGAGAAAAACGATTGCCTTCGGTCTTTGCTTGAAAGATTGGCGAAATAGAGAATGCCTTTCTCCGACGCCAAGTTATGTGCCTTCAGAAGAATCGCTTTTGCCCTTTCATTTGCAAAGGCTTCCGAACGCACTTTCACGATGATCTTCGGGCTCAAGAGCGGCTTGGATGTGCTTTCTTCAGTCACTACCTCAAGGATAAGAGACGCCAACAGCTGGCTTTCTTCAACAAAATCCCCATACTTCCCTGCGGATCTTCCGGAGGGTCCGAACGCGGGCTTCTCAAAGACAAAATCCGGGATGATAAGCTCCAATGCTAAAGATGCGGCTACGTGTTGCCCTATGCTTGATATGAACAGATGGAGAGTCTCTTTGATCCTGGATGCCTCCAGACTCTTCGTGAATGGCGCCAGGAAAACGTTGAAGTAGTCAAGCGTTTGCATATCACTTGCTTCTCTGGCTGAATGAAAAAGCACGTTAAGAACCATGGCTAGCGCGGATTCAAGATTCTGGGGTGATGGATAAGAAGCCTGAAGTGCGTTGATCTGTTCTAAGTTGAGGCCTTTTTGAAAGAAAAACCTCAGATCATGAAACACTTCGGTCGGCTTGAGAATCCATGAGCCCAACTCATGGATATGCAATGCTCCAGACAGGTGCGCATCGGCTATGTCTCTGGGAAAAATGCTTAGCAGAGCATATTCTTGGAGGACTGTTTTTCCGGCCGTCTCGTGTATGGATGCTGAACCTTCGGATGCTTTGCTTTTGGCTTCCACAAGGGCGGCAACTTCATGAACTGGAAGCCCCAAACGCGTCAGCTTGTGTCTGTGTTCTTCCAACCCTTTCTCGATCAGGATGGCATTCACGACTTCCCTAACCAGCGGCGCAGTCAAATATTTTGTTCTCGATTTGAGCAGTTGTTTTTCTGCTTCCTTAGCCACTTTCTGAGCCAAATCAGCCGGCATTTTCGCCTCTCTTGTCAGTGAAGTTGCGATCTTGTTGGCGTCAAACTCTTCAAGCGCAAACCGGCTGGTCCTAACAAGCATCCCTTTCTGCTTCGACGCTTTCTGTTCAACTCTGTCCGCAACGTCAATAACCATCTTTCCCAAATCAGTCAAGAGATACTTTCGCGCTTCAACATCCACCTCAAGCAAATTCGCCTTAAGCAAGAACTTCAGGTGATACGCAAACCTTCCCGCATCCCGGCTCGGATTCATCTTCAACGCACTCATCAACTCAGTGTACGAAAGAGAACCCTTGTCGAAAAGCAGGTTCAGAATCTCCAACCTGATGGGCGACGAAACCGCCTTAAGAACCTTCACCCCACGCACACGATGCGAAACAGACAACCCAACCACCCCAAACGCAGAAGTACTACACCAGACAAGAGTTTAAAGCTTAAGGAAACATTCTATTTTTATAACTCAACCCCATAAATGTCTGCAGCCAAAGGGGCTGTCGGCTAGTTTGGTCCAGGCTTGTAGCCTCGGGCGCTATAGACCCCGGTTCAAATCCGGGCAGCCCCATCTCAGGATTTGAACCCGTTTGGGTTTGGGTACGGTCCGACGTGTTCCTCCTCTGCTAAAGCGAAACCTGAAGAGAGAACCCGATCTCAAAGCAACTTAGGGAATTCAGGCCCCAAACCCTTTTGGGTATGGGGACGGGCAGCCCCACTATCGGACCCGAACCCAGTTGGGTATGAGTACGATAGAAGCCTAAACCCTTCTAGGTATTAGTCCACCCGCAAAGCGCGCTAGGGTTTTATAGTAAGAAATTCGAAGATAGAGTGATGTTTGCTATGGAAAGTGATGATTGGTGTGTAGCGGTTTTCAAATGTAAGCAAGACAACATCAGGAGCGTCCTCGTCGGTTTCTATGCTTTTGTGAAGGATGTTGGAGGTGTAAAGAATCAGCACTTCTTGATTAGAGACCGCGTGGATGATGAAGCTGTCTTCAGTTACCGTGTTTCAGTAGAGCCCAAGGTTAAAGAAGTTATTAGGAGTAAGATGGCTTACAAGCTCGGAAGTCTGCTCTCTGAAGACAAGTTTGTTGTCGATCCAGGCGTTAACCATCCCTTTGAAAAATATGTTGCCTGGTCTCCTAAGAAGAGAATTGATGAGTTTGGACCAAAGGCGTTCGCCGAATTCTGTGACTTCCTAGCCAAAATGAGCAAATTAGTCTTGCAAATGGTCAAGAAGCGCTACTTCAAGTCAAATGAAAGAGTCGAAATAGCGCACGTTATGTCTTGGATGCTTGGTTGCACAGAATACGGCCTATTGAGTCCAAAAGGTTGGGAAATAGGATATTATGATCGTATAGAAGACAAGAACTGTCCATATCTGAAAGAACAGTTTCCTAAATCATGACTACTTTGGCTCGATATGATGAAATAGCGTGCGCTTAATCAGTAATTTCTTAGAGATTCTAGATTCTGACTCGAAATGCCCAACCGGGGATTCTCCATGGAACCCGACATGGTAAAATGGATGGCTTGGAACACGAGTGAAATTAAATTAGCCATGAGTCTTGACGAAAGCATGAAACTGCTAAAATAAGCCAAACACGCGTGTGCATATTTGATTTGAAGCCTAAATATGACTCGAATGGTACAAGACAGTGGAGAGAATATTAGATGGTTGGGTTTATGACATCTTTACCTGCAAAGTGGACAGAGTATCTGAAACGTTTAGCCGACGATCACGAAATTAACCTAAACAACGTGATCAGCGAACTGTGCGAGTGGGCCTTTTCTGGTCCTGCGAGCAAGGAACAGTTTGAAGATTGGTTAGATGAGGCTTATCCGCCAAAAGGTGAAGCTGAAGGCAAAGCAAACGCTGCAGGAGAAGAAGCGGGCGAGATTGAAGTGTAGGTAAAGATCAAAAGCGCAACAGCGTGATCCTAAGATAGTATCATTATTTAGCAAGTTTTTTGTTTTGGAATGACCAGTAATGAGAGTTGAGCGTGCGAGGTGTGAAATCGGTCGAACTGAAAAGAGCGCTTAAGTCCTAGTGACTATTTCTGCTCCTGCGTCCATAGGTCCCGTTGTCGTGATTTTGATTCT
>Ga0256868_10002263_pt1 | contig 10049 bp, 7 predicted proteins | sample RVTome_13_FD_187341 | JGI IMG/M metagenome (GOLD analysis project Ga0256868, IMG submission 187341) | Soil microbial communities from uranium-contaminated site in the Upper Colorado River Basin, Wyoming, United States - RVT92D227 HiSeq ... | reverse complement strand
GAGGTGGGGGAAGATGAAATCAAGGCCTGTATCGTAACCAAAGAAGATCCCGTAGCTCCCGAAGAGATTATCAAATGGTGCGAGGAGAGGATCGCCTATTTCAAGGTTCCCCGATACGTTGAATTCTTAGATGAACTCCCGAAGACTGAGACCAATAGGATCCAGAAACATAAACTGAAGGAGATGGGTGTCGTCAACGCCTGGGATAGAGAAAAGGCGGGATATAAAATCAGGAAATAATAATTGAGGGGACGAATATGGATAAAGATTACTTCATCGTAGACTCCCACCTTCATACCTATCCGAGTGTTGAGATTGGGCGTCAGGCTCTTGGACCTAATGGTTATGGGTATGCCGGAACCATTGCGGAGCTGCAGGAAGTTATGAGAAAGGCCAATATTTATCGGTCAATCATGGTCAATAATACCCCTGTCCAAGAGATGAGAAAGGCCCATAGCGCCAAAATTCCGGCTAATTTAAGTCCGGAACAACGGAAGAAAGAGATCCAAGCGATCGATAAAAAAATGATTGAACGTCTGCAGCGCCGGAATCAATGGACCTGCGAGATGGGCAAAGAGAATCGCAATTTAGTGCCCCTCGTCAGCGTCGATCCTCTCCAAAGCCCCGAAGGAATGGCGGCCGAGGTGGAGAACAAGGTAACCACCATGGGGGCTAAAGGACTGAAACTGCATCCTCTGGTCAGCGAATTTTATCCGGGGGATGAAAGGATGTGGCCGGCCTATTCCAAAGTTCAAGATCTTGGAGTTCCCCTCCTTTTTCATTCCGGGGCGAGTGAATTACCCGGTTACGACAGCCAATACGCCCGGCCCGGTCAATTTGAAAAAATGGCCAAAGCCTTCCCCAAGTTGACCCTTATATTAGCTCATTTCGGCAGAGGCTATTACGAAGAAGCCATCGCCTTGGCCCAGAAATACCCCAATCTTTTCTTCGACACCGCTGCTTGTTTGCAGTCACCTGAATCTACCTCAGCAAAACAAGCCGAGCAGATTTGTCAAATGATTAAAAAAGTCGGTGCCACCAGAGTTCTATTTGGCAGCGATTGGCCATGGTTCGATCCAATTCTGGACATACAAATGATTGGGAATATGGACCTCAAGGATGAGGAAAAAGCGTTGGTTTTGGGTTTAAATGCCAAAAGAATTTATGACCTATAGCCCATTGGTTTCCGGGAGCTTTAGAGAATAAGAAAAGCGGGGAAGCATTTTTTTGATGAATCAAAAGGGAAAGGGGGTGATTGCGTCGCTCTGCCGCCGAGAAGAAAGATCCTAAGCCATGGTTTAAACTGCCAACTTGGAGATGAAAAATAATCATCAAATGCTAAGGGAGGTTTTCATGAATAAAAAGTATTGGTTTTTTGCAATCTTAACTTTGTTCTTGGGTCTCTTTGTCCAAGGCCAGGCCGCAGGTCAAAATGTGATCAAAATCGGAGTGCTTTTTCCCTTCACTGGACCCCTGGCCATGGTAGGGAAAGAATATTGGGAATCTTGGGATATCGTCTCGGAAATGATGAATGAAAAAGGGGGAGTTCTGGGGAAAAAGATCGTGGGGGTGAAAGCCGATGCGGTAGACCCCAAGAACGCGATGAGTGAAGCCGAAAGACTCATCAACGTGGAGAAAGTGAATATCATTGCGGGAACCTATTCCAGCCCGCGGGCCATGACTGCCTCAGAAGTGGCGGAAAAATACAAAAAAATATATTACGAAACGGGGGCGGCGGCCGATGAGTTGACTCAACGAAAGATGAACTATTTCTTCCGCCTCCAGGTGAAAGGAAGTTCCTATGGGATCATGGGCGCCGATTATTCCGCCAAAGTTTTAGCCCCGGCCATGAATAAAAAACCAGGGGATCTAAAAGTCGTCGTCTGCTATGAAGACAGCATCTGGGGGTCCACCATTAGCAAAGCCTTTGCCGAACAAGCGAAAAAGGTGGGCATAAAAATATCCGAGACGGTGAGCTATAACTATAAGGCCGTCGATTTTTCGGCGATGATTACAAGATTTAAAATGATTAACCCGGACATTGTTTATGGGGTCAATTATGCCCCAGATTTTATGATCCTGTGGCGGCAAATGAAACAACTCGACCTGAACATGAAAGCCTATGTAGGGAATGGAACCCTGCTGCATTCGGATTTGCCCAAAGCTCTGGGGAGTGACATCGATTATGTGTTCGACATTCAAGGGGTCGGCTTGCAGAACTTCAACTTAGAGGCCATCAGCAAGAAATCCAGGGATTTTTTGGCCGAGATTCAGCGCCGGCATCAGAAGAAATACGGGGTGCCTATGCCCGGTGAGAATGTTCCCCCGGCTTACGAATTTTGGGTCTTGCTCGATCAGGTTCTACCCATGGCGGGTTCCGACGACCCAGAGGCCGTCCGCCGGGCTCTTTTCAAATTGGATATTCCCCTCAAGGATTCGTTGCTTGGGTTCGGAATTAAATTTGCCGGACCCGATGCCCCTGAGCCTGGGCAGAATATTCGTGCTGTTCCGGCGGTCATGCAATGGATGGAGAAGAAACTCTGGACTGTTTATCCCCAAGAATTAGCAACCATGAAGGTGAAACCGGTAATGCCTGCCTGGAAGGAACGAGGGAAATAAAGCAGGAATCGGTTTAGCCCCTTTTCTTGTCATTTCGAATCGAGCCATAGCGGGACTGAGTAATCCCTCCCACCCTCCCCCCGTTGATAGAATGGGGAGGGTGGGGAAAAATAGTTCTAATTAGTGTCCATCCGGAAACTCTAATTTCTTGAATTTATTTTGGAAACAAGTCATTTTTGTTTTGTATTTTTAGGCCTTTTTTGTTATCCTCTCGTGGAAATGCCCGTAAACATTGGTTCTGCGAGGAGATCATGCGTAAAAAATGGGATGAGCAGTTGAGTATTTTTCACATTTTTCCTAAGAACAAAATAGTTCGGGAACTGGGGGCCATATCCGAAATCTTGGATGCCCATCTTCAGATCCTGGATAAAGTGTACAAAGACCTTTCTCGAACCCGCCTTCTGGACACGGGTCGCGATGGGATGACCGCCGAGCAGGTTTTGCGCTGTGTGGTTTTGAAGCAGTATCGGGATTTGACCTACGAGGAGTTGGCCTTCCATCTGGAGGATTCGCAGAGTTTTCGGGCTTTTGCGAAGATGAAGATGGGGCAGACTCCGGGTTCTTCGACGCTGCAGGAAAACATCAAGGCGCTTTCGGTCGAGAGTTGGGAAGCTGTTCAGCAGGCGATCCTTCGGTATGCGGAGAGCCAAGGGATTGAAAAGGGGCGGACGGCGCGCCTGGACTCTACGGCCGTGGAGACGGACATCCATCATCCCACGGATTCTACTTTGCTGCAGGATGGGATCCGGATTCTTACGCGGTGGCTGGCGGAAGGAAAGGGTTTGACTCCGCCGCCGGGGTATTTGTATTCGGATCATACGCGGAGAGCCAAGAAGCGGGTGATGGCCATATTGAACACGCGGAAAGAGGCCGTAAGGGAGGAGGCTTATCAAGATCTTCTCCGTTTGGCCGGGATGGTACGGGGGTATGCGCTTTCGGCGATTCCGGAGCTTTATGCTTTTCGGAGTGAGGAGGTTTGCGAGCAGCTTGGGGCCTATGCTTTGGCCGAGAAAATGGATCGAGCGGTTTTGCTTTTGGAGCGGGTCATTCGCCAGACGGAGCGTCGGGTGTTGCATGGGGAGAAGGTGCCTGCGGGCGAAAAGGTGGTTTCGTTTTTTGAGTGTCACACGGATATTATCGTCAAGGGCAATCGGGAGACGGAGTATGGTCACAAGGTGTTTTTGACTGGGGGGAAGAGTGGTTTGATTCTGGATTGCGTAGCGGAGCGGGGCAATCCTTGTGATACCGTCTTCTTTCCCATTTTGGTGGAGAGGCAGGAGCGGTTGTATAATCGGCCGCCGCGGCAGGTAGCGGCGGATGGCGGTTTTGCCTCTCGGGAGAATCTGGAGTGGGGCAAGGAGAGAGGGATCAAGGATATTGCTTTTGCCAAGCGCAAAGGCCTGTCGGTGTTGGAGATGGTGAAGAGCCATTGGGTTTACCGGAAGCTGAGGAACTTTCGGGCGGGGATCGAGGCTGGGATTTCCTGGCTCAAACGTTCCTTTGGGTTGGCCTGTTGCGATTGGACCGGATGGGCGGGTTTTAAACAATATCTTTGGAGTTCGGTTGTATCTTACAACCTGTTGGTGTTGGCCCGTGTGAAGCTGGGCATAGCCTAAGCTTGGAATACCGGTAGCGAGAAACTTGATGAGGGAGTGGTGTATCTTCCCGTATAATTTTTTTGTTGCCGAGGGATCTTTGATCTGATTTTTTTGATTCATTACTATTCTATAGCTATTTGTTGACCGAATCGACGGTATATAGATCATTGCCCTTCTATAAAAACCGGCGTTTCCGGATGGACACTAACTAAGCAATTTGGTTATTAAACGAGCTTCTTGCAAAAGTCACTTACTCCGTCATTCCGGCCAAAGCCGTTCGCCTGAGGCGGACGGGTCGCGCTTCGCTTGCCCGGAATGACAACTTCCTCTTGCTTTCAAGAGTTTTGCAAGAGGATCAAATGCCATCTGAACCCGATTTGAGCTCTATTCATCTTGGATAGAAGTTAACAACCTGAATATGATCTATCTCCAACTATTAATTAATGGCGTCCTCCTGGGTGGAATCTATGGGCTCATGAGTATCGGGCTCAATTTGGTTTTTGGGGTGGTGGGCATCGTCAATTTTGCCCATGGGGAATTTTTAATGATTGCCATGTATGCGACCTTTTGGCTTTTCACTCTAACCCATATCGATCCCTATCTGGGATTACTCATCATCGCTCCTTCCTTCTTCTTATTTGGATATATCACTGAAAAATTACTTATCCAGCCGATCATTAACGCCCCCCATGTAGCCCAAATCTTTGTCACCCTGGGGATGGCCATGATCCTGCAAAACCTCGCCCTGATCCTCTGGAAAGCCGATACGCGAGCCCTTTACCTTTCTTATACCAGCTCCTCCATTCAATGGGGCCCGCTGATCATAGGCCTCACGCGGCTCCTCGCCTGGGTGATCTCGGCAGGAATTACTGTGCTCCTTTTTCTTTTTCTGAAAAGAACCTACTTGGGGAAAGCCGTACAGGCCGTATCGCAAAATTTGACGGGGGCCAAAGCCGTGGGGATCAACATCAATTTTACCTACGCCCTGGCTTTTGGCCTCGGAACGGTATGTGTGGCCATTGCGGGGCTCACCCTAATGGTCATCTATCCCACCTATCCTACCATTGGCAATAACTTCGTATTGATTGCTTTCGTCGTGGTCGTTTTAGGAGGCCTGGGAAATTTGATGGGAACCATCATGGGCGGGTTAATTATCGGGATCATCGAGGCCTTTGCCGGATTTTATTTGCCCGGACCGATTACTATGGCCATCTATTTTTCGCTTTTTATTATCATTTTGATTTTCCGACCCAGTGGGCTTTTTACCAGAAGAGCCTAACCCTGGAGGGAAAGGACCGATTCACTTTGGGATTAAAGGATTCATGATGACCGGGACCCCTGAGATCGAGGGCAAAAACTTTCGGCAAAAGGTCTGGCAAGGGGACTATTTTATCCTATTTCCCCTATTGATGGTTGGAACTTTCCTCCTTCTTCTGGTGGAAAATCCATATTACATCGATATGATTCTGATGACTTTTTTCTATGCCGCCATGGGCATGGCCTGGAATTTCATCGGCGGCTTTTGTGGCCAACTTTCCCTGGGGCATACGGTTTTCTTTGGAATCGGCGGCTACAGTTCCGCGCTGCTTTTTTTAAGGTTTGGGATCTCTCCGTGGTTAGGAATGATCATCGGTGTCTGCGTCTCCGGGCTGGTAGGCTATCTTTTGGGAAGGGTTGTGTTTCGCCTGCGCGGACCCTATTTTGCCCTGGCGACGCTGGCACTGGGGGAGATCTTCTTCTTGCTTTCCAATCATTTTGAAAAATTTACCGGCGGATCGGTAGGTTTAGTCATGCCGAGAGAATCTTCCCTTTATGCCATAAGTTTCCTTAATAAAAAGGTATATGGGTTCCTGGCGTTGGGTTTCATGTTGGTCACCATGGTCGTTTCCATCCGGATTAAGAATTCGAAAAAGGGGTATTTCTTTTATGCCCTCAAGGACGAGGAGGAATCCGCCAAAGCCTTGGGCGTTCCCGTATTAAATTTTAAACTTTTAGCCCTGGTTATCAGTGCGGTCTTTACCTCCTTCGGGGGGGCTTTTTACGTTTGCTACCTCCATTATGCGGACCCCGAGGTTTTATTTTCGATCCATCATAGTGTGCAATTTGCCATGATGGCGATTATCGGGGGGGCGGGGACCGTGGCCGGGCCCTTGATGGGGTCGGTCTTGATTACGCCCCTGGATGCCTGGCTGAAGAGCTGGCTGGGTGGGCAGATGGCGGGGCTCGCTTTCGTGGTCTATGGAACTTTACTCATCTTGATTGTGCTATTCATGCCGAGCGGAATCGTTGCCTGGATAAGCGGTGTTTTTCAAAAATTTGCTACCCCTCCAGAAAAGCCGTCCCTAAAAGAAGGGTTCCCCGACCTGAAACGAAAGGAATTTTCCCAAAAGGGAGCGGAGGGAAATGGATTGATTCTAAAAGTAGCGGGGGTGCAGAAATCGTTCGGGGGTTTAATGGCCCTGTCCGATATCAGCTTTGACCTGGAGCGGAATACAATTTTTGGCATTATCGGGCCCAACGGCGCCGGGAAAACAACTTTATTCAATTTGATTTCCAGAAGCATGCCTTTAGATCAAGGAAGGGTTTTCTTTGAGGGCCGGGACATTACTCCCCTGCAAGACCCCGCAAGCATCAGTTCCCTGGGGCTGACCCGGACTTTCCAGATCGTCAAACCCTTCCCCAGCATGAAAGTATTGGACAACGTAATCGTGGGAGCCTTTAACCAAGAAAAATCGCTTCCCCAGGCAAAAGAATACGCCGCCCGGATTCTCCATTTTGTAGGCTTAGAGGCCAAAATGAATCAAGATATTTCTATCCTGACCATCGCGGATTTAAAGCGATTGGAGTTGGCGAAAGCGTTAGCGACCCGGCCCAAGCTATTGTTGTTGGATGAGGTCATGACCGGTTTGACGCCCACCGAAACGAACCAAATTATCAAATTGGTGGAACAGATTTCTGCCGGAGGAGTTACTATTTTGTTGATCGAGCATGTCATGAAGGCGATGATGGCGTTAGCGCAACGAATCATGGTGATTAATTATGGAGTGAAAATTGCGGAAGGGACTCCCGAAGAAATTCAAAAGAATCCCCAGGTCATTGAGGCTTATCTAGGAAAAAGAAGAATCAGTGTTTATGCTAAGAATTGAGAAGATCACGGCCGGTTACAGAAAAATAACCATCTTGCAATCCGTCTCGGCGGAGGTGCAGGAAAAAGAGATTGTGGCCATCGTCGGTTCCAACGGAGCGGGGAAATCGACGCTTTTAAGATCCATCTCTGGTTTCCTTCGGCCTTTTAGTGGTCAAATTTTTTTCCGGAAAGAAGAAATTTCCCAACTTCCTTCGCACGCAATTGTGGATAAAGGGATTGTCCAAGTTCCGGAAGCCCGTCAGCTTTTTCCCCAATTGACCGTTTTAGAAAATTTGGATTTGGGGAGCTTTCCCCATAGAGCAAGGGCCAAAAGAAACGAAAGACTGAGCCATGTTTATCAAATTTTCCCACGACTCAACGAACGGAAAGATCAGCACGCCGGATCCCTGAGCGGCGGAGAACAACAGATGTTAGCCATCGCCCGGGCCCTCATGGGCTGCCCCCGACTGCTCATGTTGGATGAGCCTTCCCTCGGGTTGGCTCCTTTACTTGTTGAGCACATCTTTGACACGGTCCAAGAGATCCGCAGCGCCGGGGTCAGTATATTGATCGTGGAGCAAAATGTTTTTGAGAGCCTACAATTAAGCGATCGAGCCTATGTCTTGGAGAATGGGGAAATCGTTTTAAAGGGTACCGGAGAGGAATTGTTGAATCACGCAAAAGTGAAATCCGCTTATCTGGGAATTTAAAAGGAGCACAAGATGGTTCGCGGGATGAATTGGGGGCTTCTTTTAGAGCGGCACGCCCAAAAGCGTAAAAACAAATTGGCTTTGGTTTTTGAGGATAAAAAATTTACCTATGGCGAATTGAATGATCTCGTCAACCAGATGGCCAACTACTTATGGAAACTGGGAATCAAAAAAGGGGATCGAGTGGGGATCTACCTGCCCAATTGTTGGGAGCATATCGTGGCGCATTTTGGGATCTTAAAAATTGGCGCTATCGTGATCCCCTTTAATCCCATGTACAAATCCTATGAAATTCAATACATGCTGGAAGATTCCGGGGCCGAAACGGTAATCACTATTCCGGAATTATATCCCTACGTAAAAGAGGTGGAAAAATTCACGAAGCTTAAAAATATAATTGGGTCGGGCTCTACAGAACCAGGAAGGTTATCCTTCGGGGATATTTTAAAGGAACCCAGAACCTGGGAACACGAAATCCCCATTGACGAAAGGGAAGATCTGGCCCTTCTCCAGTATACCTCGGGAACTACGGGAAAACCCAAAGGGGCGATGTTAACCTATCACAACGTATTTTCCAATGTCCGCACGAATACCAACCTCTATGATTATGATGAATCCGATGTCCAGTTGATCGTTCTTCCCCTGTTCCATTCTTTTGGGATCTTTTCCGTATATTATTCCATTTATGTGGGAGGGCTCATCGTATTGGTGAGGCGCTATGACGGCGAATTAGTTTTTTCCCTTATCGATCAATTCCGGGTCACTTCCTTCTTTTGTGTTCCTCCGATGTTGCTCGGAGTCCTCAATGTCAAGAATCCGGAACGATTTACCCTCAATTCCTTACGGGTCTGTCTGTGCGGGGGGGCGATTATGCCCGTGGAAATCATGAAGAGGGTCAAGGAATTGTTAGGAGTAGAAGTGGTCGATGGCTACGGTCTTACAGAGTCCTATGGGTTCATTATGACCCCTTACCTGGATCGATTTCGGTATAAACCAGGTTCCATCGGGATACCGATCCCAGTACAAGAGGTGCGGATCGTCAATGATCGGGATGAAGATGTCCCCATCGGGGAAGTGGGAGAGATTGTCGCCCGCGGGCCCATTGTGATGAAAGGGTATTGGAATAAACCTGAAGAAACGAAGGAAGCGATGCGCAATGGGTGGTTTCATACCGGGGATTTAGCCCAAATGGACGAGGAGGGGTACTACTATATCGTGGGCCGAAAAAAAGAATTGATTATTTCCTCGGGCTTCAATATCTACCCCAAAGAAATCGAGGAGCTCCTCTATCAACACCCGAAAATAGCCGACGCGGCTGTGATCGGTGTTCCTCATGAATATAAGGGCGAGGCTGTGAAAGCCTACATTATTTTGCAAGAAGGAGCGCAGGCCACTCCAGAGGAAATCATTGATTATTGTCGCAGTAAACTCGCCGTGTTTAAGGCCCCCACCATTGTTGAGTTTCGGAAAGCTCTGCCAAGGACGGCAAGCGGGAAAGTATTAAAACGTGTTCTTCAGGAGGAAGTCTTGCCAAAGGCCAAAGCCCCTGGCCCACAATAAAAAAAGGGTCACGAAAAACTCTCTAACCTTTACGCCAGGCAAGGAATTATTCAGGGCATCGCGGATAAGGGGAATTTTTTTGAGTCGGAAGAAATTGATGGGAAAAGCATGATCAGAGGAAACATGGATTCATCCAGCAGTAAAAGCCCAGGGGGAAGAATAGAAAAAAAATTCTATAACAAAGGCTGCGCGATCCTCGGGACTATAGGAAAAGAGATGGAAAAATGAGATTCACGTTCACGGAAGAGAATGTTATGTGAAGCTCCAGATTATGTGAAGTTAAGAGTCTGGACTTCCGCCTATCCGCTCATTTCTGCCCTCCAGCTTAGCAATTCCCTGCACATAATTCACGGCCCCTGGCGAGCTTATTGAAGTATTGTATCGGTTGGGGGTATATCGAAATGCGGATATTGGGCAGGCATTTGGAGTGGGGGT
>Ga0256868_10002262_pt1 | contig 10049 bp, 5 predicted proteins | sample RVTome_13_FD_187341 | JGI IMG/M metagenome (GOLD analysis project Ga0256868, IMG submission 187341) | Soil microbial communities from uranium-contaminated site in the Upper Colorado River Basin, Wyoming, United States - RVT92D227 HiSeq ... | reverse complement strand
CAGGGAGGTTGCCAGGCGCACGCTCGGGGAGCGCCACTTCGATGTTCAGCTTATCGGGGGGGTCGTCCTGCACGAGGGGAAGATTGCCGAGATGGCTACCGGCGAGGGCAAAACGCTGGTATCGACGCTACCGGCCTTTCTCAATGCCCTCTCGGGTAAGGGGGTGCATATCGTCACCGTCAACGACTATCTGGCCAAGCGGGACAGCGAGTGGATGGGGGTTATCTACCGTTTTCTGGGGCTCTCCGTGGGTGTTATCCTGCACGACTTGGATGATTCAGCGAGGAGCGATGCCTACCGAGCCGAGATCACCTATGGAACCAATAATGAGTTCGGCTTCGACTACCTGCGCGACAACATGAAGTTCAGCCTGGACGACTGTGTCCAGAGAGAGCTCCACTATGCCATCGTGGATGAGGTGGACAGCATCCTCATCGATGAGGCCAGGACCCCCCTGATCATCTCCGGCCCTTCGGAGGAGTCCACGGACAAATACTATAAGATCAATCGGCTCATCCCCCAGCTGAGGAAAGAGCGGGATTATACCATTGAGGAAAAGACCCATACGGCGGCCCTGACCGAGGGGGGCGTGGCCCGTGTGGAGAAGCTCATCGATGTAGAGAACCTCTACGACCCGATGCAAATTGATACCCTCCACCATGTCAACCAGGCACTGCGGGCCCACACCCTCTTTAAAAGGGATGTGGACTACGTGGTGAAGGACGACCAGGTGATCATCGTCGACGAGTTCACCGGCAGGCTCATGCCCGGCCGTCGCTGGAGCGACGGTCTGCACCAGGCGGTGGAGGCCAAGGAGGGGGTCAGGATAGAGAACGAGAATCAAACCTTGGCTACCATCACCTTCCAGAACTACTTCAGGATGTACGAGAAATTGGCGGGGATGACGGGGACCGCCGATACCGAGGCGGCGGAGTTCAAAAAGACATATAACCTCGACGTGATGGTAATCCCTACCAACCAGCCCCTGATCCGGACCAACTATTCGGACATGATCTATAAGACGGAGCAGGAGAAGTTCAAGGCGGTGGCCAGCGAGATAGAGGAGCTCTATGAGAAGGGGCGTCCTGTCTTGGTGGGTACCATCTCCATTGATAAGTCAGAGCGATTGAGCAGGCTCTTAAAGAAAAGAGGGGTCCCGCATCACGTGCTCAATGCCAAGCACCATGAGCAGGAGGCGGAGATCATCGCCCAGGCGGGCCGTTTTAAGGGTGTGACCATCTCCACCAATATGGCCGGCCGCGGGACCGACATCCTCTTGGGGGGAAACCCCAAGATGATCGCCAGCCAACAGGCCGGGAAGGAGCCAGATGAAGCTCAACGGGAGGCCGCCCATCAAAAGGCCTTGGTCATGACCTCCCATGAGAAAGAGGAGGTGATCAAGCTGGGAGGGCTACATGTCCTGGGCACGGAACGACATGAGAGCCGGCGGATCGACAATCAATTGCGCGGGAGGTCCGGCAGGCAGGGAGATCCGGGCTCATCCCGTTTCTATTTATCCCTAGAGGATGACCTCTTGAGGATCTTTGGCGGCGAACGGATAGCGGGTATCATGAACAGGCTGGGGGTCGAGGAGGACCAGCCCATCGAGCACTCTCTCGTCACCAAGGCTATCGAGAACGCCCAGCGGAGGGTGGAAGGTCACAACTTCGAGATGAGAAAACACCTGCTCGAATATGACGATGTGATGAATCAACAGAGGGAGGTGGTGTATTCCCAGCGCAAGGATATCTTGAAGGGCGGTCGGTCTAAGGAGATGGTGCTCGACATGATTGAAGAGGTCGGAGAGGGAGTCGTCGCACAATTCACCGATGAGCGGCGTTACTCTGAGGAATGGGATCTGCCAGGCTTACGAGAGGCCTTCAACCAACGCTTCTCCTTTCCCCTGGAGCTCAAAAAAGAATCTCTGGAGGATATGAAGCAGGAAGACCTCCGTGCTTTGGTCATAGAAAAGACCCGCGCCTACTATGAGGAAAAGGAGCGGGCCTTCGGTGAGGATGTGATGAGGGACCTCGAGCGCTTCATGCTCTTGCAGGCACTCGATAGCCTTTGGAAAGATCACCTCTTGAACATCGATCACCTCAAGGAGGGTATCGGCATGCGCGCCTATGCCCAGAAAAATCCCCTCCTCGAGTATAAAAAAGAAGGGTTTGAACTCTTTGTCGATATGCTGGCCAGCGTGCGGGAAGATGCCGTGCGCAAACTCTTCGCGGTGCAGCTTGCCGAGCAAAAAGAAGTGCCGATGCTGCAACATGCCCCGGGGCCAAGGATGTTCTTGGTGAGGGGTGGGCTCGATGCGCCGGCGATGCCTCGGCCGGCATCCGCGCCTCCGGAGATGGAGATGCGGGCTGAGCTGCCGCGCCCCATGCCGGCGCGACGAGAAGGTCAGAAGGTCGGTCGTAATGACCCCTGCCCTTGTGGCAGCGGGAAGAAATACAAAAAGTGCTGCGGAGGGTAAGAGACTGGGACCGAAGGGATTTCAGGCAGCAGGTATCGCCTGCGGCATAAAGGCAATAGGGGGGGCCAAGGATCTGGCCCTCATTTATTCGCAGACCCCGGCACGGGTTGCCGGCCTCTTTACCAAAAATAGGGTCAAGGCCGCGCCCGTCCTGGCGACCAGGCAGAGGGTACGTCGGGGTATCTGCCAGGCCTTGATCGTCAACAGCGGCAACGCCAATGCCTGCACCGGCAAGCAGGGCCTTAAGGACACCGAGGCCACGGCGGAAGCGACTGCTGCTGCCCTTCATCTCCTTCCTCGGGACGTGCTGGTTGCCTCCACCGGCGTGATCGGTCAACCCCTGCCGATGGAGCGGCTCCAACAGGGCATCCCCTCCTTGGTTGCGAAGCTCTCTCCCCTGGGATTTTCAGATGCCGCCGAGGCCATCATGACCACCGATACATGCCCCAAAATAATTGCCGAGAAGGTGGAGGTTGATGCTAGTAAGATCACTATCCTCGGCATGGCTAAGGGAGCAGGGATGATCCATCCGCGGCTTGCCACCATGTTGACCTTTATCCTGACCGATGCACGGGTAGAGACAAGGGTGTTGACCGACCTTCTGCGAGAAGGGGCACGTGCCACCTTCCAAAGGATCACTATCGATGGGGATACCAGCACCAACGACATGCTCCTGTTGATGGCCAACGGTGAGGCGAGTCGTAGGACCCTTCATCCCCATGACGGATCATTTCTCCGCTTCAAAGAGGCCCTTTTCCGGATCATGGATTACTTGGCCCTGGCCATTGTGAGGGACGGGGAAGGCAGGACAAAGGTGGTAAAGATCTGTGTAAAAGGAAGCAAAGGCATCAGGTCTGCCGAGCAACTCGCCTTCAGGATTGCCCATTCTCCCCTGGTGAAGACGGCCTTTTTCGGCCAAGATCCCAATTGGGGCAGGATCATGGCAGCGATGGGGAACTCAGGAATCGCCTTTGATCCGCACAAGGTATCTATCTTTTTTGACGACGTCGTGGTTGTCGAGCATGGGATCTCTGCCGTCGGCGTCACGGAGGAGCAGCAGCGAAGGGTGTTAGAACAAGGGGAGTTCACCGTTACTATCGATCTGCATGCAGGCAGCGCTCAGGCAACAATCCTGACAACCGATCTCTCCATTGACTACGTCAAGATAAACGCCTCATACCATACCTAGAGGGTTCGAGGGGCCTAGGGGTCAGGGGTTCTAGAAGCATGTTAGAATGATTTTCACTCGAACCCTTGAATCTGCCGCCAGCGGCGGCATCCCGCTTCCATAAATCTACATTACGGGGCGGGGCTAGGACCCTCAAGCCATCGGCTTTAGCTGATGGCTTGACTTATCATCCTTTCCCCTCCCCCCTCAGGACCCTGTCATCACCTACCCGCACGGTAACCTTAATGGCATCGAAGTACTCCGCCAGCGGTATGGTGTACTTCCTGGAGGCATTGGTGAGGGATTTGAAGTCTTGGGTGGTTATCTTTCCTTTCTCCTTGAGCAAGGTTACCAGCTGCCCTCTGAGTTTATCCAAGGGCTCCCGATGGAAGTAGACCCCCTCTTTCAGCTTGACCACCTTCCCATCATTGATCAGCAGTGAGAGGATCGTCTGCACCTCTTTTTCGCTGGTTCCGAGTTGCTCAACCAATTCCTTTGTCGAGGGAGGGGTGAGGCCGCTTCGAAGCATGATCCCTTCGATCTTTTCCTCCAATGCCTGCTGTCTGCCTTCGAGGGCGATGTGATGGCCGGCCAGCCTCACCTTGTCCTTCTCCGCCACCGCGGCCTCGCTCCCCATAAGGTCCGACAAGAGGGCGTTGAAGAGCTTCCCATCTACCTCTGGGGGGAGTTTGGATTTGAGTTCTTCTTTGGGCATGCCCGGCTTGAGGGGGTTTTCGGCATGATACTTCTCCAGGGCCTGGACCATCTCCTCCTTGAGCTGGTTATAGATGCCCCCGTCAATGACCCGCTCGCCCTCCCGGTCAAATTTGATTACCTGCTTTCGCGAGAGGAGCTCCTGCATGGTCGCTGCCAGGATCGCTGGGGTGATATGGGTGTACCCGGGGAGTTTCCTAAGCTCCATCCCTCGCGTGCCGCCCTTTTTGATATGAAAAGCGAGGACAAAAGGGGGCGCCGCGCCCTTCAATTGTTCCAGCACGGCGATGACATCTCCCTTAAACCTCTTGTGCCGTTGCGGATGGGCGTCGAGGATGATCCCTCCGCCGATAGTCTGTATCTGGGAGGAGCCGCGCAAAACAAAGCGATCGTTAGGCAAGGCCACCATGGCATCCTGCAATCGTATCTGGGCATATCCCCTCTGCCCTGGTTTCAGCTCATTGGCCCCCAATAAGAATATCTTGCCCATCTGAAGGGAGGTTCCCGTATGGAAACGGAGCATAACGCCATTTCTGAGGGCACGGGGGGCATGGGAGAGATGGATGATCTCCACATCGAGGAGATGCGTTGGTTCCACGGTTCCCGGGTGAAGGACCACCTCTCCCCGCTGAACCGTGGACTTCTCCACCCCCTGCAGATTGACGGCACTCCGCTGCCCTGCCACCGCCTGCTGGACCTGTGCGTTGTGTACCTGTATCCCCCTCACCTTTGCCACTGTCCCGCTGGGGAGGATCTCCACGGCATCCCCTGTCTTCACCTGGCCCGAGACGAGGGTGCCGGTAACCACCGTTCCAAAACCCTTCATGGTAAATACCCTATCGATGGGAAGGCGGAAGAGACCTGTAGCGGATCTTTCCTCGACCTGCCCAACCAGGTGCTCCAGGGCGGTGATCAGATCACCTAACCCTTGGCCGGTGACAGCCGAAACGGGGATGATGGGGGCCTTTTCGAGGAAGGTCCCCCTGGTGAAACCCTTGATGTCCGCTATGGCGAGATCCCTCATCTCTTGATCCACCACGTCGATCTTGGTCAAGACAACCACTCCTCTCTCCACCCCCAACAAAGTACAGATGTCCAGGTGCTCCCTCGTCTGAGGCATGACACCTTCATCGGCGGCGATGATCAGGGCCACGATATCGATACCCCCTGCCCCAGCCACCATATGTTTGACAAATCTCTCGTGCCCCGGTACATCGACGATCCCGATCCTGCCTCCGCCGGGGAGATCGAGGTAGGCAAAACCCAGCTCGATGGTAATACCGCGCTCCTTTTCTTCCTTTAACCGATCGGTATCTATCCCGGTGAGGGCCTTCACCAGGGCCGTCTTCCCGTGATCGATATGGCCGGCTGTTCCAAGGATGATCTGCTTCATGTCAAGCTCCTTCGGGAAAAGTCTATTTCAGTCACCTCACCGATGTCAAGCAAGGCGAGACTATGGAAAAAAGCAGAAAACTTGAGAAACCCCTTTTCTTTCTCTACAGTTGGTCGTAAAATGCAAGGCGAAAGATGAAGCGGCCGATAATTGACCATCTTTTATCGTCACTGGGTAAAAAAACGTCACTCCCGGCGGATTACCTCTTGCGGTTTTTATTTTTTTCTTGTAACTTTAAGGGGTTGCCACGGTGACAATTTTGGTATATAAATTGCTTAAAGATAGGTGTCGAGAAGCCGACTATACGACACGCACGGTTGTTGAGCACTTGCGGAAGGGTAAAGACTTGAAAATCCATTTGGGAAGGCCGTCAGGACGCATGGAAGGCTCGTTTCCCCAAATGCCGGGATATGCCTGATATGTCTAATTAAGGAGGCGTTACCATGATAAGTGTAAGTTGCGAGCAATGCGGAAAAAAATACCAGATAGACCCCAATCAAATCGAGGGGAAGGAGGGCAGTTTTAGGTGCACGTCCTGTAATAATCTCATCACGGTCATCAAGCCTGAAGGCAACCCTGGAACTCTAACGCCCGAACCTGAACCTACAAAAAAGAAGAAGAAAGCGCCGGAAGAGGCCGGTCGCAAACTAAAGGGGTTTGGGATACGGGCCAAGATGATCCTCGTGCTCTTTATCATTCCCGTCGTCATATTGGTTGCCGCCGTGCCTTTTTCCATCAGGTATATTACGAAAGCCGTCGATGGCATCATCCAAGAGACCGTACAAGCTGAAATTGAAGGTGCCAAGAATCAGGCGAACCAATTCGCAAGTGCCATTGCGAAACAGGTCGAGTCTTATCTGGCAGCCCACCCGGAATTAAAGGTGGAGGATTTTGCTAAAGATCCCGCCTTAAGGGAAATAGTCACCCAACGGCAATTGATGTCAGGTGAAGCAAGCCTCTACCTGAGGATAGACCCTGAAAAGGCAGGTACCATCCTGCTAACGAAGAACCAGAGTTTGGAAGGTCAATCGATGCAATCGCTCATGATTAAAGGCGAGCTGGGCAAGGATAAGTATGACGAATTCGGAAAAATCGTTATTATCGGCACCCCGCCGGAAGAGCATCGAGAAGCATCAGATTTTTTCCTGTCGAAGGATGAAGACGGTATTTTCAAGGAAAGAATGGCGGCCTTCGCACCGGTGGGACGAACGCCCTACGGCATCATCTATACCGCCCTGACCGCAGATTTTATGTCGCCGGCAAAAATAGTTGAAGACCGTGTGAAAAATCTCGTCTTGCAAGCAAGGACCATCGTTATCGCGATATTCGGCGGTACACTTTTAATCATTGGTATTATCATGTTGGTGTATCTGCAGAGACTAACGAAGAGAATCAAATCTCTGACTGAGGTAACTAACCGCATCAGCGTCGGCGAGCTGGAAGCTCGAGTTGAAGTCAAAACGGGAGATGAAATCGGGGCATTGGCTGAAGCAATCTCTCGAATGCAGGATAGTATTCGTCTTGCCATTGAAAGGCTGCGTCGGCGGGCCTAAATTTTACATGGTATATAGCTGACAGCTTTCAGCAGGGGAGCTTTAGAAGGGGCCATCTTTGGATGGCCCCTTAGTCATCTGCTCACAAATATGGCGCTTTGGATTTCTTGTCGCGATTGGCAAAAAAGCCCGGCGAAGGCAGGCTGCTACTCCCCCTTGAAAACCGGCCGGCGTTTTTCCAGGAATGCGGTGAAACCCTCGATGCAATCCTTTGATTGGCTCACGCGGGCCGTGCCTTCGTCCTCAACCCGCAACCCTTGCTCCAGCCCTTCATAAATCCCGGCAGCCATTGCCTTCAGCACGCAGCCGACCGCGATCGGAGGTCTTTCTGCCAGCTTTTGTGCGAAGGCGAGGGCATCTTCCATCAGTTTGCCCGGTGCAGAAATCTGGTTTATCAACCCGATCCGCATGGCCTCCTGCGCACCGATCCTTTTGCTGAACAGGATCATGTCCAAGGCCTTCAAACGACCTACCAGCAGGGGCAGGCGTTGCGTGCCGCCCCACCCCGGAATGATGCCGAGGTTGAGCTCGGTCAGACCCACCGTCACCTTGGGATGGTCCACCATGATCCTGAAATGACAGGCCATGGCCAGCTCCAGGCCACCTCCGAAGGCAAACCCGTTGATGGCGGCAATAACAGGCTTGGCAAATCGATCGATCCGCGTCCAGAGGGCCTTGCCTTTGGGGCTTGTCTTCGCGGCATTTGCCGCATCGCTGACATCAAAGCCCGCAGAAAAACTCTTCTCCCCTGCACCGGTGATGATAATAACCCTCTGCTCCTTGTCCTGCTCCACAACGTCAATAACCCGCTCAAACTCCTCCATGGTGGCGAGGTTCCAGGCGTTGGCAGGGGGGTGATTGATGGTGACGATGCTGACGTAGCCTCTCTTCTCGAGGATGATATTCTCGTAGTTCATGGAACGGCTCCTCTCATCATCAGAATGTCCTTCCGTGACAGAGGGAATCGGGTGGCTGCTCGCCCCGTTACTTCCTTTCAAAGACGGCAGCGATGCCGAGACCGCCGCCGCCGCAGATGGTCTCCAGGCCGAAGCGTGCTTCCCGACGCTTCATTTCATGGAGCAGGGTCACCAGTACGCGCGTGCCTGTGCAGGCAATGGGGTGGCCCAGGGAGATCCCCGATCCGTTCACGTTGATCCGAGTGTAGTCCTTCTCCCCCAGACCCATCTCCTTGATGTCTGCCAGCACCTGGGCAGCAAAGGCCTCCTGGATCTCAATCAGCTCGATATCTTTGATGGTTAGGTCGGCGCGCTCCAGCGCCTTCTGTACCGCCTGGGGAACCGTCCGGTAAGTGCGGCGCGGATCATCTCCCACTACGGCAGAGGATTTGATTGTCGCTAGAGACTTTATACCCAGCTCGGCAGCCCTCTCGCGGGAGGTAACCAGCACCGCAGCGGCCCCGTCATTCTCAGTCGAAGAATTCCCGGCAGTGCAGACCCCGCCTAATACCGGCTTGAGCCGCGCCAGCTTCTCGAGGGTCGTATCTGCCCTCGGATTCTCATCGCGGTCTACGATCAGGGGCTCTCCTTTGGGCTGCGGTATCTGAACCGGTACGATCTCTTCGGCAAACCGGCCCGCCTCGATGGCGGCATAGGCCTTCTGGTGACTCTCAAAGGACCAGCGATCGCAGGCCTCGCGGGTGATATCTTCCTCCGCAGCCGCTGTCTCGGCCCAGGACATCATGGCCGGCAAGATCCCGTACCGTTCCTCAGGCTGCGACATGACCCGCGCCCTCTGGATGCGGTCGTAGAAGCGCAGCCCCCAAATGGCGAGATCGCCGTGTCCCCGCGGCATGGAGCCCTTCCCGCCGACGCCCCACTTGATCTCCCCGGGCAGATAGAATTCGGCGCTGCTCATGCTCTCCACCCCGCCGGCGGCGACCATCTCAGCCTGGCCCGACTGGATCATCATGGCAGCCATGCGCACGGTGTCGAGGCCGGTACAGCAGCGGCGATCCAGGGTAACGCCCGGGATGCCCTCCGGCCAGCCGGCCTTGAGCAGGGCCATGCGGGCAATATTCACATATTCGCCGCTCTGGTAAGATTGTCCGAAGATCACCTCATCAACGGCCTCGGCCTTGCAGCCGCTTCGCTTAAGGACCTCGTTGAGGACCAGGGCTGCCAGGTCATAGGCCGGGATGTCGCGCAAGGTACCCAGGTATCTGCCAACCGGCGTCCTCACAGCGCTGACAACTACTGCTTCCCGCATGCCGTTCGCTTTCTTTGTCACGTTGCTCCCCTCAGGATCGGGTGATCATCTTTGGGAGACTAAAAGGCCTCCGCCGGCATCTCCACAACCTCCCTGCCTTCGCGCACACAGCTGTCCAGCCGCGCCACGGCCTCCGGCAGGGTGACCTTGGTGAAGTAGAGGGCCTGCAAGACCTTGCCCTGGTAGAACGGGTTATCCTTACCGCCATCGATGGCCTTCTGGGCAGCTACGGCCATGTCCAAAAGCATCCAGCACGCAATAGCATCACCAAAACTCAAGAGGGCGGGGTAAGTAGTGGAGGCCCATTGGGGTAGATCCGACATAGCCAGCATCCCCATCTTGGTAGACACCTCCATAAGCTTATCCACCATCTGGCCCAGCTCTTTCACCGCACCCCCGAGGCGGGGGTGACCCTGGTTCTTCTTGCAGAACGCGCCGATCTCCTCCATGAAGGCGCGGACCGGGGCCCCGTCTTTGATCCGCATCTTGCGGCCCATGAGGTCCAGGGCCTGAATGCCA
>Ga0256868_10002261_pt1 | contig 10050 bp, 6 predicted proteins | sample RVTome_13_FD_187341 | JGI IMG/M metagenome (GOLD analysis project Ga0256868, IMG submission 187341) | Soil microbial communities from uranium-contaminated site in the Upper Colorado River Basin, Wyoming, United States - RVT92D227 HiSeq ... | reverse complement strand
TTGATCAGCTCATGACCGAAGACGTTCCGTTTTTCGATCTGACAACTTCTCTTCTTAAGCTGGAAAACAAACCTGCCAAAATACAGGTTACGACGCGTGAATCAACTGTGGTGTGCTGCACCGAAGAGGTTATTAAAATATTTAGCAAAACCGGTATTCAAACTACCTTGTTTACCCCAAGTGGTGAGCATCTCAGTGAGAATGTGAAGTTCCTTGAAGGAGAAGGTCTGTCAGGAACGTTGTTTACCCTGTCACGAACGATTGAGAATTTGCTGCGGTATGCTTCCGGAATTGCGACACGCACGCGTTTGCTGGTTGAAAAGGCACAGGAAGCCAACCCGGGAATTGTTGTTTCCACAACCCGGAAAATTATTCCCTACACACGAAAAATAGCCATTAAGGCGGTAAAAGCCGGAGGAGCCACCATACATCGCTTCGGGTTGTCTGAATCCATACTCGTATATAAAAATCATTATAATTTCTTAGGCGGACTGGAGAACCTTGAAAAGAGGATAAGGGAACAAAAAATCCGGGCGGGTGGAAAATCGGTTACTGTTGAGGTAAATACACCTGAAGATGCCCTGAGACTTGCCGGAACCGGAATTGACGTGATACAACTGGATAAATTTTCTCCGGACGATATTGGAAAACTCAGAAAGGAGATTAATAAAATCAATCCTGGAATTAAACTGGCTGCCGCAGGAGAAATTGTTTTACAAAATATCAGGGACTATGCTCTTTCAGGGGCTGATATTCTGGTGACTTCGTGGCCGTATCATGGTGAACCGGCTGACATGACTATCCAGATTCAGCCTATTTATGATTTATACTGATCATTCGTATTTAAGTGCCGATCCGGGATTGGTACGGGATGATATCCAGGCATGATAATAAATGGTCGCCAGGGAGGTGATGAGTACTATTCCTGTAGCTGAAATAAAAAACAAGGCATTCGGCTTTACATGATAGGCGTAATCGTTCAGCCAGGAATTTATCAGGAAATAAGCAACCATCCAGGCTGCCAGGGAGGCGATCAGGGTCATTTTTACTATTTCATTTATCTTGTCCAGTATTATGCCCAGGTTACTGGCACCCATGACTTTTTGCAGTCCGATATCCCGTTTCTTGCGGATATAATTGAACGAAACCAGCGCAAACAGTCCAAGGCTGGAGATAAGAACAGCAATTACCGACAGGAGTGTGAATACTCTGCCTGCTTCCCTTACCGGCGTGTAATACGATTGTCTGTCCTCATCAAGAAAGTAATAAACGAAAGGATAAGCAGCCGTAAAACCTTCCCATACTGTCTTCAGGTACTGTACTGTGGCTTCCTGATTATCAGGAGTTAGCCGTACCGTAAGGTAACCTTCGAGATTACCCGGCATCAGTACCATCACCAGGGGCCGGATGGAATTATCCAGCGTTTCGAAATGAAAATCCTTTACAACGCCAATAATTTGATACCCAAAATGTTTTCCGGGTTTTTCGGTGAGCTTTACAATTTTTTTACCGATTGGATTATCAATACCCATTTGCCGTACCGCTGTTTCATTAATCACACAGGCTGCGGAATCAGTCGGAAATGACCGGTTGAAAAATCTTCCTTCCGCGATCCTTATCCGGTAGGTGGAATCGAAATTGTAACTCACCGGCAGGTTTGCAGCCGAGTAGTTTCTGGTAACAGGTGTTCCTTCGAGATAAAACGGAATACGCGTGAAATTACCACCGGGTATGCTGGTTGAGTTGGTGACGGATATCACTCCAGGGTGGTTGCCGATCTGATTTTTATAGTCTTCGAGTTTACTGGTCAGTCCGTCAGGACGCCTGATCACAACCAGATTTTTGGTGTCGTATCCTCTTTCCTTGTTCACCAGATACCTGAACTGACCGAAGATTATCAGGGTCATGGTGATAACGCCGATTGCCACAAAAAGCTGGAACAATACCAGACCATTTCTGAAAATATTTTTTCCTGTTCCAGTATACATCCAGTTTCGCATAACTCTGGCCGGATTGAACTTTGAAAAATGCCAGGCAGGGTAAAGTCCGGATAATAGTCCGATAACCAGGATCAGGGTGACCATCAGCACAATGCCGGGGGTGTTCAGGAGTTGTCCCAGACTCAGATGAAGGCCAAGGTATCGGCTGAAAGCCGGAAGGGCAAGTTCTGTAATGAACAGGGCTATTGCCATGGCAAAGAAGGCCAGCAGGGACGATTCCAGCAGAAATTGCCAGACCAGTATTTTCCGGTCGGATCCGGCAATTTTACGTATGCCAACTTCTTTGGCGCGGAAAAAGGAATGGGCGGTAACAAGACTGATGAAGTTCAAAGAGGAAAAGACCAGGATAATGATGGCCAGCGCGGTGAAGATGTAAACATACAGTATTTTGCCCACTGGTTCAAATTCCAGGTTGTACGCTGACCGCAGGTGAATATCAGTCAGGGGCTGCATGATAAACGAAAAATAATCTCTGTCCGATGTCGTTTGTCCCGCATTCAGTCCGAGTATCTTGTGGTAATCAGGAAACACATGTTTTTCAACCACGCCCTCAAGGTGTGAGCGGATCTGATCCATTGATGCTCCCTGCTCAACCAGGGCAAAGGTGTACAGGTAATTGATCACCCAGCGGTCGTTCGAAACGATCCAGTTATAAGTGGAAAGAGCGCCCACCATATCAAAATGCATATGCGAATTCTCCGGCACATCTTCCATGATACCGGTTACGGTATAATAGGTTGAGTCATTCTCGATCCGTAACCTTTTACCAATAGGGTCCTCCTGCCCGAAATACCGCTGCACGGTCTGCCGGCTGAGCACAATGCTGTTCGGTTTTCGCAGTACCTCATCCGGTGAACCTTTGATCAGCGGAAAAGAGAATAGCTGAAAAAATGTAGAATCGGTGAAAATGATATTGTCTTCGTTGTACTTGGCATCTCCGTAACGGACAAGCCATGCGCCAAACCGGGCTATCCGCACCGTATTCTCAATTCCGGGCACCTCTCGCATCAGGGTATGTGCCAGCGGAGCAGGGGTAACGGCGTGATTTAAGGAGTTGTCGGCAATCTTTCCATTGATGGTGATGCGGTAAAGCCGGTGTGCATTTTCGTGGAACCGGTCGTAACTGATTTCTTTGTAAGTATAGAGGAAGATAACAATACCAAAAGCAAGGCCAATAGCCAGCCCGAAGATATTTATCAGAGTGTGAACCCTGTCCCTGATAAATACCCTGAAAGCTACCTTGAAAAAATTGCCAAACATGCAATCAAAGCATTTGAAACGAATATGTCAACCATACTTTCTCAATATTCATGCCAACACGCTTAAGATCAATTTAATTAGAAAGATACGGGTCTCCTGTAAGGAAAAGAAAACAGCCAGAGTGTCCGTTTTCGTACAAGGAGTGTACGAAAACGGACACTCTGGCAGAGGCGTCAGATTCCAGGTATCTGCATTAGTAATATCTGCCGATTAGCCTGTGCTCTACAATTTTTTTCTTTAATGCCGGCAGATGCACTGTTCCCTGCACGGAATAGACGATTTTTCCGCCGGGTTCAACCAGTATACTGTATGGCAGGGCTCCATTCCAGTCGGGATCAACGGCTTCAATCAATGCATATTTGTCTTCACTGTCGAAAATATAGTTCTGTATAGCTGAGTTTTTGTTATTCAGAAAATCCAGGACTTTCTGATGCTGGTCAGGCTTATCAGCAGAAACAGATATGAACTCAAAGCTCCGGTTACCGTACATTCGCTGTAAATTCACCAGTTCGGGATATTCAATAATACATGGTCCGCACCAGGTTGCCCAGATGTTGATCAGCCTCAGCTTTGGGGAAGGATTTGCCATAAGTTGTGTGATCCCTTTTTTGGTTATTTTTTCAAGTGTTACAGGTTTGTTATTCCAGTCATTGTTCACTTTATCCGTCCAGTCGGTTTTCCAGGCCCATTTGATGGAGCATCCAAAGGCCTTGTTTACGGGAGTTGAAACAGGCTGTCCACTGATAAGGGCATCAACGGCAGCCCTGAGGTCTTCGGCATTGGCTGTCCCCGGTTTTTCCAACGCATCCAGGCGGCCTGAATAAACCAGTTTACGTTCTTTGCTGAAAACGAAAGCATGGGGGGTTGCAGTGGGCCCGTACCGTATTGAGGCGACTTCGTTGTCACCGTCGTATAAATAGGGGAAGTTGAATTTCTTATCCTTTGCCCTGATAATCATACTGGCATAGGTATCATCGAGATCAGAATACCCGCATTCTTCCGGCAGCAGCGAAAAGGCACTGTTGGGCATAATGGCCACCACGACTACACTTTTGTCTTTGTAATCACTGGTAAACCGGATGATCCGGTCCTCATATGCCTGGGCGGTTGGACAATGGTTGCAGGTAAAGATGACCACCAGAATATCCGATCCGTCAAAATCACTGAGCTGATAATACATGCCTGAAACGTCGGGAAGATTGAAATCCGGGGCTTTCGCGCCTGTTTCCAGGATAGGCACTTCCTGTGCAGCAATTTTTTGCGGACTTGGTATGAAACCGACAGAAGAACTGTCGGCCTCCAGGCTGGCCAACTGATCTGCCATACTCTGGCGTTTGCAGGAGAAGGACATCCATATAATCAAAGTCAACATGATTAACAGATACATGGCCGATAAACGGCGAATGTACCGGACAGCGGGATGTTTACCGGGGAATTTCATAGATTGAATTTTTATTGGATTCTGTTCATAAATATAACCGCATGTTACTGAAGAAATAAAATTAGTGTTTTTTTGTTACATTCGTAGAGACGCAAGATTTTGTGTCTCTACATGAGATGGTCAAAAACACATCGCAGGTTGAATTGTTATCATACTAAAACTGGATATTATGAAAACACATGTATGCATACAAGTTGCCGTATTGCTTGCTATCATTCTGGTTACAGGCTGCACGCATGATAAGGTGTTTACACAGGACAGCCGGCCGGAAAACGAAATTGATAAAAAGGTAAACGAATTTCTGAAAAGCAAGGCATACGGCTGGCGTGATATGAATGTTCCCGCCTCGGATGGGAAATTGCTGTTCGATATAATTGTGAAAAACAATTATAAAAATGCGGTTGAAATCGGGACATCCACCGGCCATTCCGGTATATGGATCGCCTGGGCGCTCAGTAAAACAGGCGGCAGGCTGATCACCATTGAGATCGACGAACACAGGCACAAGGAGGCGCTGGCCAATTTCGAAAGGGCCGGGGTGGCAAAATACGTGGATGCCCGGCTGGCTGATGCCCACGAGCTGGTACCGAAACTGAGCGGCCCGATTGATTTTGTTTTCAGCGATGCGGACAAAAACTGGTATATCAACTACTTCAAGGCTCTGGACCCAAAACTAATTATCGGAGGCTGTTTTACCAGTCACAATATCGGCATGTACGGCGGCAGGGAATTTTACGATTATGTCAGCCGGTTACCCAATTATAAAACCACCACCGATTACCGGGGAGCCGGGATGTCAGTCAGTTACAAAACCGCGGAATAAAAGCGGTTATGGGTGAGCCAGCGGAAAAAAACCTATCGGGTAAAGTCGGCCTCTATTCTGCTTCAAACATTGTAGTGGCCAACATGATCGGGGCAGGCATATTCACCACTTCCGGGCTGCTGATGAGTGGCCTGAACAATCCGGTACTGTTGATCTTTCTGTGGATAACAGGTGGGATCATTGCTTTATGCGGAGCAGTTTCCTATGCCATACTGGGAGCTGCCATGCCACGTGCCGGAGGAGAGTATGTTTTTTTGTCACGCTTATACCATCCTGTACTTGGTTTTTTAAGCGGCTGGGTTTCCTTTATAGTGGGTTTTTCGGCTCCGATTGCCGCTTCTGCCATCGGCTTCAGTGAATACTTTTACAGGGCTTTCCCGGAATTCCCGGGAACAGGAAAAATACTCGCCATCCTGGTTATCATATTGTTCACTGCGATACACCTAAGAGGGCTTCAGTTCGGGACCAGGATACAAAATGCATTAACCCTGCTGAAAGTCCTCCTGATCATATTGCTTATTTTAACCGGGCTTTTATTGGGAAAGGGTGATCTGCATCATTTCACACATGGTACAGCTGTTGACTGGAGCTATGGCGGACTGAAAACCATGGGCCTGTCGCTTATGTGGATCATGTTTGCCTACAGCGGGTGGAATGCCTCTACCTATATAGGTTCCGAGATTATTCATCCGGCCAGGAATATTCCGCGGTCGCTGTTGTTCGGCACAGGAACTGTATTGATCCTTTACGTATTGTTAAATTTTGTATTTGTTTATGCCATTCCCCCCAATGACATGAAGGGTGTCATCTCAATCGGAGGACTTGCGATCCGCAATCTTTTCGGCAGTACGATGGAAATAGCATTTTCCCTGCTGATCGCATTTGCCCTGTTTTCGTCCCTCAGTGCATTCATTATTCTTGGCCCGAGGGTATACTATGCCATGGCCACGGATGGCTATTTTTTTAAATTCGTCACCAAAATACATCCCCGTTTCCGGGTACCATCCGGGGCAATAGCATTGCAGGCAGCAATGGCCATGATCATGGTATTATCGGGCACCTTCGACCAGATTTTGACCTACATGGGATTTTCATTGGGGATATTTCCCCTGCTGGCAGTCGCAGGAGTATTTAAATTGAAGAAAATGCAACTTTCAGGATTTCCGGTTCGCGGACTTCCTGTTATGCTGATAATTTATCTTCTTTTCGGTGTGATCATGCTGGTGCTGTCGTTCCTGGAAAGACCCGCCGAGTCGTCCGTCGCAATAATTACCGTTATTTCGGGTATACCGGTGTATTTGTTATTCAGCCGTAATCTCAATCACCGAACTGGTTAAAGGCTGGAATGATGTTAAATTGAGTCCTACCTTCATCAGGTAATCACCGGAATAAACGTTTTTTGTAGGGAATATGCTTCTGATCCCGGGGAAGATGTTTATTTCATTAACCGCATAGGTTTTGGCCGGATCCAGGCCCTTCAGCCTGACGTTATTGAAGGTTTCTCCATACCTTGAGTTCAGGGTATAGGAGAACAATACCGCCTTGTCGCAGGTATTGTCCACGTACATCAGCACGGCCCTGTTTTCCTCGTAGGGAGAAATAAGCCTGTACAGTTCACCTCGCCAGATTACTTCGCTCAGCCGCTTATAGTTTTTAACAGCTACCTGGCAGAACGCCAGTTCCTTTTCATTAAATTCATTTACCGGGATATCGAATCCCATCTTTCCCATCATGGCTACATCGGTCCTGAACTTGAGGGACTGTTTTCCCCATGAGGTAACGTGATTGCAAACGGCGAGGGCAGGGAAGAAATAGGAATATCCCCATTGTATGTAAATTCTTTCCAGCGGATCGGTATTGTCGCTTGCCCAGAATTCTGTGAAATACCGCATGGCACCATAGTCGACCCTTCCTCCTCCACCCGAACATAACATCATGGGAAGATGCGGGTATTTCTGCCGCAAACGGGCGAACACTTTGTATAGGCCATTCACATAATCGATATAAAGATGTGATTGCTTGTCTTTCAGATAAACCGAGTAAGTATTGGTCATCATCCGGTTACAGTCCCATTTGAAAAAAGCGATGCCGGGATATTTCGTCAGCAATCCGTCTGCCACGTTAAAAACAAAATCCTGAACCTGCGGATTGGCAAGATCTAGCACGAGCTGATTCCGGTAATAGTGCTCCGGACGATTCGGGAGCTTCAGGATCCAGTCGGGGTGTGTTTCATACAATTCACTTTTGGGATTGACCATTTCAGGCTCAATCCATATCCCGAACTTTACACTGCGGTCCTCAGCTTCCTTCACCAGGTAACCGATACCGTTGGGTAATTTGGCTTTGTTTTCCTGCCAGTCGCCCAGACCTACCATGTCGTTTTTGCGCGGATATTTGTTGGCGAACCACCCGTCATCCAACAGGAACATATCGAGTCCCATCTTTTTTGTATCATCGAGAAGGGCAGTCAGTTTTTCTTCGTTGAAATTAAAAAAGGTGGTTTCCCAGTTGTTCAGCAGGGTAAGTCTCGGTTCACCGCCGTCCATAATGCCGTAATTAATGGCCCAGCGGTGCAGGTTCCGGCTGGCAAGGCCCTTACCTTGTGCTGAATAGGTGAAAACAAAGGAAGGTGTTATAAAAGGTTGGCCGGGTTGCAGGGAGTATTCCGAAGCAAAGGGATTGATACCTGAACGGATACGCAAAGCGTTCTTTTCATCCACCTCAAACAGGAACTGAAAATTACCTGACCAGCCAAGTGTTCCGGCAATCAGTTCACCGGTGTTTTCATTCGATTTATCATTGAGGGAAAGGAAAAACACGGGAGTCTGGTACATATGGGCACGGGCACCCAGCTTGGAATCGATGATTTTAATGCCGCTGGTAAGTTCATTCTCCTGCATCTTCATTTCTTCTGCCCAGTCGCCGTGGAACTGCGTGAGCCAGTATTTGCCGGCATCAAAATAAAGCATGGATGTGGCATAGTTGTAAAGGGTAACAGGTTTCTTTTCCTGGTGTGTGATTTCCACCCATTGTTCAAGCACATCCTCACGGGCAAAGGCTTTAAAATGAAGGATCACCTCTACCGGATACAGGGGATCTTTCAGCCGGATATGGGTGATGGTGACATTTTCTTCGGGTTTTTCGGTAAGGTGACTCACATAATGCAGTTCGAGCGAAGGATTGCCATCACTGTGGGTTATGCGTATGGCAGGCTCGAACAGATTGTCAGTGCCCGATGTAACGTAAGCCAGGTGAACAGGCCTCTGAAAAGCCTTGTTGTCAATTGCCCGGGTAAGCTTCGGACCAATGTAAGCCTGGTAAAGCCGGTTGTCAGTTCCCACCTTAAAGATGAGGTCGGTGTTTTGGGTGCTGACGGGGATAAGGATATCGGTTTGTCCTTTGACTATTAAAGCAATAGCGAAGAACAGTACGACGGAGGTGGAAATTTTTTTCATGATGGATTAAAAATATATTGTGTCTCTACTGGCAATTCCTGAAGAATTTCAGGTTATAGAAATCATCGAGGTTGTTTTCAATAATCATCGTATCTCCGGGTTCCCATTTTTCGGTATATTGCTTTCCTTTGAGGAAGTAACAGCGGGTGCCGGCGGGATTGGTGAAAAATACCTTGTCGGATTCAACGGCATAAACCATCAGTGCTTTCTGATTATATAAGGCATTGTGCGATTCCTCGATTTGGGACGAAGCTTTCCGTATGGCAGCACAGGATGACAATAATAGTATGATAAACAGCCAGACGGCCGAGAAAACCAGTGCAATCCGATCCATGGTGAGGGATTGCATGGATGTTACAGTTTCAGTTCACCCCAGCCCTGTCTGTAGGTCCTTTTCACAAACTGGTTGGCCGGTTCGAAATTGGTGATTTTCATGTTCTCCCCGTCCCATTTGTAAGTAATATAACGGCCGGGGAAAACGAATCCCTCCATTTCACCATATACGGGATCAGTCCTTTTGACTTTTTCGCGGATATTGAAACAGCGCAGGAGCAGGTTCCCCATCAGAACCGTCTCGGTCAACGGACCGGCATATCCCTCAAAAGGTGAATCCACCTCTGCATTCCCGTATCCGGCAATACAGGCATTCACCCACTGCCACCAGTGTCCATCCATATCCCCTACTACGCGGGGATATTTTTTTGGTATACTGACAATCTCGTTAAGCGAAAGCGGCAGCAATACCGGATTGCGACCGCCCCAGCCACACGCAGCCTTGCCTTTGGTACCGATAAACAGGGTGGCTCCCTCGTAATCATTCAGCCCGGGCCAGTCGCCCATAATATCATTCATATTCTTACCGGGCTCCAGCTCAGAAGGCCGTTCAGGTGTGATACCACCATCCATCCAGTACAGCTTCAGTTCACGTCCGTTTTTCAATTTGTAATTGAAACGGATGGACGAGGCTACTGGTCCGCTTTCCGGATAAAGGGCTTCCGTGAATATGCCGTTATATACCGTACTGGCACTGCAGGTAACTTCATGGGGATACCCAAGTTCCAGCAATTTAAA
>Ga0256868_10002260_pt1 | contig 10050 bp, 6 predicted proteins | sample RVTome_13_FD_187341 | JGI IMG/M metagenome (GOLD analysis project Ga0256868, IMG submission 187341) | Soil microbial communities from uranium-contaminated site in the Upper Colorado River Basin, Wyoming, United States - RVT92D227 HiSeq ... | reverse complement strand
GAGGTCCCGCTTTACCCTTCAAGTCCCAGAAAGAAAATGAACATGCTGTTGGCCTTGTTTCTGGGGCTGTTCGGTGGCATCGGACTGGCTTTTTTGTTCGAGCACCTGGACAACTCGGTAAAGACGAGCGACGATGTCGAAAAGTACGCCGAGCTGCCCGCGCTGGGGATTGTGCCCGCCTTCAGCCGGGATGGGTATGGGAAAGGGTATGGATATGGGTATGAGTACGGGCACAAAAAGAAGAGGGCAGTTGTAAGTCGTGAGACGAGGCTCGAGACACGAAATACGACGCAACAGAGACAAGAGACAAGAGAAAAAGAAGACAAGACACAAGAAAAGAAAACCGGGGCAGAACAGACAAAGATAGACAAGAGACAAGAGACAAAAGACATAAGACCAGAGACAAATGACAAAGAAGAGCAGGTGAGATCAATCGAGCTGATAACGTATTATTCGCCCAAGTCGAGTTTTTCGGAAAGCTATCGCTCGATCAGGACGGCGCTGCTTCTGTCTTCCGCCGACCCGAACCTGAAGGCGATCGTCGTTTCGAGCCCGCTCCCTGCGGAGGGAAAAACAGCTACCGTTTCGAACCTTGCCGTTGTGTTGGCCCAGGCGAACAAGATGGTCCTCGTCGTTGATTCAGACCTGAGAAAACCCAAGCAGCATAAGATTTTTAAGATCAAAAATTTGAACGGCCTGACGAATTACCTGACCGCCGGCCTCGAGCTCAAGGATCTGATAAAGTCCACCCAGGTTCCGAACCTTTTTCTGATCAACTCGGGTCCCGTGCCCCCGAACCCGGCCGAACTCCTGGGATCCGAAAAGATGGGAAATTTGATCGAAAAAATAAAAGGCTATTTCAACTATATCCTGTTCGACTCACCGCCCATCCTGGCCGTTTCAGATGCAATGGTAATGGGCCAGAATATCGATGGCGTGATCTTGATCGTCCAGGGGGAGAAAACGTCACGCGAAACCTTGCAGAGGGCCAAGAAGAAGTTGGACATGGGCAAGATTAAAACCCTGGGCGTCATCATCAACAACCTCAACATCCGGAAATACGACTATTACAGCAAACAGCATTATTACCAATATTATGGGGAACAATAAAGAGACAAAAGACAAAAACCATGAGAAATTCTGATTCTCAAAGCGTCTTAATAATTTGGGCGACGGGATTTCAAAAAAATCAAAGCGTGGCAAGAAGCTGATGAACTGGCACAGGCTGTTAATAAAGCAACAAAGAGTTTTCCCATTGTCTTTAGTCTCTTCTCATGATTGACTTACATACTCATTTGCTGCCTGATTGGGATGACGGGGCGAAGGACTGGGATGAGATGCGGAGGATGGCCGAGATCGCCTCTAAGGACGGCATACATAAGATCGTCTTGACCCCGCATATTTTCAGGCTGAGCAAACATAATGATGATTTCGCTGTGCTCGAGCAGAAGATGGATGAGTTCAAAAACCAGCTACGAGGAATCCCGATGCAGTTCTACAGGGGAGCGGAGGTTTTTGTCCGCCATAATCTTGCCGAGAATATCCAGAGGCACTCTTTCACGATCAACGATTCGGATTATATTTTTATCGAATTCCCCTCGGGCCAAATCGTCCCCGGAGCGAAAGAGCTCTTTTATAATTTGATGCTCGCGGGCTATATCCCGATCATCAGTCACCCCGAAAGGAACGCTATTTTCGCCTCACGGCCGGACCTGCTCTATGAGTTCGTGGAAGCCGGAAGTCTGGGCCAGGTGACCGCAAAAAGCCTAACCGGTGAGTTTGGAGCGGAAACAAAAAAAACGGCCGACCTATTCATAACTCATAACCTCGTTCATGTGATCGCGTCTGATGCTCATGATCCCGAGCGCCGGCCCCCGCGGCTGAGCGCGGGAGTGGCGGAGGCGGCGAGAATAGTGGGGAAAGAAAGAGCCGAGGCCATGGTGACGGATATCCCCCAGGCAATACTGGATAACAAACAGATCCCTTATCTTGGGGACCCCGTGAATCCGGTGAATAAGAAAAAATGGGCCATTAGACTGCCAAGAATCAAAAGATAAAGAAAAGACAAAAAAAATACCGGGGAGTGAAATCAGGGGGCTTAATGTTTTTGGCTTCCTGTCCTTAGTCTGAAGCTGGAATCTTGATTAGACAGTTTGTTTTCTGGGGACTTTGCGCCATTCTCCTGTTTATGCCGCTGCCGTTCGGGGGGACAGAGCAGTGGGCGGTTTTTGTTTTCGAGGCGGGAACCCTTTTGTTATTCGTCGCTTATCTATTCGCGATTAAAAAGAAACGCGGGGCCACGGAGAGAGAAACGCCGCCTCGGGAGCAAGAAAAAACCGACGTTCAGGACGATAGAAAAAACCACTTTCCTCTTTTTCCGAAAATACTGTTGGCTGTTTTTTTTGGATTTTCGGTTTTCCAATTGATCCCGCTTCCTCAACCTTTCCTGAAGGTCTTTTCTCCCCGATTGTTTGAGATCTACAAGGGCAGCATATCGGCCGGCCTAACAGAACTGGCGGACAAAACCTGGCATTCGGTTTCGTTTTCGCCGGTCCTTTCTGTTTTCGAACTTGTGAAGCTTATTTGTTATGGACTCTTCGCCTGGCTTGTTTTCAAGTGCGTGCGGAGGAAAGAGCAAATCGAGGTCTTTGTCTGGGTCATGATGGCCGGCGCGGTCTTTCAGGCTTTTTATGGGCTGGCTGAATATTTCAGTGGGACGAACACAATTTTCGGGTTTAAAAACAGGTGGTATGTTGGTTCCGCGACCGGGACCTTCATCAATCGCAATCACTTCTCCGCGTTCCTGGAAATGGTATTCGCCCTCTGCGTGGGCTATTTGCTGGCCAAGGCGGACTTCTTTTCGCTGAAAAAGGGGATCCCTCTCAAGCAGAAAATTTTGTGGTTCGGCCAGGAACGGCTGCAAAAAGCGATCATTTTTGGACTGATTTCTATTTTGATCGGCGTGGGCATCTTTTTTTCAAGGTCGAGAGGCGGAATATTGAGTTTTTTTGGGGCTTTCTTTTTAATGATAATTTCGCTCTCTGTAACAGGAGTGGACAAAAAAGAGAGGATTTCGCGAGAAAAAAGATTCGCCAGGATAGTCCGGACCGTCACGTTGATCATCATATTTTCTGTTCTGCTCATCGGAATCAAACCCATCCTCGAACGCTTCTCTTTGGAGGTGCTGGAGGCCGAGGGGCGACCCATTCTCTATAAAAACACAATCGAACTCATCAAAGATTATCCGCTGAGTGGAACCGGGCTCGGGACATATATCCATGCGTATACAAAATATGAGCAAAAGTATGTCCGCGGGATCACTGATCACGCCCACAATGATTATCTGGAAGTGCTGGCCGAGAGCGGACTTGTGGGAGGAGGATGCTTAATCGCCGCGGCGTTCGGGGCACTCGGCTGGCTGTTTGTGAAGTGGGGGAGGAGACGGGATTATTTTGTGAAAGGGATCGGGCTGGGATGCCTGGCGGGGATCGCGGCCATCTTAATCCACAGCCTATCGGATTTCAGTATGCGCATGCCCGCCAATGCCGTTTATTTTGTTTCACTCTACGCCCTGGCGGCAAGAACGGTCATGAAGATGAAAGACCAAGGACACGAGGACAAAGATAAAACAGCGGCCTGGAAATGGGGAAGCGTTTTTGTTCGACATAGATAGAGCTTAACCCGAAAGAGGCCTCGAAGTCTGCTTTGTTGTTTTTTATGGAATTCTTAAGCTGTTTAATCTGTACGTCGGCAGAAGAACCTGGAATACCGGAACGAGCAGTTGAGGATGGAGCCGGTTTGATCGATGCGGCGGGAGATGAAGAGGTGGGAGCGGCTTAACAACACATTGTGTTTTCATATAAATCAAAAAATCAAGAAATGGGAGGTCAACATGTTGAAGGATGAGATTTTCCGGTCCAGAGCGCTGGTTTGGGGATTGGCGGCGGCATTCCTGTCGCTTCTTCTCCCCGTGGAAGCCCTGGCTCAGGCGCGCGGCACGGGTTCCCTGATCGGGTTCATCTATGCCGAGTCCCTCTCCGCGCCCGTAGAGAACGCCGTGGTCAAGATCAGGAACATCAGCACCGGCAAAGAGTTCTTGAGCAAGCCCACGGATAAGACCGGGCTCTACAAAATCGAAAACGCGGAACAGGGAAGGTACGTCCTCGGGGTGACGACGCCCCAGGGCGATTTTAACTTCGAATTCGAGCTCTTCATCAAGACCGGTGAAATTGCCAAATTGTCTCTGGCCTTGAAGCCAGGACTGATGGCCGCCCTGGCCGTCCCGTTCAAGACCGCTGTGTCCTTCTTCAAGACTTCACTCGGAATCGCCACGACGGTCGTGGTCAGCGGACTGGCTATCTATGGCGGTTACAAGCTGCTTGAGGAACTCGAAGTCATCTCACCCTCCAAGAAGTAAAGGCGGAATCCCGGGCTTAACCTAAGTCTGTCGTTGTCGTTCGCGGCTTGGCGGGGACTTTGCCTTTCGGGCGGAAGGAGTCCTTTTGCCCCTTTTTGTCTGACATGCCGAGGGTGATTTTCTGGGCGTTCGGAGCGCTGGGGAATGTCTTCGTGAAATGGATGGGGAGAAGGGATGACTTCGTTAGGGGGTTGTCCTGGGAGGCATGGCCGGAGCGGCGGCTGTTTTGCTCCACAGACTGACGGATTTCAGTCTCCGCATGCCGGCCAACGCAGTCTATTGTGCGACTTTGTATGCCCTCGCTTTGAGAACGGTCGGGATCAAGGAGAGGGGTAGGGCGTCGCCTTGAGAAAGATCATCGGGTTCGGCGTTGCGGCGGCGCTCCTCGTTATGAGCGGGGGGCACTACCTCGGCTTCCATTATTATTACGAGTATCAGAGGGAGCGGGCGACGGCGCAGAGCGTGGAGCGGAGTTTCCCCGCGCTCGAGCGGCAGTTGAATCGGGCGGTCGCGTTCTCCAGGAACCCCCGCTTTTTGAAGGAGCTGGGCCGGCTGTACCTGGAGATGGCCCTGGCCGAAAACGAGTTCGGGACGGCGGCCGGGCGAGAGGTTTTCTTGGAGCGGGCTCAAAACGCCCTGGAGAGGGCGATCCGGGCGAACCCGGCGGACGGCTCGGCCTTTTTCGAAATGGGGAAAGTCTATCTGCTTTACAATTTTCCGCTCCTCACTTACGCCGAAAAAGGCCGGGTTTACCTGAAGCGGGCGCTCGAGCTCAAGCCGGCGGATGAATTCCTGAACCTGAACATCCTTTATATTTTTCTCACCCAGTGGGATTCGCTGGCCGAGGAAGAAAAGGAGTTTGCCGGCGGGCGGCTAAAAGAGCGGGCCGCGGCCGACGGAAGATTCAGGGACCGTCTTCGGCGGCGCTGGGAGGAAAACTACGGCACTGCCGCCGCGCTCGACCCGATATTGAGCGCGATCGGTCATTTTTCAGAGTGAGGAAGAAGCTGCCCTTATTTTTTCTTCTTGCGGCATTCCTGGAGCAGCGCGGCGGCGTCCTTGTAGTCCGGCGATTGCCCGACCAACCTGGCCAACTCGGATTCGGCCTCCCGGAACATTTTTTTGCCGAGATAGGCCTTGGCAAGAAGGTAGCTCAGCTCCGGGGAGTAGCCGCCCGACGACCGCCCCTCGCTCAAGACGGTGATCGCCTGGCCGAAGTTTTTGCTCAGGAGATAAGCCTTCCCGAGCTCGACGGGGATGCGGGGGTCGGAAATGCCGGCCTCGAGAAGGACGGCGATGACCCGAGCGGCCTGCTTGTAGTGTTTTCCGTCGCACAGCACCCCGCTCAGCTCGAAATAAACATCAATGTTCGAGGAGTCTTGCCCGAGCGCCCGGAGGTAGAGGTCTGTTTTCTTGTCGCGATCTTTCTGGGCTCGGGCCTCAGCCAGGAACCTCTCCGCCTTTTGTCTCCTGACGCGTTCTATCTCATCGAGGCGGACGAGATAGTTCTCCGTTTCCCGGTAGCTCTTGTTGATCGCTTGCACTGCCGAGAACTGCACCCTAGCCTTGGCATAATCTTGAAGCTCGAAGTAGGCCTTACCCGTCTCGTAAAGGAAGTCGCCGTTTTTCTCCAGAGACGGAGCCGCTTTTTCATACAGCTCGCGGGCTTTAGAAAACTTATTTTCCAGGGCGTACAGCTTGCCCAGCTCGAAGAGCGCGGCGGCGTTGTCCGGCTGGAGTCGGAGCAGATCTTGGAGGACGGAGCGGCCCTCGCCGTTTTTCCCCTGTTCAATGTAGGCACCGCTCAACTGGAAGTAGAGCGCTTCGTTCCGGGGAGCGGCCTTGATCTCCTGCTTGAGCCTCTTGAGATGGGCCGCCCTGTCCGCGGCGGGTTTGGAGGCAGTCGGACGGAGCGGCGTCCGGGAGGTTGAGGGTGGTGTTGAAGCCGGCTTCTCTTTTAGAGCGGGGTTTGGCTGACCCTTTCCTTGTTCTTGCGACCCTCCCTCGGGCCGAGATAAACGCGAAGTGATTTCCATGTACTCATCAAGGAGCGCTTTGGGAAGCTGCGCCGCAGCCAGATGCTCCCCTAACCCCTGCCGGTTGATTTCTTCCAGGTAATATTTGGCTTTCTCCACATTCTTGAGTTTGAAGTGAGCGACGGCCAGATGCACAGAGCACTCAAAAAGCTTCTTGGGGTCGTCGATGAACCCGAAAAAGGCTATTTCCAGGCTCTTTACTGCTTCGCTGTACTGACCGTTCTGGAAAAAGTATTTCCCATCCCTGGAGAGCTTAAGATAAAAAGGATCAATTTCCTCGGCTTGGGTGGAAGCTTCCTGGAGCGGGAAGGCAGAGAACAGAATGCCCGCCGGCAAAAATAGCGCGAGCACAACGGGAAGCAAGCGCGGCGCGCGGCGGAACGCAGAATTTAGGCGGCCTGGATGGAAACGGGAAAATCGTCTCTGAAATGCCGCGTCTGATATCATCGGAACCATCAATTCCGCTGGAATGAAAATTAATATATCGAGTCTTTCCGGCCTTGTCAAGAAAAAAAAGCACAGCCAGGATTTTCTGGCGCTTATTTTTACGTAAAGAGTAGGGCGATCCGCGTCGTCCTAAGCATGGGATAGTATTTTGTCGAAGGGAGATCAGACATGAAAACAAACGAAATCCTGGTTGTGGATGATGACATCATCTCTCAGAATATGCTCAGGACGAGCCTGTCGGGTGCCGGATATTCGGTTATCATAGCCTATACCGGCATGGAAGCAATTAAATTGGCAAGGGAGCGACTTCCCAACTTGATTGTTCTGGATATCATGATGCCCGATATCGACGGCGGTGAAGTCGCTGAGATCTTGAGAAAAGACCCGAAGACCATGGCGATTCCGATAATATTTATATCGTCTCTCGTTTCAGAGCATGAAGAAAAGGCTGGGAGACATAAAGATATCGTTTCTTTTCTAGCCAAGCCCTATAATCGAGAAAAGCTGCTCAATGAGATCAGGAGGTATTTATACAAGGACAATCCTTAGCCATTGAATTGATATCCTTGCCCTGGTGGACCTCAACCTGCCGGACGGCCGCGCGGGTAATCTGCAAAAGGAGATTAACATGACTGCCAAAAAGGGTAATGACAAGAAATCGAAAAGAGCTCTCGATTTAGAAACGAGAAAAACGCAAGCCAGGGCCGCACAAGATGACCCGGGATTCCCCATCATCGGGTTGGGCGCTTCTGCAGGGGGGCTAGAGGCTTTTGAGCAATTCTTTCGCCATGTACCGCCTGATAGTGGGATGGCTTTTATATTAGTTCCCCACCTTGATCCGGGTCATGCGAGTATGTTGACCGAGATCTTGCAGAGGATCACGGTTATGCCCGTTGTCGAGGCACAGGACCAGATGGGGGTGGCGCCGAACCAGGTCTTTGTGATCCCGCCGAACCGGGACATGGCCATCTTCAATGGAGTCCTCCAGCTTACTCTCCCTGCAGCCCTCCACGGGCATAGGATGGTGATCGATTCCTTCTTGCGTTCCTTGGCAGAGGAGCAAGGGGAAAAGGCGATCTGCGTGATTCTTTCTGGAACTGGAACAGATGGAACTCTCGGGCTGCGGGCCGTTCATGGAGCAGGGGGAGCCTCCTTTGTGCAGGATCCATCCACGGCGAAGTATGACGGCATGCCCTCGAGCGCAGTCCGGAGCGGTCTCGCCACTTATGTTTTGCCTGTTGAAAAGATACCGGAACAGTTGATGACCTATGCGAAGACCCTCTTCGAGAAGAAGGTAAAACCTGCCCCCCCCGTTTCTACCGCGACGAGTGCCCTCAACAAGATCATGCTGCTCCTCCGGTCTAGGACAGGTCATGACTTTTCACTTTATAAGCAGAGCACGATCCAGCGCCGGATAGAACGGCGGATGGCCGTCCACGGCCTAGAGAATACCGATACCTATGCCCGTTACCTCCAGGAGCATCCCCAGGAGGTGCAACTCCTCTTCAAGGAACTCCTCATCACCGTAACGAGCTTCTTCAGGGACCCGGAAGCGTTTGCTGTACTGAAGAAGGATATCCTTCCACAACTGTTCGAGCATAAACCGGAGAATTACATCTTCAGAATCTGGGTGCCGGGGTGCGCAACCGGGGAAGAGGCCTACTCCATTGCCATCCTCTTCAGTGAGTACATGGATGATTCTAAGCAGGAGTTCACAGTCCAGATCTACAGTTCGGACATTGATGCGGACTCGATCGCGGCAGCCCGTTCCGGCGTCTACCCGACCAATATCGCCATAGATGTCTCCCCGGAGAGGCTGAGACGGTTTTTTGTCAAGGATGAGATCGGCTACCGGATCAAGAAGAAAATCCGGGAAATGATCGTCTTTGCCGTCCAGAATGTGATCAAGGATCCGCCCTTTATCAAGCTGGATCTGATCAGTTGCAGGAACCTGCTTATCTACCTCGGACCGGAACTTCAGAACAAGCTTATCCCTACTTTTTATTTCGCCTTAAAACCAAGTGGGATACTGTTCCTCGGCCCCGCCGAAAGTATCGGGAGTTTCACTGACCTTTTTAAGCCAATCAACAAGAAATGGAGGTTCTGCCAGGCAGAGGCATCCATCGCTTCGACCCGCCTGGGGATGGCGGGAGGTCACGCCTGGGCCGGTGACCAAACCGGGAGGGGGCTGGACGAGGCGGTGAAGAAGGCGAAGGAGACAGACTTTGCTGAACTCACCAAAAGGATGTTGCTCCAGTCTTACGCGCCCCCTTCGGTGGTAACGGATGAGAAAGGGAATATTCTCTATGTTCACGGCGACACCGGGAAATACCTGCGGCCGGCGCCGGGTCAAGCGAGTCTGAATGTCATAGAAATGGCGCGCGAGGGGCTGCAGTTGGAATTGAGGACAACGATCCACAACGCTGCTACGCAAAAAAAGCAAGTGGTCTGCAACAATCTGTCAGTCAAGACGAATAGGGGCAGCCAGGGGGTAAACCTCACCGTAAGACCGCTCACGGACCCGGGGGCAACCCCGCCCTTACTGATCGTATGCTTCCAGGATGCATATCCCTTGGAACAGAAGAAACCGGCCCGGGCGAAACGGCCTGTTAGACAGGGACAGTCAAAGCTCGTGGAAGAGCTCGAACAGGAACTCTCATACATGAAAGAGAATCTTCAGGCGACCATCGAGGAGCTGCAAGCCTCTAATGAAGAGATCAAGTCCACCAACGAGGAGCTCCAATCCACGAATGAAGAGCTCCAGTCCACCAACGAAGAACTCGAGACCTCCCAGGAGGAGCTCCAGTCGGTCAATGAGGAGCTCGTGACGGTCAATGCGGAATTGCAGGCCAAGATCGAGCAAGTCACAGAGATCCAGGACGACTTGAAGAACCTGCTCGACAACACGAGTATCGGGACGATCTTTCTCGATAAACACCTTGCCATAAAACGGGTTACCCGCGAGGCCTCCAAGGTGTTTCGCCTGGTTGCTTCAGACGCCGGCCGCCCCCTAAGTGATATCAAGTCAAACATCGAGGGAGAGGACCTCGTTGATGATGCACGGGATGTGCTCGATTCGCTCGCCCCCCGGGAAAAGGAGGTGCGGACGAGCGATGGGAAGTGGTATCTGGCCCGGATTCTGCCCTACCA
>Ga0256868_10002259_pt1 | contig 10051 bp, 7 predicted proteins | sample RVTome_13_FD_187341 | JGI IMG/M metagenome (GOLD analysis project Ga0256868, IMG submission 187341) | Soil microbial communities from uranium-contaminated site in the Upper Colorado River Basin, Wyoming, United States - RVT92D227 HiSeq ... | reverse complement strand
TCACGTGACGTTCCTAGTCTCGTGGCCAAAGGGGAATTCGCGATTGGGTTTGCCGTGCCGAGCTACATGGCATTTGCCGAGGTTTTAGGGGGGTTTGACGTCATGTTTGTCTATCCCAAGAATGCGTATGTTACACCCGAACCCATGGCTGTGCTAAAAGGAGCCCCCCATCCGAAAGCGGCTCATGCCTTTATTGAGTTTCTATTAACTGAGGAAGGACAGAAACTTTTAGCAGGGCTTGGCCTTTACCCAGTAACTCCAAAATTTAAAGTCCAGGGGGCACCGGGTTCGAACCAGGAAAAGGCAGTTCAATTTACAGCTGGGGTGAGATCATTCTTCGACATCCCTGTAGGAAATGTCTATGACGACAAGGTCGCTGGAGAAAAGAAAAGATACGAGGACGTAAATTCTTACTTCCGGAAAGAGATCGCCGAGAAACATAAAGAGATTGTCAAATAAAAGTAAAATTTGATAATTTCTCTTCCATCACAGGGAGACTCCTTGAGGGTATGACCCATGAGGAGTCTTCCTGTGTAACGATCTCTTTTCCAAGTTACTAAGGAGTCCGTAATTGATTAGACATATTCTTCGGAAAATCCCACTCAAATACTGTCCAGTTAGTTTATTACCGTTCGCCCTGAGCCCGTCGAAGGGGGAGCGGTTCACTCAGGACAGGCTTGCCAAAGGGCGTCGTCACGCCATTCATGCTTCGACAAGCTCAGCACGAACGGCTAGGAAATTCAGTCTTTAGCGTCCATACAATTATGGACTGATTAGTAAATTGAGTTAAGCCTATGGAGATTCAATTAAAGGATATCATCAAAAGGTTTGGCACACTAGAGGCAGTGAGCCACGTTTCACTGGAGATCCATGACGGAGAGCTTTTTACACTCCTTGGTCCTTCGGGTTGCGGAAAGACAACCATCCTTAGATTAATAGGAGGGTTTCACAAGCCTGACAGAGGAGAGATCTATTTTGATGGAAGACCTGTAACCCCTATACCACCTTATGAGCGGAACATAGGGATGGTTTTCCAGAACTATGCCCTATGGCCCCACATGACTATTTCCGACAATATCACATACGGCCTCAAGCTCAAAAAAATTCCGAAAGCTGAGATTGCCGATAAAGTCTCCCACATTCTGAAATTGGTCAACCTGGTGGGCCTTGAGAAACGATACCCCGGACAACTATCAGGGGGACAACAACAGCGCGTGGCTCTTGCCCGGGCGCTTGTCTTGAACCCGGATGTGCTTCTTCTGGATGAGCCTCTAAGTAACCTGGATGCTAAAATTCGTATCCAGGTGCGTGCCGAGATACGAAAGCTTCAAAAGGAGCTTGGGATAACGACTATTTACGTCACTCATGACCAGGAAGAGGCCCTGACCCTTTCGGATCGGATCGCAGTTATTAATCTGGGTAAATTACTTCAGATCGGTTCCCCCAGGGATCTCTACGAAAGGCCACATAATCCCTTTGTTGCTGACTTTATTGGGATTAATAACTTGATCCCAGGAAGTGTTCAGGAAGTCAATGGCACTGAAAAATGGGTGAGAGTACAAACCAAAGTTGGGCTTTTACTCTGCACCAGCGATGAGCAGTATAAACCCGGAGACCCATGCATGATCAGCGTTCGCCCAGAGACCGCATCGATTAGCCAGTCAGAAGAGTCTCAAAAAGAATTTAACTGCATTGCCGGATTGGTGAGTTTTGCCTCTTATATCGGGAATACAATTCGCTATGATATAGAGATCAATAGTGAGGTCATCTTTAAAGTGGACGTTCAGAATCCTTGGGGTTACAAGCCTTTTTCCATAGGTGAGAAGGTATTTATCAGTTTTTCAATAAAGACGACTTTAGGAATTCCCGCGACATAAAGAAAAATTAAAATGGGCCATTCAAACGAGTCAAGCATTACCCTTAGTCAACCCCGCGTTTGGCCACAGGTGAAGATCGGGAGCTTGCTTGGCTATGCCGCGATCTGGGCCTTCTTTGGTTTATTTCTGATCTATCCTCTCATCCGCCTCTTCTACGATGCCTTTACAACTGATAAAGGTGTCTTTACCCTGATGAACTTCTCCGACTTTTTCACCGACTCCTTTTACCTGAAAACCCTGCTAAATTCCCTATTCCTCGGAGTGGCTACTGTGATTACCACTTCGATCATCGGCATCACCATTGCGTTCCTTCTTCTTCGCTATGAGTTTCCTGGAAGAAATCTTTTTTCTTACCTCACCATCATCCCAATGATCATGCCTCCCCTTGTCGGTGTCATGGGATTTGTCTTCATCATGGGCCGGGCCGGAACAGTGAACGTGATCTTAATGGACTATTTGGGATTTTCTAAACCCATTAATTTCATGTATGGAATCCAGGGCGTCCTGCTTGTAGAAACGCTTCACCTTTTTCCACTCATGACCCTGAGCATCGTTGATGCTCTGGGGAAGATCTCTCCCTCTCTCGATGAAGCAGCAGAGAGCGTTGGGTCTCGTGGCCTGCGGAAGTTCTGGGACATCACCTTTCCACTTACCACTCCAGGTTATGTCTCGGGAGCGCTTTTAGTTTTTATCTGGACTTTTGCCGACTTCGCCACTCCAATGGTAGTAGGCGTTAACAACCTCCTTGCCTCCCAAGCGTATCTCAACATCATTCAGTTTGTGGACCGAAGGCTTTTCAAGATGGGAATTGTCATCTCAGCCATCATGGTCATGCTGGCCATTGTCTTTCTGATCATTGCCAAACAGTATGTAGCCATCAAGGATTATAGTTCCCTTTCTTATTCAAAGATCGAGAGAAAGAAAATCTCACCCTGGGGTCGAGCAGGGGTGGTTATTTTTCTGGTGGTCGTGCTGATCTTTGCTTTCATCCCTTACCTGGGGATCGCACTCGATTCCTTTGGCAGAGGCTGGGCCCTCACCCCCATTCCAGTGAAATATACCTTACAGTATTTCGAGCGGGTTGCTATTGAGACACCTAAATTCATTATCAATAGCTTGCTTTACTCGGGTATCTCTGTACTCATCTGTATAGCGGTTGGAGTCCCTGTGGCTTGGGTGATGGCCAGAACCAAGGTCCCGGGGAGGGATCTCTTGGATTCTCTCACCACGCTGATTCTGGCACTGCCAGGGACCGGAATTGGCATCGCCTATCTTCGGGCCTTCAGAGATCCTCTGCCATTCATGAGCACAGCCTTGCTCGGCATATGGATTGTGATTCCCATTGTACTCGGGGTGAGACGGCTTCCCTATACTGTAAGGGGGACGTTTTCTTCCCTTTTAATCGTTCATAGGTCTTTTGAAGAGGCTGCCGAAAGTGTAGGGGCTCCGAAAATGAAGACCTTTAAAGATGTTACCCTTCCGCTGATTTGGAAAGGGGTTTTGGTAGGCTCTCTCTATTCCTTCATCCTCGCCCTCCAGGAGGCCTCGGCCACACTTCTCTTAGTGGTCCCGGGTCATGAGATGATGACCGTGGGAATTTTTAACTTCTACATCGGGGGTTCGGTGAATGAAGCAGCTGCCTTGGGCTTCATTTTAATCATCCTCGGAGCGGTCTGTCTCTTTGCCATCAGTAAAGTTGCCGGGACCAAAATGGGAGGAGTGTTCGGATAAAAGTGCTGCAGTGTTGCAGTGCTGCTGTGCTGCTGTTATACCAAATTCTATACTAATTTTTTTATGATGGAGTTGACACCCTCGAATGATGAAGGTTTAATAAGTTACGGACACGCCTGCGTGCCGAAACGCACTCTGGCGTGCAGGCACGGTCACGTTATTTTCTGAGTATCTTTAAGGATTATGTTTAGAGGATTCATTTTTGATTTAGATGGAACCGTTTATCGAAGCAACACACTCATTCCAGGGGCAGATGGAGTGATCCGGTTACTTCGAGAGAGCGGGAGAAAGGTCGTTTTTCTTTCGAATAAACCCATTCAGACTCGAGAGGATTATGCTTCCAAACTGACCCGACTCGGCATTCCAACCCAACCCGATGAAGTAATTAATTCCACTTTTGTGATGATCAATTATCTTGGAAAGAACGCCCCTCAAGCAAGACTCTTTGTGGTTGGAGAGATTCCTTTCATTGAAGAGCTGAAAAGAGCTGGTTTCATTATTACGGATGATCCAAAAGAGATTGATTGTGTGGTTGTAGCATTCGATCGGACATTTGATTATCGAAAACTCAACATTGCCTTCCAGGCCATCAAACTCGGAGCCCGCTTTGTCGCCACCAATCCCGATCGGACCTGTCCAGTAGAAGGAGGAGAGATTCCGGACTGTGCTGGGATGATTGCGGCCATCGAAGCCGTGACAGAGAAGAAGGTGGAAGTAGTTGTAGGGAAGCCTTCTCCCATTATGATGCAAGCAGCCTTGGAGGTGCTGGGATTGAAACCAGAAGATTGTATCCTCATCGGAGACCGCTTAGAGACAGATATCAAGATGGGCAAAGAATCCGGGATCGCGACAGGCATTGTCCTGACAGGAGTGACAAATGAAGAAACCCTAAAGGCGTCAAAAGGATCTTCCATCCAACCTGATTTCGTCTTCCAAAGCATTGCCGACGTCCAGAATTTATTGATAGGGAGATAATTTGATTGCGGATTGCAAAATTTAAAACCCATACCTACGGTATGGTATGGTGAAATTTGAAATTTACTTTTATTTGTCCCCCATCACCCTATCTCCTCATCTCCCCATTTTTTACTTCGATGAGAGCATCTCTTAATATCTGAATAGGATGTAAAACCTTCAGGCCGGTTAAATGGCGGATTTGCATTCGGCAACCCTCACAGTCTGAGAGGACAATTTCAGGTTTTAAACGATTGATGGCCTCTGCCAAGTCTTTTCCAATCTCCTGTGAAATTTCATATTTTTCTTTTTTAAAACCATAAGTTCCACCCAGACCGCAACAATCTGCCTCGATATTATTAATCTGAAGGCCTGGGATAAGTCGAAGGATGTCAAGAGCAGGAAGTCCAATTCCCAGAGACCTGAGATGACACGGAGCGAAATAGGCTGCCTTCAGGTGAAGTCCTTTAAAATGGGTATTAAGCTTGCCCGATTCCAATAAATTTCGTAGAAACTCAAAGGTGTCGAAGAGATGTTGGGAGACCTCTTCTGATCCAGGAATGGAGAGGAGACGGCTATATTCGTGTTTGATCATGTGACCGCAACTGGTGGAAGAGTAAATGATATCAGATCCTGAATGAATGGCACGAAGAAGGGAGGGGACATTCCATAATCCCATTTTTCTTGCCCCTTTGAAATCTCCATTCCCGAGCATTGGGATGCCACAGCATCTTTGGGATGGGAGGGTGACCTCAAAACCGTTTGCCTCGAGGACTTGAACCGTAGCTTTCGCTACATCGACCTCATTCGTATTGGCATAACAGCCATAGAAATAGGCAATTTTTTTATCACCTTTGGAAGAATGCCCTTTAAACCACTGCCTGAATGTGGGGGATTCGTAACTTGGGAGTTCCCTCCGTCTGTCAATTTTTAGGAAGTAATCCAAAAACCATCTGATCGCCCCATTTTTCAGGAGACGGTTGGCGATAGGAGAAAAGAAGCTTCCCAGTGGGCTGAAAAGATAGTTGTGGGTGAGAAGCCAGTCACGAAATGGTCTTCCCTTCTCATCTAAGTATTTTGCCTTGGCGATGAGATTCAGTTCCGAGATATTTACTCCGGATGAGCAGACCATGTCGCAGAGATGGCAACCGATGCACAGGTCGATCCATTCATCCACAGAAGGCTCCCCCTGCCTTCGGAATCGTCCAGCGCCAGGACCCGCCTGTTTCGGTCCTGGAAATTGTGGGAAAACCCGAGAGACAGGGCAGATGGCCATGCAGGTGGCACAGCGAATACAAACATCTGGGTTATTCTTTGGCCAACTCTTTGTATTCATTCTTCTAATCAATTGTTAAACACTCCGAGGGATTAAGTTCCAATAACCAAATCCCAAGCTCCCAATAAGCTCCAATCACCAATTTTGTATCATCCCTCCAGGGCCTTTTGGGCGGCCGTATACCCAGTGGCAATCTCGATCCCCTCCCTTGACTTTTCATCAATGGCGTAGTGATGAGACAGAATCGAACCTGCCACCCAAACATTTTCTAACAAGAACTCTCCCCTTTCATCGATTGGCCGAAGCGATGAGTCTGTGATAATGCCCGCTTCATGCACCGGATGGGGAAGATTGTTAAAAAAAGATTTTCTAAACCAGTCCTCTCGTAGTTCGGGTTGATCGACAGGTAAATGGAAGATCGGCTCAAAAATCTTCTCCTCATCAGCCACCAGCCCTCCTCCGATAAAACGGCCCGTGGCAAGGATATAGCGATCCGCAGAATAGAAGTTGGAAACAGGAGGATTGAGAATATGGACCCCTTCGCATCTCTTCCCTTTCAGTATGGCCTTTGAAATGGAGTGGCCTAAGAGGAAAGTGACTCCCCTCTGGATGAGCCATTCTTTAAACCGATTAAAAATCCTCATCCCTGGGATTGATGGGGGAAGGATAGGAATTTCAAAAACTTCAACACCAATGATTTCCTCCAATCCATTCATCACCCTAAATGGGTCTTGCACTCCTAAGACAGCCGGGAGGCCAACCTGGGTTTCCGCACCAAGATGTTTCTTGATCTCCCTACCAACCATCTCTCGAAACGATTCTTTCTCCATTAATCTCGCAAGGGCAGCGGCAGAGATTTCACGATCGAAGGCTTCAACAAGTGAGAGATGAACTCCTCGACATCCTAATTGACTCGCTACATAATTGGTATAAAAATCCTTGAAACCTCTAAACCCGACGATCAGCCCATCTCTGTTTTTGAGAGTGGCTCCCGCAATCATTGTCCTTGGAACAAGATAGGTGGGGCGAAATGTTCCCGCACCTGTAGGAATCAGACAATTCCCATCGCCCAATGATTGGAAAGAGTAAGGAGGAGGAAACAGAGAAAGAAAAGAAGCGAATGCCTCCTCAACTCTTTTTAGCCCCACTTTTGAATAAGGGTGGTTTGGATGGTCTTTTACCCATTGGGAAAGGCCATCTTTTACCTTTACGGTCTTCGGGAGGTGTCCTAAGAGATCGATGGTATTTGAGAAGAGGCAAAGAGTACCTATCCCCTTTCCGACGATAAGGACTTTTTTGCCACCCTCTGCAGCTGTTTTAGCTGCCATCAGCCCGGAGAGCCCCAATCCTATCACAATGAGATCAAAGTGCATGGGTTCTATTAATTAATAGTTCTGACTTTGTAGAACAAAAATTTAGCTCTAAATTAATTTTTAGTCCGAACTCAAAACTTATCACTAAAGGTTAAAGATTCCCTTATAGATGGATTCAATCAACTCTTCCTCTTTAAGGGAGACCCCCCAGAGAATCGGTCGGATTCCTTTCCATCTCTCCTCAAGAAAATCCTTTAATATTTTATTGGAATCTCTCTGTGTTATTCTTGAATCGTGAAGCATCCCAAGAAGGCGGTAGATGCAAAAACCTCCCTGGCACGTCCCTTTAGCAAGACGTGTCCGATGGAGGACATCTTGAAAATCTCTCAACTTCCCCTCCGTTAAAATTTTTTCGACTTCTTGCCTTCCGATCATCTCACAGTCACATAAGATTTCGGCTCCATCCGCTGGAGCACCTTGTCCAATCCGTCTGAGTCGATCCTTCAGGCCGGAGAAATTGCTTGCACCAGGAAGGGGTTTAAGATGAGTTGAACAGGAGACATCGACCCCCATTTTTTGGCAGATCAAGTCAGAAGTTTTTTCGGCCATCAACCGATAGGTCACCAATTTTCCCCCTATGATGGTGACCAAATTTTGTATACCATCTCTCTTCCCATGATCGATTAATACAAATCCCCGACTGATCGCTCGATAATCCCCCTTTTGTTCGGATTGAAATAGAGGCCTGATGCCTGCATAAGCCCGAATAAACCGGGCTTCTTTGATGGCAGGGATCATCTTTGATGTCTCGTTAATCAAGAGGGAGACTTCAGGAAAGGAGACTCCAAAATCTTCAACTTCTTCTGAATGAACAGATGTCGTCCCAAGAATTGACACGGTGTGGTTCGGAACCAAGATATCTGCATCTGAAGGAGGGCGGCAGCGGTTGATGACCCGTTGATTAAGTCTCTGGTTGGTGATCAGCATGGACCCTTTAGAAAGGGCCATGTCGATGTGAAGGCCGACGAGCTTTAGGAACTGGTTCGCCCAAGCCCCGGTGGCATTGATGATGAAGGAGGCATCGATGGAATATTCCTCACCATTGATGAGGTCCCTCGCCATTGCCCTCTTGACTAAATTCCTATCCAACATCAGGGAAGTGATTCCCGTATGGAGAAGGAATTTCGCCCCATACCCTTCTGCCTCTCGGGCGTTTTCGAGAATCAATTCAAAAGGATCGATCGCTCCATCCGGCACCTTCACTGCGCTGAGAAGATCGGGATTGAGCCTTGGTTCCAACGTCAGGGCTTCATTGCAAGGGAGAAGAGTTGCCGGAATGTCCACCCTGTCGCAAGCTTGTAGAAACTGGTCTCGAAAATCGAGCCCATCCTCTCGAAGAGAGATAAAGAGGCCGTCTGTTTCTTCAATACAATGAGGTGCAATTCTTCTGAGAATCCTATTCTCTGCAATGCATTCTCGTGCAGCTTCTGGATCAGATACGGCATATCTTGCACCACTGTGAAAGAGCCCATGATTTCGCCCAGAGGCACCCGAGGCGAAATCTCCTCTTTCAACTAAAAGGCAAGGGATTCCCCTCAACGATAAATCCCTCGAGATGCCGATACCGGTCGCACCTCCTCCCACGATCAAGACCTCTGTTTTGATATTCACTTGAAGCTCCTAATCTTTGAATATTATAACAAACTTACTAAATAAGTCGATACATAACCAAGTCCTGTACCCAGCATGATGCAGGGTAAGCAACAATAGCCAAATAATAACCAAAACTTCAATGACCAAAATCCTAGCCAAAGATATTTGAAATTTCCCCTCACCCCCTCCCTCTGCCCGGCGGGGAGAGGGGAAGGGTGAGGGGGACAAGATAGAATAAAATTCTCAGACTTTCAGTGTAAGAATCTAAGCATAGATGGATAAAAATGAATTTTGGTTATTTGGATTTTGGGTCATTGGGATTCATTTGGGAATTGGAATTTGTTTATTGAAATTTATCCGCCTACGCAGAAGACCTCGGGCTTTGCCCGTGGATGAATGCGTAACCCGTGCCTCAACTGCCGCGGATTGAAATCCGTTGCTTCGGCGGATTTCGCCATAGGCGGATAACCCTCCGAAGCCTCGGTAGCTGCTCACCGAAGTGCTTTAGCGCCCAGGGGCGTAGGAGGGTATTTCAATGGAGGCACCATGGGCTTCGCCCGTGGGGCTCCATTGTTTAGGTTGCTTTCATTACGATACTGCAGATGATATTGGCCGCCTCATCACTTCGATCCGCCGCATTGCTCAAGTGGCGATAGATCTCTCTCATCTTCAGCATATAGACTGTATCGGTCTTCTTAAAGAGGTCCGCAAGGGCAGAGTGATAAGCCTTCTCCATAGTGTTCTCATAAAATTTTGCTTGGATGGAATGCTCCATGGCGATATTGGGATAAGTTCCTAATATCTTGACAGCATCACTAATCTCACGAGCTGCTTTTCTCAAGATGTCCACCATTTTTTGGAGGTATTCTTCAGAGGCCACTTCACAAATCTTCATTTCATCCACTGTTGAATTTGCATAATCGAGGATATCATCGATCGCCCTTGAAAGGGCATATATGTCCTCTCGGTCCATCGGCGTGGCAAAGGTCTTGTGGAGCTCTTCAACGAGAACTCTCCGGAGCTCATCGGCTTCACTTTCAATATCCTTGACCCGTTTTGCATTTTCCTGATTTTGGTTCCCGACGAAGAGTCCCAAAGCTTCAATCCCTTCAAGGGTTTTGGAAGCCTGGTTAGAAAGCATCTGATAGAAATTCACTTTGGGGGGAAAGATCCGGTTTTTTAATCCCAACTTCTTCTTCCTCTTGCAAACCAGTCAATTTCGTTTTTCAAAATAAGATGCGTTCATC
>Ga0256868_10002255_pt1 | contig 10064 bp, 9 predicted proteins | sample RVTome_13_FD_187341 | JGI IMG/M metagenome (GOLD analysis project Ga0256868, IMG submission 187341) | Soil microbial communities from uranium-contaminated site in the Upper Colorado River Basin, Wyoming, United States - RVT92D227 HiSeq ... | reverse complement strand
GGATAACCCTCCGAAGCCTCGGTAGCTGCGCACCGAAGTGCTTTAGCGCCCAGGGGCGTAGGAGGGTATTTCAATGGAGGTACCACGGGCTTCGCCCGTAGGGCTCCATTACAGAATGCTATGGCTGTGATCGGGCGATACCAAACAATATCGAACAGCTCAAAAAGGCGATGGAAACCGCAATCTCTATTTCCTGTCACATGGCAGGCTCAGCTGTTCGGATGCGGGCAATGCGAACAGACTTTAACTTAAAAGGAGAAGAACAGTGATCTTCAAAATGCCTACCCGATATTTTCTGGCTTCCGGGGCATCGGATGGCTATACACCTCTCAACGCGTTTGATGGGGCTTTGCTTCAAGCTGGAATCGGCAATACGAACATCGTCAAGATGTCCAGCATTGTGCCACCCCACTGCAAATTGGTCGCCCCAATCCCTCTTCCTCCGGGGGCCCTGGTCCCGGCAGCGTATGCCGCCTTGACCAGCGATGTGCCAGGAGAGATCATCTCGGCCGGCGTCGCCGTAGCTCTTCCTGAAGACGAAAATCAGAACGGGTTGATCATGGAATACTCGGCCAAAGGAGAGCAGCGCAAGATCGAGGAAATCGTTCGGAATATGGCTGTCGAGGGGATGAAGGTTCGAGGATGGAAGATCAAAGATCTGAAGTCGATCGCCATTGAACATAAAATAGAGAAGATCGGGGCGGTCCTGGCCGCTGTGGTTCTTTGGGACTAACGAAGCAATACTGGGCTCTATTTCCTCTTCCCCTATCGGCCTGCGGAACTTCGCCTTATGTTCGAAGGAATATGATTTGCTTCTCTATTTCCATCCCACAAGCGTGGAAACGAAAACTCAATACTGCAATGCTAAGATCCACTTAGGCGTTTTCTCTCTACTCAATCTCATCAAGGAATGGACTAAATGAAAATGCAATTCATGGAACGGACCTTCCTCTCAGCGAACGCCTCCTGGCAAGAAAGCAATATCGTTATTCTTGGATGCCCTTTTGACGGGTCAGCCTCTTTCCGGCCCGGTGCCCGCTTCGGACCATCTGAAATTCGGAAGGCTTCATGGGGGATTGAAACCTATAGTCCCTATTTCAGACGAGATCTGGGCCAGCTAAGGGTTCATGATATGGGAGATCTGGAGTTGCCTCTGGGAGAGAAAAAGGGCTCTCTTGGTTTGATCCGCGAGGCAATCCGAAGGATTCTCTCTAAGAAAAAATTTCCTATCCTTCTGGGAGGTGAACATCTGATCACTCTTCCGATCGTTGAAGAGATCCTCCGGGTTTATCCCTCTCTCCATCTCCTTCAGATTGACGCCCATGCAGATTTAAGAGAGGATTATCTCGGTGATACCCTTTCCCATAGCACAGTGATGAAGAGGGTCGTCGATCGCCTGGGTGAAGGCCATTTATTTCAGATCGGAATTCGATCTGGAATTGAGGAAGAATTCAGATTGGCGAGAAAGATGAAATCGATCGTACCCTTAGATCAGGATTCTTTGAGATCGATGGTGAGGCGTTTTAGAAACAAACCTGTTTATATCACCCTCGATCTCGATGTCATCGACCCCGGTCTTCTCCCAGGCGTCGGAACGCCGGAGCCGGGTGGCCTCACCTTCCAGGGGTTTCTCTCCCTACTTAAAGAGATTCAACCCCTTCATGTCATTGGATTCGATATGGTGGAACTGACTCCAGATTACGACCCGACTCGAATCTCATCCATTACAGCTGCTGTTATCCTTAGGGAGATGATCCTGGCCTTTTGTTTAAAACCTCAACCTTAACCTTTCTTAGATTTCAGTGGCATTCTTTCTCCATGAGACCGGCGTTGAAAAAGGGGGGAAGTTATGATCAAACCGTGGCCTTGCATTCGATCTCAATTTGAACGATCCTATCGTATCTTCTTAATACGGACGGACACAACCATCTCCCCTCGAACAGGGAGCCAACATGACTTCTATATCATCGAAACGAAGGACTGGGTCAACATCATTCCTCTCACCATCGATCGTCAGGTGGTGATGGTCAGGCAATACCGACACGGCTCAAAAGAGGTAACCCTCGAGATACCCGGTGGATTGGTCGATCCTGGGGATACTCCAGAAGAGGCAGCAGCTCGAGAATTATTGGAGGAGACGGGCTATCAGGCAGAGCATGTGGTGAAGATCGGTATGTCTAATCCCAACCCAGCCATCTTTAACAACCGTTGTTATACTTTCATGGCACGAAACGTCACGAAGGTCCGAGATCCCATGCCCGATCAGACCGAAGATATCGAGGTGGTGCTTATTCCTCTTGCTGACATTCCAGAATTGATTCAAAAAGGGAAGATCGACCATGCCATCGTAATCTCAGCTTTCTGCTGGTACTTTCTCCAACCTCAACAAGGATTGGCAAGACCTTGACTCCCCTATGGAAGAGGTCTCTTTTAGAATAGATTTTTTAAATAGAAGACTAAAATGATTAAAAGGAGGGCCGGTATAAAATTAGCCACTCTGATCTTTTGCAGTCCGAGAATATTGATCCCAATGCCCAATACAATCACTCCACCCACTGAGGTCAATTCCCTGATCATCGAAGGCGTGAATAACGATTGGAGTTTCCAGGCCAATAAGGTTAACCCCCCTTGATAGAGCAAGACAGGCACGGCTGAACCCAGAATCCCTATTCCCATGCTTGCTGCAAATGGTATCGAGATAATTCCGTCCATTATGGCCTTGGTGATTAAGATGGAATGGTCTCCCTTCAAACCGTCCGTAATACTACCAACTATTGCCATAGAACCAACACAAAATAGCAAGCTTGCAAAGATGAATCCCTTTGCAGGGCTTCCCTCGGTTAAGTGGAGTTTCTTCTCCAGCCACTTCCCAAACCTTTCAAGGCGATCTTCAATATCGATCCATTCTCCGATTACGGCCCCAATAACCAAACTGACTAATACTATGATCAATTCCTGACTCTGAAGTGCCATGTTCATCCCGATCACGATAGTAAGAAGACCCAACACCTTTAATGTTGTTTGGGCGATCCGCTCCGGAAAGCCTTTTCGAAACAACAACCCTAACGCTCCTCCTATAATAATTGCGACGGCGTTTATGATTGTCCCCATTGGAAACTTTCTTAAAGTGTTCGTAACCGGAATTTTCGATTTTAATTCTACGATAATTATTCAAATATGCCAATGATCCCTAGTGTGGTAAAATAAAATTTGTATTGACAATTCTCTTCATGAAGGGGGCCCCCAATGAAAGTCATCTTCCATCCACGATTTTGTGAAGTCTATACTTCTGATCCAGCGGCTGCTCCAGGGAGAATGGAACCGATGGTGAAGGCGCTGGAGAAGGAGTTTGAGTTCATTGAACCGGAACCTGCTTCAGAGAGGGATCTGGAAAGGGTTCATGGAAAGTCTCACATTCAATATGTAAAGGCAGATCCCCTTGTCTATGAGATTGGCTGCCTTGCAGCAGGAGGAGCCATTTTGGCAGGTGAGTTGGCCTTTGATGGACAACCTGCTTTCGGCCTGATCCGGCCTCCCGGACACCATGCCAGTCCCCATTCCTGCTGGGGCTTCTGTTATTTCAATAATATCGCCATTACCATCAAAAGGCTTATGAATGAGGAGAAGATCAAAAGTGCTCTCGTCCTCGATTTTGATCTCCATTATGGTGATGGTACAGCCAATACCTTCAATGGTTCCAAAGAGGTGAGTTATTTCCATCCTGAAGGCACAAGCCAGCAGTCATTTCTCAATGAGGTTCAGACATCCCTTCAAACAGAAAACTCTTTTGACATCATTGCTGTCTCTGCAGGATTTGATCGTCATGAAGAAGACTGGGGAGGTTTACTCAAGACCGAAGATTATCTCACGATCGGGAGGTGGGTAAAAGAAGCCTCTCTCGAACGATGCCTGGGAAGAAGGTTCGGCGTCCTCGAAGGAGGTTACAACCATTCCGTTCTTGGAAGAAATGTGAAGAGTTTCATTCAGGGATTGAGTGAATGAAATCCCGTGGGGTTAATAAGGGCAAAAGAGAATGAAGAGCCGATCTCTCCCCGATCATTCAGATGCTTCATCTCCTCCATCACCTTTCTTAAAATCTCCTTTGGGGAAGCGTCCTCTTTGCACATTTTATTCAACTGGAATTCTAATCCCATCCTTCTCGGGAGGCAAAAAGCGTGCGAGATTTCATCTCCGTCGAGCCAGGGCAGTTTCTTCTTTGTCCACAGGAAGTAGAGGCGGTATGGCATCGCCTGATCCTTCTCTGTCTTTCCAGCCAGGACAAATGAGACTTGGTGGATCGGGTCAATGGGTAACAACTCACACTTCTTTCTCATGAATCGTTCATACTCAGTGGAGAGAAAGACGAGTGCTGCTCCATAAATTTCCTCCACGTCTTTTAATCCCTCCCCCTGAACAAATCGCTTCAACGCATTCCCCATTCCAGTTCCATCTGCTGTCCCTGAGGTCAAAAGGGCACAATGGGATCCGAGGGGAATGAGGCGCTTCATTTGGAACGAGACTTCTTTCCCTTCTTCATCTAATTCGGTCGCTCGATTTTCAGCCACCAAAACGATTCCATGAACATTCTTTGCGGCAACGATCTGTGACATCTCTTACCCCTCCTATATTAAAAGAATATCTTTCTCCCAAGATATTTTCAATAGAAAAATTTGAAAAAGTGCGCAAGACTTGCTAAATTGAATTAACCTCTTTTCACTTGAGAAACATGGGAGGGGAAGATAGAAATGAAAAAACAACTACTTATTATTACGACCTTAGATACAAAGGGAAAAGAAGCAGCCTATGTAAAGAATTGCGTACAAAAGCTCGGCGTCCATCCTATCCTGATGGATGTGGGTACCTTGGGAGAACCCTTCACTCATCCTGATATCACACGAGTCGAGGTGGTGGAGGCAGCCGGATATGATTGGGAATGTTTAGTCAAAGAAAAAAATCGTTCTCTTGCCTTTAAAGCCGTCCAAGAAGGCGGCGCAATTTTAGCAAGAGATTTGTTTGAAAAAGGCAAATTCCATGGGGTTTTTGGGATGGGGGGTGGAACAGGCACGGCAATTGTTACTCATATTATGCGTTCCCTGCCTTTTGGCTTGCCTAAGGTGGTACTTTCCACCGTGGCCTCCAGGGATATCAGGGAATATATCGGGACAAAAGATATTGTTATGTTTCATTCGGTAGCAGATATTTTGGGTTCCAATGAGTTTATGCGTTTGATACTTGGACAAGCTTCTAATGCCATATGTGGAATGATAGAAAAAGGCAGTGTGATAAAAAAAGAAAAACCGATGGTTGCTGTGACAGCTTATGGTATCAATTCAGCTTGTGCGATCCAAGCGGAACCACTCCTCCAAGAAAGAGGATATGAAATGATTGCTTTTCATGCCAATGGGATTGGTGGAATGGCCATGGAGGAATTCATTGCCCAAGGATTAGTTGCTGGTGTGATTGATTTTACCCTTCACGAGATAGCGGATGAAATGTTTGGAGGATATTGCAAAGGAATTGGTCCCATGCGGTTGGAGACGGCAGGTCAGTTCGGGATCCCTCTCGTCATTGCCCCAGGGGGGCTGGATAATGCCGTTTTCAGTCCTTTTTATCCCATGCCAGATCGACTCAAAGGAAGAAAGACGCATTCCCACGATATCCGATTTTGTGTTCGGATGGGGCCTGAAGAGATGAGACAATTTGCTCGAATTATTGCAGAAAAATTAAATAGATCAAAGGGACCAACCTATATCCTTATTCCCCAAAAAGGCTGGTCTGAAGCTGACAAAGTGGGAATGGAGCTTTTTGATCCAAAGACGGACAAGATTCTTGTGGAAGAATTGAGAAAGATTATCACTCCTATCATCCCTATTGAAGAGATGGACGTGCATATCAGTGATCCTGCTTTTGCGCTAAGAGCAGTGGAAATTTTAGATCATATGATACGGGTTCGTCGGCCTTAATCGAATTAATATTTTCTAGAAGAGGAATGAGCCCTGGGAGAGTCCTCCCAGGGCTCATTATTTTTAGGCAGCTTGATCAGGGGGTGGTGTTCCTGGTGGGGTAGGCAATGTCAGTGGCCATCTCAGCCAGAAGGCATTATGTGCAATGAGGGCTGGGCCAACAATACAGAGATTGAGGTAAATGATGAGAATGTTCACATCAGCGGGAAGTTTTGCAGCGGCGATAGCCTCTCCAGCAGGGCCGAGAATTAGCCTTGCAATGATGATCCAGATAACGATGATGATGCACTCGATAATAAATGCAGAAATGGCTCTTTTGAAAAAGGTATATTTCGTGACCCCCCAGAACTGTAAATGCCAGCAGTAAACGAGAGACCAAAAGATAAGTGATGACCCCATTGCAGCAAAAGAGAAGGATGGGCTAATGCCCAAGGCCAAACTTCCACTCCAGCAAATGTAAGCTAAAATGTGAGCAAGGATAGTTTGACCAATGGCTGCACCAGGTTGACCCCATTTACCAAAGGGCCATCCCTGGGTGGTGAAGACGGGGCTAAAGACAAAGAACCAGGCAATGGCCCAGACGAGGTACCCCGTCAACCAGGTGTCAGCATTAAAAGGACCCTTATGATTCATTGGAGTGTCAGCCAGCGGTGTTCCATCAAGATTGGTTAAAAAGTTCCAGATGAGGATGGAAACAACCATTACAATAATGAAACTCATTGCCATCGTTCCCCATGGATGCATTTTACCTTTAAAAGGCCATCCTCCCCAGTTTATTCCATAAAGGAGGGTAGCCCAGAATCCAATGACTCCAAACCAAAGGTAAAGTGGGCCTATCGGCCATTTGGGATAGATGAATCTCATAAAGAGCAACACAGCAAAGGTGAAGATGGCCCAGAGGATTGTCATCCCAAGACCTGCGGCAAAACGGGATTTCGCAGGCGTCCAATTTCCTGCCGGAGGTGCCCATGGCCAATTATCACCCAAAAGAACCAAATGGCCGAGGGCGATGAGCATAATGAGTGTGGCAGGGAGTATCTTTAAGACGAGAGATTCTGGAGATACAGCATATACAAAAATGAGAGTCCCAAGAATTGTAATAATAATGAATTGAATTAACCCTCCCATTCTTCCGAGGGGACCGATGCCGATTTTTACTGGGGGTTTTTCATTTCCCATAAAAGTTGCCTCCTTCCATGACGAGAAGATCTTGTCTCCCCGACATTTCAAAAATCGTTCATTGATTTTTCATAATCCTTTATCGAAATCATTTAGGGCGAGTTAGACTTCTTTAGCCAGTTTACTTAAGAGCCAATTTTTACCCGTGACAAAGCCTTCCCCATCAGCAATTCGTAAGCGCTCTTCTTTCCAAGGACTGGCTCCTTTTTCTGTTGGCTCCACACGGTTTCCGGTCGGCTCTGCACCATGAAGATATTAGAAGGAAAGGGCTTATGTTTATCGATGGCCCATTCGATATCCTGAGGACATTTGTAATATCCCTCAACCCTTCTTGCATATCTAGCCAGCGCAGCGATCTCCTCATCTTCGATGCACGGAATCTCGCACCGTTCGGGAGGAATATCAACATGGACAACCTCTTTCCTTATAGGGTCGTAGATACATTCAAGACCTTTTTTAGAGATGCTTCTTTCTATATCCATGGTCACTTTATCCACGACAAATTTATCTGGATTACAAATTCCTGAAACAACGGTTTCTCCCAGTCCCCAATTTCCTTCAATGACAACTCTTGATGGATCACCATTGAGAGGATCTAAGGTAAACATCACTCCTGCTGCTTTGGCATCCACGATCTTCTGGACACCAACGCTAATTAGGACCTTTTCATGAGGGAATCCCATTTTAATCCGGTAAGAAATGGCTCGAGAAGTGAACAGACTCGCCATGCATGATTTAGCTTTTTCCAAAAGTTCGTCACAACCTCTCACCCAAAGGAAGGTATCTTGCTGTCCAGCGAAACTTGCTCCAGGCAGATCCTCGGCGGTTGCGCTCGATCGCACGGCCACAGGGATATCCGGGACCTCGCACACTTGTGACAGGGCTTGATAATTAGAACGGATGACCTCCTCTATTTTCCTCGGCATGGGTGTCTGTCTGATCAACTCACGGATCGTCTGGCTCGCCTCTTCCAAGGAAGCGACGTCTTGAAGGCCAATGGGCGATAGGATCTTTTCGATTTTTTCTTTGATGCCCCCTTCGATCACAAACTCCTGATAAGCTTCCGTTGTAACAGAAAAACCAGGCGGGACAGGGATGTCCGCTCTAATCAACTCACCAAGGCTGGCATTCTTCCCACCTACTAAACCAATGGCCTCTTTCCCAACTTTATCAAACCATAATGTATAAGGCATAATGAACTCCAATGATAGAATGCGGATTGCGGAATGCGGAATTTCAGTTTTTAGAACTCCGCATTCCACATTCCAAATTTCGAAATTTCTAAGCTCGCTTCAATATTTTTACTATCCCGGTGTTTCCGTCAACCTTTACGGTATCGCCTGTTTTGAGGACAGAAGTAGCAATTCCTGTACCAGTCACGGATGGGACTCCATACTCTCTGCACACAATTGCGGCATGGCAGGTCAGACCGCCGATGTCTGTGACGGAGGCTTTGATTTTGGTGAAGATAGGAGCCCAGGCCGGATTGGTCGTCGGGCAAACCAGTATTTCACCCTGTTCAATCTTGGTGAGCTCGTCAAGATGTTTAACAACCCTCACCTTTCCTTCGACGATCCCTGCGGATGAAGCAAATCCTTTCAGTTCGGTCACATCTTTTGGAACCACACCCATCCCTTTTAGCCATTCTTGAACTTTCTCCGTTGTAATTCCCCATAACATCACCGTAAAGGGTTCGGCAACCTCTTCAGGCGGGACGCCCAGAGCCGGTATCGGGTTCCACTTCCTGGCAGCCGCGAGTATTCTCTTCCGCTTCTCTGCCTTGTCCATATAGTACTTGCTTCTCAGCGGGACACCTTCACCCAGGGCCCATGCGATGACCAGCTCCTCTATCAGCTCGGGCACTTCAAATCTGTTAAACATAAATATATCATCTACTTCCTTTAACATCCCCCGTTGAACGAAGAGCTTGCCGATGTCCCTTATCTTCTGCCACCATATGGTGTGCAACCAGTGCTCCACCCAGAAAAGGTGGTCTTCAGCAAACCGGTATATTCCCCTGACCGTCTTAAAGGCATCCTCGAACGATTTCTTATCTTCGTCGGACTTAATCAACTTTCTGTACTCGGCGACAACCTCATCCCTTTTTCGACTTATCTCTTCCAGTGACCTCTCTATCTTCTCCCCCTTGTCCAACCGCTCGACATAGCTCTTCATATAGCTAAACGGGATGTCCAGCTTGGTAAGCCAGCTCCCCTCATAATAAAACCATCCGCTTCCGCATGATATGTAAAACCACGGGTCTTTAATCTTTTCCAGATCAGCAAGCCACTTTTTCCCATCCTCTACCTTTTTGAGTTCCGCTATCTTTTGCTCAGTCGATGCATCACTTTTGATGATGTCGCCTACTTTGCGAGAAGAAGCCGCCAGCCTTGACAGCCGGCAGAGCTCTGCGTCAGGGCGGAACATCGATACGTCAGCACCAGACACCATCTTGCCGATAGAACTCTCGCTTATCCCCGGGAACAGTTTCCTGGCTACGTCAGCAAACATCAGGTAGGCCAGGTAGGTTAGGTTTAGCATCTCGAAATGATACTGCCAGCCCTTAAACATTTGATTGACCAACGTGTTGAAAGCCTCGATTAGATCATAGGAGGCGTAATACCCTCGTGGAGCTGGCAAAACCAGCTCTTCAGGAACGTATTTGGGCAATTCTTCAGGTACTTTTATATCCGCCATTTCCCTGCCCAGTGCCTGAAACTTATTAAGCCATTTCTCCCACAGCTCATCATAGTGCTCAAATATGTAGAAGGCCCGCTTTCCAAACAGCTTAGCCTTCTCTTCAATGATCTCCGGCGGCGGTGGCTCCACGGGAGCGATAAACATGTAACAACCAACCATTCTCTGGGCGATGCCTTGCGCCGGGGGTATACAAAATACCCGGGTAGTATATTGGGCGAGAGA
>Ga0256868_10002254_pt1 | contig 10068 bp, 9 predicted proteins | sample RVTome_13_FD_187341 | JGI IMG/M metagenome (GOLD analysis project Ga0256868, IMG submission 187341) | Soil microbial communities from uranium-contaminated site in the Upper Colorado River Basin, Wyoming, United States - RVT92D227 HiSeq ... | reverse complement strand
TCGTCGCCCAAAGCGCCGTTGTCCCTGAAGAGCGGATTGTGCTGTTCAATACCGGGACGGGAATGAAGTATCTGCAATGACCGCCAACCGGCCTGCGAAGGAACGAACCCGAGCATCGCTCGAGCTGTTGTATGCGATCAGCCGAGAGCTGGCCGCACAGCTCGACCTGCGCGAGGTTCTCAAGCGAGTCCTGCAGTTGACCATGGCAAATGTCAACGCCCCGAGCGGAAGCATCATCGTTCTGGATGAGCGGGGTGAGGTCAGTGAAGGGGCGCTGGCTTACGGAGGCGAAGTCCACGAGCATACCGCCGAGCAACTGACTGACACCTACGAGCGCGGACTCGCCGGCTGGGTGGTCGAGCATCGCGAAGCCGTGTTGATTTCGAGCACACGCGACGATCCGCGCTGGTTGCGCCGGCCGGACCAAAAGAGTGACGGCGACTCGCGCTCCGCCATCAGTGTTCCGCTGATCGCCCGCGATCGGGTAGTGGGCGTCCTGACACTCGTCCACCCACAGGCCAAGCATTTCAATGAAGATGACCTGGCCCTGCTCAAGGCCATTGCCGATCAGGCGGGTGTGGCGGTCGAGACGGCGCGCCTGTTCACCGCCATACAGGAGCGGCAACGCTTTGCAGCGACGCTGCAAGAGATCGCCCGTGCCGTCAGCTCGACCCTCGAGCCGGCTCAGGTGTTCGATCAGGTGCTCGAGCAACTCAAGCGGGTCATCGAATACGACAGTGCGAGCATCTTCCTGGTGGATGGGGATCGGATGCGCCTTGTGGCCGCCCGGGGATTCCAAGACGAAGGGGCGTTGATCGGGCAAACCATCTCTGTCGCATCCGGCCATATGGGGTCACGCGTGTTGTCGACGGCCAGCCCGGCGTTGGCCGTGGATGCGCAAGCGGATCCGGGCTGGGTAAAACTCGAGGCGCTGCCCGAGTCAGAGTTGATTCGCGGCTGGATCGGCGTGCCGCTTGTCGTCCGCGACCGTGTCGTCGGTCTGCTCAACGTCGATAGTCAGAAAGTCGGTGCGTACGGCACGAAGGAACTGGAAGTGGTCTCCGCCTTCGCCTATCACGCGGCGACCGCCGTGGCCAACGCCCAGCTCTTTGCCGAGAGCCAGCAACGCGTCGAGTCGATGGTGGCATTGGCCGAAGCGGCGGGGGTTGTGACGGCGACCCTCAATCTGGATGAGGTGCTCCAGCGCATTCTCGTGCAAACCACCCGCAGCATGCAGGTCCAGGTCGCCTGCCTGGCGCTGATCGACGAGGCAAGTGGCGGGTTTGAATGCCGGGTTGCCGTCGGTGGTGATGCTCGACGGGTGATCAATGCTCTAATGCCCAGGGACCAGGGGATCGCCGCTCGTGTGATCGAGAGGGGCGAGCCCATGGTCGTGGCGAACGCCCAGGCCGAGCCTCAGTCGTTCCGAGACCTCGACGAACTGACCGGGGTGGAGACGGAGTTGCTGGCCTGCGCGCCGATTCGAATTCAGGAAAATATCATCGGCGTCTTGGAGGCGATGAACCCCATCCAGGGCGAGTTCCTGCCGGCGCAACTCGATCTGCTGGCCGGTATCGCCGGGCTGGCGGGAACGGCAATCGCCCATGCGCAGCTGTTCGCCGAGACGAAGGCCGCGCGGGAACGTTATGCCGGCCTGTTCGAAGCCAGCATCGACCCGATTCTGATCACCGACTTGACGGGGATCATCACGGACACCAACGAACGCGCCCTGGATTTCGTGGGCTATCCACACGAGAAGCTCATCGGCCGGTCGGTGATGACCTTGCACGTGCCCGACCCCGAAGGCCTGCCTGAGCCGCTGGACCAACTGGAACCGGACCAAACCCTTTCCTACAACGGCCGGGTCATACATATGGAAGGGCGTCAAGTGCCGGTGGAAGTGCATCTGAAGCGGATCGACATCGAACGCCAGCCCTTCCTGCAGTGGATCTTGCGCGACATCACCGAGCGACTGGAGCTTGACGAGCTTCGAACCGATCTGACCTCGATGATCTTCCATGATTTGCGTTCACCTTTGGGCAATATCATTTCGAGTCTCGAAGTCCTTCAGATGACTCTCCCCAAAGACGACGAGACGCTACAGTCCGTCCTGTCGATCGCCAATCGCTCCAGCCGGCGGCTGTCGCGCTTGATTGATTCGCTTCTGGATCTGAGTCAGCTCGAGGCCGGGCAGGCGGTCTTGAACAAGACCTCCGGCTCCCTCAAAGCCTTGATTGCCGAGGCCGTTGAGGAAGTGCATCCGGTCGCCGAGGCCAAGGGTTTACAGCTGCAATTCCGGCTGGCGAAGCCCGACCTGCCGTATGTCGTGATGGACGTGGACATGGTGCGGCGGATCGTGATTAACTTGCTGGAGAACGCCACCAAGTACACCCGAGCCGGCGGCCGGATCACGATCACGGCTACGACCTTGGATGGTGAAGTCAGCGTCAGTGTGACAGACACGGGGTTGGGGATTGCCCCGCGTGACCAGAAGATCATCTTCAGCAAGTTCGCCAGGTTGCAGCACGATGGTGGGCCGAAGGGACTTGGGTTGGGGCTGGCCTTCTGTCGGCTGGCAGTCGAAGCCCATGGCGGAAGGATTCAGGTCGAGAGTGAAGAGGGGAAGGGCTCCACGTTCACCTTCACTCTGCCTCTATAGCTTTCTTTCACAGAAGGCCAGGTACCCGGCACGCTCGCTGGATTGCAGCGGCAGATCTATCATCAGGTGATCATCTCGCGCCCCATGCGAGTGGTGTCGTCACCCGGATCCGTCTTGAACGCGCTCGAGATCGGATACCCCTAGCCTCAGGAGCCAACATGCGAGAGATTGTCCGTGGGGTGGTCATTGAGGACAAATTCCCCGGGATCGTGGTGGGTGCGATTGCTTCGGAGGCCGGGCTGCTTCTCGTGGATTGCCCGATCCGAGTAGAAGACGGTCGCGAGTGGCTTTCGCGACTGTCCGATTTTGGTCGGCCGCGTTACCTAGTGCTGCTCGATGCCCACCCCGATCGCGTGCTTGGGGCGCGAGCGCTGGATATCCCCACGCTGGCCCATGACGAGACGCGCCTGACCATGGCCGCCTGGCCGGATACATTCAAGGGTGCAGCCCATCCTATCGGCGCTGAGGCCGACCGCCTTAAGCGGATCACGGGTGTGAGTAAAGCCGTACCGGAAGTGACCTTCTCCGAGGAACTCGAAGTCCATCTGGGCGAACGCGTCGTCGAGCTCTGGCATCGGCCGGGACCGATGCCCGGCTCGATCTGGGTCGTGCTTCACGACGTCCGGGTTGCCTTTATCGGAGACGCAGTGAGCGTGAATGAACCGCCCTATCTGGGTGAGGCGGAGATCGATGCCTGGCTGGAGAGCCTTGCTGATCTGCGGGAACTGGCAGGATACAAGCTTGTTTCGTCGCACGATGGGTTGATCAGGAATAGCGATGTGAACGCGATGGGTCGATTCTTGCGGAAAGTACCCGTTCGACTGGCGCGGATGGCCGATCGGAGTCAGCCGCTCGAAGCAGCGGCCACATTGGCACCCAAACTCATGCAAGGAATGAAAGTCCCGGCGGCTCGCCGCGAACAAGCGCTCCTTCGACTCGAGACCGGCCTGGCCCGGTTGTATCGACGCACGTATGGTTTGGACGCCTGACGGCGATCCAATTGGTGTTCAATCGAACCCACCCAGGGATCCCTGTCCCAGGTGTTCATCGAGAGGCCGGTCGCCCCGGAGTGGCGGGTCGTGCGTTGCACTTGCGAGGAAGAATGCCTCACCACGAAGGTCTCGCAGAGGAGCTGGCCGAGTTTGAAGCCCAAGCCCGCGGCCGGCTGAACGTCAACCTGACACGGCGCCAGCTCCAAGCCTTCGAGGCCTACGAAAGTCTGCTCATCGAGTGGAACTCGCGTTTCAATTTGACGGCCATCACCAATCCCAAAGATGTCGCGATCAAGCACTTCCTGGACTCTCTCACGTGCATTCTGGGAATGGGCTCGCCTACCACCGGCCGGATGATCGATGTGGGCTCTGGGGCGGGTTTCCCCGGTCTTCCGATCAAGATCGCCTGTCCACAGGTGCGCCTGACCCTGGTCGAGTCGACCGGCAAGAAGATTGACTTCTGCCGAATGATGGTTGAGTACCTGGGTCTCAAGGAAGTCGAGGTCATCCACGCGCGGGGGGAGGAAGTGGGCCACTGGGAAGCGCATCGCGAGACCTACGACTGGGCCGTGGCGCGTGCCGTTGCGACCTTACCGGTCCTGGTCGAGTATCTATTTCCCTTTCTCCGCGTCGGCGGCGTGGCGATCGCCCAGAAGGGCGAGACCGGGCCGGCCGAGGCTCACGCGGCTGAGGCGGCGCTGCGCATCCTGGGGGGGAGGATCCGCCAATTGATTCCGGTGCAATTGCCGCGCGTGGCTGAGACCCGCTACCTGGTGGTGATGAGCAAAGAGGCGGCTACCCCTGCCGACTATGCGCGGCGGCCGGGAATCCCTTCGAAGAGACCGCTCGGCTCCGCCGCTTAGAGACTCGCCATCGGGCGGACCGTGCCGGCCTGGATCTGCCAGATCGTCGGCGACTGGTCGGACGAATCCGGGAACATCTCCAGGTCGGCTGCCGTCATGACGGCTTGATGGGCTGTCGCCACTCTGGCCATCAAATCTTGCCGGCGTTCGACGTCGAGCTCGGCCAGTACTTCATCCAGAAGCAAGACAGGCTGCTCCCCCGTTCGCTGTCTAAGCCAATCGACTTCGGCCAGCTTGAGGGCCAGCATCGCCGTCCGGTTCTGCCCGCGCGAGCCATACTGTCGAAGGTCGAGACCGTTGGCCAGGAAGGAGAAATCATCGCGGTGCGGTCCCAGGATTGTGAGCCCTCGGGCGATCTCCTCAGCGCGTGTGTCGAGGAGCGCCTGATACAGGTCGTTGCGAATCGCTTCCCGGCTGATGCCGGCCCAATCGATCGGCCCCGGAAGCGGCAGGCCGAGCTGGCCATCGGCGCGTTCCGCCGGCCTGCAAGCGGGCTGATATTGAAGACGCAGGCTTTCTTTCCCACGCGAGAGTTTGAGGTGGATCGGACCAGCCAGGCCTTCGAGTTCACGCATCGCCACGGCACGCGCCCGGATCGTGGTCGCCGCCAGGCTGACCAACTGCTCATCCCAGAAGCTCAACTGCCCATTGTCCGCGCCGTGGTCCTGCAGCTGCTTGAGCAGCGCGTTACGCTGTGCGAGGACCTTGGTGTAGTCGGCGAGCGTGCCGGAGTAGACGGGATCGGCCTGCGTGAGAGCGCCGTCGAGGAAGCGCCTGCGTTCGCCCGGCGATCCTTCAATGACGCGCATGTCCTGCGGTAGAAACATGACGGCGTTGAACACACCGGGGAGATCACCCACCCGACGTTTGACCCCATTCAGGAGGACTTCCTTCCTCAGCCTGGGTTCGCTCCCAGGTTCGGGTGGCTCGAGAATGAGGCGAATCTCGATTCGTTGCAGGCGATCGCGGCGGTGCAGCTCGGCAACGACCCTGGCGACGCTCGGGCTTTCACGCAGCGCCAGGAAGTTGATCAGCTCGCGCTCACTCCTGGCGTGAGGTGATCCGGCCCCGGCCAGGAAGTAGATCGCCTCGAGCAAGCTGGTTTTCCCCTGGGCGTTTGCCCCGACAAGGATCGTCAATCCGTGGAGAAAGTCGGACTCCAGTCGGACGAAGTTGCGGAAGTTGGTCAGCGAGAGATGGGTCAGGTACATCGGCCCGCGAATTCTAGCATAGCGGTCGGAGTCTCTCCGCAACACTCTGTGCTGGAATCGCTGAGTAACCCGCTCGAGAGGGTCCGACCGTCCGCCTCGACCGTACGACATCGTCGAGCAGGGCCTCGCGGATCACCGCCTTTTCGGCCGAGTCGTGGAAATGCGATACTCAGTCGAGGGCTTCCCATCTTGACTGTTCCACAGGTCATGCCTTAACTGGGCGAGAACGACTGCGGTTCAGTTGCGTCGCTCCCGAGACGGCATCTACCGCAGGCCGACCTTGGCGCCCGGCCGATCCTGATTGGTTTATTCGCCGATCGTGCAGGTGTCGGGCACCACCAGGATGATGCCGAATGCGAAGGCCAGGATGCCCAGGGAGACTAACTCCTCCGGCAAGGAGAAACCCTCCTGGACCTTCGCCACGGTAGACCACCGGCGGACCGCACCCCACCAAGTGCCGATGGCCTCGACCATCCCCTCCCTCCCTTGCCCCCATTTCTCGCAGGGATGGATCCCTCCCAGAGTGAGATTCGTCCGTGTCGCCTGCTTGCTTCACTTGATCGCCCCCAGCAGGTCATTCATGGACAAGATGACGGAAATGGCGACGAAGCCGACGAAGACGCCTGCGATGATGGTCATCACCGGGTCGAGCACGGCGGTCATCGGTTTCATGGCGCGATCGACTCCACAGGATCCTCTCGGCAGCTTGTTCGTTCTTGACAACGAAGGTCCCCTGGGTTTCCGGGCCCTCGGCGTGTAAGCCTGATACCGACAAGACACACCGGTTGGCCTCCGTCCCGCCTTCAGTCGAGGCTGTAGACATTCCGCATCACCTCCTTCGGGGTGGTGATGCCGTGTTTTACCAGGAGCATGCCGTTGCGACGCATCGGGATCATCCCTCGCCGGATCGCTTCCATCTTCAATTCCGAGGCGCTGGCGGGGGCCAGCAGAAGCTCCTGCAAGGGCACTCCCATCAAAAGGACTTCGAAGACACCGATCCGGCCGATATAGCCCGACTGGCGGCAGAAGTTGCACCCCTGTCCGGTGGAAAATCGCGTGAGGTCCTCGTTCATCTCGGCCCGGTAAGCCGACTGTTCTTCCGGCGTCGGTGTGGCGAGCATCTTGCAGTGCGGACAAATGCGGCGGAGAAGGCGCTGGGCAATGACCCCCAACACCGTGGAAGCCTCCAGATGCCGATCGATGCCCAGGTCGGCCAATCGGAACAACGCCCCGGGGGCGTCGTTGGCGTGAATCGATGACAGCACTAGGTGGCCGGTCAGAACGGCCTGAGTGGCGACATGGGCCGTCTCTCGGTCACGGATCTCGCCGACCATGATCACGTCGGGATCGAGGCGCATGATCGCGCTCAGGCCGGAGGCGAAGGTGATCCCTGCCGCCCGATTGACTCTGGTCTGGTTGATCAAATAGAGATCGGTTTCCACCGGGTCTTCGATGGTCATGATATTGAGATGGTGCCGTTCGATCTGGTTGAGTGCGGCGTACAGGGTCGTGGTCTTGCCGGAACCCGACGGCCCCGCCACCAGGATCATGCCGAAAGGCGCCTGGAGCATCTTTTGGATCGACATGAGCGACTCGGGCGTAAGACCGAGAGCCGTCAGGTCGAGGTTATCAAGGGAGCGGCCGAGCAGCCGCAGGACGGCCATTTCACCCCAGGAGGTGTCGCTGGTGGCCACCCGGAAGAAGATTTCAGTCTTACCGAACTTCACCGAGAACTGACCATCCTGATGGCGGCGTGTCTCGCCGATGTCCATGTCGGCCAGGCTTTTGAGGCGAGACAGGAGCGGCTGGTGGATCCCGCGCGGCAAGGTGAGCGTCTGCTGAAGAAGGCCGTCCACCCGATAGCGGACGACGACCGAATCCTGGGTGGGTGTGATGTGCATATCCGAGGCCCGATCGCGCACGGCCTGTTCGAGCATCATGTCGACGGCGCGCGCGATGGGGTCCTGAGCGGTAACCTCGATCTTGCGTGGAGCCTCGCGCTCGGCCGTGTGTTCGAAAGACGGCGCGAGCTGGGATAGCTGGCGCTGGATCTCTCCGCTCGCCTTATAGTTGAGGCTAATGGCCGTATCGATGTCGTCGCGCACGCCGACCATGGGCATGATGCGCATCCCCGAAAGCGCCGTCAGCTTTTCGATCACCCGGACGTCGGTTGGATCGGCCATCACCACCGCCAGGGCGCCGTCGATGGTGTCCAATCCGATCAGGTGGTGACTGCGGGCGATCTCTTCCGGGATGTGGCGGAGAACACTTGGCTGGACGGCGTGGCGCTTCAAGTCGATCAAGGGCAGGTTGAGGTATAGGCTGAGCGCCATGGCCAGGTTCTCAGAGCTGACCCAACCGCTCTCGACCAGAATGCTCCCCAGCGAACCCTCGCCCTGGTGCTGGAGCCGTTGCGCCTGCTGGAGCTGTTCCTCCGAGATCAGATTGGCCTCGACCAGGACCTGGCTCAGCGGGACGTTGGCCGTATGGGTTGGTGAGGGGGCTTCAGAAGCGGTCATGATTGCTCCGTTACTTCTCGTGCCCTTCCTCAAGAAGGGTTTCAATCGTCGACATGAGCTGGGACATGGCCAGTGGCTTGGCCAGGTAGGCGTCGGCCCCGAGGCGCAGGGCGGTTGCCCGATCCTCATCACGGGCCTTGGCCGATACCATCACAATAGGCAAGGAAGCCGTCTCCGGTGCCGAACGCAGTCGGTGGCAGACTTCGAATCCGTCCATGCCGGGGAGCAACACGTCCAGGATGACCAGGTCGATCTGGTGGGACTTGGCCTTCTCCAGAGCGTCGAGCCCGTTGACCGCGATAATCGCCTCGAAGCCCTCCTTTTCGACGGAGTACTCGACCAGCAAGGCGGCATGCGGATTGTCATCGACGATCAACAACTTGCCGCGCTTGGGCAGTTTGGGTTTAAGTGGAAGGCTGATGCTGAAGGATCTGGCCTTGTCGGCAGGACCGTGGGCCACCAGTGTGCCGTCGTGCTGCCGGATGATTTGGTCGGCGACATAGAAGGCCAGGCCCATTGCACCAACATCGTCTGTCGCCTCAGCCGAGGCCCCTTGCCCGGCGGCATGACTCTCGCCCGTGTTGAAACCGGCGAAACGCAGTTTGAGGGTGGCGCCGTCGGAGGTACCGTTGACCACCAGCTCGCCCTCGCGCTCGGTCCTGCGGATGACCAGGTCGAGCAGACCGGTCAGCGCTTGCCGGAGAAGCGCCTCATCCCCCTGGATCGAGGGCAGTTCCTCGGGAGGCATCGACCCCAGGCGCAGCCCCTTGGCGGTTGCGATATCGTTGAAGCTGTTCAGCATCGATCTGAGAACGGCTTCCATTGGAACCGGAGCGGGTTTCAAACGCAATTTCCCGGCGGCCGCCGATGCGGCAGTTTGCAGATCTTTGACGCGGTTGGAGAGATATTGGCTTTCGCGGTAGGCGATCCCGAGGAACTGCCTGGCCTGGCGAGCATCGGGAACCTTCCCTTCCAACAAGAGTTCGAGGAAGCCCTGGATTGTCTGGAGCGAGTCGCGGAACTCCTCCGAGGCGGTAACGAGCATTTTCGATTCACCCGGCGAGACTTCACCCGGGCCACTCGCAATTGCGACTGGGTGCGGTTTGCGGGGTTGACCGCTTCGGAGTTCGGTCGACTTATCGAGGGCGCGGCGAGCGGCCAGGGCTCTCTTGAGCTCCTGGCTGATCGTGTTCGGGTCGGTCTGTTCCGGATTGGGCTTACTCTCTGATTCGCTCATCTGGCAACCGCTCTCCGTCTCTCGTGCGCTGCGAACTCAGGCACTGCTTGACTTGCGACTGTCGACTCCCCCGTCGTTGGATCGCCGCCCGGGCCCACGGCGAGTCGTCTCGAGGTACTCGTCCAGCATCGCCTTGTCGTAGCGACGGTGACCGCCAGGGGTGCGGAACGGAATGAGCAGCCCCTGCTTTTCCATGCGGTTGAGCGTGCTCAGGCTGATGTTGAGGTAATCGACGGTCTCGCGCGCGGTAAGGAGGTAACCCATTTGATTCCTCACCCGGCCTACCGTCTCTTTCATGACTTCATGCATCGTCACATCCTCATGTCGGGCGGTTCAAGAGAATGAAGCGTGAAACGTAAAACGTGAAACGTGAAACGTAAGGCGTGAAACGTGAAACGTGAAACGTGAAAAGCGAAATACTCAGCGCCTATCTCGATCGTCTGCAGTCCGAAGGTTCGGATACGGTTGGCAAGCGTTTGACACGGTTTTGGTTTGATTGGCATGTTCGATTGTATAGGGCGGGGACGCTTGTGGGCCTAGTCTTGTGGTCCTAAGCGGACATTTGTAAGGTGTGTGTAAGGTGGGCG
>Ga0256868_10002253_pt1 | contig 10068 bp, 8 predicted proteins | sample RVTome_13_FD_187341 | JGI IMG/M metagenome (GOLD analysis project Ga0256868, IMG submission 187341) | Soil microbial communities from uranium-contaminated site in the Upper Colorado River Basin, Wyoming, United States - RVT92D227 HiSeq ... | reverse complement strand
GACCTTTTATTGGCGCCGGATCGGCAAGGGACGTTACCAATCCATGCCGCTCGTCCGGCTGGGCCGCGGCGTTTACACCGTGACCTGCCCGTCCAAGGATGTTGAGCTGGAATATTACGTCAAGGTGACGGCCGAAGGCCGGGAGGTCTTCTGGCCGGCGACCGCTCCGGAGACGAACCAGACGGTTGTCATCTTTGCTCCATCACCCGTTGGCGCGGTGAAGCGAAAGACCTGAAAATCCCTGTCAGCATTTCTGGTTCTCTTATGTTTAGTGTGGGTTGGGGGCTTGGACGGGATGGCCCTCGATGGCCGTGATATTAAAAGGAGGGCATGGAGAAGGGCTTAAGGGACCTGAAGCCGCCCTCGCTCCCCCGGGACCCCGGGGAACCAGTCCCGTCGGTTCCCCCCGTCGAAAATGCCGACGGGTCCCCCCTCCGCTACGGGGGCTTGAGGACGGCATTCAGTTCCCTTAAGGCCAGATTCTAACTATTGCGTTTAGGCCTTGGGTCATCGGAGACCTTCGGCTTCCCTCGTCGGACGCTCATCTCAGGCTGATCTCCGCATGGTCGCCGCAGCCCTTCTCCATACCCTCCCATCGCAACCATCGAAAAACGCTCCCGGAAGACTAACAGTCCAAGCCTCCCCCCCCCCAGCCCACATTAAACGTAAGAGAACCGCATTTCTTTTCGTGTGAGGGAGCGGGGAAATTTTTCAGCGTTCCTTGATCCAGCGCGTTTCGATCTCCTCGAGCGTTTTCCCCTTGGTCTCGGGGAGAACGGCCAGCATGAAGACGAAGTCGATGGCACACATCGCAGCGTAGAGCCAAAAGGCCGTGGATTCGTTGAGGCGGTCGGCGATGACCGGGAAGCTCAGGGTCACGGCGAAGTCCGAGACCCAGAGGATGACCGTGGCGATGGCCATGGCGCTGCCCCGCATCCGCGTCGGGAAGATCTCGGCCAAGACCACCCAGACGATCGGCCCCATCGCCATGGCGAAGAAGGCGATGTAAAGGAGAATGAGGCCGAGGATGAGGGGGCCGGAGAACGCCTTCGATTTAAAGGCTGCTCCGAGAAGAAGGAGAGAGACGCCCATCCCGCCCGCGGATGTGAGGAGGAGCGGCTTGCGTCCGATCCTATCCACGAGGACGATGGCCACGATCGTAAAAAGCATGTTGACAAATCCGACGATCGTCGACTGCCCGATAGCCGACATCCGGGTGAAGCCGGCCCGCTCGAAAATCCTCGGGGCGTAGTAGAGGACGGCGTTGATTCCGGTGATCTGCTGAAGGATGGCCAGAACAACGGCGATGACAAGCGCCCGGCGGAACCCCGGTCTGAAGAGTTCGGCCAGGGAGCCCTTCTCCATGGCCAGCGTTTCCTTGATGCTCGAGACCTCCGCGGCCGCGAGGTCGGCCGTGTTGACGCGGCCGAGGACGCCCAAGGCCTCGCTTTCCCGGCCCTGCTTGACCAGCCAGCGCGGGCTCTCCGGGACGCGGAGGAGGAGGATGAAGAAGATGACGGAGGGCAGGGCCCCGGCGGCATACATCCAACGCCAATTGGAAGGTCCGACGCCGGCGAAGGCCCAGTTGACGAAATAGGCGAGGAGGATGCCCGTGACGATGGCCATCTGGTTCACGGAGACAAGGGCCCCCCGGATCCGGGCGGGGGCGATCTCAGAGATATAAAGAGGGGCGAGGATGGAGGCCGAGCCGATGCCCAGGCCGCCGATGAACCGGAAGAGGACGAATTCCGCGATGGTCCGGGGAAGCGCGCAGCCGACCGCCGAGACGAGGAAAAGGACCGCCGAGACGAGCATGAACCGCTTCCGCCCGATCCGGTCGCTGATCGTCCCGGAGATCCCGGCCCCGAACATGCAGCCGATGAGGACGACGCTGACCGCCCAGCCCTCCTGGATCGAGGTCAAGGCGAACTGGTCCTTGAGGTAACGGGTGGCCCCGGCGACGATGGCCGTATCGAACCCGAAGAGGAGGCCGCCGATGGCGGCGATGACGGTCAGGAAGATGACATAAAACGAGCTTTTTTTCATGGTGCCCTTTAAGCCCTTTTCTTATTTTCCGTTGAACTCTTTGACGGCTTCGAACATGGCGACGACGTTGGCGGCCGGAACATTGGCCTGGATGTTGTGAACGGCGTTGAAGATGAATCCGCCGTCCTTTCCGAAGGTCCCGCACCGCCCGAGGACCTCGGCGCGGACGTCCCCGGGCGTCCCGAACATCAACGTTCTCTGCGTGTCGACACCGCCGCCCCAAAAGACGATGTCCTTGCCGTATTCCGCCTTGAGCTTTCCGGCATCCATGCCGGCGGCCGAAACCTGGACGGGGTTGAGGATGTCGAAGCCGGATTCGATAAAGGCGGGGATGAGCGTCTCGACGGCGCCGCAGGAATGCTTGAAGGTCTTCCAGGGAGTGTTCTCGTGGACCCAGGCGTTGACCCGCTTGTAGTAAGGCATGTAGAGCGAACGAAAGGTGTCCACCGAGCAGAAGGTCGAGCTCTGGGTTCCGAAATCCGTGCCGCAGATGAAGACGGCCTGGACCCGGTCGCCGACCCGGGCCCTGATCTTTTCGAGGTTGGCCAGGGCGATCTCCGTCTGTTTTTCGAAGACCGCGTGGATGTACGGCTGCCGGGTCAGCGTCGAGATGTACCACTCTTCGATGTCCCGGATGCCCTTCGGATGCTTGAGGAAAGGCGCCGGGACGAGGGCGATATCGCCGAAGGCCGTTCCGCCGAAGGTCGCGATGATGCCCCGGCCGGTCGCGGCGGCTTCCCGGGCTGAGCGGTCAAGATAGGCCAAGTCGGCGTCCGAGACCGGCCCGAACTCCTCGAGGTTGTCCCCGGGGTCGAGGTTGGCATCATCGATGGGTTCCTGTCGGACGATGGTATCGAAAAAGAAGCCGTCCTTGGGCAGGCGGCCCGAGGGCGGCGCGGATAGGTCTCCCTTGGGATAGATGAGTGTGTCGCCGTTGGCGTCCCGGGTCGTCCGAAAATGTTCGGAGACCAGGACCTCCGTTCCGTTATCCATGCGCCATGGCTTCCAGTTCTCGTTGCGGAACCCGAAGATGGTTTCCGCCCCGTAAACGCCCTCGATGTCGATCCCCAGCGCCAGCTTCAGGTCCTCGTCTATGAAACCGAGCATTTGGTAGGGCTCATGGACCCTGACCGGCCTCTTTTCCAGGCCGTAGCGGTCTCGGAGGGCGATGACGATGTCGACGTGCATGCCCGTGACCGCCGTCCCGCCGAAATCCACGGGAACCGCGTCAGGCTCCTTGTGGTTAAGCGCCGTCCAAACCCGTTCCTTGCCGGTCATCTCACCTGCCTCTCCTCGATCGTTCACCCAAGGTTACCGATTTTCCGGAGGATTTACAACCCGAAATTGCCGACAGGATTTTCCCTTCTCAAGCGATGACGCCGACTTCCGGCGATACCCGGAATTCCGGGGACACGATTCCAATTCCAGAGAATGGATTCATGTCCCGGAATTCCGACTCGCGTCCTGGCGGCAATTTTGGATTGTAGCGCCGCCGCGCAGCCGGGTCAAAGGGAGGGCCGCGAGCGCCTCATCGGAGGTCCCTGTTCACCCGGCGCATAAGCCGGAAGATAGGATAACCCGAGGCGAAGAGGGCCAGGCCGAAAAAGGCCTCGCGCGTCTGCGTCAGGAGCACGTTCACGGAGATGCCGAGCAGGAACAGGACGAAGACGGCCGGAACGACCGGATAGAGGGGCACTCGGTAGCCCGAATATTCCTCACCGGCGCGCGTCGCCTTCCTCCTCAGGACAAAGAGAGTCGAGGCCACCAGGGCGATGTTCAGACTGTCGAGGAACATGACGTAGTTGACGATGGACTCGAAGGTCCCCAGGAAGAAGATCGAGAAGACGATCATCCCGCCCAGAAAAAGAAGCCCAAACTCCTGGGTCTGCGTCTTCGGGTTGACCTGCTTGAAGGGCTTGGGCAGGGTGCGGTCCTCCGCCATGGCGTAATAAGCGCGAGGCATCTGCATGAGGGTGACGTTGAGGAACCCCAGCGCGGACAGGCCGATGGCCAGGGAGACGAACAGCCGGCCGAAGGTCCCGAATGAGACGCGGGCGGTCTCCGCGGCCACGAGCTTCGCCCCGGCGACGCCCGGAAGGCCGAGGACCCTCACGTAGGCGGCGTTGACGAGGAGGTAGCAGGCGATGATGATGAGGACGCCGATCACGATGGCCCGGGGCATGTTCCGCCGGGTGTCCTTCACGTCGGCGCCGAAGTTGATGGTCCAGTGATAACCTCCGTAGGTGTAAAAGACGGAGATGAAACCGACGGCCAGGCCGACCCACCAGGGCTTCGCAAGCGGCAGCGAAGAGCTCCCGGCGGGCGCACCTTTGAAGGCGAAAGCCGCGGCCGCCAGCAGGACGATCATCCCGATCTTGAGCAGGCTCAGGACGTTCTGCGCCCAGGCGCCGGTCCGGATGCCCAGAAAGTTGATGAGGATCAGGATGATGGTCAAGCCGGCCGCGGCGAGCTGGACGGCGAGGCGCGTTTGAGCTTTGGCCGGGAGGAGGATGGGCGTCAGGTACTCGGCGCCGATGATAGCAACGGCCGCGACCCCGGCGCCGTTGACGATGACGACGTTGGTCCAATTGAGCATGAAGGCCGGGACGGAGCCGTAGTTCTCGGCGGCGGCCTTGTAGAAGGCCCCGGGCTTTGCGACCCGTGCCCCGACCTCGGCGAAGGTGAGGGCGCCGAGGAGGCTGATGAGTCCTCCGAGGCCCCAGGCCAGGAAGAAGAGGAACGGCGTCCGGGCGGCCGAAGCGACCATGGCCGGCGTCCGGAAGATGCCGATGCCGATGACAAGGCTCACCACGATCATTGTGGCGTCGAACGTGTTGAGCTTGGGCTTTATGGCCATGGATTCACAGCGCGAGCAAAATGGCGAGAGGTCTATTGGCCGGAAGGATTCAAGACTCAGCCCGGTCTCGTCATTCTCCCGAGAACCTGTTCATGACCTCCGTGCTCATCTGCATATAGAGGTCGTAATTGATCTTGACCTTCTTTTCGTCCCGGGCCTTGACCATGTAGGACTGGAGGAACCTGCTCTTCCGGGACTCCAGGAGGGTCGATCGTTCCGTGTCCCTGGTCTTGGCGAACTCTTCCTTCGTAACCAGCTTGCGGTCCAGGACACGGACGACGGCGTATCCGCCCTCGACCTCGATGGGACGGCTCGGTTCCTTGATCGGGAGGGAGAAGGCCAGGTTGTCCACTTCCGGGTTCTCCCCGATGAGGCTCAGGTACTGCTCGCGCTTGTGGGCTTCGACAGCCTTGATCTGGAGGCCGTTCTTCTGGGCGGCCTCCTCCCAGTCGTCCTTGAGCCCGGCCAGGACCCCGGCGAGTTTCTCCATGGCCTTTTCCTTCTTCCGGATGTCCAGCATGTCCTTTTCGACGGCGTCCCGGACCTCCTCGAGCATGGCCGGCCTCTCGGGCTCGGTCTTCTGGAGTTGGACGAGGCCGACTCCCGTATAGGTGTAGATGGGTGCCGAGATCTCCTTGTCCTTCAGCGTGAACAGAGTCTGGCTGATAGATCCGGAGGGATCGAGGTCCTCCAGAGCATCAGCCTGTTTGAGAGGGCCGGTGCTTTTGACCTTGAGCCCTTCCTTCTGGGCGGCCACGTCCAGGCTCTTTTGTCTGCGGGCCTCCTTTTCGACCCGGGAGGTCTTGTCCGAGGCCAGCTCGCGGGCCTTCTGATCTTCCAGGATGTTCTTGACCGTGGTCTTGACCTCGGCCAAAGGCCTGGTGATCGCGGCCGTCTTCTCGGCCACCTTGAGGATCGCCGCCCCGGTGTCCGTTTCGATGACATCGCTTGTCTTGCCGGCGTCCAAATTCCTGACCTCGTCAGTCTCCTTGGCGGGCAGGGCCGTCCAGGCCGTCAGACCCCAATCGCCGCCCTCCTTGGCCTTGTCGTCCTTGGAGAATTTTCTGGCCAGATCGGCGAAGTCCTCTCCGGCCCGGGCCCTTTTCAGCACGTCGGCGGCCTGAGCCAGGACAAGGGGCTTGTCCTTGTCCGTGTACGGGAAAAAGATGCGGCCGACCTTGGTCTTTTCCGGTTCCTGGAACTGGCTGAGATTGTCGCTGTAGTACTTTTCGATCTCGGAGTCGTCGATCTTGACCTGCATCTTGAGGTCGTCAGTCCTGAAGAACAGGTAGTCCGCGGTCCTTTTCTCGGGGACCTTGTAGGCGGACTTGTTCTTTTCGAAGTGGGCCTGGATCGCGGGGCCGTCCGGCTTGTCCGTGACCTCGATCTTATCCATCTCGGCCACGAGATATTCGATCTTGGCCGATTCGTTCTGCTTCTTGTAGTTGTCCCAAACCTCTTCGTCGGAGACCGTGATGCCGGCCGTCAGGAGCTTGACGACCTTATCGATCAGGATCTCCTTCTTCAGACCGGCCTCGAAATCGGCGAGGGGGATCCTGTTCCAATCCAGGACCTGCTTGTATTCCTTGAAGCCGATGAACTTGCCGTCCTTCTGGAAGACGGGGTAGGACATGATCCTGTCCCGGACTTCCGGGTCGGTGGCGCCGAGTTTCATGTCCTCGGCGATCCGGAGGAGGAGCGCCTGCTCGACCATCTGCTGGAGGACCTGCTGCGGGATATTGAGCTGCTGGATGAGGGCCTTGTTCAGCTGGCTGTATTCCTTTTTCATGGCCTCGAGACGCTGTCTCAACGTCTGGAAGTAGGCGTCCGAGGAGATCCGCTCCCTTCCGATCGTCACCAGGGTATTGGTCCGATTGGTCTCTCCGAGACGGCCGGCGCCTCCCCAGATGGCGAAGATGGCGACGACGAACATCGCGATGATGATCCAAAGAGTGGGTTTCAGGGCCTTGACGTTCTTTCTCATCGCTTTAAGCATGGTGTCACCTCGATTGGGATGCGTTCGCTTCTTTGCCGGTCCGGCGTACGGCTCGCTTCCGTTCTTTTTCGAACAGGGGGAAAAGGCGTTCGTAGGTCGTGTCCAGGTCTTCCGTCAGGACCCTCGTCCGCCCGACCAACGGCATGAAATTGGAGTCTCCCGTCCAGCGGGGGATGACGTGAAGATGGTAATGGTCGGCGACACCCGCCCCGGCGCTCCGCCCGAGGTTCATCCCGGCGTTGAAGCCCTGGGGATGGTAATGGGCCCCCAGGACCTTGACGGCCAGCTTCAGCAGGATGGCCAGCTCGGCGGCCGCAGCCGGGCTCGTCCGGACGAAATCCGCCGTGTGCCGGAAGGGGGCGATCATCAGATGCCCCGGCGTGTAGGGGAACGTGTTGAGGATGATGAAGTGGTGGGTCCCCCGGTAGAGGATGTAAGCCTCCTTGTCGGCCCCGCGTTTCAGCGCGCCGCAAAGGACACAGCCCTTCGTTTTCAGGGCGTTCTTGACGTACCGTTCTCTCCAGGGGGCCGGGATGTACTGCATCACTTGTTGATCAGCTCTTTAAGCAGCTTGCTCGGCTTGAAGTAAAGGACCTTCTTCGGGGGGACCTTGACCGGTTCGCCGGTCCTCGGGTTCCGCCCGGACCGGGATGTCCGCTTGCGGAAGCGAAAGCTCCCGAAGCCGCGGATCTCGATCTCCTCCCCCTTGAGGATGGCTTCCTTGATCATGTCGAAGAACAGGTTCACCCCCTCTTCGGCTTCCTGCTTGGGGATGCGCAATTCCTGCGAGATCTTGTTGATAAGATCTGCTTTGATCATGTCATTCCTCCTTTTTGCTGACTTTTTTTGGAGCACGAAATTGCTTAAGCTGGTCCTTCATGATATCCCCCAGGGTGAGCCCATGGTCCTGGTGGTCCATGTATTTCTGGAACTCCTGGCGCTGGATGTCGAACTGGGCCTGTTTGAAGCTCAGGGAGATCTTATTGGCCTTCGGGTTCATCTTGATGATCTTGGCGTTCCGCTCCTCGCCGACGGTGAAGGAATCCGAAGGTTTCTCGATCTTCTTCTCGTCGAGCTCAGAGAGGAAAATGACGCCCTCGATGCCGGGGACGATCTCGACAAAGACGCCGAAATCCGTGATCCGGACGATCTTGACCTTGACGACGTCGCCCATCTTCTGGCGGGCGAAAAAGTCCTCCCAGATGTCCCCCTCGAGCTGCTTGATGCCCAGGGAGACCTTCTGCTTCTCGACGTCGATGTTCAGAATGACGGCCTCGACCTCCTCTCCCACCTTGAGCTTGTCAGAGGGGTGCTTGATCTTCTCCCAGCTGATGTCCGAGATGTGGATGAGTCCTTCGATCCCCTTTTCGACCTCGACAAAAACGCCGAAGTCGGTGACGCTCGTCACGGGGCCCTTGATGCGGGAGCCGATGTTGTACTTCTGCTTGAAGACCTCGAGGGGGTGGGGCATCGCCTGCTTGAGACCCAGGGAGATCCGCTTCGTGACCGGGTTGATCTCAAGGATGGTGACCACGACCTCCTGGCCCGGCGTGAGGACCTTCTTAGGGTGGATGAGCTTGCGGGACCAACTCAGGTCTGAAATGTGGACAAGACCTTCGACCCCCTTTTCCATCTCGACGAAGGCGCCGAAATCGGTCAGGCTGACGACCTTGCCGGTGATTTTCTGTCCGGCCATGTATCTCTGGTCGAGGTCGGCCCAGGGGTCCGGGGTCAGCTGCTTGGTCCCAAGGGAGATCTTCTCTTCCTTCTCATTGAAGTCGAGGACGACGACATCGATCTCCTGCCCGACCTGGAATAGCTCCGCCGGATGGGCCACCTTTCCCCAACTCATGTCGGAGACATGGAGGAGGCCCTCCACCCCTCCGATGTCGACGAAGGCCCCGAAGTTGGTCAGGGTCCTGACATGGCCCTTAATCTTTTGTCCCTGGACGATGTGGCTGAAGACGCGGCGGCGCTTCTTATCGCGCTCGTCCTGGAGGAAGAGCCTGCGGGAGACGACTGCGTTCTCGCTCTTCCGGTCGAACTTCATGACCTTGAACTTGAAGCTTTGCCCGACGAGGGAGCCGGGGTCCCTGATGGTCTTGATGTCGGCGTGGGATTCGGGCAGGAAAGCCTCGATCCCCACGTCCACGGTATAACCGCCCTTCGACCTTTCCTTGATGATGCCCGTGACCCAGCCGTTGCGTTCGAGGGCCTTTTCCAGGTTGTTCAGGGCCCTGATCGCGTCCGCCCTTTTCTTGGAAAGAATGAAATACCCGTCCTTCCGGTCGGTCCTCTCCAGGGTCGCTTCCACCTCGACTCCCGGCTTCAGCTCGGCGATCTCGGGCTCTCGGAAATCCTCCAAGGGGATGACACCTTCGGTCTTCAGCCCGATATCCACGAGGACATGGGTCGGGGTCATCTTCATGATCCGGCCCTTGACGACCGTGCCCTGGGTGATCTCCTTGGTGCTGAACTGGTAGTGGTCCAGAAGGTCCTCATAGGCCTCGGACGACATCTTTTCGTCTTTTTCAGGATGTTTGATTACGTCTGTCATGGAACACTCTTCTCTCTTTGGATTTTATGTTCGAAGCTGGTCTTGATCCTCGCGGTGGCTTCTTGAAGGGCCTCGGGGGGAGTGGATGCCCCTCCCGAGATCCCGATCGTTCTCGCTCCCCGGAGCATCCCCGGCGTGATCTCGGCCGCAGTCTCGATGAAAAACGTCCGGGGCAGGATCTTCTTCGAGATCCGGTAGAGCTTGCGCGTGTTGGAGCTCGCCCGGCCGCCGATGATGAACAGGGTGTCCACCCGGGACGCGAGCTCGGACGTCGAGGTCTGCCGGGTCCGGGTGAATCGGCAGATCGTGTTGTGGACGGAAAGCTCGCCTGTCCGTCCGACCAGGGCGGCGACGACCCTTTCGAAAAGCTTGACGTCAAGGGTCGACTGGGCCACCACGGCCCGCGTCTTCCGGCAGGGGAGCTCCCGGGCCTGGGCCTCGTTCTCGACGATGATCCCCCTGGAGCGGCTGTAACCGACGAGCCCCCGGATCTCGGCGTGCTCCCTGTCGCCGACGATGATGACCTCCCTGTTCTTCCGGGCCAGGGACTCGACGAGCTTCTGGATTTCCTTGACGATGGGACAGGTCGCGTCCACGATCTGAAGGTTCTTC
>Ga0256868_10002251_pt1 | contig 10070 bp, 13 predicted proteins | sample RVTome_13_FD_187341 | JGI IMG/M metagenome (GOLD analysis project Ga0256868, IMG submission 187341) | Soil microbial communities from uranium-contaminated site in the Upper Colorado River Basin, Wyoming, United States - RVT92D227 HiSeq ... | reverse complement strand
AAGCCTCACTGGCCGTACCATTTCTGTTGGCCGTCGATCGTAATGCGGTACTGGGTGGGCAGGTGGTTGAAGGGGGCAAAGGAGGTGATGTAGTCCGTACCCGGGAAGAGCCAGCCGGGGATCCTGGCATTGAAGAGATCGTGCAGGGCCTTACGCCCCTCCTCAACGGAGATGCCGAGCGCAGCGGCGATCTCCGTGTAAAAGGGCGCCTGCCCGGTTTCCACCATGTGCTGCATGATGACCTTGAAGGTCTTGTTTAAGGGAGTTGGCTCGTTCATTAGCGCCTCCTTATCTTTCCCTGGTGTTTTAATGTCCTGAAAAGACGGAGGATGCTACCGTCTCTTCTTGCTCCTCCGATACGTTGCTCTCCCCTCGTGCACACGATCGGCAGGTGCGGGTTCTAAAAACCTCTCAATAGAAACCGCAATACCCGGAAACTTTCCCTGCAACTCCTGATCCTCGGTCACACAGAGGATTCCCATGTCCATGGCCAGCGCAATAAACTGCCCGTCATAGGCGGTGATTCCATAGTGAGCAACGAGCTCGATCACCCTGGTTGCGGGAGGTTCTGATTCATTCTCTATCAAGATGCCGGCGACTCTCTGCCAAACGTTTATAGCTTGCTCCAAGGTGATTTGCTTGACTTTAATTGCTGAGGCCAGGATATTTTGGAACTCATATCGCCAGAGGCAAGGCACGATCCAGACCGGGTCCTTGTGCTCTACCTCTTTGGTTTGCGATGTCAGAACACTGGACAGGTTACGCGCCGCGATGATGTTGGAATCCACCACGATCATAGGCGGCCTTCGCGCTTTGCTTGATCGATAAATTTCTCCGTCAATGGCGTCCGCGTTCGTGTCGGCGCCGGAAACCTCAAGGGTTGGAAACGGCGCATCCTCTCCTCAAAAACAACGATAGCCTGTTTGGTCATGGAACGGCGATTTCTTTCCGCTTCCGCCTTTAACCACTCATGCACCTCCCGGGGCATGTCTTTTATCAATAGGGCAGGCATGGCTCACCTCCAATACCATTTTGCTATAATAATACTACCGTCTAATTGGGTTGTCAATTCATCTTTTCTGGCTATTGGCGGAAAAGGGGTAAAAGAGGATGGAATGTTACTTTCTGATAAACTCCAAGACCTTGTGGGCAGTCAGCTCTGCCTCATGGACACACTCGCTGATGCCGATGCCGCGATAGGCGCTGCCTGTCACAAAGAGGCCGGGGTGTTTTGCAAGCCCCTGCTCGATGCGGGAGAGCCTTGCCTCATGTCCCAGCGTGTACTGCGGCATGGACTTTGGCCAGCGGTAGATACGCGCGACCAGCGGTGCCCCGGTAATCTTGAGGACCTCTTCCATATCCCCTTTCACAGCCGCGAGCAGTTTCGTGTCCGCCCACGAGACGATATCTTCATTTTTCGCCCCGCCGACAAAACAGCGCAGCAGGACCTTCCCATGCGGGGCCCTATGAGCGAACTTGACAGAGCTGAAGGTGGCGGCCATGATGCTTCTCTTCTCCAGGCGGGGGACCACAAAGCCGTAGCCGTCAAGGGGATGCCCTATCTGAGAACGGTCGTAGGCCAGGTTGATGGTGGCGGTGGAAACATAGGGGATGGTATCAAACAGACGGCAGATATCACCGGCCATATTTCGCAGAAGTTTTGCCGTTACAAAGGCCGGTGTCGCCAGAATTACGGCATCTGCCTCTATCGCCTTTTTCTTACTTCCCAGTCGGAGGCAATAGAGCGGCTTCTGAGAGGGCTTGCCCGTTATTTTTTCTACTGCTATGACCTCTTGCCCCGGCGAGATGGTTTCTGCGGGAAGGGCCTTTTTCAGTGCCGAGATCATCCCCTCCATCCCTTGCCGCAGGGTGAGAAACATGGTGTAGCGGGACTGCTGAAGGGCGAATTGCTTCTTCCTCTGATACATACCCCAGATGATGCTGCGATGCTCTCGCTCCAGATCGATAAAGCGGGGGAAGGTGCTCTTGAGGCTCATGGTCTCCGGGTCGCCGGCATGTATCCCGGCCACCAAGGGCTCGGCGATCCGTTCCAGGGCCTCCCTTCCTAAACGGCGCAGGACAAAGGCTGCCAGGCTTTCTTCCGTATCCGATTTTTTCCGGGGGAGGATCAGGTCGAGGCCCATGCGCGCCTTGCCGGGCAGGCTGAAGAGCGAACTCTTTATAAAGGGCCACAGGCTGGTCGGGGCAAGGAGCATGAAGCCCTCGGGGATCTCGTGGAGTCTTCCCTGCAAGAGGATGAAGGTCCGGCGGAGCTGCTGGTTGGTGCCGATCACCTCCTGCTCCAGCCCTAATTCCCGGCACAATTGCAATGCCCAGGGTTTTTCCGAGATAAAGCAGTCAGGGCCTCCCTCCATGAGAAACCCATCGGTCTGCTCGGTGAGGAGGGAGCCGCCGAGCCGCCCTTCTTTTTCGAGCAGGGCAATCTCCAGCTGCTCCCCCCCTTGCTTGGCGAGCTTGGAGAGATAGTAGGCCGTGCTGAGGCCGGCAATGCCGGCGCCGATGATGGCAATCCGTTTCATTTCCTTTCCAGCGCCGCCTCCACCAGTTGCACGAGAACCGCGATCAGCTCGGGCGCGTCATTGAGACAGGCCACCCTGCTGGTCTCTATCCCCTGTTTATCCGCCCATGCCTTGAGTACGATGTCGAGGTCGTAGAGGGTCTCCAGGTGGTCAGCGATAAAGCCGATGGGGCAGATGAGGATTTTTTGATAGCCCTCTGCGGCAAGCCCTTCGAGGCATTGCTCGGGCTCAGGACCGAGCCACACGCCTCCTCCCCTGCCTCTGCTCTGAAAGGCCAGGCGCCAGCGCACTGGGCCGGCGAGGCGGATGATACCCTCGATGGTCTCCTCCAATTGCCTGACATAGGGGAAACCTGCGGCAACCTCCTGGGGCAGGCTGTGGGCCGTGAAGACCACCGGTATCTCGTCTTTCTTTGCGCCCATTCTCCCTATCGCCTCCGCGATCTTCGCGGCCCAAGCAGCGCACAGTGAAGGAAGGGCATGCCAGTCATCTACCTCAATGAGCTCCATTTTTTCATCCCAGGCGGCGACGATCCGCTTCACTTCATCATAGTACCCCTCTGAGGAGAAGGCGGAGCGATACGGTGAGAGGCTCATGAGGATGATACGGGAGATCCCCCTCTTTCTGATCTCCTCCAACGTTTCGGCGATCAGGGGGTGACCGTGGCGCATACCGACAAAAACCGGCAGAGGCCTTCCCGTCTTTTTGAGTGCCTTTTCCAAGGCCCTGGCCTGGCGCCGGGTCGTCTCAGGCAGGGGGGAGGCGCCTCCGATGGCCTGGTAGCGCCGCTGCAGCCCCTCGATCTGCTCAGAAGAGGGTTGCTTTCCCATGAGCTGCTCCATAAATGGCACCACCTCGTCCAAGGAGCGAGGACCGCCGAAGGCGAGCAGCATGATGGCGGAGCGGGAAAGGTCGCCCTCTCTGGTCATCGATCTCTGCTGAGGCGGTGCACCGCCTCCACCATGGTGATGACGTTCTCTTCGGGAGTTTGGGGCAGGACCCCATGCCCCAGGTTGAAGATGTGTCCCGGCCTGCCTTCGGCCCGGTGCAGGATCTCCGCCACCCGGCTCTCGATCCTCTCGGGAGGTCCGAGCAGGGCTGCCGGGTCCAGGTTTCCCTGGATCCCCACCTCGTAGCCCAGCCGCTGCCACGCCTCGCCGAGGTCTATGCGCCAGTCGATCCCGATGATATCTCCGCCGGCTGCGTGCATCTGTTCAAGAATGCCGGCTGCTCCGGTGGCAAAGTGGATGGCGGGGACCTTGGAGGATAATTCGTGAAAGATCCTTCGGCTGTGGGGGAGGACGAACTCTTCATAATCGCGCGGAGAGAGGATGCCGGCCCAGCTGTCGAAGAGCTGTACGACGTCGGCCCCGGCGCGGACCTGGGCGTTGAGGTAAGAGATGACAGCCGCGCTCAGCTTTTCCATGAGGATGTGCCAGCAGGGGGGGTCCTCATACATCAGGGACTTGGTGCGGACAAAATCCCTTGTGCCTCCCCCCTCGATGAGGTAACAGGCCAAGGTAAAGGGGGCTCCGGAAAAGCCGATCAAGGGAATCCGCCCCTTGAGCTCTCGGCAGACCTGCTGGATGGCCTCCATGACGAAACGAAGGTCTTCCTCGGCCTCGATGGCCTTGAGCTTCTCCACCTCCGCGCGACTGCGGGGGGGATTGTGGATCACCGGTCCCTCGCCTTTGGTGAACTCCAGCTCTATGCCCATGGGTTCCAGGGGGAGGAGGATGTCGGCGAAGATGATGGCGGCATCCACACCCAGTTTTTCTATGGGGAGGAGGGTTACCTGTCTTGCCAGCTCAGGCGTCTTACAGAGGGTAAGAAAAGGATATTGCCGCCGCAGGGAGCGGTACTCTGCGAGGAAGCGGCCTGCCTGCCGCATCAGCCAGACCGGCGTAAACTCCGTCGGTTCCCTCGTGCAGGCCCTTAAAAAGATAGGGATATTCTGCTCGACCTTTGCCATCGATTTTTGACCATCATAATCTTGGTTTTTTCCCGCGGTGTCAAGGAGAAGTTGATCGGAAGGAAGCGCTTTTATATCATGCATGCGTCAAGAGGATCGCCCTGCTTAAGGATACGGGAGGATAATCCTCTATTTTGAATCCACTCTGTTTTGCCATCTGTATGGTCTGGTCAAAGACCGTCTTTGTCACATGAAGCCTCGGCTCTACAAACAATGCACGGGCAGTGCTCTTCATAAGTTTCTTTACATGCTTTAAAAATCGGATCTTATCGGGGACTTCGTGCAGCATCCAAAAAGCCACTATAAAATCCGCTTTTTCCTTGAGCCCGAAATCATCCGGTTTGGAAAGATGGGTGATGAGGTGAGAGTCAACGCCTGCCTTTATGGCGCGGCGTTTTAATACCGCAAGCATTTTTTCTTGTATATCTACGGCAATGACCTTGCCCTCTTTACCCACCAGCTTCAATAACGGGATAGTGAAGTAGCCCATGCCCGGGCCGATATCTATAACAGTAAAGCCCTGTTTGACATAGGGTGAGAGCATCTTGTATGGATCATGAAATAATTTGCGTACGGGATTGTCAAAGAGATAACAGGCCCACCAGGGGCATACATGCTCGTCCCTTGCGAAAATCGTATACAATATGTTTTTTATTAAGCTCATGGCCGAGCTGATCCCTTCTGAAGAGGATTTGCGTTGCTGGTGGATCAATTTTATTCCGGATGATTGCCATATACTCCTCTAAAATACCAAAGCCCCTATTGAGCCGGCGATAAACAACTGCGCGGCGAAATATGTAATCAGGTTCGAGGCACGGGATAATTTGAACGTCCCTCGGAAGCGATCGACCGCCAGAATGGTGTCCGAAAGGATAAACAGGATTGCCCCGATGGAGGCCAGAAGCGCTCCAGTTTGGCCCGTTTGGATCAGCCGCTCCCAGGCTAACCAGGCCATAATCAGGATGACCGCAACATAGATGAGGACAGGCAATTTTAGTTTGCCGAGAGAGGGGGCAAGGATGATGTAGATAGCAATGCCGTAAATAACAAAGGGAATTAATGGCCACCATATCAGCGCACTAATTTCTGACGCAAAGGCCGCACTGTAGAAAAGATGCGCGATGAGAAATGCAACCAAGCCGGCCACGAATCGATCCGAGGGCAGCATCAAGAAAATATCACCAGCCAGGGAAAAGACGAGGCCGGCGATAATTATATACTTATAGAACGGCGAGGCGGCCTGTCCCAGGATGGCGATCAGTAAGATAAACACCATCGTCAGGGGTTTGAAGATGTAGATCTGTTGACGTGGGCCTCGATATTCAGCTCGGATGTGGATGGAGGCCGAAAGTATGACCAATAGCATGAGTATGTATGTCAACATTTTCCCTACCTCCCACCTCGACTTTTCAATAACTCATATATTAGATTGATTCATTGCCGCAGTTCTGTGATAATATCATTTATCATAGATGTCAACAAGCGCATAATTTCGTGGAGGTGCTTAATGGTGGAAGCACAGGAAAAAACTGCAATAGATAAGGGGATGAAAACGCTGTGGCTCATCTGGGCGGCGATGCTGGGTTCTTTGCTCATCTATATCTTTATTTCTCACCAATTGGGTGAGGGGTTCAAGGGTACTGGAGCACGTAATGTACCTCTTGGTTTGTTGAGAAACATATTTTTTGTGGTTGCAGCTGCTGATTTGATCGTAAGCCATTATCTAAGAAGATTCACGCTGAAAGGCCGAACCCGCGCTGCCGGAGTGACTGCCGCCAGAGGATTGTTTGCTCAGAAACAGCCAGCTTTCGTCAGCCAATATTCCGCTGCCGTGATCGTAACCCTTGCCCTTTCAGAGAGCATAGGCATTTACGGTCTCGTGCTTTTTCTGCTGGGGGGAGGGTTTAAAACTCTCTACATATTCATTGCCGCTTCGGCGCTGGCCATGGTCTTTTACCGCCCGAAGCGGGAGGAGATGGAGAAATTGGCCATGGCTTATAAAAAGCAGGCTGGGACATCCCCTGAGATATAATATATAGATAGTCTTCCAAAGGAAATCTATCAAACCGGCCCCGGCAACGGGGCCTTTTAATTTCTGTTTAGTGGTACAATGGATACGAGGTAGTTATCCTAATGGGGATCAACAAGATACAAGCAAAGAGTATCCTGCAAAAGACCGGCATATCCGGTTTTGGGTATGTCATCAACCCCTATAGGGGGTGCACCCACGGTTGCGTCTACTGCTATGCCCGTTTTATGAAGCGCTTTACCGGGCATACGGAAAGGTGGGGGGAATTTTTAGACGCGAAGATCAACGCGCCTGAGGTCTTGAAACGGCAGATGAAGAGGAAGAGAGGGCCGATAAAGGGGGGCATATTCCTTTCCAGCGTGACGGATCTGTACCAGCCGGCGGAATCGATATTCAAATTAACCAGGGGCATCCTTGAGGTTCTGTTGGAATATCAGGTGCCCATTTCCATACTCACCAAATCAGACCTCGTGCTGAGAGATATGGATCTGCTCCGGCAATTCGAGGAGTGCAGTGTAGGCCTGAGCCTCATGACCGTCGATGAAGGTCTTGCCCGTCGTTTCGAGCCTCGTGCCCCTTCACCAGCGCGCCGTATTCAGGCCCTCAGTGAACTAAAAGAAAACAACATAGCTACCTACGCCTTTATCAGTCCCTACTTGCCCCACCTCTCTCATATTGAACAGGTGATGGAGGCATTGGATGGCTTGATCGACGAGGTGGGAATTGAGGCGCTTAATACCAGAGAGTCCTATTGGCTGGGTGTAGAGCGCGTCCTTGCCCGGTATTACCCGGAACGCCTGATTGGCTACAAACAGCTTTGCCGGGGGGACAGATATTGGGATAACCTCGAACAACGGGCCCGGCTCCTCGCCTCACAGCAGAATATTCCATTTATGGGGGTCTACAGGCATTAGCTTGATCGCATCATGAACGATAAAAAGAAAAAGCCGGCAGCCATAATGCCGGCTTTGAAATCTTTTATTTAGTTTTACAAGTGACCTCTCAACCATTGATGAGCCGTTTAACGTCGTGCTCGGGACCAGCGCATTGAGCCGCACGCTGAGCAATGCGTTGCATGGGGAAACATCCACCTCATCTACATCACCTCCTTTTCTAAATACCGTTATTAATAGTGTAAGACCTCTCTCACCTCCTGTCAAGTAAAGGATCACTATTGCACGATGGCTATTACTACCCTTGCCGTTGCCTAAAAGGGATAACTGTGTTAATTAAGAAAGGTTACTCATCGTAAGAAAAAGGAGGCACCATGGACTACCGCACGATGACGGCACCCTGCGGTCTGGATTGCTTCAATTGCCCTGTGTATCTGGCCAATGAGAATGCGAAGCTCAGGGCCGTGATAGCGGAAAGATTTGGCATCCCCGAAAAAGAGGCGGTCTGCCAGGGATGTCGCAACGAGGGGGGCGCTATCGCCTTCCTTGGTATGACTGAGCCGTGCAACGTCTATCGCTGTATTGAGAAGAAGGGACTTGACCTATGCTGCGACTGCACCGATTTTCCCTGTGACCATCTGCACCCGTATGCAGACGAGGCATCCCTGAGACCCCATAATACGAAGGTGTTCAATCTCTGCTTAATTAAAAAGATGGGTTTGGAAGCGTGGGCCAAGGACAAGGCGAAGAAGGTCAAGGATACGTACTTCAAGGGGAAATTTAAATTATAAGGGATTTTAGAGAATCTTGATACCTTACTGCATCGAGACACCCGACAGCTGCAGAGGAAAGAGAGTCCTAAGAGATGAATGAAGATCTTCAGTATCTTAAACTTCTTTCGATCTTTCACTATGTCGTCGGCGGCCTTGCCGCCTTATTTTCGTTCATCCCTGTCATTTACGTTGTCATCGGCATACTTGCGGTGTGCATCCCCGGCTCCTTTGAGGGAGAAGGTGAAGCCATGCCCCTCTTTATCGGGTGGATTTTTATCATTATTGGGGCCATCCTCATGGTGGTCGGATGGGCCTTTTCCGCCTGCATCATTATTGCCGGGAGATCCCTGGCGAGACGGATCCATTATATGTTCTGCATCGTGATGGCAGCCATTGAGTGCATATTTATGCCCTTCGGGACAGTGCTCGGTGTCTTCACCATCGTCGTGCTGGCACGGCCTTCGGTAAAGGAGATGTTCGAGCTGAACGCCGCGCCCACGTCGCCCGTCGCCTGAGCCGAAGGTGACCCCTTGGCCAGTGGCCCTTTGGCCAGTGGCTCAACGAGGACTTCGCTTTAATGACACGCCGCATAGTAATCCGCAAAGGCAAAGGATGACTTCAGATACGAACAAAACGACGTATTCGGGAAAGACGCCGTGGAGTATCTGGGGGACAGTAGGGTGGGGGCTCGTGGTAGGGATTGTTTTTATCGTCCTCCAGGGGGCTGTCTTAGCAGGCTTTGTCGCGCGCGAGGTGGCAAAAAACCCGGATACTGATATTTATATGGCGGCAAAGGAGTTGGGAAAGAATGGTTTCCTGATGGCCTTGGCCACCTTAGTGACAACGCCCCTGTGTATCGGTCTGGTCGTTTTACTCGTAAGGCTACGAAAAGGGCCGACCATCGCGCGGTATCTTGGTCTTAAGACGATTGCATTGCGAACGATGCTCTTCTGGCTCGGTATCATCACGCTCTTCGCCTTGCTGGCCGAGCTTCTCGCCCATCTGGCGGGGTGGCCCTTTATGCCGGATTTTATGGTTGCTGCCTATGCGACTGTTTACTTCCCCCCGCTCTTCTGGATCGCCCTCATCGTAGCCGCACCCTTATTCGAAGAGGTTTTTTTTCGAGGATTTCTCTTCGAGGGATTTCAACACTCGCGCGTAGGACCAGGTGGCGCAGTATTTTTGACCTCACTCGCCTGGACGATATTGCATGTGCAATATGGCGGGTACGAACTCGGTACCATCTTTGCCTTGGGTGTAATCTTCGGTATCGCGCGCTGGAAGACGCAATCTATCTTTCCGCCGCTCGCCATGCATTCGCTGTTTAACCTCTTGGCGATGGCTCAACTTGTTTTCTATCTTGGAAGGGCTTAATGCATGGCCCTTTTGCACGTCGTAAGGCAAAAAAACATTTGTGTGCTTTTAGGGCTTGACTTTTCCTCAGTACTCAATTATTGCTAGTAATAGCGTCAGAATGACAATCTCAGAAAAAGGGGAGGTGCATTATGCAGAAAAAGAGATTACTGGTGACGGGATTTATGGTGCTTTTTCTGATCTTTGCCCTGTCTAGCTTCACCTATGCAGCAGGGGACGGCAACGTTAGGTTTGGCAAGAACGTAAAGATGTCTGCAGATGAGACCTTAAAAGGAGGGCTCGTCGCTGCCGGAGCTAATGTTGAGATCCTGGGAAAGGTGGGGGGCGGGCTCAAGGTCTTTGGTGCCAATGTGCTCAGCTCGGGGGATGTCCAGGGTGCACTCCGGTCTTGCGGCGCCAACGTGGTCCTTGCCGGCAGATACCACAGCAAGGTCAAGGCTGCGGCCGCCAATCTGACCCTCTCCGGGACCTTCGATGGCGACGTCAATG
>Ga0256868_10002250_pt1 | contig 10073 bp, 5 predicted proteins | sample RVTome_13_FD_187341 | JGI IMG/M metagenome (GOLD analysis project Ga0256868, IMG submission 187341) | Soil microbial communities from uranium-contaminated site in the Upper Colorado River Basin, Wyoming, United States - RVT92D227 HiSeq ... | reverse complement strand
CATTCAAATGGTAAACATTATGGCGCAACAATGGTATGTGGTCCACACCTATTCAGGTTTCGAAAACAGGGCCAAACAGAATTTAGAAGAACGAATTAAGAACCTGGGCAAAGGAGAATTTTTCTCCAACATTTTAGTTCCCATGGAGACTGTGGTGGAGTTGGTGAAGGGAAAGAGAAAGACCTCCCAGAGGAAGATCTTCCCTGGATATATATTGGTGAAAATGGAATTGAATGAGGAGACATGGCATATCGTCAAGGACACTCCAAAGATTACGGGTTTTGCCGGCGATGGTACAAAACCGGTCCCCATCTCAGGAGGAGAGGTTGAAGAGATTCTGTCCCAAATGAAAGAAGGTGTTTCGAAGGCAAAGCCAAAAGTTTCTTTCGGCGTCGGAGATAGCGTTCGAGTCATAGACGGTCCTTTTGTCAACTTTATTGGGACCATTGAAGAGGTCAAACCTGAAAAAAGGAAATTGAAGGTTTTAGTCTCTATCTTTGGAAGAGCGACTCCAGTCGAACTGGATTTTATCCAAGTGGAAAAGAATTGATGGTCCTCATTTGAGGAGTGAACAATGGCAAAAAAAGTGGCAGCAATGGTAAAGCTTCAAATTCAAGCGGGACAAGCCAACCCTTCCCCTCCGGTCGGGCCGGCCCTGGGACAGCATGGGGTCAACATTATGGAGTTTTGCAAAACCTTTAACGCTCGGACACAGGGACAGGAGGGAATGATCATCCCTGCGGTGATCACCATTTTTTCAGATCGATCCTTCAGCTTTGTGACCAAAACTCCGCCAGCTTCGATTCTTCTAAAGAAGGCGGCAAAAATTGTGAAAGGTTCTGGGGAGCCCAATCGCAATAAAGTCGGCAAGGTGACCAGAGATCAGGTCCGGGAGATTGCCCAGATTAAGTTCAAAGATCTCAATGCCGTGGACATGGAGGGCGCCATCCGCACGGTCGAGGGGACAGCAAGGAGCATGGGTCTGGAGATTGAATAAGAGAAGATTATGGCAACGAGAGGAAAAAAATATTTAGAGGCAAAAGGCAAGGTTGATCGAAGCAAACGGTACGAATTGGAAGAAGGTGTGAAACTTCTCTTGGAGACGGCCTACGCTAAATTCGATGAAGGGGTGGACCTCGCTATTCGTCTTGGGGTGGATCCTAAGAAAGCAGACCAAATGGTTCGAGGAACCGTTGTCCTCCCTCATGGTACTGGCAAGAAGGTCCGGGTGCTGGTCTTTGCGAAAGGTCAGAAAGAGAAAGAGGCATTGGATGCGGGCGCCGATTTCGTAGGAGGAGAAGACCTCATTGAGAAAATCTCAAAAGGGTGGTTGGACTTTGATAAAGCGGTTGCCACACCGGACATGATGGGTTTGGTCAGTAAATTGGGGAAGGTGTTAGGGCCTCGTGGATTGATGCCCAACCCCAAAGTGGGAACCGTCACCTTCGATCTGGAAAGGGCCATCAAAGAGATCAAGGCAGGCAAGGTGGAGTTTAAAGTCGAGAAGGCGGGGGTCGTCCATGTCCCGGTTGGAAAGGTTTCTTTTGGGTTGGGTCCATTATTAGAAAATACCAGGACGCTCTTGGAAGTCATCCTACGGGCAAAGCCACCGACCAGCAAAGGGATCTATTTGCGGAGCATTGCTTTATCCACCACCATGGGGCCTGGCATTAAAGTTGATCCACTTGACGTTAGAAATGTTTTGAAGTCCTAAGAAAGGTGGCGGACTTCATTGGAGGAGGGTGAGTTCGTTGAATCGGAAAGAGAAAGCACAGGTCGTATCCGATCTGGGTGAGCGGTTAAAGGGGTTTCGAGCTGTTGTCCTGACCAATTACCGGGGGCTCAACGTGGAGCAGATGAGCCGTTTGAGGCAACGGTTAAGAGAAGAAAAGATTGCCTATCACGTGGTCAAGAATACGTTGATGAAACTGGCCTCCAAAGGGACGGACTTGGAAAAATTGGATGACTATTTTGAAGGACCCACAGCAATGGCGGTCTCTTATGGAGATCCTGTCCTTCTGGCAAAGATTTTATTGGAATTCGTCAAAACACAACCCAACCTTGAGATTAAGGTCGGGTTAATTCAAGGAAGGATGGCGTCTCCTGAAGAGGTTAAGGTTTTGGCAACGATGCCTTCTCGTGAAGTGCTTTTTGGTCAAGTCCTGGGAGGGATTCAGGGGACAGCCAGTCAACTTGGAGCAGTCCTCTATAATGCCATCCAGCAGACGCTTGGAATCCTTCAGGCCCGTGTCGATCAGCTGGAGAAACAAGCAGGATCTGAAACATAACATAACGTTAAAAAAGTGGAGAAGAGAGAATAGGCTTTTTAGTCACTTTCCACATTCCACTTTCTCATCAATTAAGATAGGAGGATTTTTAAAATGGCAGACATCCAAAAAATTGCTGAAGAGATCGGTGGGTTAACCTTGTTGGAAGCACGTGATTTGGTAAAGGTCTTGGAAGAAAATTTGGGAATCAAGGCCTCTCTGCCGATGGCGATGGCGGCCATGCCAGTTGCCGGGGCAGGAGCCGGAGCGGAAGCCGCCCCATCTGAAGAGAAAACAGAATTTGATGTGATCCTGACGGGTTTTGGTGATAAGAAGATTCAGGTGATTAAAGTGGTCAGGGAACTGACCGGATTGGGTTTGAAGGAAGCCAAAGACCTTGTTGAAGGTGTCCCCAAGCCAGTGAAAGAAGGGGTTTCGAAGGACGAAGCCGCAACGATGAAGAAAAAGCTTGAAGAGGCTGGGGGGACGGCCGAAGTCAAGTAGGGAAACATTTAGAAGTGTTGAGGGACACTGTTGTCTCTTCCCAGAAGGACAAAGCGAATGTTAGGTGGCAGTCCGAAAGGGAGGAGACTTTCTATTTAAGGGAGATTTCTGAAAAGCCCAGAAATCTCTAAGGAGAGCGTGCAGAGGTTTTTAAGAGCTTTCTTAAGGGAGAGGAGTGATTATGGCCAGCGTTGTCCCTGTCTATCGAAGGTATCGGAAGAACTTTTCAAAAATTAAAGAAGTGTTAGAGATCTCCAATCTGATCGAGATCCAGAAAAGATCCTACGAGCAGTTTCTACAGGCCAATGTGGATCCGGAGAAGCGGGAACCCGTTGGACTTCAAGCAGTGTTTAAGACCGTCTTCCCGATCAAAGATTTTTATGAAACCGCTTCCCTCGATTTCGTCAACTACCGTCTCACCGAGCCGAAATATGATGTAGAAGAATGCCTGTTAAGAGGAATGACCTATGCGGCACCCATTAAGGTGACGGTTCGCTTAGTGGTTTGGGATGTGAATGAAGAGACCAAGGCCAAGAACATCAAAGCCGTCAAAGAGCAAGAAGTCTATTTTGGTGAAATCCCCCTCATGACCGAAAACGGAACGTTTATTGTGAACGGGACCGAGCGGGTGATCGTCAGCCAACTTCATCGCTCCCCGGGAGTCTTTTTTGATCAGGATCAAATCAAACCCCATAGCGGTGGGAAGGTCTTTTATTATGGACGCATCATTCCCTACCGGGGATCTTGGATTGACTTTGAGTTTGACCAGAAAGATCTTCTCTATGTTCGGATCGACCGACGTCGAAAGATTCCTGTTACCGTCCTTCTTCGGGCTCTTAAATACACCGGAGAAGAACTTCTGGACTATTTCTATCGCAGGGAAAAGGTTCTCATCCGGAGAGGAAAGTTCCAAAAAGAAATTTCGAAAGATGTGTTGGTGGGACAAAAGGCGACCTCTGATATCTTAGATCCGGATACCCATAAAATAATCCTCAAAAAACATCGCCGCATTACAGAAGACGCTTTTAAAAAATTGGAATTGGCCAAGATCAATACCATATCGGTGGAGGTTCAGGATCTGATCAGCCGATACCTCGCGAAGGATGTGGTAGACCCTGAAACAGGAGAGGTCATTGCCGAATGTAATGATGAGGTTACGGAAAAGCTTCTAAACGAAATGAAAGAGAGGAAAATTGAGGTCTTCGAAATCCTGTTCATCGATAACATCAATGTCAGCTCCTCGTTGCGGGATACATTGGTGGTGGATAAGATTGGGTTGACCCAAGAAGAAAGGGAGAAATTGCCCGTTCTCGAGCCCGGCAAGTCCCTTCGTGAGAAGGAATCCGAAAGGGCCTTGATTGACATTTACAAGAGGCTCCGCCCTGGAGATCCTCCTACCATTGAGACAGCCATCGGCCTCTTCTACAATCTTTTCTTCAACGCTGAACGATACGACCTCTCCAAAGTGGGAAGGATGAAGTTGAACCATAAAATCGGTCTAAAGGGAAACCCTCCCAGAGTGTTGGTGTTGACCGAAAGGTGGGAGAAAGAAGCGTTAGCGGCTGGAGCGGCCTACGCAGGAGGGAGAGAGCTGGTCGATCGAATCTCGGAGGGATGGCTTGATTTTGACGAAGCGATTGCTACGCCGGAAATGGCCGAAGAGATTCAGCGCATTGCCAAGATCCTTTATCCCATCGGGCTCATGCCTTCCTTGAAGGACGGAACCATGACGGAGGATGTCCAGGGTAAGGTTCGTAAGATTCTAGAAGATGAGAAGACCACTCTTAGAAGGAAAGATGTTCTCGAGGTCGTCAAGTACCTAATTAAACTAAAGGATGGTCAGGGTGCTGTCGACGATATTGACCACCTGGGAAACCGACGGGTAAGGACCGTTGGAGAGCTCTTGGAAAATCAATATCACATTGGGCTGGTGAGGATTGAGAGGGCGATCAAGGAGCGAATGAGCCTTCAAGATGTGGAGACCTTAATGCCTCATGATCTTATCAACTCAAAACCCCTCTCGGCTGTGATCAAAGAGTTTTTTGGTTCGAGTCAGCTTTCCCAATTTATGGATCAGACGAATCCCCTCTCAGAGATTACCCACAAGCGTCGGCTCTCCGCCTTGGGCCCTGGAGGGCTCACCCGAGAGAGGGCAGGGTTTGAGGTGAGGGACGTCCACCCCACCCATTATGGCCGAATCTGTCCCATCGAGACTCCGGAGGGTCCGAACATTGGCTTGATCACCTCTCTCAGCACCTATGCCCGTGTCAATGACTATGGATTTATTGAGACCCCTTATCGGGAAGTGATCAACGGGAAGGTCACGAATCATATCCGATATCTTTTTGCTCTGGATGAGGAAGAAGAGATTGACGGACAGAAACCCGCGATCGCTCAAGCCAATGCTATTCTGGATAGAGAAGGGAGATTTGTCGCCCCGCTTATCTCTGCCCGAAGAGGGGGCGAGTTTATGATGGTAAAACCTGAAGAAATTCGGTATATGGACGTTTCTCCAAAACAGTTGGTGAGCGTGGCTACCTCCCTGGTTCCTTTTTTGGAGAACGATGATGCCAACCGGGCCCTCATGGGATCAAATATGCAACGCCAAGCCGTTCCTCTCCTCAGGACGGATGCCCCGCTGATCGGAACGGGAATGGAAGCCATTGTGGCGAGAGATTCTGGGGTGACGGTGGTTGCTAAAAGGGATGGTGTCGTCGAAGATGTGGATGCTTCGCGCATCGTCATCCGCGCCGATGAAAATGGTCAGAAGGAGGACGATCCTGGCGTCGACATTTATACATTGATCAAATACAAGCGGTCCAATCAGAATACCTGCATTAATCAAAGACCGATCGTCCGTATCGGGGAGCGGGTCAAAAAGGGTGAGGTGATTGCGGATGGGCCAGCGACCCATATGGGAGAACTGGCATTGGGAAGGAATATCCTGGTCGGCTTTATGCCTTGGGGAGGATATAACTTTGAGGATTCCATCCTCATCAGCGAAAAGTTGTTGAAAGAAGATACCTATACCTCGATTCATATCGAAGAATTGGAGTGTGTGGCTCGGGACACCAAGTTGGGAAAAGAGGAGATTACTTGTGACATTCCCAATGCCGGAGAGGAGGCGTTGAAGGATCTTGATGAGAGTGGAATCATCCGGATCGGAGCCGAGGTGAAGTCCGGTGACATTCTCGTCGGGAAAGTGACCCCCAAGGGAGAAACCCAACTTTCTCCGGAAGAAAAACTCCTTCGAGCCATCTTTGGTGAAAAAGCGGGAGATGTTCGAGATACCTCATTGAGAGTCCCGCACGGTATTGAAGGGATCCTGATCGATGCCAAGGTCTTCTCCCGAAAAGGACAGGAAAGGGACGAGCGGACGAAGGCGATTGAGGACCAAGAGAGGGCAAGGTTGTTGAAAAATCAAGCCGATGAGATCCGAATCATCCAGAACAGTACGCGGAGAAAGATCGGAAAATATCTGGTCGGTAAAAAAACCGCCCATAAAATTGCGGATGAGAAGAAAAACCGGGTCTATTTGGATGCCAAAGAGCGGATCAAAGAGGAGCATCTCTTTGCCGTTCCCTTCGATCGACTGAAAGAGATTGATGTGATGGAGGGCAAGAGAGTCCTTCCTGACGTTCACCGTTTCCTCGATCATGCAGAGCTCCAGATCAATGTGGTCAAGGGAGTTTTTGGAGATAAATTGGCTAAACTCAAGAGGGGAGACGAACTGGCTCCGGGCGTCATCAAAACCGTCAAGGTCTATATCGCCATGAAGCGGAAACTCTCTGTCGGGGATAAAATGTCTGGACGTCACGGGAACAAAGGGATCATCTCCCGAATTCTCCCCGAGGAGGATATGCCGTATTTGGAGGATGGGACCCCGGTCGAAATCATCCTCAACCCGTTAGGCGTTCCCTCACGAATGAATGTGGGCCAAATTCTTGAGACCCACCTGGGATGGGCTGCCAAGGGTTTAGGATGGAAGATTGAGGAGTTCTTGCAGAAACATTTCGACCCAAAATTGCTTCGAAGAAAGATTAAAGAGATCTATTCCTCAAAAGAGGTGAATGAATATCTGGAGCAAGCGACCGACGAAGAGATTATCGAGTTGGCTCGCAAACTGGGCGAGGGAATTTTCGTTTCGGTTCCTGTGTTCGATGGAGCTTCAGAAGAAGAGATTAAAGACCTCTTGAAGAAAGCCGGGCTTCCGACCTCTGGACAAACGACCCTTTATGACGGAAGGACGGGAGAACCCTTCCACTCGAAGGTGACCATAGGCTATATGTATCTCCTTAAATTGCACCACCTCGTAGACGACAAGATTCATGCCCGGTCCATCGGCCCTTATTCTTTGGTGACTCAACAACCGTTGGGCGGCAAAGCTCAGTTCGGAGGACAGCGGTTAGGGGAGATGGAGGTATGGGCTCTGGAGGCCTATGGGGCAGCCCACTCCTTGCAGGAATTCTTGACCGTAAAGTCGGACGACGTAGCGGGAAGGACTCGGGTCTACGAGGCGATCGTCAAAGGGGAACACACGTTGGAGCCCGGGCTGCCAGAGTCGTTTAACGTTTTGGTCAAAGAGTTACAGAGCCTCTGCCTCGATACAGAACTGATTGAAGAGAAGAGGGAAGAAATCTGATGGAAAGTAGAGAGTAGAAGGTGGAAGGTAGTTAAGAACCACTTTCCACTTTCGACATTCCACTTTCGGAGTGAAGGAGGAAGACATTGGAAGATTATCTATCATTCTTTGAAAAGGGGAAAAGTCCGATTAGTTATAATGCCATCCGGATCTCCATCGCCTCACCAGAAAAGATTGAATCGTGGTCCCACGGAGAGGTGAAGAAGCCGGAGACCATTAACTATCGGACTTTCAAACCGGAAAAAGATGGGCTCTTCTGTGCCAAGATCTTTGGTCCCACTAAAGATTATGAATGCAATTGCGGTAAATACAAACGGATGAAACATCGAGGCATTGTCTGTGAGAAATGCGGGGTGGAAGTCATCCAGTCCAAGGTCCGCAGAGAGAGGATGGGGCATATCCGGTTGGCCACCCCTGTGGCTCATATCTGGTTTCTCAAAAGCATCCCCAGTAAGATCGGGATCCTTTCGGATATGACGCTGAGAGAATTAGAGCGGATTCTCTACTTCGAAGCCTACCTTGTCCTCGATGGAAAGAAAACGCCTCTGAAGAAGAGTGAAATTCTTTCTGAAGACCGATATCGGGAAGCCAGGGAGAAATACGGGGATGAATTCGCGGCGTCTCAAGGAGCGGATGCGATTCGAGAGCTGATGAGAAACACCAACGTGAAAGAACTTTCGCAGAAGCTCCGGACCGAAATGAAGGAGACGACCTCGGAGGCCAAAAAAAAGAGATTAGCCAAACGACTCAAAATTATTGAGTCTTTCTTGGAATCAGGAAATAAACCGGAATGGATGATTTTGGAAGTGGTCCCCGTCATCCCGCCTGATCTTCGCCCTCTGGTCCCCCTGGATGGGGGCCGGTTTGCCACCTCCGATCTCAACGACCTTTACCGAAGAGTCATCAACCGAAACAACCGTCTCAAACGGCTTCTCGAATTGAATGCTCCGGAGATCATCATCCGTAACGAGAAGCGAATGCTTCAGGAAGCCGTGGATGCGCTGTTCGATAACGGGAAGAGAGGGAGGACGATCCTGGGGGCGAATAAGAAACCCCTCAAATCACTGAGCGATATGCTCAGAGGGAAGCAGGGCCGTTTCCGTCAGAACCTTTTGGGGAAGCGCGTGGACTATTCTGGCCGTTCGGTGATCGTCGTCGGTCCCGAGCTGAAATTGCATCAGTGTGGACTTCCCAAGAAGATGGCCCTCGAACTGTTCAAGCCCTTTATCTACCACCGTTTGGAAGAGAAAGGTTTAGTGACCACGATCAAGAGCGCCAAGAAGATGTTGGAGAAAGAAAGGCCCGAGGTCTGGGATGTCCTGGATGAAGTGATCCGTGAACATCCTGTGCTCCTCAATCGTGCTCCCACCCTTCACCGTTTGGGGATTCAGGCCTTCGAACCCGTTTTGATTGAGGGCAAGGCCATCCAACTTCACCCGTTAGTCTGTGCTGCCTTTAACGCAGATTTTGACGGGGACCAGATGGCTGTCCATGTTCCTCTCTCCGTGGAGGCGCAATCGGAGGCGAGGATTCTGATGATGTCCACCAATAACATCCTTTCCCCTGCCAATGGGAAACCCATCATTATCCCTACGCAAGACATCGTCCTTGGAATTTATTACATGACCAGGGAGCGCCCCTATGTCAAAGGGGAAGGAAAAATATTCTCAAATCCAGAAGAGGTCCGAATCGCTTACGATGCGAATGAAGTCGACCTCCACGCCCGGATGAAAGTCCGATTGGATGGGGAGCTCGTCGAGACAACCGTAGGCCGAGTCCTCCTGAAGGAGATTCTCCCCGAGGAGATCCCGTTTCGGTTGATCAACAAGGTGATGAAGAAGAGCGAGCTCGCCAACCTCATCGACTATTGCTACCGGTATGGTGGAGATAAGAAAACGGTCCTTCTCTCCGATCGGTTGAAGGGTCTGGGTTATCATTATGCGACCCTGGCCGGGATTTCCATCTCCCTGGATGACATGCTGATTCCTTCCAACAAGGAAAAACTCCTTCAAGAAGCCCAGCAAGAGATCGAGAGGGTTCAGGAACAATATACAGAGGGATTGATTACGGATGGAGAGCGATACAATAAGGTCATCGATATCTGGGCTCAGGTCACTGAAAACATTGCGGGGGTGATGCTGAAGGAATTAGGGAGCGAGGAGGTGGTGGCCCCATCCGGAGAGAAACAGACCACAGAGAGTTTAAACCCCATTTACATCATGGCCGACTCCGGAGCTCGAGGCAGCGCCCAACAGGTGCGACAATTAGCCGGGATGCGGGGTTTGATGGCCAAGCCTTCTGGAGAGATCATCGAAACTCCCATCACCGCGAACTTTCGTGAAGGGCTGACAGTTCTGCAATACTTCATCTCTACCCATGGGGCCCGAAAGGGGCTCGCTGATACCGCATTGAAAACAGCCAATGCGGGATATCTCACCCGACGATTGGTGGATGTCGCGCAGGACGTCGTGATCAGGGAGAACGACTGTGGGACCCTGGATGGGATTGAAGTGGAATCGCTCGTCGAGGGAGGGGAGATCATTGAATCGATGAAAGAAAGAATTCTGGGCCGTGTGGCCTTGGAAGAAATCCGAGATCCTTTTTCCAATGAGGTGATCGCCAAAGGGAGTGAAGAAATTGACGAGACCCTGGCCGATCGC
>Ga0256868_10002249_pt1 | contig 10076 bp, 10 predicted proteins | sample RVTome_13_FD_187341 | JGI IMG/M metagenome (GOLD analysis project Ga0256868, IMG submission 187341) | Soil microbial communities from uranium-contaminated site in the Upper Colorado River Basin, Wyoming, United States - RVT92D227 HiSeq ... | reverse complement strand
ATTTTTTATACTCATGATGTTTTTTATATTCATTGGTGTAATACTGATGCTTGTTGCAATCCCATGGTTTGATTTAAGTTCAAATGCCGAGCCGGGAATTCTTTTCTTTTTATCAATGGTTTTTATGTTTATGTATTTTCCACTTTGGTTAATTTTTGGCATTTATGCAGTTGTAGCTTCAGTAAAAAGCTTTAAGGGAAAAATATTTAAGTATGCAATAATTGGCAGGGTTTTTGAAAGGAAAGTTTACTAAGGCGACAAGTATGACTGTAATTACTTAAACCCCAGTTTGATTTAACTATTAAATTGAGTTTTTAAATTAATTATTTCTTTCAAAATTTGGTTCGAAATTTCACTACTTGGGGCAGCCATCTAATACTACTCTCTCTTCTCGCACCGTCTCCGGTGCAATACCATCGACGCTGAAGAGCTTATCTTCTGTGTCCGGGATGGGAACAAGCCTTACCCCTTCACTATAGCCACCGTAAATCTAATTTAAAAAGCCTGCAGACATTATTTGCCCCTTAACTTATCCTACCGGGATTTTTCTGCTCCTCTTTGATTCAAGCTCGCTTAAAGCAATTTTACGTATACGGACAGATTTTGGAGTTACCTCAACAAGTTCGCTGCCATCAATATATTCAAGAGCATCCTCCAGGCTAATAGTCCTCGGAACGTTAAAATGTTCCATGCCACCTTCACCTTTGGAACGCATGTTTGACAACTGCTTTTCCTTGCAGGCATTTACCCATATATCTTCCTTTCGGGAATTTTGCCCGACTACCTGGCCTTTATATACATTAGAACCCGGACCATAGAATAATTCACCCCTGTTCTGAATATTGGTAAGGCCATATAATCGCGTCGTTCCGCTCTCGCATGCAACCAGTGAACCCCTTTCACGCTTTTTCCATTCACTACTTCCCGCTAGATAACGGTAGAAAAGGCTATTCATTATACCATGCCCGCGGGTATCAGTCATAAATTCCCGCCTGTAACCAAATAAACCATATGTTGGTATTATAAATTCAAGGTAGGTGGTCCCTTCTTTCATTTCCATTTTCTTCATTCGACCATTCCGGCTTCCCAATTTCTGAATCACTGGACCTGAATATTGTTCCGGCACTGAAATAAAAATTTCTTCATACGGTATGAATTTTTTGCCTTCTATGATTTTAGTGATAACCTGTGGCTGGGAAACCTGCAGTTCATAACCTTCCCGGCGTAATCTTTCAATAAAAATAGCTAAATGAAATTCGCCCCTGCCGGAAACAATCCATCCGCCTAAAGGATTATCTTCCACTTTCAATGCTACATCATTTTCAAGCTCCTTACAGAGCCTTTCCCTTATTTGTCTTGAAGCCGTAAACTGGCCTTCCCTGCCTGCAAAAGGAGATGAGTTGACAGAAAAATTTATTTTGACAGTAGGTTCTTCAATTTTAATCAATGGCAAGGCTATCGGTGTGTTGATATCCGCTATTGTTTCGCCGATCATAATATCGGGTATCCCTGCAATTGAAACAATTTCTCCTGTTGCTGCTTCTCCGATCTCAGTCTGTGCCAATCCCTGAAATGTCATAAGTGAAGTCAGGCGATACTTCTTCATCTGGCCTTCGCGGTTTATTTTAATGACTTCCTGCCCCGTATTAATTTTCCCGTTATAGATCCTGCCTGTTGCAATACGGCCTTTGTAATTATCCCAGTTTATTGAAGTCACAAGCATCTGCAAAGGCAAATTTATGTCTCCATCAGGTTTAGGGATATAGCTTATGATCTCATCGAATAATGGCGTAATATCCTGCATCAGGTGCAAATGGGGCTCTAGACCGGATTTACCCATTCTGGAGGACGTATAAAGAACCGGAAAATTTGCAGTTTTTTCACTGGCTCCAAGATCTATAAAAAGGTCAAAAGTATCATTCAAGGCTTTATTTATATTGGAAATTGATTTATCTATCTTATTGATGACTACAATAATTTTATGATTAAGTTCAAGGGCTTTTTTTAAAACAAAACGTGTCTGCGGCATAGGTCCTTCCTGAGCATCCACAAGCAGAAGTGAACCTTCCGCCATTTTTAAAACCCTTTCAACCTCACCGCCAAAATCAGCATGGCCCGGGGTATCTATAATATTGATCTTTATGTTGCGCCAGATCACCGAGGCATTTTTTGAAAAAATTGTAATACCCCGTTCCCTTTCAAGTTCATTGCTGTCCATTATACAGTCTACCGAAGCAACTTCCTTGTTTAATTTTGTTTTAGATTGACGAAGCAGGGAATCTACCAGGGTAGTCTTGCCATGATCAACATGGGCAATAATTGCTACATTACGAATTTCCATGATTATTAAATCTCAAATTACTCCTGCCGGGTATTACCATTAACTATTTCCGGCTTTTATTTTTTTAAAAATATCCTTTATTGCTTATTTAAGCTTTAACATCTTAAACCTCTTGCCACATAATTACAACCTCTATTTTGGTTGAAGCGAATTTGATAACTTTTATCATTTTAAAAATAAAAATTTGAAATTTGTGTATAAAAATATCCTTTCTTGAAGATATTATTGCGGTTCTGACTTTGTCCACTGTCCCCAGCCAGTAATGATACTATTTTTTAAAGGTAGGTAAGAACATTTTAACAGTCTTCATGTATTCTATATACTCTTTTCCAAATTCTTTTTCAAGAATATATTTCTCTTCTACAAAAGCCTGAATAAATGTTAAAAAGATAAATAGTGGAAGTAGATAAAGGCAGTAAATAGCACCCCATATTAAAAACCATCCTAACATTAATATAATTCCAGCAAAATATTGAGGATGTCTCATTATTCTGTAGGGACCCGTATCAACTACTTTTTTAACTTCTCCTAAATTTGTAGTTGTTTTATGTATTTTTAAATATAACATAGGATAAATCCTAAAGATTAAGCCAAATAGGGCAATAGGAATACCGATTATATAGCTTATAAAGATATTAGAAAAGGTCGGTTGCTTAAAAAACGGTAAGGCAAACATAAAAAATCCCAGTAGCGTACCAATGATTACAAATAATTTTTGGGCAATTGCATTATTTAATTTACCAATTCTGATAAGAATATAAGAAATTATTATAAAAATTGTTAAGAGTCTTGGATAAATTATCCATATATATTGAAAATTAATCATACTTTATTATAACATTAAAAATAGTATTGGCTTGATTAATTAAGCAAATTAAAAACTCAATTGCTTTATAAAAATATCCTTATTTAAACTTATGATTCTGGTTCTAACTTTGTCCACTGTGGCCAGCCAGTTTGACAACAAAATTATCTGTGTATCAGTACAAAAATTCAAACTAGAATAGCGATTGCCGCTACAACTTTCTTAAAAATTTTTTCAGGAATTTTTCTTAATATCCATGTTCCGGCCGCTGTCCCGATCATAACTCCTATTGGATCAATAAGAATCAATTTCCAGATGGATAGAATTTGCTCACCTTGCATAACTAAATAAACTGGTATTCTCGTAATATCAACCATAAGAGCTATACCTGTAGCAGTGACGACAAATCCTTTTTATTCAAGTTCAAAGCCCAGCATCGCAGCAGAATGAATTCCTCCCTGGTTACCAACCAATCCGCAAAAAACCTGATAGTCCCCCTGCAACAACAGCCAATGCAATCTGAAAAATCATATATAACCCTTTTGAATATAAATTCCTCAGATAGCAATCATTTAGAACGTTAAGTTTAAATAAATGATATTAATTATTTTATTTTTCTGAATTTTAAATCCTGATGGATAGGTTTTTCTAATATCGGTCCTATAACTTCTGCTTTAAAAAAATCTTTAATCTCATCTTCTATGCTTTTACCAATTTTAACAGGATGGTCACTAATATAGTATTTTTCATTATCTCTATAAATAGGATATCTGGTTCTTTTACCATTTTTTTCTTTTACTTCAATATAATATAGAAATTTTTTTCTTCCATTCATATTTTTTCCAAAAATAAATAATAATATATATAGATTATAGCATATTAGATATTTGATAATTTTCTTACTATATAGTGATTAACTATTTAATAAAATTAAAAGATTATTTTTTCCAATTTTAATATTTCTTTTATAATTTGCTTTGAAATTTCACACCCAGGGGCAGCCAGTATAATTATTCAAAGATTCAAAAATTTTAATTTCTTTCATAAAAATCTGGGTTTATTCATTATAGTACCTGGTAAGATCTCTATAATAGTTTTCGTGACTACCAACCATTATAAGCTTCAGAACGTCAATTTCTAATTCATAAGCCAACAAGAAAAGCTGTTTTTCAATATGAAATTTATATACCCGAACACCCTTTAGGGATCCCTTTTTTTCTTGGCCCATTTTCGGATTATCTGCTATTTTCTTAATCTCTTCATCAAGTATTTTTATCTGTTTCTTATATAACTTATTCTTCTGTTTTTGGAATAGTGGTGATTGAATTATTTTAATTCCTAATCACCTTCCCCAAAAATATAAGGTGTTCCAAGCCCTTCTTTTAATTGTTCTCTCCCAAGTAAAATATCTTTGATTACTGAAAAAGATAGGTCTGGATTGTCCTCTGCGACTTTGCCGATAAACGCCCAGTATTCAATTTGTCCTGCCATAGATCGGCGTGTCACTCTTGCTATTAATCTTGCTTCCTCTGCAATCTCTTTAGAAATTTTTATTGCTGTACCCATAATTTTTATTATCTCCTTAATGTTTTATTATGAAGCATAATAACATATAATGCTACCTATTGCAACTTCATTCTACTTAATGGTTGAAATATTATTCAGCACATTGGTTAATATTTAGAGTTTAAGAACTTATTACAGGTATAAAAATATCCTCACTTGAGGTTATTATCGCAGTTCTAACATTGCGTACAATGACCAGCCAGTTGCCACTTTTGTTTCTTTCAGCTATAAAGTTCCAGGTTTTTCCCACTGTATCAGCACTTTCTTATCCAGTAGATGCTTCTTAAGTTCAGAGTATCTGGATGGTTACTCATAATGAATTAAATTCATTCCCCTTTGCTCGATAGGACGATATTTTCTTTAGTAAGAAGACGGGAAAGACAGTAAACGACTGCCCAAATAACCACAGTCCCGGCCATATACCATAAGGAAAAAGACCAGGAGGCCAGATTTATAATCCCTGTGGCTACCCCCAATGGAATTCCTATCATCAACCCAAAACCAATCAAAAAGGATGGTGCTATCGCTATATCAGGGTTATTGGCCAGGGAAAAAAGAACAATAAAAAGGAGCAATCCGAAGAACATCAGAGGATTAATAAGAAAACCGGTAAGCAGCATTGGAGCCGTAAGGACAAAACTTCCTGTCGCCGGACTGATAGCAATAAAATTTACTGCCAATAGTACTATTAACGTGGAAACAATGGAAATGACAAACCCGGGAAGGAAGATAGCCAGACTTTTACCTATCCAGATTTCTTTGGGACCGAGGGGAGTAGCTAAAAGGGACGCAATGTTTCCGTTTACCTTCTCTTTAATTATGGGCAAACTGGCAAAAGCCCAGATAAAGGTAATAAGGATGAACAGCGGTAAGAAGTAAGCAATGAGGCCCATTATCAGTTCCAGCATGGGCCTGGCTGCCTCTTCCCCCAGCCATTCCTGCCTATTCAAAGCAATGCTAATAATCACGGCACTAGTGATGGTGATTACTGTAAATACAATGACTATAATTAGAAAAGCATTGGTTTGTCGAAGCTCTCTGAAATCTCTATGAAAAACAATACTCATTCTTCTCAAATTAGACTCCTAACGAGATAAGACTATTCTTTCATTTGTAAGGCGCTGCAAGAGAAAGATAACAGTAACAGCAATAGCAGCAGCTACTCCGAGGTTAGCCAGGGTGAAAGGCCATGAAGTGGCATCCAGAATATTGTGAAGCATAAGGTTAATCATTAGGTTTATGATAATGGGTAGAAAGAGCTGGACGATAATATTACCGTTAGCCGGCTTGCTGGTTAGTCCGATAAGGTGGGCAAGAAGGCTGAGACAGAAATAGATAAGCGGAACAACCAGAAAGCTGCTTACTGCTAGCCAGGGTGTAAACAGGAAGCCTATCCTGGGAACAAAATATATATAGTTGACAGCAACAAGGACAATAAGTGTAAGAAACTCCCCCAGAACTAAGCCCGGTATAAAAATGGCCAGGCTCTTGGCTATCCAGATATCTTTGACTTTTAGTGGCGTAGCCAGGAGCGATTCTATGTTACCCCGGGACTTCTCCCTGGTCATGGATTGGAAGGCAAACACATTTAGGTTTACACCTATGCTAATAAAGCAAGTGGTGTACATAATTAAGCCGAGATAGAGCTCCAGCTCAGACCTATCCGGTAATTCTTTATTCATCTCCGGAGCTATTAAGAAAAGACAGAAACCTATTGCTAGACCTAAAACGCATATTATTACTACAGCAATATAAACAATGAGTACAATCTTTAACCGAAGGTTATTTTTAATGCTTGTGATAATTATAAGACCCGCGTCTCTCATGATGGCTCGGCCTCTTTTAAAATAGTGGAATACATTTCTTCCAGAGATGCTTCTTTCCTTATTGCTTCCTCAATTTTTACTCCCCGACCGGCAAGAAAGCTGATTATGTCTGAGATCTCCATTCCTTCCCGGGGCGAAAAAATAAGGTTTCTTTCCTTCTTTTCCTGAAATCCCAGGTGGCTAAGGCTTTTAAGTTCAGCCAGTAGTGGTTCCGGAATATCCTGGGCAATCTCAATTACTACCCCACCCTTGCTCATCCCACGGCGCAGGCCCTCCAACTCGCCATAGAGCTTTATCTCACCCCTGTCTATAAGGGCAATACGATTACAGACCCGCTGCACCTCATCAAGGTTATGGGAACTCAGGAAAATAGTCTTATTTTCTTTATGTGCTATATTGAGCATTATCTGTCTCATCTCTATTTGCCCTGACGGGTCAACTCCAGCTGTAGGCTCATCCAGAATCAGGACCTCCGGATTATGCACCATAGCCCTGGCTAAAGCTAACCTCTGTCTCATTCCCCTAGAGTAAGTACCTACTCTATCTTTAGCCCTATCCCCCAGGTCCATCATGCCAAGAAGTTCATTAATCCTTTCCCCGGCTTTAGGCAACCCATAGATTTTGGAGTAATATACCAGATTCTCTTCAGCAGTCATATTATCGTAAAGGCCGTCAGAATCAAGGATAAAACCTATTTTCCTTCGAGTTTCGCTCAGGTTAATATCCTTTCCCAGAATATCCAGTTTGCCCGAATTAGCTTGAAGCAGACCGAGAAGTATCCTGATTGTCGTGGTCTTACCAGCTCCGTTAGGACCGAGATAACCGAAGATGTCCCCCATCTCCACGGAGAAGCTTATTCCCTTTAAGATCTCCCGATTTCCCAGAGTCTTCTTAACATTCTCTATACTTATTGCTGAATTCATTTGATATCCTCAGTTTTATTATCTTCTTTAGATTCTTTGTCCTCTTTATGTTTCACTACTGACCCTATTTCATGAAATAGGTCCATGGTACCTTCCATTGTTCTCTGCATGATACCGAACGTGGCAATCCCAAGTCCCCTTTCCAGATCTCCAAAAACGAGCAGCTTGTCACCGGTTTTAATGTCGAAATCCTTCCTGGCATCTGCCGGTATGACTACCTGTCCCCGCTCGCTTACAGTTACCGAGCCGTAGAACTTTTTACCTTCTGGTGCCTCCATATCTAATTCCTCGCTTATACCATTATTACAAGAAATATCTTATTTACAAAGCAAATCATGCTAAGAAAATAGAACACTGTCAAGAAAGAATATTTAATTTTTTACTAATTCATATAATTTAACTTGTTTCCTTTAATCTTCATCTTTAATCGGTAAATTGAAGTAGAAGCAGTTATGTAAAGAATATCCCAGTTTTTCCCTCCCCAATTCAAATTACTTACTACTTCCGGTAATTCAATTAAACCTATATGCTCTGCCTGGGGACCGATTACCCATATCCCCCCATGACCGGCAACATATATATTTCCAAATTCATCACATTTCATACCATCGGGAGAACTACCTTTAGTATCACCAGAACATATGTTATCAAAGAAAATACGCCCGTTTATGATAGACCCTCCAGATTTAACATCAAAAGCCCGAATGTGATAAAGTCTACTATCATCTACATATAGAACTTTCTCATCAGGAGACAAACATAGGCCATTTGGTTGCTTGAAGTCATTTACGAGTAATTCCAATTTTCCACTTTCCGGGTGGATCCGATATACACCTTGATAATCCAGTTCCTTCTTCCTCTCAAAGCCGGAACCTGCCATTCGGCCATAAGTAGGATCTGTAAAATATATTGAGCCTTCCTTTGCCACAATTACATCATTTGGAGAATTAAGTTCTTTGCCTTCATAATAGGAAGCTATTGTCTGTCTTCTACCATCAGGATATTCTTTCACTACTGTACTTGTTGCATGTTCGCATACAATAAGATTTCCATCTTTATCATAGGTCATCCCATTACATTTATTGCTGGGTTTCATTACTTCTTCTATTTTATTCTTTTCGCTCCACTTTATTCTTGCATTACCAGGTATATCACTAAATAATAAAAATTCTTTCTCTTTATTCCATACCGGGCCTTCAGTAAATCCAAATCCGGTAGCTATTTTTTCAATTTTGTATCCTCTTTCAATCAAACTATATAACTTCTTCATATTATAGCCTTTCTCTATTCTTGTATTTCTCAATTATTTTATTAAAATTTTTTCTTCTGGCAATACTGAATAGGTACGTATACGTTTCTATTTTAAGAAGTTATATAAATTTGTCTATATGAAAGTAGTTAATGAATAATAATTAAACTTAAAAACTTAATTCAGGTATAAAAAAATCATCTTTTAATCCCATAGTCCTGGTTCTAAATTCGTCCGCTGTCCCCGGCCACCTTTGACTTTTGTAATAACTTATTTATAAAAAATGATATAATTGCCTAATAATTCCAAGACGTTTTATAGTTCGGGCAGTAAGATTATAAAGGAATCTGCAAGTTCGGCTGGATAAGATTTTTTGACTTATGTGACTTACAAAGATTAATTTAAGTTACTTCAATATGCAAACTGAAAAATACATTGAGCAATTTACTAAATTTTGGTTGGAATGCAGCACCCAGCCTCCTTCTCTGGATACTGTATACTCTTATAATGATAAATTATCCTGTGAGACCCGATTAGAAGAATTTCTTCAAAAAATAAAAAAAAGAAAAGACGAAAAGCCTAAGCCAGAAAGAAATAATAATGGTTATGCAAAAGTTATTTTTCCTGCCATAAGAACTTTCTTCAAGTCAACATTTAATTTTGAGGATAATCATTTAGATATCATACTCTCAGATAGTTATACGGAAGCAACAAAGAAGTTCATAGAAACAGGACGTCGCTTTGACCCTAACCTTAGTATGGAAGATATTTTTCAGGCTTGCCGTAATGTCTGGATAATCAATGGAATACAATCGATGATGGGTTTGCCGATTAAGTTGACACCTTCTGTTTTTGCATATAGCATGCTTTATCCTTATACCGATAACTACCTGGACAATCCTCATATTACTTCGGAAAGTAAAACTATTTTTAGCCAACGTTTTCAGCAGCGAATAAATGGGGAGAAGATTGTACCTGGAAATACTGCTGAAAAAAATATTTTTAACCTGATAAAAATGATAGAGGAACAGTACGAACGCTCACGTTATCCGAAGGTTTATGAAAGCTTATTGGCTATTCATCACGGTCAAACAAAAAGCATCCGCTTACTTGACACTTCAGGCTCACTTAAGGAAACAGATGTTTTAAAAATATGTATTGAGAAAGGAGGTGCTTCTGTTCTGGCTGATGGTTATCTTGCTTCCAGCTCCTTAACTGAATCCCAGGAAAGATTTTTATTTGGCTTTGGTGCATATTTACAAATGGTTGACGATATACAGGATGTTAATAAAGATTCAAAAGCGGGACTTTTGACTCCCTATTCACAAGCTTCTCAACAAACGTCATTAGATGAATTAACCAACCG
>Ga0256868_10002247_pt1 | contig 10077 bp, 8 predicted proteins | sample RVTome_13_FD_187341 | JGI IMG/M metagenome (GOLD analysis project Ga0256868, IMG submission 187341) | Soil microbial communities from uranium-contaminated site in the Upper Colorado River Basin, Wyoming, United States - RVT92D227 HiSeq ... | reverse complement strand
AAATTACGGTGCAGCCAAGGATCTCGCTCCTAAAATCAAGGATGTCTTGAGCAGCAGAGGAAGTGTAACTGTAGATGAACGCACAAACACTATCATCATAAAAGACATTCAAGCCAACTTAGAAAAGGCAAAAGAACTGGTCCGCAAGCTGGATACCCAGACCCCCCAAGTCTTGATTCAGGCGCAGATTATAGAGGCCTCCACGGAGTTCAGCCGTGATCTGGGCATACAGTGGGGTGGAAGAGCAATGAATGACGCCGGCAACAAATACGTTGCTGGAGGTCTAGAGACAATAAACGGTGAAGAGATGATAGTGGATCTGCCAGCAGCGGTTGGTAACGCGCAGGGTGGCGCCATACAATTCGCTCTCGCTAATTTAAAAAATACGAAATACCTTCAGATTCAAATCTCGGCTATGGAACAAAAAGGACAGGGGAGGATACTTTCGAGTCCCAGAATAACGACACTGGATCATAAAGAGGCTTATATAGAACAAGGCTTGCGTGTGCCGTACCCAAAAAGCGTCGAAGAGGGAGGAGTAATCTCCTACGAATTTATCGAGGCCAACCTCAAATTGACCGTCACACCCCATGTAACTGGTGATGGATTTGTACGGATGGAGATCAAAGTTTCTAAGGATAGCCCTGACTTTACCAAATTGGTGGGATCCGTGCCATCAATTGACAAGAAAGAGGCCAAGACAGAGGTCTTGGTCAAGGATGGTGAGGTCGTAGTAATTGGGGGAATATATACGGATGAAAGGAGTGGGCCTACCATAAAAGCTGTCCCCTTCATGTATAAAATCCCATTATTGGGGTGGTTGTTTCAAGAGCAGAAAAAAAGTATAACGAAGAGGGAGCTCTTGATCTTTATCGCTCCCAGTATCGTGCAACCGAGGAGGAGTACAACCTCCTAGCTCGATTCATAGTGCTTTTCGCTTGAACGCTGTTTTCTTCAAGGGCCTCTTCGGAGGCCTTTGTGGATATAGTAAAAAAAGATGAAAAAATCCCTGCTGCCGACGGGCATTTCCCTTCTCTTGTGTATAATAGCATCTAGTCCTTTTTTCGATGGCATCCCTCAGGCCCTTGCAGGAAAAAAAAATCACCATACCGGATCTCAGAAATATGCCATGGTCAAAGAAATCAGGTACTGGTCAGGCGCCACGAACACCCGCATTGTCATTGACCTCGACAAGGAGGTTACATACAAGGACCAACTCCTCAAGAAGGATATTGCGCTTGACAAGCCGCCCCGCCTCTTTATAGATCTCACTGCTGCCAAGCTCAGCCCTCAACTCAAAGAACCCATATCCATAGAAGCCGGACTTCTCAAGAGGGTACGCACTGGGCAATATACCCCTGATACCGTGCGCGTCGTGCTGGACCTGGAGAGTGTTGCCGACTACAGGATTTTTCCCTTGAAGGATCCCTTTCGCGTCGTGATCGATGTTTTAGGGACCGCTCAAGTCCCCCAGAAAGAAGAAACCGCCAAAGTTTCTCCCTTACCGGCGCAACCTCAGCCCTTTAAACTGGTGTTAGATCCTGGTCATGGGGGCGAGGACCCCGGCGCAATTGGACCGACCGGGCTTAAGGAAAAAGATGTTGTCTTGCGTATCTCCACAAAGGTGAGAGACAAAGTTAGAAAAGACCTGGGATGGGATGTTATCATGACGCGTGAGGATGATCGCTTCATCCGACTCGAAGACAGAACTGCCATCGCCTCCACAGAAGAAGGAAAACTTTTTGTCTCCATACATGCCAATGCCTGTAAAGATAGAGGCATTAAAGGCATAGAGAGCTATGTTATCGGCACTACCACTAACAAGGATGCATTGCGGCTGGCGGCGAAAGAAAACAACATTTCGCCTCGACAGGTAAGCGATCTACAGATCATCCTTACCGACCTCAAACTCAATGACCCGACGAAGGTTATCCCCTCGCGCCAGTTGGCCGACTGTGTCCAGACGGCTTTAGTGAATAACCTTCAAAAGAGATACGGGCAGGCAAAGGATCTCGGGGTCAAACAGGCCCCGTTTATTGTCCTGGTAGGGGCGGAGATGCCCTCGACCCTGATTGAGGTCTCCTTTATCAGTAACCCGGTGGAGGAGAGGCTGTTGAGGGACCAGCGCTATCTCGACGCCATAGCGGATGCCATCGTCGATGGGCTCAAAAGGTATGCCCAAGATGCGCAGATGGTCAAAGGTCAGCCCTCACAATCTGTTTCTACTGCCCTCAGCTCCAATTGAAGCCTCTGTACCCCTTGCCAATCATTCATCTTGGGATGAAAGGCTATCCGCACTGCGTCGGGAAGTTGCGGACCCAACGCCCCCATGCCGAAACCGATAACCTCATAAGTCCTTTGCTTCTCGCTCAGCGTGAACTTGAGGGTGTCTTTTGCTAGGATCCTGATATCTCGGATCGGCAATTTTTCTTTCGTGGAAAAGATGGGCCGTGGATTGGCCTGGCCATAGGGCGGGAAAAAAGAGAGATAGCTTAAGAATTCGGGGGTAATCTCGTCCAAGTCTACTTCAGCATCGATAAAAATTGTTGGCGTAGAAGCCGCACCTTCCAGTTTCCTCTTGACTGCCTCTTCAAATACATCTCGAAAGGCTTCTATCTTATTGCGGCTGATCTTCAAACCGGCAGCATATTTATGCCCGCCGAATGTTAGGAGATGTTCTTCACACTCTTGAAGAGCTTCATATAAATGGAAACCTACAATGCTTCGTGCTGATCCCTTGCCTGCATCTCCCTCAAGGGATATGAGTATGGCTGGTCGATAGAACTCTTCTGCTAGCCTGGAGGCAACAATCCCGATGACGCCGACGTGCCAGTTGTCAGAGTTCAAAACGAGGCTCTTTCGTTGGCCGAATCCATCTCGCTCTATAACCTCTTTTGCCTCCCTATAGATCCTCTCTTCAATGTCCTGGCGTTCCCTATTGGCTAGATCAAGCTCTGCGGCGATGCTGCGAGCCTTCCCGTATTCATCTGCAAGGAGAAGCTCAACTCCCATTCGACCATTGGCCATCCTGCCTCCTGCATTAAGGCGAGGTGCGAGACGAAAGGCCACATGTCCTGTGGAGATCTCCTCCTTACCTATACCGCTTAATTCTTTGAGGGCAATAATACCTGGACGTAGGCTCTCTACCAATTGCCTTAGACCATAGGTCACCAGCACTCTGTTTATATCTACCAAGGGCACGACATCCGCTATAGTTCCTAAAGCGACCAGGTCTAGGTAACGCAGCAGGTTTGGTTCAGCGCTGTCCACCCAGAAGGCACTATCCCTTAACCTGCTGCGCAACGCGACAACAAGGTGGAATGCTACACCAACGCCGGCCAGCCCCTTGAAAGGGAAAGGACACTCTGGTTGAAGCGGGTCAAGTACGGCATAGGCTGGAGAGGGTAGGGGGGGGACCTGATGGTGATCCACGACGATGGTATCCATTCCCAAGTGAGAGGCTAGTTGTATCTCTTCGTGGTTGCTGATGCCGCAGTCGACGCAGATCAGGAGCTTAGTTCCTTGGGCGGCAATCTTTTTAAGGGCGTCTGGATTGAGACCATAGCCTTCCGTCAATCTATGGGGGATGTAATAAGAAGATCGGATCCCTAACGAACGCAGAAAATCTATCAAAAGGGCGCAGGCAGTGATACCATCCGCATCATAGTCTCCATAGATCGAGATATGCTCTTTTTTCTGCAGGGCACTTATTATCCTTTCAACACCCTTGCCCATATCTTTCATGAGGAAGGGATTGTAGAGTTGATGGAGGCCGGGCGACAGGAATTTTTTTCCATCCTGAGGGTTTGTGATCCCGCGATTAATTAAGAGGTGAGCGATTAAGGGGGGGATATCCAGCTCTTTGCTCAATTCTTCCTTTAATTGGCCGGGACAATCGAATACCTCCCATCTCCTATTCATAACTTCGCGCTCCCGATTATCTCCCGAATGTTTTTTAGCCCCCTTTGTTTAAGAAAAGCATCTATACCCTCAATTATTTCCAACATCGTTCCGGGATTGATAAAATTTGCCGTGCCCACTTGAACAGCCGTGGCACCAGCCATCAGAAACTCTAAGGCATCACGGTAATCCATTATTCCTCCCACCCCAATGACAGGGATTCTCACAACTGAAGTTGCATCCCATACCGCCTTCAGGGCTATGGGTTTAATGGCAGGACCCGAGAGTCCACCTGTTACCCCACCCAATACGGGTTTCTGGAGATCGAGGTCTATTGCCATAGCTGGGACCGAGTTTATTAACGTGATGGCCTCAGCCCCTTCGCCTTCAGCTGCCAAGACAATCTCTTTGATATTTGATACTTGAGAAGATAGTTTAATTATTATCGTTAAATTAGATGATTTTACTAATTTTTTTGTTATCTCTGCAACTGAGCCGACACTGCATCCGAAATGGATACCACCGGCCTTGATGTTGGGGCAAGAGAGGTTCGCCTCCAGGGCGGCTATCCCTTCCAAGGCGCTGAGCCTCCTGGCAGCATCGACATATTCATCGACGGTATAGCCAAAAAAATTTACGATAACGGGAGCCTTGATACGGCGTAGAAAGGGCAATTTTAGATGCGCAAAGGCTTCGATTCCGATATTGTGTAGGCCGATCGAATTCAGCATACCCCCTGGGGTTTCCCATATCCTAAGAGGAGGATTACCCTCCTGAGGTGCGAGAGAAATCCCCTTGGTAACAATGGCTCCTAATCTATTGAGGTCGATAAGGGAGGCGTATTCTTCGCCATAGCCGAAAGTGCCGGCTGCAGGCATCACCGGATTTTGCAGCTCTAATTGTCCTACCTTTACCCTAAGGTTCGGCATCGTCTGTCCACGTGATGTCTTGTGACGCAAATATCGGTCCTTCTTTACAGGTACATTTATATCCTTCCTTGGTCTTTGCCACGCAACCCAAACAGGCACCAACGCCGCAAGCCATCCTTCTCTCGAGTGATACCCAACAGGGCACCTTGCGTTCTGCAGCAAAGCCTGCCACCTTTTTTAACATGGGTTCGGGGCCGCAGGCATAGATCGCCTTCTTCTCTCCTGTCTCAACTTCTTCACGATCCAGGAGCTTTGTTACGAGCCCTGCTTCGCCCTCACTTCCATCTTCCGTAGTTATCTTGATTGTTATGTCACGCATATCGAGAAGTTGAGGCAGACAGACGAGGTCGTCACGCGACTTTGCACCATAAAGCACGGATACGCCGGAGGTGACCCTTTGGTCAGAAGAACAAAACGCTTTCAGTCTTAAGATCAAGGGAAAAAGAGGGGCGATACCCATACCTCCGGCTATGATAAGAGTCTTATATCCCGAGGGCGGATCAGGAAACCCATTACCTAAAGGCGCCAAGACCCTTAATGATGAACTGATTGATAGCTCGGCCAAAAAAGCTGTCCCTTTTCCCACAACCTTAAAAAGAAAATCAAGATATGAGGCACTTCCTTTACGCGCAAATTTGTGTATGGAGAAAGGGCGAGGTAATAAAATGTCTTTGCATCCTTCTATACTTAACATGGCAAATTGTCCCGGTGTAATAGGGTCGATAGAGTGAGGGAGAAATATCCTCAAACAATGATATAGAGATCCAATCTTACTATTTTCTCTGATTTCACCCTTAAGGTAGACGGGATTGCCCATCGTCTTTTTTTTCATATATTCGATCACCGTAGAAGAGCCCCATAAGGATGGCGTCTTCACCGGTGTCGGCGTAATATCTTTTTCTGACCCCACATGAAGAAAAACCCAGCTTCTGATAGAGATTTAGGGCAGACCGATTTCCTTCTCTGGCCTCTAAGAGATATAATATACCTCCCCTCTTGTACGAGAAATCCAGGGTGAAGAGGAGGAGCGAGCGAGCAATCCCTAACCTGCGGAAATCAGGATGGGTAGCTAAATTTAAAATGTGGACCTCTTCTCTGAACATCCAAAAGATGATATAGCACAAAACAAAATCAGCCGGAGGTGACCCTTTGGTCAGATGTCTGCGGGATGCCACAAAACGGAAGGATAAAGGAGAGGCCAATTCTTCAAGAAACATCTTCTCGGTCCAAGGCGTCGGGAAGGAGGCCCTCTCAATTTCCATGACTTGCTCTAGATGGCTCTTGTCCATCTCCTGAATCTTCCATCGCACCATTAGGTGCCCCCATGTTTTGCTGCTTTTATTTCCTTTAAAAGCAACTTTACCTTTTCTTTAAATTTTTCGTCATGAGAGACTTCTATGGCCTTCTTATACGCCTCCTTTGCCTGCTTTGCATCATCCCAAAGGTATCTAATGTTACCCATTTCTATATAGGCCATGGCATCGAGTTCATCTCCTGAGGAAGGATTATCAACGAGGACCCTTTCGTAGGAATTCATAGACTTTTGGTATTCATTGAGATCAAAATAGATCTCCCCTTGCCAGCACACGGCATTTTTCACTGCGTTGCTATTCGGCGAATGTGCAGCGATGGCGAGGTACTTGAGAGATGATTCATAGTCAGCCTTCCCCGCCTTTTTTATGCCGACTTTGAGGGCTGCCTCATAAAATAGCTCATGTAAAGGGTGTTTTTTACGCAGGATTTCAAAATATCTTTCTGCTTGCCGAATATCTTCTTCGTCCGCGGAAATGGCTATCATCCTATAGAGGTACCAGGGATGCCATGATGATCTTTTATATTCTTTTATGGCTCTGACGTAAGCCGTGCTTGCCTCGGATATATTTCCTAGTGCTCTGAATGATTCACCCTGGATCCAAAGAACTTCATCCATCTTGTAAAAATTTGGGAATTCCAGTTGCAAAAGATCTATATTAACTAGGCCTTCTTTATACTTCCCTTCTTGAAAAGAGCAGGCGGCTATTTTAAAGAGGGCTTCTTGGCGATACATCGAGGTATTAAGGAGATTGAACCAATAAGGCATGGCCTCTTGACAGTTCCCCTCGTAGGTATTGAGCTCAGCAAGTATATATTGTGCCAATGCCTTTTCTCGTTCAGGAGGGGCCAGTTTAACTATTTCATAGGTTATCTCCTTAACGCGTGCGAGTTCTCCGCGCTTGAGGTAGCACCATCCCAAGTTCAAAAGCGTTTGTACTCTCATCTGATCCCGGGGAAAACGGCTCAGAAACTCCTTGAAGACCTCTATGGCCTCCTGATATCTCGTAAGGTCGATATAGATCGCTCCCGTAAATGACAAGACGTGGGGGAGCAGCGGTGTATGGGAAAAGCCATTCTTTAAAGTCAAAAGTCCTCTTAATGCCTCTTCCTTTCTTTGAGACATATACAGACATACACTTTCCCCATAGAGGGCATGGGCGGTGAAAGACGACTGAGGAAAACGATCCAGGAGGATACGGAAGACCACCGCTCCCTTTTTATATTTTTGCAGCTTCATAAGGGTTTCTCCCCACCAATAAAGGGCCTCCTCGATAAGATCCTCCTTGAATTTGCTCTCAACTACGTCCTGAAAAAGATCCTCCGTCTCCCTGTATCTCTTCTGTTCATAAAGGGCGAGCCCCAGCCAAAATTTGGCACTACAGGAAAGAGATGGGGTAATCTTGCGGTCCTGTAGAGACTTCTTGAGATACATCTCCGAGCTCTTGTATTGTCCCTCCTGAAAAGAAATTTTACCGAGGAGAAAGAGAGAAGGATGATACCAAGGGCTTTGTGGGTATCTTGTGACCAGAGTCAGGAGATTGGTTTGAGCATTCGGTAGATCACCTAATCTTTCACACGTGCGGCTCAGCCAGAAATATACCGCATCGTTCGCTCGAAGAGCCTTTGGCGATGTTACTAATTCGACAAACATCCCTTTGGCCTCGGCAAACTTTTTTTGTTCATAAAGTACTTTTCCCAAGAGATACATAACCTTTGGGGCATGGATATGGTGGGGATATGTCCGTAAAAACGCACGAAATTGAGCTTCCGCTACCTGATAAAAACCTTCATTAAAGGCGCCGGTTCCCACCAGCAGAAGTTCTTGAGGAGATGAACCGTGAGAGGGCAGGGGGCCGAGAATAAAGATAAGGAGTAGTGATACAATCACGGATACGCGTCTTAGGCGACTTCCCATTGACCACCTTTCAATATCCTCTGTATTTCCAAGAGGTCTTTCCTGGTATTAACGTTGGTAAATGATGCAAGAAATGGATCGATCTCTTTAAGTTCCTCTTCCTCACAGTAGCAAACACGTACCTCAGAAGAAAGGAGTTTTGTGATCTTCAATTCGCCCTTGTCCAACAGTTTTTTAATGGGTTGGATGCATCGTTTTGAGTAGATGGCGTGGAGGGGTTCTGAGCCCTCCCTGGTTCTAGGAATCACAATATCGTAATTAAGTCTTTTTTCGATAAGATGCGAGATTAGTTCAGGCTTGAGAAATGGCATATCGCAGGCCACGCAAAAGGTATGATAATTGCCTGCTTGCAAGAGCGCCGTATAGAGACCACCCAAAGAGCCGGACCCGCGTATAGCGTCTATCACGACCTGCGCTTGATAAGCCTCAAATTGCTGGGGTTGATTGGTAACAATGATAATCTCGGAAAAGAGTTCCTTGCATTTACCGTAGACATAATCGAATAACCAGATACCTTCTACTTGGATGAAAGCCTTATTCTGTCCCATGCGGCGACTCTCACCCCCGGCTAATATCGCACACGTAATATCAAATTCCATCGTTATAGTCTAAATACCACTAATTGTCGTTCTAATCAAGAAGGGATTGAGAGTTGACACCTCTAATTCATTGACCTAAAATTCGTGCAAAAGTTTAAAAAAAACGGCTCGTCGTCTATTAATATAAAGTATTTTATATCTTTAATATTCTAACTTATTATAATATAAGGAAATTTTATCAATGCTAATTGGAGTTATATCTGATACGCATCTTAATAGCGTTACCGAGGAATTTACAAGCCTGGTCAAGGATCGCTTTTTAAATTGCGATATCTTAGTACATGCCGGCGATTTTACCGATCCTGACGTTTATTTTTATCTGCAAAGGCTAACAGAGGGCAATTTCATATCTGTTTGTGGAAACATGGATCCTCCGGAGCTACGCAGGTTGTTGCCAGAAAGGATAGTATTCGAAAAATTAGGCATCAAAATCGGACTTATACATGGATGGGGTGGCCCCCTCGATTTGGAAAAGCGAATACAAGGGGTTTTTTATAATGATGCTGTCCGCTGTATCATTTACGGGCATAGCCATAACGGCGCAAATCATCTTGATGATAATATACTCTTTTTTAATCCTGGTTCGCCCACGGATAGATACTTTGCCAAGAGAAGGAGCATAGGTTATGTCACAATTCAAGAGGATGAGATCACAGGAGAGGTGGTGCTTCTTTAAATGCTAATTATACGTCTGATAAGATATATTATGTAAACTAATTGGTCATTTATAGGCACAAAAGGCTACCATAGAGCGCCACCCATCCCCCCTCGCCTTCAACTATTTTGAAGTATTCTTCGCACAAAGCCCTGTATGGGGATGTTATCCCTTAATCAACACCACTACGACAGATTAATGTCGGAAACGAGGGATAAGATCAGCATTGAGCTGCCGTATCGTGATAAAAAAATTTTTACGCCATATAAAAAATCGGTTTTATAACTCCCCTACCCCGAATGTCCTGCGTGAACTTCGTGAAATTTCACTAGTAGTAAAAAATGACATAAATTGCTATCATGACCGGACGAAAAATAATGCGGAGTTTTCAATACACAGGTCGGAGCTGAAGATGAGCCTAGCCCAAAAGATCCTCAAAGGCGACATAAAGGCCGCTTCTCGTCTGATAAGGGATATCGATGATGGGATCGAGTCCTCTATAAGCGAACTGAAGAAACTTTACGTTACGTTGGGAAGGGCCCACATCGTAGGTATCACTGGACCCCCAGGCGTCGGCAAGAGCACCCTGATAGACAAGATAATCGAGGCCCTGAGAGCAGAAAAGAAGACTGTAGGGGTCATCGTTGTTGATCCCAGCAGCCCTTTTAGCGGCGGTGCGCTCTTGGGAGACAGGATCAGAATGCAGCGTCACAGTCTTGATGAAGGGGTCTTCATCCACAGCCTTGCGACGAGAGGACACCTGGG
>Ga0256868_10002246_pt1 | contig 10078 bp, 9 predicted proteins | sample RVTome_13_FD_187341 | JGI IMG/M metagenome (GOLD analysis project Ga0256868, IMG submission 187341) | Soil microbial communities from uranium-contaminated site in the Upper Colorado River Basin, Wyoming, United States - RVT92D227 HiSeq ... | reverse complement strand
CGCATGCCCTTGCCCATGTCTCTAAATTAGCCCCCGCTTTGAAAAAAGACAAGGTGATCATCGTCAACCTTTCAGGCCGCGGGGACAAGGATGTTCCTTCAATCGCCGCCAAGATCGGAGTGGAGGTATGAACAGGATTGAGAGGGTATTTAAAGGGCTCAAAAATAAGAGGGCAGCCTTAATTCCTTTTGTCGTTGCGGGTGACCCTGATCTCAAGACGACAGAGGCATTGGTCCTAAAAATGGCTGAGGCTGGAGCAGATATTATTGAGCTGGGCGTCCCTTTTTCCGATCCCCTCGCAGATGGACCGACCATTCAAGCTGCCTCTCAGCGGGCTCTGCAAAATGGGATTAACCTGAAAGATATATTCCGCTTAGCGGAAGGATTGAAGGGGATCAGCACCCCTCTGGTCCTGATGACCTATTTCAACCCTGTTTTTCACTACGGCTTAAAGGATTTTGCCGAAAGTTGTGGACGAAGCGGAATTGATGGCGTGATCATTCCCGACCTTCCTCCTGAAGAAGCAGGGCCATGGATGGGAGAGGCTCGAAGAATGGGTTTAGATACTATTTTTCTCGTCGCCCCAACCAGCCCGCCGGACCGAATAAAATTGGTGAGCCGATGCAGTCAAGGGTTCATCTATTATGTCTCCGTGACAGGTGTCACTGGAGCGAGGGAGAAATTGCCGGAAGAGCTGGAGCCGGCTGTCAAGGGAATAAAGGAGCAGAGCAAAAAAAGGGTGGCTGTTGGTTTCGGCATCTCCACTCCAGAGCAGGCCCAAAAGGTCAGCCTTTTCGCTGACGGCATCATTATAGGAAGTGCGATTGTGAAGATGATCGAGGAGAACCTAAAAAACCCGGGGTTAACCGACAGGGTGAGGGATTTCGTCTCTTCCTTTGCCGAGGCATTGAAATCATAAGGTATCACCGCCACAGATAACAGATGCATTACTCTTAATGCCTCCCGAAAATAGACATTAAAAAAGACAAACCTCAAGAATTCCCCTCCCCTGGGAGACTGTGTCATAATAGGGAAAAGTGGCTGAGGTTCTGAAAAACGGAGCAGGCAGACGGGTGAGAAAGCTTTAGAGCGGGAACCTTTAAAAGGCGAACTTCAAAAGCCCCAACACCCTGATAACATTTCGATTCAAGCGCCACGGACACTTACCCATTCTCTCCCAAAATATTACGCATTCTAAAGCTTTGGAATCCGTTTGCCTGCTCCGTTTTCACCTTCCGCCCATTGCGACACAGTCTCTGGCGGGAGGGGAATAAGGGGAGGGAGATAAAAAAGATGATAATACACCCTCACCCCATGCACCACATAGGGTGCATGACTGTCCTGAACCTAACATGGTTCAGGGCCAGCCCTCTCCCATCAAGGGAGAGGGAGAACTAGATTGAGTCAATGTCTATTTTTGGGATGGCTGTCCGCCCTTGACAGAATTAGAGAAATCGGGTACCTATTAGTCCGTCGCCCTTACGAGAATAGTACCCTTTCGGTAGTGGTGACAGTCCTTTATCGATCTTTTGTAAAAGCGGAAGAGTTATTTGATTTTGGAGAAAAAAGGACTTATAATTCTATTTGGTTCGTGAAAGGCGTTTTTCAATAGGTGGAAAACAGGCACGGTGAGATGCTTGAAAGAGTTGAGAAACGAGGAGTGATTGCCGTTTTGGCAATGGTTAAGCCTGTTAGACTCATCGATCATATTGTCATCGGGAGGTAGGAGCAGTGATCTTAACGATGCTCAAATCGAAGATTCATAGGGCAACCGTTACGGGAGCCGACGTTGATTATGAGGGGAGCATTACCATTGACAAGGAACTCATGGATGTTGCAAAACTTATCGAATATGAGAAAGTGGATGTCTACAATATCACCAATGGACAAAGATTTTCAACTTATGTCATCAAAGGCGAACGTGGCAAGGGTGAGGTCAGCTTAAACGGGGCTGCTGCCAGGCTGGTTTCATTAGGAGACCTCGTCATTATCTGTTCCTACTCCCTGCATGAAGAAAAAGAGATTGCCAAACATAAACCTGTCATTGTTCATGTCGATCAAAAGAATAAGATAAAGGAAATTAAAATGGTAGGTATGTTATCTAAAGGTTAGCTTTGAGACCCCTACAAGATTGTGAATGACTCACCCTCCTAAAAATTTATTTCCACTTACAGCTTCAGGTCTTAGAAAAACCTCTTTTTGAAATATTGCCAATGTCAACGGGAAAGAATCCACCATTTAAATTGGCCACTTTTGACCTCGATGGGACCCTCACCCAAGAACGATCCATCTGGGAATATATTCATAAGCGATTGGGCAAATGGTACGGGTTTGCAGAGCGGTATCAGAGTCAGTTTTTGGCCGGAGAGATTTCTTATGAGGAATTTTGTGAGCGCGATGCCCAAGTCTGGAAGGGAATGAAGGTGGAAGAGGTGATCGAGATTGTCAAGACGGTTCCTTTTCACCCGGGGGTGGATGAACTGATCCATTACCTTAAACGGAAAGGGTTGAAACTTTCATTGGTTTCTTCAGGACTCTCCCTCCTTTCCGATTGGGTACATCAGAAATATAAATTTGATTACTCTATTTCTAATAATCTCCTTTATGAAAATGGAGTATTGACTGGCAGGGTGAAGATCCGGGTCTATTATGATAAGAAAGCAGAATGGGTGAGGAAGATTCTCAAGCAATTTGGAGTGAAGCCTGAAGAGGTGATCGCCATCGGGGATAGCAAAGGCGATATGGATATGTTTCGCATGGTAGGGTTTTGCATCGCGTTCAATTCTTCCTGCAAGGATCTTGAACAGATTGCCAGTGTCTGTATTCCGAGCCAGAATCTTGCGGATATCATACCGAGGTTGCCACTTTGAGAGATTAGATGGGGAGACAGAGAGATGGGGAGACACGGAGAAAAAGATTGATAGGGCGATGAGGGGATAGGGGGACGGGGAGACAAAGGGGGATAGTCCCCGTGCCACCGTGTCCCGGGTTCGCCGCGTCCTGTCAGAGTTTAATGGACTGAGAAAAGATGGCCTGGGAATTAGATTTCATGAGGTGGGCGAATGGATGGTGGAGCACGCCGTTTTTAGATCAGGTGATTCCCTGGATCACCTATCTCGGAAGCCATTTCGCGGTCATCTTCTTTATTATTCTTGGTTGGATCATAACTAAACAGGGAAAAGTTCTTCGCCGTTTGGTCCTTCTTTACGGCATTCAATCGGGAGTCCTCTACGGACTCAAATATCTGTTTCAACGGCAGAGGCCCCTTTTCTTTTTGGAAATGGCATCAAAACTCTCTAAAGGTCCAGGAGAAATTCTGGATCCAAGTTTTCCCAGCGGGCATGCGGTTCTTGCATTGATGATGGCAACCCTTCTGGCTGACCGACTCCCTCAATACCGATTTGTTTTTTTCATTGTGGCTGCATTCATCGGATGGACTCGAGTTTATTTAGGCCTTCATTATCCCACCGATGTCATTGCAGGAGCTCTTCTGGGTTATGGAATAACGAAGCTCTTCCTGCTTTATTTCCCTCTCTATCCTAAGAAATCATATTAGAGAAGACGGCAGTGGGTAACATTCGTAAGACCTCACCCTCAGTCCCCCTGCTTCCGACCATGGCTAAAACAGTAACGTTGATTTTCTTTCTCGGTAGATCTTTTCCATCTTGATTAGGGTTTCACCAAACTCAACGGTGTGCTTTCCCATTTCAATAGCGGCAGCCTTACCATCACCTGTCAAAACGGCCTCAACGGTGGGGCGGTGCATACCTGCCGGATGCATGTAGCGCGGGTCAGGTCCCACCGCCTCTACGACCCTCTTTGTTAATCCCAATACAGATCTGACAAGGGCCTCAAAAAAGCGATTTTGGCACATCTCAGCTAAAATAAAATGGATCCTTTGCTTTCTGTCAACATCTTCGGATAAGGATGATATAGGAAGTTCTTCAATGTCCAAAGCCTCCTTCAACTGTTGAGCATATTCGGGGGTGATGTTCGAGGCCGCTAATCGGGCTACCTCGGGCTCTACAAGAAGTCTCAGCTGATGCATTTCAGGAATGGAGATCTTGTTAGCCATGAACAAGTCCAAGAAAGTCTTAGCCAGATTTTCGAAGTTCAGATCGGTCACGTAAGCACCACCACTTGCCCCCTGCCGGGTAACTAGGAATCCAGCATTTTCTAATGCCCTTAGAGCCTCTCGAATTGCCACACGACTCACCCGAAATTCATCTACTAAATCTCGTTCTGCGGGCAGTTTATCTCCGGGCTTGAAATGGCCCAGCAGAATGGATTGTTTGAGTTGTGAGATGATTTCCTCTGAAACTCGAAGTTGCCTGATAGGCCTAAATATGGCCATCTTCCCTCCTTTAGGGTCTGAGATATCAAGCTTAAATATTTTTTCTTGACAAATATTTATTGGTCTAATATTATACCAACTAATTCCTTATTACAAGATTTTTTTTTAGATATAGGTTATGAAGTAAATCATGAATATTTCCAATAACTTAGAAATTGCTGCATTCTATTTTCCTAACCGCCCTGCGCTTAGTGAAGCCGGACGCGAGATCACTTATTCGGAATTCAATAATCGAGCTAACTGGATAGCAACCGGGCTCATTACTATGGGAGTAAGACCCGGCGACCACATTGGTCTTTTGGCTCCCAATTCAGCGGATTGGCTTGTATTCTACTTCGGTGTGCTAAAAGCAGGAGCCGTGGCCGTAACTTTTTCCAATCTTCTTACCCCTGATGAAATGGCTTTGCTCATCAACCACTCCAAGCCGAGGTTTCTCTTTACTTCTGAAGAAAAACTCAATTATCTCAAAAAGTTAAGAGGAAAAACGGGTTTGGAAAAAGTGATTTGTCCGGGCGGTGATTTAGAACTTCGACAATTGATGGACATGGGAACGGGTTCCTTCAAAGCGCTGGATCGGGATCGAACAGAAACCGCTGCCGTCCTTTATACCGGAGGCACCACAGGAACACCCAAAGGGGTCATGCTGACCCATGAGAACATCAACGTTTCAGCCCACAATGTAGCCTTTAGTGAGCACTCTACCGAGGCCGACCGGGCACTCTGTTTTCTCCCCTTTAACCACGTATTTGGCCAGATGCACATTATGAATGCCACGATCCTGAGTTGCGGGTGTTTGGAGATTCTTCCCGCGTTTGATCTGGATCGGGTTTTGGAAACCATTCAGGCCCGCCGGGTTACCAAACTCTTTGCCGTACCAACTGTCTATGCACGTTTGCTGGGCCTTGAGGAACTTAAACAGAAACTGGGGGCTGTTCGCTACTGTTTCTCTGCTGCGGCCAGCATGGCTGCAGAGATCGTCCGACAATGGAAGGAACGGACCGGTCTGACCATTTTTGAAGGCTACGGCCTGACGGAATCCGCCTCTGCAGTGACTTATAATCATTATTATCGCCATGTCATTGGGTCCGTTGGAACCGTAGTGCCTGGTGTAGAGGTTCAGATCAGAGACAAGAACGGAAATAAGTTGGAACAGGGTCAGGAAGGTGAGATCTGTATTCGTGGACACAATATCATGAAGGCCTACCTCAATAATCCGGAGGATACGCAGTCGGCCTTCTGGGGCGATGGGTGGTTTAGATCCGAAGATGTGGGTCACCTTGACGCGGATGGCCACCTTTACATCGTGGACAGAATCAAAGACATGATCATCACCGGTGGCGAAAATGTTTATCCCCGTGAGGTTGAGGAGGTTCTTTACACGAGACAGGAAATAGAGGGATGCGCCGTTGTAGGAATTCCAGATAAAGAGTGGGGCGAGCGGGTCACCGCTTTCATCACCCCAAAGCCAGGGCAGAAAATCGTTCCGGGGGAGTTGAAGGCTTTCTTAAAGTCCCGCCTGTCGCCCTTCAAGATTCCTAAAGAATATATCGTCGTGAACGAGCTTCCCAAGAGTCCTGCAGGCAAGATTCTCAAGCGTGAGTTAAAGAAGCAGTACCTGGAGCACTCTAAGTAATATTGGTGTAAATGAACTAAGCCCGATCCATGGGCGAGTGTGATGATAGAATGGTGTTCCCGCCGGCACGCAGATGAGGACGGGAAATTTGAAGAGCCGATATGAATCTTGCGCAGAACCTTGAAGTTTCAGCCTTCCTCTTTCCTGACCGTCCTGTCATCAGTGAACGCGGCATGGAGATGACCTATGCTCAACTGAATGACCGGGCGAACCGGGTGGCAACGGGCCTCATCAAAATGGGAGTAAAACCGGGGGACCATGTGGGCCTCTGTGCTTTGAACTCGGCCGACTGGATTGGCTTTTACTTCGGCGTGCTCAAGACCGGAGCGGTCGCGGTGACTCTGTCCGGGGTTCTCACCGGTGATGAGCTGGTGAATCTCGTCAATCACTCGAAACCACGGCTTATCTTTACGGCTGAAGCCAAGCTGAAGGACCTGGAAAAATTGAAGACCTCGGGGGAACTTGAAAAGGTGATTTGTTCAGGGGGTGACCTGGATCTTCCGCACCTGATGGAGATGGGCTCGGGATCGTTTAAGGCAATCGAAAGGGACCGAGTTGACACTGCCGCTATCCTTTACACTGGCGGCACAACAGGTATCCCGAAGGGGGTGATGTTGACCCACGAGGGCATCAATTTTTCGAGTCACAGCATAGCCTACTACGAGCGGTCGACGGAGAATGACGTTGCCCTCTGTTTTCTGCCCTTTAATCACGTCTTCGGCCAAATACACATCATGAATGGAACGATCCTGACTGCCGGCTGCCTGGAGATATTGCCCGCCTTCGACCTGGAACGGATCTTGGAGGCAATGGAGGCCGGCCGGGTCACGAAGTTCTTTGCTGTGCCTACCGTATTTGTCCGGCTCTTGACGCTTGACAACTTGAAGAAGAAACTGGGGAGAATTCACTACTGCTTTTCCGCAGCGGCCAGCATGGCGATGGAGATCGTTAAGCAATGGAAAGAGCGAACAGGGCTGACGATCTCAGAATCGTACGGGTTGACAGAAGCCATGCCCGTATCCTACAACCACTTTTATCATGATAGGCACGTTGTTGGATCGGTGGGACCCCCGGTCCACGGGGTGGAAGTCCAGATCAGGGATAGATCGGGGAACCTTCTGGAGCAGGGGGCGGAAGGTGAGATCTGCGTACGCGGTCGCAACGTCATGAAAGGCTACCTGAACAACCCCGAAGAGACCCGTTCCGCATTCTGGGAGGGTGACTGGCTCCGCACCGGCGACATCGGCCTGTTCGACCCGGACGGCTATCTCTACATTGTGGACCGGATCAAGGACCTTATTATTACGGGAGGCGAGAACGTCTATCCTCGCGAGGTGGAAGAGCAACTCTATAAGCGGCCGGAGGTAGAGGAGTGTGCAGTCATCGGACTCCCCGACAAGGAGTGGGGCGAGCGTGTGACCGCCTTCATTGTGGGGAAAACAGGTCATCCTATTGCCCCTGAAGAGTTAAAGTCCTTTCTGAAATCCCGTCTATCCCCCTTCAAGGTGCCCAAGGAGTATGTCGCGGTGAGCGAGCTTCCCAAGAGCCCTGCGGGCAAAATCCTAAAACGTGAGGTCAAAAAGCGGTTTCTTGAGGGGGCCGTGCAGCCCGGGACGGGAAGGCAGAAATAGGTAAACGGCCACGAAAGGCTGCTAAGGCCGTAAATCATGCGGCTCATGCCGCAAGAAAAGGAAGGAAGATCAGATCTATGAGATGGATGCCGGGGATGTCGTCCACTTTGGCTCGGGTAGGCCTCACGCCGTAGAGGCCCTCAAGCCCATCGAGTCCATGGACTTTTCCTAAGGCATGTCATCTGAAACAGAGATCTGAGTCATATGAGTTTTCATCTGAGGTAAGAGATGTTTGAATGGCCATTCAGTGGTTTGAAAACGCCGAGCTTCCGCAGGGGGATGAACAAGGTACGGAATGGGAGACGATGATAGTTGGAAACAGATAGGCAAGCCAAATTAAGAATTGACAACCTCTTTCTCAGCTTTGGAGGGGTGAGTGCCCTGTTGGATGTGAGCATGGAGATCAGGGATAAGGAGATCCTGGCGATCATCGGACCGAATGGTGCTGGCAAGACGGCCCTCCTCAACTGCATCAGTGGTTTCTATAAACCTCAAAAGGGCGAGATAGTCTACGATGGAAAAAGGATAACCCGGATGCGGCCGGACAAGCTGGCAAAACTGGGCATTGCAAGAACTTTTCAAAATATCGAGCTCTACACCGGGTTAAGCACTCAAGATAACATTATGGCTGCCCGACATGTGCTGATGAAACAAAACTTCATCGCTGGCGGGATATACGTTGGCTGGGCACTTAAGGAGGAAATTAAGCACCGCCAGACCGTAGAAGAGATTATCGATTTTTTAGAGATCGCACCCATTCGAAAGAAGGTCGTTGGCCTTCTGCCCTACGGAATGAGAAAAAGGGTTGAGCTGGCAAGAGCATTAGCCCTGGAGCCGAAAGTCCTGCTCCTTGACGAGCCTATGGCAGGGATGAACTTAGAGGAAAAGGAGGATATCGCCCGATTCATCATCGATATGTTTGAAGGGCAGGGAGCTACGTATCCCGATACGCCCGTTCTGAGGGATGGCATTCGTTGTATCATCCTTGTCGAACATGATATGGGAGTGGTGATGGATATTGCAGATAGGATTATCGTCCTCGATTTTGGGCGTAAGATTGCCGAGGGCACGCCTGCTGAAATTAGCATGAATCCCGATGTGATCAGCGCTTACCTGGGGAAAGAAAAATAAGGGTTTGAGATCATGCTCCAAGTAAACAATATTGAAGTTATTTATATGCATGTTATTCAGGTGTTACAAGGCGTATCCCTTGAGGTAGGTGATGGTAAGATTGTCGCCCTACTGGGGGCGAACGGCGCGGGTAAAACAACCACACTCAAGGCAGTATCAGGAATGCTAAAGACGGAGGAGGGAGAAGTAACCGACGGTAGCATTGATTTTGATGGTAAGAGGATAGACAAATATGGTCCAGAGTCCATTGCTGCTATGGGAATAACCCAGATTATGGAAGGGCGAAGGGTTCTTGAGCACCTGAGTGTTGAGGAAAATTTAGTCGTAGGTGCTTACTGCCGTAAAGACCGAGCTGGAGTCAAGAGGGACCTGGACATGGTCTTTGACTGGTTCCCAAAGATTAGACAACTCCGCCGCCAGATGAGCGGCTATCTGTCTGGTGGTGAACAGCAGATGTTGGTGATAGGACGGGCGCTGATGGCACGTCCTAAGCTTATGCTTTTAGACGAGCCTTCACTCGGTCTTGCTCCTTTGTTGGTAAAAGAGATTTATGAAATTATTCGGGGAATCAATGCCGAGCAAAAGATGGCGATACTCCTTGTAGAACAAAACGCCAGAGCGGCTCTTGGTATCAGTGATTATGGTTATGTGATGGAGAATGGCAAGGTCGTTCTGGAGGGCCCGGCTGAGAAGTTAAGGAATAATGAGGATGTTCAGGAATTCTATATGGGGCTGTCGGCTGTTGACTCCAGAAAGAGTTACAGGGAAGTGAAGCACTATAGGCAAAGGAAGAGGTGGTTGGCCTAGCAGACTGCTCAAAAACGCCCATCTGCGGCGTTCCCCTCATCCTTCGTCGTTGCGGCGTACATCCTAAGTACGCCTCTGGCCGACTCACCAACTCGTCGGCGTGGCAAGATGTCGCTCCTTATCCGTCGCGACGCCACTCTCAGGATTGCCTGCCTGAACGGCAGGTGAAAGGCTCGCGGGTGCCTTGCATCTGGGCATTTTTGAGCAGTCTGGGAAAAAGATTTTTTCACAGGCTGATAGAAAAAAAGCATAGTACATAGCAACCCCCATCCCCCCTTTTCTAGAGGTGGGCGACGGGGGATTATCGGTTTTCATGCTTCGAGGGTAACGAGACCCTCATGAAAAACCGCTTGAAAGCATGTGGTAGAGGTAATGGTAACTGAGATGGAGCCAATCTACAAAGAAAAGGGTGATACGTGGCCGAAAGTACTCAAATATAACTACGATAAGTACGGCGATAACCGTAGAGCCATGCGTTATAAACGTTACGGTATCTGGCAGCCCTACACCTGGAAGGACTAC
>Ga0256868_10002245_pt1 | contig 10083 bp, 10 predicted proteins | sample RVTome_13_FD_187341 | JGI IMG/M metagenome (GOLD analysis project Ga0256868, IMG submission 187341) | Soil microbial communities from uranium-contaminated site in the Upper Colorado River Basin, Wyoming, United States - RVT92D227 HiSeq ... | reverse complement strand
ATTTTTTGGATCATGCCCTTATTTCGTTTTCGGATATTCCTTTAAAGGTCTCACTGTTTATTGGATTTTTTATATCCCTCGGTGCTCTTTGCTATTTAGTTATTCTGTTAATAATGTGCCTTTTCGGCCTAACCGTGCCTGGATGGGCAGCTATCATGGCAACCGTGCTGATGTTGGGGGGAGTTCAATTATTTGCCATCGGTGTGCTCGGACTTTATATGAATAGCGTGTTTCTTGAGGCAAAGAATAGACCGAATTATATTGTAGACAACACCTATGGATTTGATGAATAGAGAAATTAGAGAGAGCCAAACATTCATAATCGGTTTAGCCTATTTTGTAGTCCCTTTCATGATCGGGCTCTCATATATTGTTAAGGTATTTATTATAGATGGCTGCTATGCATTTGAAGGCTGCGATATCAAGAAACCCTTATCTGTATTATAGGGCTGCGCTGTTGTATAAAGGACGAAGAGAAATGGATAATGCTATTTACCAGGTAGAAAAAGCATTGAGCTTATCGCCTAATGATAAATTATACCTGAAAGAATTAGACGAGCTAAAAAAACTTAAAGTCGAACGTGGAGGCTATGCGGATGAGCTCAACAAGTAAAAAATATCTATTATTTTTAAGACTAAATAAAAGAAAAATCTATTGGATGTTGTAGATAAGAATGGATTTTCCTAAAATCAAAGCGGTGTTTATAGATCGTGACGGCACGATAAATCAGGAGAAGGAATACGTCAGCAGAATTGAAGACTTTGAGTTCATTCCCGGTTCTCTTGAGGCCCTCAAATTACTAACACAACATCAAATTAAGCTGTATATCGTTACAAACCAAGCGGGGATCGCAAAAGGTTATTTTACGATGGAACAATTTCAGCATTTAACAAAGCATATGATTAATCGTTTTAAAAATGAAGGAATTAGAGTAGAAAAAGTGCTATACTGCCCCCATCATCCTGATGGTATTGTTCCAGAATACTCGAAAGATTGTCTGTGCAGAAAACCGAATACTGAATTAATAGAAGGCGTTATAAAAGAAAACAATTTCAAAACGGATGAAATTGCCCTTATCGGGGATAAAAATTCGGACATTGAAGCTGGAGGAAGGCTGGGGATAAGAACATATCTGGTTGAGACAGGTTATGGTGGTGAAGAGAAAAATAGAACCAACGCTACTTTCGTAAAAAAGGATTTAAAGGATGCCGTGGTTCATATATTGAATTTAGAAGAAAAAGAGGAATCTCAGCGATAAATCTCTAAAGGGAAGGTTTAAATGAACCCTAATTCTGATTTATTTGAATATTTAAAACAGAAGGCTTCATGGGTGAGGAAAGAAACTTTAAAAATACATAAAATCGCTCAAGAGACGAGGATTGCCTCATCCCTTTCAGCGGTTGAGATATTCGTCACATTATATTATGGCAAAATAATAAATTTTAAACCAACAGATCTTAGGTGGGAAAATAGAGACAGGCTGATTATCAGTAAAGGCCACGGAGCCATTTCCTTTTATCCTATGCTGGCAGATTTGGGGTATTTTGATAAAGAGGAATTGGGCAGGGTGGGGCAGGAGGGTTCATTTTTAGGATGCATTCCAGATTGCATCATCCCTGGATTTGAAACAACCAATGGTGCTTTGGGCCACGGCCTTGGAGTAGCGTGTGGCATATCGTTGGCATTAAAAAGAAAAGGGAGAGGCGAGAAAGTATTTGTCATTCTTGGCGATGGGGAATTGTTCGAAGGTTCAATATGGGAAGCAGTGATGTTTGCGGGAGAACACAGATTGGACAATTTAATCGTTATCATCGATCATAATAAAGTCTGTATGCTTGATTACTGTCGAAATGTGATCGATTTGGGACCCTTGGACGACAAATTCCGAGTGTTTAGATGGAAGGTAGAGACAGTGGATGGACACGATGTTTATGCCCTTTATAATGCGTTAGTTATGTTGAGGGGAGATAAAGAGGATAAACCCAGAGTCTTGATTGCCCATACCATCAAAGGGAAGGGCATCCCCAGACTCGAAACAGATCCATTAAGCCATGTAAAAAGTCTAAAGGCCGAAGAGATCGATGCCATCCTCGCAGAATTAAAATGAAGAATGAAATAAGAACGATGCGAGACGTATTTATCGAGGGAATTTACAATCGGATGCACAAAGATTCGACTCTTTTCTTCATCTCCGCCGATTTTGGATCACCCAAGCTTGACATGCTGAGAGAAGAGTTTAAGGATAGGTTTATCAATGTCGGGATAGCCGAACAAAATCTTATCAACATTTCTACGGGATTGGCCTTAGAGGGATTTACGGTGTATGCATACGCAATCGCCCCATTTCTAACCATGAGAGCTTATGAACAGATCAGGGTGAACCTCTCACTCCATGCCCAGTTAAAAGAGGTCAATGTCAATTTAATAGGGGTGGGCGCAGGTTTGAGCTACGATGTTTCAGGGCCCACCCATCACTGTCTTGAAGATATTACCATAATGAGATCTCTTCCCAATATGACCCTATTTTCACCCAGTGACTGGAAATTAACCGAAAAGTTTGTTGATTATTCTATTCGGATGAAAAAACCTAAATACCTCAGGCTGGACGGGAAGCCTTTGCCCCAAATTTATGATAGTATCGAGGACTCAGAGTTTCAAAATGGATTTAAAGAATTGGTGAAGGGGGAGAAGATATGTCTTGTCTCCACAGGCTATATGAGCCATAAGGCGCTCAGAGTTGCCAACCTGGTGAACGAACATCAAATCCGAGTCGGAGTGATTGACCTCTTTATGCTGAAGCCCCTGAACGAAGAGTTGTTTTCTGAAAGCATAAGCCTATATGATTATGTGATCACTCTTGAAGAGGCCTTTATCAATAAGGGCGGATTGGATAGTTTGGTAGCCAGTGTCATTGACCGGAAAAATGCAAAAGTGAGATTAAAAAGAATGGGGTTTGAGGATGCCTATGTCTTTGATATGGGAAGTCGAGAGCATCTGCATAAACTAAACCATTTAGACGAAAAAAGTATTATAAAAAACATTGAAGAATGGACATAGAATCATCGTAACACCTTAGTGCTTTGAAAAAGGCTGTCTAATCCCCCTCCATCCCCCTTTGTCAAAAGGGGGAAATATTTCTCCTCCCTTTAAAAAAGGGAGGTGGGAAGGGATTTAAGAGAGTCATTTCAAACAGCTAAATTGATACAAATCATAAAAGGTGGAATTTAATATGGGCGCTAAAATATTAGTGACAGGAGGGGCGGGGTATATCGGATCGATTCTCGTTCCCCACTTTCTCCAACAAGGCTATCAGGTGGTCGTCATCGATAACTTCATGTACCAACAGACCTCGTTATTGGATTGTTGCCACAATAAAAATTTAACGATCATCAGAGGTGATGCTCGTGATAGAGACCTTATCTCTGGACATCTCAAGAAGGTGGATGTTATCTTCCCATTAGCTTGCTTAACGGGTGCTCCTCTCTGTTCGAAAGATCCAATCGGAGCAAAGACCACAAATTTCGATGCCGTCCAGATGATTTTAGATTTGAGGAGTAAACATCAAATCCTCATCTTCCCTACCACCAATAGTGGATACGGTATCGGTGAAGCAGGGATTTGCTGTACAGAGGAAAGCCCATTAAGGCCGATTTCCTTATATGGAAAGCTTAAAGTAGAGATAGAGAAATTGATACTCGGATCAGGAAACTCGATTACCTTACGACTGGCCACTGTCTTTGGAATTAGCCCCCGCATGAGGCTGGATCTACTAGTCAATGATTTTACTTACCGAGCCGTCAACGACCGTTTTTTGGTTCTTTTTGAGGCCCGTTTCAAGAGGAATTATCTCCATGTTCGGGATGTAGCCAGGGCATTCCTTCACTGTCTTGAAAACTTTGATCATATGAAAGAAGAGCCTTATAATGTTGGATTAAGCGATGCGAATTTAAGCAAGTGGGAATTATGTGAAGAGATGAAGAAACAGATTCCGGATTTTTATTTTATAGAAGCCCCCGTTGGAGAGGACCCGGATAAAAGGGATTATATTGTGAGCAATGCGAAGATCGAGGCAACGGGGTTTAAACCTCTCTTTTCCCTGCACGAAGGCATCTCTGAATTGATAAAGGGTTATCAAATTATAAAATACAAACAGTTCTCCAATGTATAGGAGAGGAAAGAATAAAGAAGAAAGATCAAAGAAGAAAGATTAAAGACGAAAGAATAGAGAATAAATAGGGAAGAACAAGGATTAAAGACGAAAGAAGAAAGAGGAAAGATAAAAGATAAAAGATGAAAGAAGAAGGAAATGAAGAATACCTGGAATTTGAGAAATTAGAAGTTTGGCATCGGGCGGTTTCCTTTGCAAATATGGTAATTGATCTAACGGAAAATTTGAATATGGAACGGAAACACTATCGACTTATTGAACAATTAGAAGCTGCCAGTACCAGTGTATCGATGAATATCGCAGAAGGAAAAGGGCGAAATTCAAAAAAAGAGTTTGTTCGATTTTTGTATTATTCTAGAGGCTCTCTTTTTGAAGTGGCCACGCTTCTCTTAATTTTTAGGAAAAGGGGATGGATAGACCAAGATTCTCATCTCAAGATAAAGAAAGAATCAATTGAAATTTCAAAGATGCTGATTGGATTGATAAGATACTTATCAGATAAAAGAAAAAAGTGAAAAGAAAAAAGTTTTCTTTAGTCTTTAAACTTTAATCTCAAAAACGAAAGGTTTTTGTTATGATCATCAGCAGGACTCCATACCGAATCTCCTTTTTTGGTGGCGGTACGGACTATCCTGCCTGGTTTAAAGAGAGTGGCGGTGCGGTTCTGGCTACAAGCATTGACAAATACTGTTATATTAGTTGCAGGTATTTGCCCCCATTCTTTGAGCATAAACACAGGATTGTATATTCCAAGGTCGAGAATGTAAAAGAAATATCTGAAATTGTCCATCCCGCCGTCAAGGCAGCCTTGGAGCATATGAAGATCGAAGACGGAGTGGAGATACACCACGACGGGGATCTCCCTGCAAGGACCGGCATCGGCTCCAGTTCCTCATTTACCGTAGGGATCCTCCACACACTCTATGCCTTGAAGGGGATCATGCCGACCAAGATGCAATTGGCTATGGAGGCGATCCATATTGAAAGGAACATACTCAAAGAAAATGTGGGTTCCCAGGATCAGGTGGTTGCCGCTATAGGGGGATTTAATAAGATAGCATTTAATAAAGATGGCGACTTCCAGGTGACACCCATCACCCTCAGCATAGAGAAGCTACAATTGTTGCAGGACCATTTGATGCTTTATTTTACAGGTTTTTCCAGGTTTTCCTCTGAAGTCGCCAAGGCGCAGATCGAGAACACCCCGAAGAAGAAACAAGAACTCACCTTCATACAGCAGATGGTAGATGAGGTGATATCTGTTCTCAACAGTAGCACTGATGTGACCGAGTTTGGAAAGATGTTGCATGAGGCCTGGAGACTCAAACGGAGCTTAAGCGAAAAGATATCCACTGCTCAGATCGATGAGATATACGAGGCGGCGAGAGAGGCGGGGGCCGTAGGCGGAAAGTTATTGGGTGCCGGTGGAGGTGGTTTCATGATATTATTTGCAAGACCTGAGGATCAGCCATCGATCAAACAAAAGCTACGCAAGCTCCTCCAAGTTCCTTTCAGATTTGAAGCCCATGGCAGCCAGATTGTGGTCTATGAGCCGAATATTACGCCGAGATATTAGAAAACTCACATGAAAAAAATTAGGACTAAGGATATGGATGTGGATGTGATCATTCTCTGTGGTGGTCTGGGTACGAGGCTGAATAGCGTGGTAGATGACCGCCCAAAGCCAATGGTCAAGATAAATGGGAAGCCTTTTCTGGACATCCTGGTAGATTACGTGGCGCGTTATGGTTTCACTCATTTCATCCTCTGTACGGGTTTTAAAGGGGATTTGATTGAAAGGTATTACAAGAATAAGAGAGGGAGGTTGATCTTCGTGGTATCCGACGAAAATGAGCCTCTGGGAACCGCAGGTGCAATAAAGAATGCAGAATCGTTTATAGAGAGCGATATGTTTTTGGTTTTAAATGGTGACTCTCTGTGTGAAATAGACATAGAGGATTTCATTAAGTTCCATATTGGAAAAGGAGCTTTAATATCGATTGCCGTGACCACAATGGAAAGCCCTGTCGAGTATGGAGTAATAAGACTCGATGAAGATCAAAAGATCATCAGTTTTGGTGAAAAAATCTCCGGAAGTGAAAATGATCTTATCAATGCCGGCATGTATGTCTTTGACAAAAAGATACTCAAAGAGATACCGTCAGGTCAGAAAATGTCACTGGAGTATGACCTCTTCCCAGGAATTTTAGATAAAGGTTTGTATGGATACATTACGGAAAAAAGACTCCTTGACATAGGGACCCCCGAAAGACTTGCGATGGCCAAGGACTACTTCAGAGAAGATAAGAAATGAAGGGTAGGCCTGACATTCTCCTGCTCAAACCCGGCAGCCAGAAAGAGTTATATGGCGAGCTAAGCGCCAGCTCCCTGACCGCCATTGAACCGCCTTTATGGACTGGGCTCATGGCCACTTTCCTTCGGAAGAAGGGGTTTATCGTTAAGGTCATTGATGCCGAAGCAGAGAGGTTGAGCCCTTCCAGTGTTGTTGAAAGGATCTCCGAAATAAATCCCATCCTTGTAGGAATCGTCGTTTCAGGAACCAATCCCTCAGCATCAACGATGAATATGCTCGGTGTGAGAGCGATTCTCGAAGAGATTCATAAAAGAGATTTAAGTGTCAAGACAATTGTTGCAGGACTCCATCCAAGCGCCTTGCCCAGGAGGACCATGGAAGAGGAAAAGGCAGATTATGTCTGTGAGGGGGAAGGGTTTTACACCATCGCAGAGCTGCTTGAGGACTTGAAAGAAGGCAATGAGAGAAAGATAGAGCATATCAAAGGGCTCTGGTATCGAAAAGATGGAGAGATCATTGGAAACGAGAGGGCGCCTCTCATTGTTAACCTTGACGAAGAACTTCCTTATGTTTCTTGGGATTTACTTCCCATGGACAGATATCGCGCCCATAACTGGCACTGTTTTCAAGAGCACGGGCAAAAAAGAGAACCATACGCAGTCATTTATACGAGTCTCGGCTGTCCCTATCATTGCCATTTCTGTTGTATCAATGCCATTTTTGGACAACCCGGCGTCAGGTATAGAAGTCCGGAGAAGGTTGTTGGAGAGATAGATCTCTTAGTAAGCATTTATGGTGTCAAAAATATAAAGTTTATTGACGAAATGTTTGTGTTGAAGGAAGAACATGTTTTGAAGATATGTGATCTGCTGATTGAACGAGGCTATCCGTTAAATATCTGGGCTTATGCCAGGATCAATACAGTGAATGAAAGATTGCTCTGGAAGCTTAAAGAGGCAGGGTTCACATGGCTGGCATACGGAATTGAGTCTGGAAACGACAGGATCTTGAAGAGTGTTACCAAGGGGATTACAGTAGAAAAGATAAGACAGGTGGTGAACCTAACACAAAAGATAGGTATAAATGTAATAGGTAACTATATCCTTGGTTTGCCTGAGGATGATTTGAATTCCATGCAGGATACCCTCGATCTGGCAATGGCATTGAACTGTGAGTTTATAAACCTTTACTGTGCCACCGCTTATCCTGGCAGCCCTCTCTATGATCAAGCGGTAAGAGAGGGGTGGAGACTACCTGATACATGGGCAGGCTATTCTCCTTACTCCTACGAGCATTTACCTCTTCCTACCAAATATCTAACGAGCGTGGAGGTTTTGGGGTTCCGCGACGAAGCCTATGTGAAGTATTATAGCAATGAAAGATATCAGAGGATGATCAGGGAGAAATTTGGGGAAGAAGTCCTTGGAGGGATTGTGAAAGGATTGACGAAAAGGTTAAAGAGGAAGTATTTGGAAGAAACCTAACCTCTTTATGGATGGAGAAAAGAAATCGTATGAGAATTCCATTTGGAACAGTGACCATTTCTGAAAGATCAAAAGCTCTCATCATCGAAGCTTTAGATACAAATCGGGTTTCAAGCGGAAAGTTGGTAAGGGAATTTGAGAAAAAGTTTGCTCAGCTTGTAGGGACAAAAGAGGCCGTGGCAGTTAGCAGCGGTGCCGATGCAGATGCCTTAGCCCTCGCCGTTTTATTCGATTTCGGTGCAAAAAGAGGAGATGAGGTCATCTTACCTGCCCTGTCCTTTGTTGCCACAGGGAACTCTGTCTTGCAGGCCGGTTTTGTACCCGTCTTTGTAGATATTGATCGAAGGACATTAAATATTGATCCAGACGCGATCGAGGAGAGGATTAACGAGAAAACCAAGGCCATCATGCCTGTCCATCTTATGGGGAAACCAGCGGACATGGATCCCATTATGCAGATAGCCAAGAAATATGGTCTCTATGTTATTGAGGATGCTGCCGAGGCCCACGGAGCTGTCTATAAAGGGAAAAATATAGGGACATTAGGAGATATGGCTGCGTATAGTCTGTATGTGGCACATATTATTACAACCATTGAAGGAGGTATCATTACAACAGATAGGGAAGACTTTGCCGAAATACTGAGATCTTTAAGGTCTCATGGGAGGGCATGCAAGTGTGAAAGCTGTGTGTTAAATATCAGTTCTGGTTATTGTCGTAAGAGATTTCAATCCGGAAATGGGATGGATATACGCTTCCAGTTCGAAAGGATTGGTTTTTCATCCAAAATGAATGAACTGGAAGCGGCGGTTGGGTTGGGGAATCTGGAGGTCTTTGACGAGATATTTAAGAAGAAGCGAAAGAACCTACTCACCATGATGGAAAGATTTAAAAAGTTTGGACAATATCTTTACACCATCACCGAAGAGCCTTATGAAAGGATTGGTCCCCATGCGTTTCCTATCATCGTGAAGGAAGATGCCTCCTTTACGCGTGATCAGCTTGTCGACTTCATGGAGAAAAAGGGAATTGACACAAGGAGCCTCTTCCTTTCCATGCCGACCCAATGCGATGGCTTTGGTTTTTTAAACTATAAGATTGACGATTTCCCGAATGCTGAATATATCGGGAATAATGGGCTCCACATAGGGGTCCATCAAGATATAGGAGAGGAAGAGATTCAATATATCATGGATAACGTGGCAAACTTTTTGGAGAACTACACATAAACCAAGAGGTGTTTCAAATTGGAACAGAATGCCAAGATCTATATAGCGGGTCATACAGGACTTATTGGTTCGGCAATGGTTAGAAAACTCCGCTCCTTGGGCTATTCCAATATTATTACAAAAACCCATAGGGAGATGGATCTAACCCAGAGAGAAAAGGTTAAAGAGTTTTTTGAGAAACAGACTCCTCAATATGTGTTTCTCGCTGCAGCCAAGGTGGGTGGAATCTTCGCCAATAGCACGTACCCGGCAGAGTTTATCTACGAAAACCTCATGATTCAAACCAATGTGATTGATCTATCCTACAGATATGGAGTTAAGAAACTTCTCTTTTTTGCCAGTTCATGTATCTATCCAAAGATGTGCCAACAACCGATGAAAGGGGAATACCTCATGACAGGCCCTCTTGAGCCGACCAATGAGCCTTTTGGGGTTGCGAAACTGGCAGGGCTAAAGATGTGTCAGGCCTATAACAAGCAGTATGGAACAAATTTCATATCAGTCATCCCTGCAAACGTTTACGGTATCAATGACCATTTTAATGAAGATGGTCATGTATTGGCCTCGTTAATCAGAAGGTTCCACGAGGCGAAGGTAGAGGGGAAGAAAGATGTAACCATATGGGGTACAGGTAGACCGAGGAGAGAATTTTTCTATGTTGATGATCTTGCTGAGGCATTGATTTTTCTCATTGATGAATACAATGAGAATGAAGCGATAAATGTGGGGACTGGAGTGGATATCTCCATAGCCGAATTAGCAGGGCTGATCAAAGAGACAGTAGGTTTTGAAGGAAATGTCAATTATGATACAACAAAACCGGACGGAAATCCTGTGAGGCTTCTTGATATAGACAGAATAACCGCTCTTGGCTGGAAATCGAAAAC
>Ga0256868_10002244_pt1 | contig 10088 bp, 8 predicted proteins | sample RVTome_13_FD_187341 | JGI IMG/M metagenome (GOLD analysis project Ga0256868, IMG submission 187341) | Soil microbial communities from uranium-contaminated site in the Upper Colorado River Basin, Wyoming, United States - RVT92D227 HiSeq ... | reverse complement strand
TTGATGGATATTAATATCGTCTTAAAAAAAGGAACGACTTATGCTCTTCTAATGTTGCTTCTATTTATTCCATCTATCCTCATCATTATCCTTAGTCAAAAACTTTTCTTTAAAGAAGTGGATTACCTGTTTTCAGCCATTATTTTATCGCTCCTTATTTTGGTCGCTTTCTTTTTTCATCAGATCAAGCCAGGAACAGAAAAAGCAGTGGAGTACTTTCTCTTTAAAAATAAATACGATTATCGTGAAACCTTAGGAAAATTTAGCAAAGCCATGGTTTCCATCCTCGACTTAAAATCCTTATCAAAAAGAATTATTGAGACGATTGCTCAGACGATGGGGGTCGAGAAGGCATCTCTATTTCTATTGAACGAGGAAAAGGGAGGATATGCTTTACAGGAATCGAGAAATATAAAGATAGCCTCTCCAACCCCATTGCTCCCAAAAGGAGATCCTATCCCCCGTTATTTACAAAAAATAGGAGAGATTATTGTTCAGGAAGAATTGATTAAGGGAGTAAATATTCCTGAATTAAAAGGTGTTATTGATCAAATGTCTCTGTTAGAAGCAGAGATAAGCATTCCCCTTATTTCAAAGGGGCGACTCATAGGAATGATTAACCTGAGCCACAAGTTTAATAAAGATATATATTCTCATGAGGATATTGAATTGCTCAGTACCCTGGCCAACCAAACTTCCATAGCCATTGAGAATGCAACGCTCTATGAAGATTTGAAGAAATCCAAATCCTATATGCGGAGGGCGGATCGTTTGGCTTCTTTGGGGACCCTCACGGCAGGACTGGCCCATGAAATCCGAAACCCTTTAGTTACCATCAAGACCTTCATCCAATTACTGCCAGAACGCCTTGAGGACGAAGAATTCAGAAAACATTTTCTTAATATTGCCTCTTCGGAGGTGGATCGGATTTCATCGTTGATCACCGAACTTCTTGATTTTGCGAGACCTTCTGACCCAAAGCTGGAGTTTGAAGATATCAATAGCATTTTAGATGGAATGATTCTCTTGGCTTCCACCGAAACAAGAAAGAAGCAAATCAATATTATCAAAAACTATACATCAAATTTACCTCCCATTAAGATTGACCGGGAACAGATGAAACAGGTTTTTTTGAATATTCTATTGAACTCGATTGAGGCTACACCGGAGAGAGGTGGTATTACTGTAAATACCCGTTCCTTTGTGAAGCCCGGGGGTGAACCCTATATACAGATTGAGTTTACGGATACTGGACGCGGCATTCCGGCAGAACATTTAGAGGATATCTTTAATCCTTTCTTTACCACTAAAGATAAAGGGAGTGGATTGGGATTATCGATCTCTCATCAGATCATCCAGGATCACAGTGGGTACATTGATGTGGAGAGCGAGTTGAACAAAGGGACTTCCTTCTTTATTAATTTACCATTCGATCAGGAACATCCGAAAAGAAGAAGGAAGAATTTTGGAAACCATCGAGATATTTTTAATTCTATTGAGCGACGATGAATTATCAAGAATTGCTTCAATCCCCTATCATTCCGCCTCAGATTGTCACATTGACTCAGAAAGCCGCCCATAATATTGCTCCTGTTTTAATCCGAGGAGAACAGGGAACGGGTAAGGAGTGGATCGCCAAGATCATCCATTATACAGGAGACTGGAAATACTATCGTTTTTATAAAATAGATTGCAGAATTTTAACAGAAGATACATTCCATGCCCAACTTTCCCATCTTTTTAAGGAAATCAATTACGGAACAATCCCCGTTACCCTTTATTTAAAAGAAGTTGGGTACTTAGGACATAGTAGCCAAGTAAAGCTCTTGGAATTGATAGAAGACGGAATTTTACAAAATGGAAATGAGAAAAAGGTTATCCAAAATATCCGATTCATTTCATCCTCTTCGGAGAATTTAAAAGAGAAAGTTGTACAGATGAAATTTTCAGAGGATTTATATTACCAATTGAGTACCTTTTCGATCTTTGTACCACCCTTGAGAGATCGGGCTAAAGAAATTTCAATGATTGCTCAATATATTTTAGAAGAATATTCTAAAAAGATGAAAATAAAAAAGGTTGAAATTTCCAATGATGTCCTCATGTTATTAGAGAGTTATTGGTGGCCTGGGAACCTGAGAGAGTTAGAGCACTTGATGATACGGAGTACCATTTTTTCAGATGGCGAAAATTTAATAAAAAAAGATCTTTTTTTTAAGACAGAAGATGAAAATAGTTCGCTTTCCTCTTTTCTAAAAAAGGCTGAAATGAAAACATCCGCCCCAAGGGAGAAGACCTTCTCGGATGAACAAAAAACCCTCCCTTTATCCACCTTTTTTATTGAATTGGTTCATCGTATAAAAAACCCTCTCGTTTCTATCAAAACCTTTACTCAACTTTTACGAGAAAAATTTAACGATGCGGAATTTAGAGGTCAATTTTATAGAGTCGTTACTGAAGATATCGAGAAGATTGATTCGTTGCTAAATGGTCTTCTGAATTATATAAAGATCAATACTCCTATCGAAAAGACGAACACTGTTCACCTTGTTCTTGAAGATGTTTTAGAGAAACATGAGCCTCAACTTAAAGATAAACAGATAAGAATATTTAAAAAATATGAACAAAACCTTCCTGAGACGATCGTTCACGAGGAACAGCTTAGATATGTTTTTAGTTCACTTCTTCAATATGCCATCTCTTCTATCCCACCAAAGGGAAGCATCGGATTTTTAACAAAATCATTAAATACTCATAAAGAAACAAATACCAATAAAATTCTACTAAAGGAGGATAAAGGATATATTGAGATCTTGATTGTTTTCACTGGGTATAAGAAGACAAGTGAACAACTGAAAAACGTATTGGGAATCCCAGGTCCTCAACAAGAGGAGGCGATCGAACTGGAATTACGATTAATTAAAGAAATTATTCAAAAGAATCGAGGGATGATGAAATTTGAATTCAATGAAAAGAAGCCGAGGACGCTCATTTCTCTGAAATTTCCTATTGAAAGAAGAAAGGTCATTTATTATCTATCGACAAATAACTAATACAAACGCATTAATTTATGATACCCTCCACCCGCCCCTCCCCCCAAGTGGGGAGGGCGAGGGTGGGAGTAAGAACTGATGATTGGGGAGGTGACCGTGAGAAGTGTTTTAATTATTGATGATGAGGTAGGGACCAGAGAATCTATAAAGATGATTTTGAAGCACGATTATGAGGTCTTTTTAGCAAAAGATGCCGAAGAGGCATTTCTCCAAATAAAAGAGCATTCTCCGGATGTCATCCTGCTCGATATTATTTTACCCGACATCGATGGCTTAAAGGTTTTAGAGAAAATTAAAGGGAGCGACCCCGATGTGATCGTGATTATGATCACTGCGACGAAGACCGTCAAAACTGCCGTTGAAGCGATGAAACTTGGAGCCTATGATTATGTCACAAAACCTTTCGATATTGATGAACTTCGTTTAATTATCAATCGGGCTCTTTCGACCCAGTCCCTGGAAAAAGAGGTGAAATACCTTCGGAAAGAAATCGATAAAAGTTTCAATTTTGGAAATATCATTGGCAAAAGTAAAGCAATGGAAAATATTTTTAAGGTGGTCAGGCAAATTGCGGATTCCAAATCGACCGTTCTCATCATGGGAGAAAGCGGAACAGGAAAGGAGCTCGTCTCTCGGGCGGTCCATTATAATAGCATTCGGAAAAACTATCCTTTTGTCACGATTAACTGTGCCGCCATCCCAGAGACCCTCATCGAAAGTGAATTGTTCGGACATGAAAGGGGAGCATTTACAAATGCAATCGAGAAAAAATTAGGCCGTTTCGAAATCGCCCACCATGGGACACTCTTTCTTGATGAAATCGGTGAATTGAGTCTGAACACACAGGCGAAAATTCTTAGGTTTTTAGAGGAGAAAGAGTTTAACCGTGTGGGAGGATCGAAGACGATGAAAGTCGATGTCAGGCTGATCACCGCTACAAACAGGGACTTGAACCAACTTTTAAAAAAAGGGGAGTTTCGAGAAGACCTCTATTATCGGATTAATGTTGTTCCCATCGTTATTCCTCCTTTACGTGAGAGGAAAGAGGATATCCCCATTTTGTTAGACCATTTTATAAAAAAATTTAATGATGAAAATAATAAAAAGGTAAAAGGGGTCAGTAAAGAGGCCTTAGTATTAATGATGAATTATGATTGGCCGGGAAATGTTCGAGAATTAGAAAATTTGATCGAACGTGTAATCGCTTTAACCTCTAATGAATCTATTCAGCCCAACGAGTTACCTTTTTCATTGATGAATATGCCTAAAATCAATGGGTTAAAAGAATCTGTTTTAGATGGCAAGGTCTCTTTTTTAAAAGCAGAAGAAGAATTTGAAAAGGGGATCATCTTAGATGCCCTAAAAAGGAGCAATTATATTCAATCCCATGCGGCGGAGATATTAGGGATCAGCCGTCGAATTTTAAAATATAAGATGGATAAATTAGGAATTAGTCAGGATAGGACTTAAAGATTTTTGACCGGTAAGTGCCCCATCCCGCCTAAGGCGGGATGGACGGGAAGCTTCAAATAATACAAAATTGTTAATCAATGTTCAATTTTGAGCAAAATTTATTTTATTATATAATTACAGTAAGTTAGAATCTAAACCAAATAAAAAATATTAAAACTCTACAAAAATTGAAAAAAATCTGATTATCTTTTCCCACAAAAAATTCATCTCACCGAATCATTTCAAAATTCCTATTAAATATCAAATAATTATTAATTATTTTAAATTTTGCATTTTACACATAAATGGCAAAGTTCTTGCTTAAAAAGAACTGACCTGCATTCAAATCCTACCTTAAATTTAGTGAGGAACTGTATGGAGACCAAAAATAATTTACCCAATATCCTCATCGTTGATGATGAAATTGGTCCAAGGGAATCTTTAAGAATGATCTTAAAACCGAACTACAACATATTTACCGTTGAAAACGGCAGTGCTGCCATTCAGATGATTCAGCAAGTTACGATGGATGTCGTTACATTAGACCTAAAGATGCCAGGCATTTCTGGGATCGATACACTGAAAGAAATGCGAATGATCGATCCGAATGTAATGGTCATTATCATCACTGGATACGGAACCTTAAAAAGTGCGATCGAATCTATTCGATATGGCGTTTTTGATTATATCCCTAAGCCTTTTAATGTCCCAGAAATCATCTCGATCATCGATAAATCAGTCCAACGAAGAAAACTCAATTTGAAGATTAAAGAGGTGGTTAACAAGTTTTTTGACCATCCTTCTCTTAAAGAAACCGTGTTAAATTCCGACCCTTCTATTCAAAATGGGATAAAGGGGATCACCAATAACAAATGGAATGGCGAAGGCTTTTCAGACAACCAAAACTTCTTGCAATTTGCTAAAGTCCTTGCCCATGCCTTTGAGGAGAAGGATCCTTATGCCTCAGGCCATTCCGAACGGGTATGTTACTATTCCGACTTTATTGCCAAGCGGCTTTCCATTCCCCCAAAAGAACGGAGCGAAATTCAGGTTGCGGCTTATCTCCATGATGTTGGGAAAATTGGCATCAGCAATCGATTCATCAACAAAAAAGGAACCCTCACCCCTATCGATTGGGCCATCATCAAACAACATACTAAGAAATCGATTGAACTCTTAGTCCCTTTAAACCTATCTTCCAACATCCTTTCTTATATTCAATATCATCATGAACGCTTTGATGGGACGGGTTATCCGGATGGGTTGGCGGCTGATCAAATCCCAATAGGGGCCAGGATTATTGCGATCTCAGATGCCTATGACAGCATGACTTCCGACCACCCTTATCGAAAGCCCCTTTCCCATGGAGAGGCGAAGGATGAATTATTGAAGTGTGCCGGAAAACAATTTGACTCCAATTTGGTCTCTGTTTTTTTAGATGTTTTAAATGAAATGGAGGAGGTTTTTCTGGTGAGAGATCATCTAAAAACCCCTTCTATTTCAAATTAAATGGCAAAGGGGGCTTAAATGAACGCGCTCGTTCGTTGTATCAATTGTGATGAGATTTTTCTCAAGACTCCTTTTGACCAATGGCCAGAATACGAATCTTACCCGAGTGGTTCATTGGAATCTTTTCGAACTATAGAAAGGGATGATTTTCAAGATTTTTTAAAAAATCATCACGGTCATCGATTGGAAGACTTGAAAATTTTGGAGGACTCTTTCGTCAGTGAAAAGGACTATTTCGAACCGGTCAAAACTTCTTATTTTAAAGCCACCAACGGAAAAGAGAGTTTTGTAATTAGAAAATTTAGAGAGAAAATTGAAGAGCCCCTTAAATATCGATTAATTCATGGGGACTATTCCTTACGGTGTACCAACATCGAGATTCAATCGAAAGAGATTGCAAAACAGTTGAAGGCGGAATTTAAAACAAGTGCTCTCTCCCAAAATAAAATTGATGCTTTCCTTAAACTGTTTCAGTATATTGCCAAAACCATCGATATTAAAAACCTCGAAAGAATTCCCGAGGAGTCTCCGAATCCCTTAGAAATATATTATAAAATAGATGATATCAGTTTGGTCTACTTATTGAGGAACTGCCGCAATATTTTTAAGGGGCAGGAATATTTGAATATCGAAGAATTCATCCACCGTCATAAAGACGATGGTGTATTATTATTGAAAGCGACTTATAAAATTCAAATCACCGAAATGGCCAAATCGAAAAAAGTCGAAAAGACCCGACCACGGGAGGCTGTCTCTTCTCGCATCCCTTTAAAAATGAAAAAGGTCGCAGAAAAAAAATGATAATCTCAATCCCTCCTCATCCCCTCCCCTGAAGCCAGAATTGACATGTCTATTTGAGTCTGTTATTTTTATATTTAATTATCCTATTCCACATCATGGGGTGGATCATGGCTTTCTCCTTTAACAGCCAAACATTTTTCAATGTTTCAATGGGCATCTATCTCATCAGTTCATTGGGTTATCTCATCTTTGCTGCCTCTCAACATAAAAGAGTCGGGACTCTCTCCACTTCTCTGTTGACGGTCGGCTTATTCCTTCATTCGGTAGGCTTAGTATTCCGTTGGGTTGAAACGCACCAAACAGGATATGGGTATGTCCCATTATCCAATATGTATGAATCCCTTATCTTCTTCTCATGGACGATCGTCTTGGTCTACCTGATTCTTGAATTCAAATACCAGCAGAAGATCATCGGAGTTTTTGTTACCCCCTTCGCTTTTTTAGCCATTGCCCTCACCTCCATTATCCCCGGCATTGACGCAAAGATCACCCCTCTTGTACCGGCGCTTCAAAGCAATTGGTTGGCTATCCATGTCATCACCTGTTTTTTGGGTTACGCATCATTTGCCGTTTCCTTCGGAATTAGTATCCTTTATTTAATTCGAGATAAGAAAGAAGGTCAGAAGGAGGGAGTCTTAAAATGGTTACCTTCCACCCCTATTCTGGACGAAATTAATTATAAATCGATTGTGATCGGTTTCCCTATGTTAACTTTGGGAATTATTACAGGTGCTGCTTGGGCACACTATGCTTGGGGAAGCTACTGGAGTTGGGATCCGAAGGAGACATGGTCATTGATTACCTGGTTTATCTATGCAGCTTTTTTACATGCCCGATTCACCAGGGATTGGCGAGGAAGAAAGGCAGCGATTCTCTCCATTGTTGGATTTACTGCCGTTTTATTCACCTATTTCGGAGTCAATTATCTCATCTCAGGACTTCACAGTTACCTCTGATACAAGGGTCATAGGCAAAGGTAAAGGTAAGGACGCCGGTTTCGTCATCTGGTTAGGTCATTGGTCTTAAAGCTTTCACTTTACCCTTTGACTTCACACCAAACTGGCCCTGCACCATATTTAGTTACAGGGCTGGCTTCCTCACCCTAACCTAAACGTCAAAGGGTGTAAAGTTCTTCATCGTACATATGAACCCAATTTTTTTTCAAAACCTGAATCGCCTCCTCCATCTTATCAACGCCCATGATGAGAACTGTATTTTCTCCCCTTCCAAGGCAGGTGTAAAGGTAGTTCACATTGATTTTCATCTCTTTCAGGGGCCTTAAGACAGCATTGAGCCCTCCAGGATGATTGGGAGCCTCCACGGCCAACACCTCGGTTATCTTCACTGAATAACCATGGCTTCTTAGGACATTGACAGCCTTTTCAGGATCATTGGCTACAAATCGTACAGCACTAATATCTGCTGTATCGGCGACACTTAAGGCGATAATATTGATTCCATTGTCTCCTAAATAATCACTGACCCCGGAAAGTTTTCCTGGGACATTTTCCAGACTGACTGAAATTTGTTTCACAGGCATCGATCCTCTACCCCCTTCATTCTAAATAGTCATACCCCAATAATAACGCTTGCTTATTCAATTTAATGATCGCTGGACTTCGGTTTGTAAATGTATCTTTCACCACGCGATGAATCGTTTCTAAAGAGACCAAGGCAGACTTTTTTATGAAAGCTCCTAACATGACCATATTCGCCACTTTATCCTCATGAAGAGGTTTCACCAAATCATTGACTGGGATTTCAAAGATATCCAGATCTCCCCGTATGGGTCTGGCATCGATCATGCTCGAATTTAAAAAAATGGTTCCTCCGGATTGGACCTGGTTTTGATAAAGCAATAAGGCAGGGTTATTCATCAAAACTGCAAATTCGGGTTCTGAAGCAACTGGGGAGGCGATCTCTTCCGTGGAGATAACAACGGTGCAATTCGCAGTCCCTCCCCTGACCTCTGCTCCGTAAGAAGGAAGGCAGGTGACATTTTTTTCCTCATACATCCCTGCCATAGCAAGGAGGTAACCCATCATGATCACCCCCTGGCCACCAAATCCTGAAAAAACGGTTTTAATGAGCATCTTTTTTATCTCCGGTGATATCTTTTAGGACTCCGAGGGGAAAAGTTGTGCTCATGACTTCCTCGATCCATCTACAGGCATCCACAGGACTCATCTTCCAGTTCGTAGGACAAGGTGATAGAACCTCGACAAGGGAAAAACCATACCCTTTCAGTTGAATATGAAAAGCCTTGGCAATCGCTTTTTTCGTTTTTAAGATATGAGCGGGAGAGCTGACAGCAGTTCTTTCAATATAGGCACTGCCCTTTGCGATGGCTAACATCTCGCTGAGATTGATCGGAAAGCCATCCCTTTTCTCCTTCCTTCCACCAGGAGAGGTGGTAGTGTTCTGTCCTAAAACAGTTGTCGGAGCCATTTGGCCACCTGTCATTCCATAGACCCCATTGTTTACGAATATCGTTGTAATATTTTCTCCTCGAACTGCCGCATGAATGGTCTCTGCTGTCCCGATCGCTGCGATATCTCCATCTCCTTGGTAAGTGAAAACGATTCGGTCAGGCAGGACCCTCTTCAGTCCGGTCGCCAGTGCAGCCCCCCTCCCATGAGATGCCTCTCCCATATCGATATCAAAATAATTGTATGCCAACACGGCACACCCCGCTGGAGGGACACCGATGATTCTCTCTTGAAGGTTCATCTCATCGATCACTTCTCCAATAATTCGATGGAGAAAGCTATGCCCACATCCCGGACAATAATGGAAAGGGGCGTTCTTCAGGCTTTTGGGTCTTGTAAATATTTTCTTCATTTATCTTACCCCAATCTCTTTTGGTAATACTGACCCGAAATCACTCTCGAAATTTCTAATGGGGTAGAAATGATTCCGCCTGGTCTACCATAAAAATGGATTTCTCCAGCACCCTCCAGCGCTAATTTGACATCCTCCACCATTTGACCCATATTCATCTCAAAGACAATGAATTGTTTGGCCTTTTTTGAAAATTCTTTGATGACTTTGAAGGGAAATGGCCAAAGGGAGATGGGCCGGATAAGTCCAACCTTCAACCCTTGCTCCCTCACCCTCTTGATTGCCCCTTTTGCAATTCTCGCAGCTGTTCCAAAAGCGACAACGACCATCTTTGCGTCATCTGTCGCATAGGTCTCCCATCTTAGCTCTTCCTTTGCAATCTTTTCGTATTTTCTCATCAGTTTCCAGTTATGCTCTTCTTCTTCGACGGGA
>Ga0256868_10002242_pt1 | contig 10101 bp, 10 predicted proteins | sample RVTome_13_FD_187341 | JGI IMG/M metagenome (GOLD analysis project Ga0256868, IMG submission 187341) | Soil microbial communities from uranium-contaminated site in the Upper Colorado River Basin, Wyoming, United States - RVT92D227 HiSeq ... | reverse complement strand
TATAGTCCTCTGTCCGAAAGTCGCTGTACTCAACAATCGTTGGTTTACCGTTTACGCACCCGTAGACACCAACTTTTTCATCCGGCTCTTGGCGGCGGACCACTTTGGTGGATATTTCCGCCCCTTTCATCTTGTGGTATCCAATAAAAACGGGATCCGCTATTTTGACTAAGGGGTTGTCAACCTGACAATAAAAAAGTTCAGAAAATCCCTTATCGCTAAGGTGTTGGAGAAAACCCGTTTCAAATAAGGCTTTAAGAGAACCTCCGTGGCCGTCGGGGTTTACCAATAGCTGCGTGTTATTCTTTAAGATTAGCTGACCTTCAGGAGTCAGGGTAGGCAACATTCCCTGGTTGAAAAAATATAATGTTTTTCTATCCAGGTTAAAAAAATTGTGGGCTTCAAAAAATTGTTGCGTCTCGTGTTGATTTTCCTGGTTAGTCATGATCAGCAGGGGAATCACAGCTTGGTAACGGTTCGAAAGGGCTTTTACGGATTCGGCGAAGAGCTGAAATAGAGACTTCTGCGTAACCGGCGATATTCGGAATTTCCCCTTTGGCCCTTCGAAACCAAGACGCGATCCCTGCCCACCGGCTACAATCAGGACAGCGACCTCGTTTTTGCGGATGAGAGATTCTCCAAGAATACGGGCTTCCTGCTGGCGGGTCTTTTCCCGGGCTGTTTCAGGAATCGTAATGATGGGCGCCGGATGGATCTCATAAAAAGGGCGAGAAAAATCTTTTTCTTGAGCAAATTTTCTGTACAAATCAAAGACAAAGGCCAGGTCCAGTCCTTCCAATTCTCTTAAAAAAAAATCCTTTTCCTCCAGGTTTAAACGGTGATAATTATCTAGGACGTGCTGCTGGTTGTGATTTTTTAAAAAGTTGATAGTTTGTTCTTTGGCCATCTTGGGATCCTATTTTCTACCTTTTTCATTATAGATTTCTTGCCCAATAACCGCAACCCGGAAGAACCTCTAAATCTGGGGAAAAGCCAGGACATCCTGGATGCTTGGGGCATCGCAAAAAAGCATGACTAACCGGTCCACACCCAGGGCAATCCCCGCTGCAGGGGGCATGCGGGAAAGCGATTGGAGAAGTTCTTCATCAATGGGGTAAATGGGTTTCCCCAGTTTCGCTCGAAGCCTTTGTTCTTCTTCCAATCGCCTTCTTTGCTCTACAGGATCGTTTAGTTCCGAAAAAGCATTGGCCAGTTCCAGGCCGGCGATGTAAAGTTCAAAACGTTCGGCCCAAAGTGGGTTGTCTGGTTTTAGACGGGCCAGAGCAGCCATGCTCGCCAGATAATCGTAAAGGATTGTCGGCTTCGGAAAACCCAGCCGGGGTTCCACGGCCTCTAAAAATATTTTAAAAAAGACCTCATCGAAAGAATATTTTCCTTCCTGATCAAAGCGATACCCCCCTGATCTTGCCTCCTTAAGCAGGGAGGGGGCATCGAGATTCTTTTCGATATCGACTCCCCCATGAAGTCGCATGGCCTGGGCAACGCTGAGGCGTTCAAAGGGAAGAGAAAAATCTAATTTTTCCCCTTGATAAGACCATTCATCAATTCCCAAAATTTTTCTGGAAAGGTAACTGACCAGTTCTTCGCAATCCTCCATGATTTTGCGGTAATCCGCATTGGCCCGATACCATTCCAGCATGGTGAATTCAATCTGGTGGGTATTACCGATTTCACCATCCCTAAAAACCCGGCAAATCTGGAAAATATTCTCCCACCCGTAACCCAAGAGTTTTTTCATGCAGTATTCCGGGGAGGTGTGTAGGTATTTCTTCATTCGGCTACCATCCGGGCAGGTGCAATAAAGTTCCAGAGCCGAAAGGTGCGGCTCCATGCCTGGGGAAGAAACCAGGGCAGGAGTCTCTATTTCCACGAATTCCTGTTCCAGGAAAAACTGTCGCACCCCTTGGATGATTTTCCCCCTGCGGAGGAGGTTATCTTTGCGCCTCTTTTCCATACGGTCTGGTTATAACTAAAATAGGGCAACGAATCAAGAAAAAGGTTTTCTAGATAATAGGCAGGAAAATAAATTGGGCCCCTGGCCGGGGAGAGGAAAGGTTGAGGGGTTATTTTTTTAAGCTCCATCGATGTGATGTCTTTCTTTAATACGGTACCAGCCAGCAGGGTCCTGGAAATATTCGTAGGTATCCTGAAGAGAGAGACGATGCTCCCTTTCGATGGAGGAAAGCAGCTCGTAGAATTTCCTTTCCACCGGATCCGCCACCTTGGCAGCCAAATCACCATAGAATTTTTCCCCTTGGGTTTCAAAGTCGATGGCAATTTTCACCGCCTCCATATCATCCATGTCGGCCTGGGATGAGGTGTCCACCGAGTCAACCAGCTTCCGGATGATGGCCTTCACCTCCGTTCCCTTCACCTTGAGGGGAACCGTCTCAGGCCACTTGCCATCCTTTTGCAGCCGTTTGTGCAATTCCAGGATCCGATGATAATGTTCATCTTCATCGCTGGCAATCGATGCGAACATTGATTTGCCGTGAGGATTTGTCGTTCTCTCCTTGTGTTCCAGGTAAAAATCCCTTTCCCGGGATTCGTTATTAAGGGCAACTTCCAGGGCCTGGATCCTTTCTTCTGTTTTGGGCGGCATTTTTCCCTCCTTCCCAAGTTCTTTTTCACTCACTGCCTCTAAAACTATTATAAAAGGAAGAACCGTAAAAGACCATGCTAAAAAATCTTCTGAAAAAATCCTTTGACCAAATCGATGTCCGTGATAACCAGGCCATACAAATACCCATCGTCGAGAACGGCGAAGACAGCCGCCTGTTTAACTTTGGTTAAATGGGGGTAGCTGGGGCAGAGCTGAGGAGGATTTTCCAATCATCAACCTTTTTTCAGGATCTCCACAACTTGATCCCTATATTCCTGGCTCTTGCCCTCGGCCGGGATCAATTCGATCTCGGAAGGTGAAGCCGCCCCCAAACCAAGCTCGACTGCCCTGGCAATCTGCTCCTGTTCGAATATTTTCGGCTTCATGATGCCTTCATTGCTCCCCAGTAGTTTCAGGATAGCCACTCCCACGGCATCGATGGCTACGCGATCGGTAGAAGCCAGGAAAACCTCTCCCCGGGCGCGTTTTCCCGTTGCTGGGCCGCCATCCACAAAAGCTTCGATCCCATCAAGGACAATGATTTGGGGTCGAAAGGGCTCGTTGATCTCAGCAATCATCTTCCGCTGGTGGGGTGAACTGTGAAGCTGGCGCATGTACTCATAACCATGGCGGGATGTGGGGACTACGCCCACATGGAGTTTCAAGGACATGGTAAAGACCCCCCCGAACTGGTGGGTCTTCAGGCAACAAGTGGATATCAGGCAATCGGATTCCAGGATGGGCCGGGCAATCCGAAATCCGTTGACCCAATGGCTCTTCGCAGGCTTGAACTCTACCCAATCGCTCTCTTTTAGCTCATCAAAACTTACTACCCGGACATCTAATTTCTCCAAGATTGGTAAAATTCCCTTTTGCTCCATGACCTCATGAGTGAGTGGGTAGCTTCGCTCCCCCAGACTGATCGATTTAGCCCCCATTGCCCACAATTCTTCCGCTAAGGCCACGAGAGTATCATTGTGGGTGGACCCCGGGACCGGGTCAGCGGTATTGAAGTTGGGTTTGATGAAGACATTCTTTCCTTTCACAGGATTGATTGCCAATGCTCTTATCGAATCCCTCACCCCTTGCTTGCGATTTTCAGTTTTCATTAACGTTACCTGGCTGGCTGCGTTCCCCATTATCAAACCTCCATTCCCAATTCTTCTGCCTTCACTTAACTGTTTAGTTTTCCTTTTAGAATATTAATTTTATTATTATACCCAATATCTGTTTCTTTCCAATGAAAAGAGTAGAATTAAAAATTTACCTTCTGAACTTCGAAAAGGGCTTTTTATCTTATCTTGCATCTGGTATAAAAATATTGTTGGAAGAATTTTGCATATATTCAGGAGAGTAAAATGAGGGACAAAGGCCAAAATCCACTGAACAATTTATTCGTCCTACTCACAATACTCTTGTTTATGACGACCTCATGCGCCCACAAGGAAATTCAACCTCCCCTAACTCCCCAGCTACCTCCGCCAAAGCCGGCAAAGATTGCCCTGGTGCTAGGAGCAGGTGCGGCGAAGGGATTTGCCCATATAGGGGTACTAAAGGTCCTCGAGGCCAATAAAATTCCCATGCATATGATCGTCGGGACGAGCGTCGGCAATTTGGTGGGGAGTTTTTACGCCTATGGATACAACGCTTTTCAGCTTCAGGCGATGGCCCTTTCCGTTGAGAAAGGGGACATTATCGACCTGATCATTCCCGACAACGGGTTCATCCAGGGTTTAAAATTGGCCGAGTATGTGAATAAAGCCTTAAAGAACACTCCTTTGGAGAAATTGAATATTCCTTTTTATGTAGTGGCAACGGACATTCAAAATGGCCAGGAGATTGTTTTTGGAAAAGGCAATACCGGGTCTGCCGTAAGGGCAAGCTGTTCCGTGCCCGGAGTGTTTCGCCCGGTTCGCATCGGAGATCGGCTATACGTAGATGGGGGAATCGTCAGCCCGGTGGCTGTTGAAGCGGCCCAAAAATTCGGCGGCGCTGTGGTTATCGCCGTCGACATTTCCTCCGATATAGGAACTACAAAGCCGGAGGGTACCATCGAAACCATCTTGCAATCAGTCAATATCATGTATTCAAAACTGGCCCAACTCCAATGCTCCAAGGCCGATGTGGTTATCCGGCCAAAGGTAGGCCACATCGGCTCCAGCGATTTTGCTAAAAGACATGAGGCTATTCTGGAGGGAGAAAAAGCAGCAACAGAGGCGTTGCCCAAAGTGAAGGAAATCTTCGACAGGCTCAAAAAAGAAGGAAGGTTGCAATAATACAGGAATTTTGGAATAATGGAATGGAGGAATAAGGGGGTCCTTTTGAACCCAATATTCCATCATTCCAGCTTGCCATTTTTCCGGGGTTTTAAAAGATATGGAATACGAGGGGATTGTCATCCGCCCTCCCAGCGAGGCGGAAAGCTTAATTCTGCAGGTTACCCTGGGTTGCTCGCATAACCGGTGTACCTTCTGCCCCACTTACAAAGGCCGCAGGTTCCGCATCAAAGACCTGGATACCATTAAATCGGAAATCGATGAAGTTGTTCCTTACGGCCCATTCCGGAAAGTTTTTTTAGCCGATGGCGACGCCTTGATTATTCCTCAGCCCAAACTCTTGGCCATCTTGGAGGTTCTCAACGAAAAAATCCGGGGCCTGCGCCGAGTAGGTATTTACGGGAATGCCAAGAGTATTCTGCGCAAGAGTGTGGATGAACTCAAGGCTCTAAAATCCCGGAAGTTGGGCATTGTTTATCTTGGAGTGGAGACCGGTGATCCAGCCTTACTGGAAAAAATCCACAAAGGCGCCTCCTACGAGCAGATGGTCGAGGCTGGAAGAAGGGTGAAAGAGGCGGGGATTACTCTTTCGGCTACAGTTCTGCTGGGTCTGGGTGGGATGGAACATGGCCAGCAACACGCCCTGGCCACGGCAAAAATCCTTTCGGACATTGACCCGGATTTTGCCAGCGCCTTGACTTTAATGGTCGTCCCCGGAACGCCCCTTTACGAGGATATGGAAGCAGGGCGCTTCCAGCTTCCAACACCTTTCCAGTTGCTTGAGGAATTAGGGACGATCGTCGCTCATTCCCACTTTAGCCAGTGTTATTTCACTTCCAACCACGCTTCCAATTATCTGCCCATCAAAGCCCGACTACCCAGAGATAAAGAGGCTGTCGTGAATTTAATTCAGCAAGTGGTAAGCTCCGAGGACACCTCCCGCATGCGCCCGGAATTCCTGCGGGGATTGTAAGGATTATTTTTCCACCAGTTTTCGAACAAGCTCCGGGAGGCTGGCCAATATCTCTTCTTCCTTCCCGTGTTCGCACTTGAGGGAGGCAAGGGCCAGGGTACCCTGGGTTTCTACCTCGATGCGTTTTGCTTGGAGGACAGAGGTGTTACCCAGCACTCCGAAATTCCCCATGATGATCTGGCGCGCCGCCATCCCCTTTCCCGCCCGCACAGCTTGCTTTTCATCCACCAGTCCGGACTGCTGCAGCCCCATCTCATTCATCACTTGGACAATATTTTCTCGATTGACAAGAGTAAAATTTCCCAATCGAAAAAATTCCTCCCGTAACGCCTCCGAAAGAATCAGGGCTACGGTTTTAAAAGGTTCGGGTGCTTCGAGATCATAAATGGCCAGTCGCGTCCGACCCTCGGCCATGGTTTCGGCGTGGAGTGTTTTTTCTAAATCCACCTCCCTAACCATTTGTGGTGTTGGCGGACTTGGTGCGGTCGTTACATCTATTGCAGGAATTTTGGGTGCTGGAAGCCCAGCTATCCGTCGGCCCTTACGAATGGCCGTAGCCATCATATCGCCCTTGGCGTCATTGAATATTTCTCGGTAGGAAACTCTCATGATTTCTCTGGATTTCTCTGCATCCCCTCTGGGCCTGGGAACAGAAATCTTAAACTTTTTTCCTGTCTCTATATTGATCAACATCATATCCCAGAAAGCGATTCTATCGCTTGCCCTAGCGAATCGCTCTAAGATCATCGCATATTCGGCATGTACCGCTTTACCAACCTGCCCGGCTAATTCCCAGTCCTTTATTGCCCATCTTGCCGCCCAATCCTTTTCAGAATACCACTTTTTCCCCAATACAGCTTTGACCTCTTCCTCTGAAACCACCTCATATATCCCCGTTCGATCTAAAAATCCTTGCGTCCTTCGGAATTGGGCTTTCGCAAACTCTTGATGGGAAGTTCCCCATTGTACTCCCGGTGAAGAGATCGGTTGGATAAAGATGCGCAGTTTGGCGGTCGGCGCAGGTTCAGGACGCGGATTCAGGGGAATTTCCGCGCAGGCAGCCAAAAACAATAGCAGAAGTACCATTCCCAGAATAAAAACTTTCCCAAGATTTTTTTCATCCTTGCCCATTTTTCCCCCTCCTTCATGAACGGAGATGAATTCCCGCGCCAAAATTCATAATTTTATCTGCTTACCTCTGCCAAGGATCACTCAAAAATTTTTAATAGCGATTTTAGCCAAAAAATTCTATATTTATATATCACAATTACATATAAAGGAAAAGCCTGTTTCAACTCCCGCAAACATTACATTATTCGATTCGCAGGGGCCCCTGACCGGTCGGTGGAATAAGAAAATGAGGGAGAGAGGGGTCGCCGAAGAAGGAAAGCCGAATTCGTTCCTGAAAAGGCATATACATCTCTTTCCTCCGGGGAGGGCCCTGGACATAGCCGCGGGCGAAGGAAGGAATGCCGTCTTTCTGGCAGAGCATGGTTTTGACGTGGAAGCAATCGATATATCCAAAATGGCCCTGAGAAAGGCCCGCGAATTGGCAAGATCCAGGGGTGTCAAAATCAAAACCATCATCGCCAACCTGGACTTTTATCCGATAGAGCAAGGGCACTATGATCTTATCACCGATTTCTATTTCCTCGACCGGCGCCTTATTCCCGTGATTAAAAAGGGGTTGAAAAAAGGGGGGAAGGTAATTTTTGAAACCTACCTTACTGCAAATAAATCTCTTGGCTTAAGAGGTCCGCAGAACCCTGTTTATCTTTTGAAGCCCAACGAGCTACTCGAGCTTTTCAAAGGACTGCGCATTCTCTTTTACCGCGAGGGGATCTTTAAAAAGGGAAAAAGCAGGAAGGCCATTGCCAGTCTGATCGCGGAAAAAACTTAGAACGCAAATTTCCGCGGCTAAACATAGAAAATGTTCTTACGTAAAACCCCTCATCCCAGCCGCTCCCCTTGGGGAGAGGGGAAGGATGAGGGGGAACCCCGTGGCCAGGCTAATTGTTAAAACGCCTTTTATTCCTTGGAAAACGCCTTGCGGTATAGCTCCACAATTTCTTCCTGGGTTGCTTTTCTCGGATTGTTCCCCGGGCTTCCGCTGGCGATCGCATCCGCTGCCATCTGTTCCACTATGGAATTGAACTTTTTTTCCTCCACTCCCAGTTCCCTCAGGGTAGGAACTTTCAAGTCTACATTTAACCCTTCTACTGCATCGGCCGCGAAATAAGCCGCATCGAGAACAGAAAGGCCCTCCGTGATTTCACCCATGGCCTCGGCAATTGCGGCATAACGTTTCGGGTTCCCTGGAATGCTGAATTCGATAACCGTAGGAAGGAGGGCGGCATTCGAGATCCCATGAGGAACATGGAAATAGGCTCCGATGGGCCTGGCCATCCCGTGCACCAAAGCAACGGAGGAGTTGGAAAAGGCCATCCCGGCTTGCAGAGCGCCGATCATCATGCTCGTCCGGGCTTCGACATTATCCCCATTGGACCAGGCCTGCCGAATATTGCCAGCAATGAACCGGATCGCCTGAAGGGCGAGGGTATCGGTTATCGGTTGCGCCTTTACCGAAACAAAAGCCTCAATGGCGTGGGTGAGGGCATCAAGACCCGTGGCCGCTGTGATTCCCTGGGGCATCTGCAAGGTCATTAAAGGATCAACCAATGCCACCTTTGGCATGATATTGGGGCTGGCAATGAGCATCTTTACATCGCGGGTGGAGTCGGTGATGATAGTAAACTGGGTAACTTCGCTGCCAGTCCCGGCCGTCGTCGGGATGGAAATCAGAGGAGCCCCCGGGCGAGGAATTTTATTCGCTCCGGCAAAGTCACTCATCTTTCCCGGGTTTGTGGCCAGGGCCGCAATGCCTTTGGCCGCATCGATAGGGCTACCCCCTCCCACGGCAATTAAAAATTCTGCTTGGACTTCCCTGAAAATTTTCAACCCCTCTTCCGAAAAATCCATCGTTGGCTCGGTAACTACCTTGTCGTAAATGGCAAAAGAAATCCCCGCCATTTCCAGCGAGTTTTTGATATCATTGAGAAGACCGATTTTTTCCAGAGCCACGTCAGTAACGATCAGAGCTTTTTTTCCGAGGCCCTTGGCGAAGGAACCCACCTCTTTAGCCGCCCCCGGGCCGTTCACAATCATCGGTGGAACTTTAAATTGATAAGTTTGAGTCATCATTTTCCCCTCCTCTTGGCCATTCCCTTTTCTTAGAATTTCTTGGTCTCCGTCTCCGTATAACAGAAATGCGATGATTCGTCAATGTGTCTGCCTAAATCAACTCTTTTATTGCTTCTTTGGCAACAATATTTTAAACTTAATCATCTGAATCTGTATTCCCTTTTCCCAGTTATTTTTTCAAGGAAGGAGTTTCCCCTATGACTATCCCCATTGCTGAACGGATGAGCCGGATCGGAACAGAGACCGCTTTTGCGGTTTCGCTGGAGGCCAGCCAGCTGGGGCGGCAGGGCAAGAAAATTTATCCCTTTCACCTGGGCGATATGAACATCATCACGCCCGCGAATGTGATGGCCGCCGCCACCGAGGCCATGAGGAAAGGAAAGACGGGTTATGCCCCCACCCCCGGAATCCCCGAGCTGCGCGAAGCCCTGGCCAAAGATGTGGGCGCAGCCCGCAAGCTGAATCTCACAGCCGACAATGTATCCATCCAGCCCGGCGGCAAACCGACCATCGGAAAGTTCATCATGGTGGCGATGAATCCAGGCGACAAAGTGCTCTACCCGAACCCGGGCTACCCGATCTACGAATCACAAATCGAATTCCACGGCGGCGTGGGTATTCCTTATGGTTACAAGGAAGGCAGGGACGGCTTTATCCTCGACATGGAGGCGATCCGCAACGACATCCAGGCGGGGGCCAAAATCCTCATTTATAACAATTACCAGAATCCCACCGGAGCCTCCTCGCCGAAGGAAGAAATGGAGGAATTGGCCCGGCTCGTTGTGAAGAACGATCTCTTCGTTCTATCGGATGAGGCGTACTTCGACATTCGTTACCGCGGTGAACCGATGAGCATCGCCAGCCTGCCCGGCATGGCCGAACGGACGGTCATCCTGTACACGTTCAGCAAGAAATTTGCCATGACCGGATGGCGATTGGGAGCGGCCATCGGTCCGGCCAGGTTTATCGACCACATTTCCAAAATTAACGTGAATGATGAATCTTGCGCCAATCACTTTGTCCAGTAC
>Ga0256868_10002241_pt1 | contig 10104 bp, 15 predicted proteins | sample RVTome_13_FD_187341 | JGI IMG/M metagenome (GOLD analysis project Ga0256868, IMG submission 187341) | Soil microbial communities from uranium-contaminated site in the Upper Colorado River Basin, Wyoming, United States - RVT92D227 HiSeq ... | reverse complement strand
CAACCAGCCACATTCTATGGCTTGGAGTCCGAAGTCACCGAAGTTAAGGGTGTTTCCCCGAGAGGCAACGCCTCTCCTCCTCCCTTTTTGCTGTTTTCGATACTTGGTCTTTTTCGGCATCAACATGGTTCAATCACCCTAAATAGAATGCCAAATAACTATTGACATAAAGGTTAAGGCTTAGGTTAAGGTTGAGTGATAATTGATTAAGTCCTAAACCTTAGCCTTAGCCTTAACCTTAACCTGGCTTAGGCTGCTCGTTCTTCTCCTTCTTTGGTTGGGAAGACCTCTCCTTTGAAGATCCATACCTTCACGCCGATGATCCCATAAGTGGTCCTGGCCTCAGCTTGGCCAAAATCGATATCCGCTCGGAGGGTATGGAGTGGGACCCGACCTTCCCGGTACCATTCTTTGCGGGCCATTTCTGCTCCTCCCAACCTTCCAGCACAAGAGATCTTAATCCCCCTTGCCCCCAATTTGAGCGAAGAGCCGACCGCCTTCTTCATGGCTCTTCGAAATCCCACCCGCCTCTCCAACTGAAGAGCCACATTTTCAGCCACCAATTGAGCATCGATCTCTGCCCTCTTGACCTCCTGGATATTGATAAAGATTTCCTTTTGGGTCATCTTTTGAAGTTCCCTTTTGAGGTTCTCCACCTCTGCTCCCTTTTTCCCGATGATGATGCCGGGACGGGCCGTATAAATCGATACTTTAGCCTTTTTTGCCTTACTGGCGGCCCGTTCAATCTCAATCTTGGAGACCCCGGCATGGTATAGTTTTTTCTTCAAATAATCACGGATCCGAATATCTTCGATGAGGAGTTGAGGATAATCCTTCTCTGCATACCACCGGGAATCCCAGGTTTTGATATATCCCAATCGGAAACTGGTCGGATGCACTTTCTGTCCCAAGGTTTGCCCTCCCTTATTCCTCGTCCAGGACGATGGTGATGTGGCTGCTTCTCTTTCGGATCGTCGTGGCACGGCCCATAGCCCTGGGCTGGAAACGTTTCATGGTTGGTCCCTGATCCACCGCAATTTTTTTAACGTAAAGCCGATCGATATCAATAGTCTTTTTTTGAGTGGCATTGGCAATGGCCGATTTTAATAATTTGATGAGGATTTTGGATGCCGCCTTTTTAGTAAAAGTCAGGATATTCATTGCTTCTTCCGATCCTTTCCCTCGAATCAGATCGGCTACCAATCGAGCCTTTCTGGGTGAAACCCTCACAAATCTCAATTTTGCTCTGACTTCCATCTCACTCTCAATCTTCTATGCAGCCTTCCCTTTGATTTTGGTCTTTCGGTCTCCGGAATGACCATGGAAGGTTCGTGTTGGGGAGAACTCCCCTAACTTATGGCCGACCATTTCCTCTGTCACAAAGACCGGAATAAATTTTTTCCCGTTATGGACCACAAAGGTCAACCCCACCATTTCAGGAATGATGGTAGATCGTCTGGACCAGGTTTTAATCACTTTTGTTTCCTTTGTCCTTTGGACCTCTTTCACCTTATTCATTACATGGGAATCGACAAAAGGTCCCTTTTTGATCGAGCGGGCCATCAATCTCTCCTCTTGAGAATATATTTATCAGTGGTCTTATTTTTTCGGGTCTTCTTCTCCATTACCCCCCACGGTGTGCAAGGGTGTCTGCCTCCCGAACTCTTTCCCTCGCCTCCGCCCAGAGGATGGTCGATCGGGTTCATGGCCACCCCCCGAACGGTAGGCCTCCAACCCAACCATCGATTTTTTCCTGCTTTTCCTAAGGAGATATTTTCATGCTCAAGGTTGCTGATCTGACCGATGGTGGCATAACAATCCTGGAGGATCAATCGGACTTCACCGGAAGGGAGTTTGACATGGGCATATTTCCCCTCCTTTGCCATCAATTGACCATAGCCTCCGGCGCTGCGGATGATTTGGCCGCCCTTTCCCACCTTCAGCTCGATATTATGAATCAGCGTGCCTGCAGGAATATTGCGTAGGGGAAGGGCATTGCCGGGTTTAATATCAGCCGTCGGGCTGGAAATCACTTGATCCCCTGCCTGAAGTTTGGAAGGTGCAAGGATATATCGTTTCTCTCCATCGGCATAGTGAAGCAAAGCGATCCGGGAAGATCGGTTCGGGTCATACTCAATGGAAGCCACTCTGGCTGGAATCTCCCGTTTGTCCCGTTTAAAGTCAATGAGTCGATATCTTCGCTTATGCCTCCCTCCTTTGTGCCAAGAGGTGATCCTTCCATAGCAGTTTCTTCCTCCAGTCTTTTTCAGAGGAAGAAGAAGACTCCTCTCCGGTGTGGAAGAGGTGATCTCCTCAAATGTGGAGACGGTTTGAAATCTTTTTCCAGGAGAGGTTGGTCGAAACTTTTTGATACCCATGGTGAACCCCTTTAGATTTAAAAATCAGGTTAAGGCTAAGGCTTAGGTTTAAGACTTTAGGATTTTAACCTCAACCTTAACCTGAACCTTTATCCTGACATTTTCCATTTAGATTAGGCTCCTTCAAAGAAATCGATGCGATCGCCTTCTTTCAGGGTTACGATCGCCTTCTTCCAATCGGGCCTTTTTCCATATCTTCTTCCCAGGCGTTTGACTTTACCCAAAACATTGCATGTTCGTACTTGAAGAACCTTCACCTTGAAGAGACGTTCGACAGCCGACTGAATCTCAACTTTATTCGCATCCCCGTGAACCTCGAAAGCATATTGATGGTTCTCGTCTTTCTGGTGGGTGCTTTTTTCAGTGATCAAAGGCCTTCGGATGATGTTATAAGCTTCTTTCATGACGTGAGCACCCCTTGGATTCTTTCGACTACAGGACTGAGCAGAATCAGATGTTCATGATTTAAGATGTCGTAGACGTTCAGACCTTCATATCGTAGGATCTGAATCTTAGGGATATTCCGGGCCGATCGTTCTAAAAAAAGGCGTTTTTCGTCAGTTACAATGAGGGCATCCTCAACCTGGAGTTTTTTCAGCACCTCGAGGACCTGGCGGGTTTTAAACCCGCCTAATGGGAAATTGTCCAGAAGAATCAGTTTTCCCTCCTGACGTTTCAAACTGAGGGCAGCCCTGAGAGCTGCCTGTTTCACCTTTTTGGGAAGAGAGAAGGAGTAATCTCGGGGCATGGGGCCGAAGATGGTCCCTCCTCCTCTCCAGAGAGGAGATCGCCGGGATCCTGCTCGAGCCCTTCCTGTCCCTTTCTGCCTCCAGGGCTTTGCCCCTCCTCCCCGAACAAGGGTCTTATTTTTAGTGGAGGCAGATCCTTTCCTCTGAGAGGCCAAACTCATTCGGACAACATCATAGAAGAGGGAAGGATTGATCTTCGCATCAAAGATCCGGTCATCCAATTCGATCTCGCTCACCTTTTGATTTCCAATGTCATAGACGGCTAACGTAGTCATCCAATCCCTTCCCTTAAGCCGATGGGGCAGTAAAACCCTTCTTCTCGGTACGAGTCGGTGCGGTACGACCGAGTCGACTCTGACTCGATTCCGACTTGGTAGCGCTTCGAATGAGGACCCACCCATTTCGGCTTCCCGGAATTCCTCCTCTAAGGAGGATGAGGTTCTGATCCTCCTTGACATCCACCACTTTTATATTTTGAAGGGTTACCTTCTGATTCCCATGGTGTCCAGGCATCTTCATCCCTTTAAAGACATGATGAGGAAATGTGGCTGAACCGACAGAGCCTCCGTGACGGAAATATTCATGCGTTCCATGAGATCCGGGTGAACCGTGAAATCCATGGCGCTTTATCACCCCAGTAAATCCCTTTCCCTTGCTGAGACCAGTGACATCCACGACATCTCCAGGCTTAAAGAGATTGAGGCTTACCATCTGCCCTGGTTCATACCCTCCTACATCCTCGACCCGGAACTCCTTCAAATGATAAGTAGGGCCTACCCCAGCTTTTTTGAAATGGCCGGATAGCGGCTTGTTTACTCTCTGAGCATTCTTCGGAAGGAATCCGAGTTGAAGGGAATTGTAGCCATCCTTTTCCTTCGTCTTCTTCTGAATCACGGTGCAAGGGCCGGCTTCGACAATGGTCACTGGGACCACTGACCCATCTTCGAGAAAGATTTGAGTCATCCCTAATTTTCTCCCTATGATTCCCAGTGTCCTTTTCATTCCTTATCCGTCCTCAATCCCCCTTTCCCCTTTTCTACCTGTCTGCCGACAGGCAGGAAGAGGGGATAGGGGAAATTATAGCTTGATTTCTACATCGATCCCGGGTGCCAAATCGAGCTTCATGAGTGCATCCACCGTTTGTTGGGTAGGTTCCAAAATATCGATGAGGCGCTTGTGAGTCCGAATCTCGAACTGCTCTCTCGATTTTTTGTCGACATGGGGGGATCTCAACACACAGTATTTATTAATCTTTGTGGGAAGAGGGATAGGACCCGCTACAGTCGCGCCGGTTCGCAGGACCGTATCGACGATCTCAGCAGTCGACTTATCAAGAAGTTTATGGTCATAAGATTTTAAGCAGACCCTGATCTTCTGAGTAGTCATGTTTAAGCCCCTTCCTCCTATTCCATGACATCACTGATGACGCCTGCGCCAACGGTTCTGCCGCCCTCCCGAATCGCAAACCGCAACTCCTTCTCCATTGCTATCGGCGTAATCAACTCCACCGTCAACGACACATTGTCCCCAGGCATCACCATCTCCACCCCCTCCGGCAACACCGCCACCCCCGTCACATCCGTCGTCCGAAAATAAAACTGAGGCCGATACCCATTAAAAAACGGCGTATGCCGACCCCCCTCCTCCTTCGTCAAGATATACGTCTCCGCCTTAAACTTCCGATGCGGCGTAATCGACCCAGGCTTCGATACCACCTGACCCCGCTCCACCTCCTCACGCTTCAACCCCCGTAACAAAACCCCAATGTTATCCCCCGCCTGTCCCTGATCCAACGTCTTACGAAACATCTCCACCCCCGTACAAACGGTCTTCAACGTCGGCCGTATCCCCACCACCTCCACCTCATCTCCCACCTTCACCACCCCACGCTCCACACGACCCGTCACCACCGTCCCACGACCCGATATCGTAAACACATCCTCCACCGGCATCAAAAACGGCTTGTCAATCTCCCGCACAGGCTCCGGTATAAACGTATCCACCGCATCCATCAACTTCCATATCCCACTACACCACTGACACTCCACCTTCCCACACCCACACTCCAACGCCTTCAGCGCACTCCCCCTCACCACCGGCGTCTCCTCCCCAGGAAAATCATACCCAGAAAGCAACTCCCTCACCTCCAACTCCACCAAATCCAATAACTCCGGATCATCCACCATGTCCACCTTGTTCAAAAAAACCACAATATACGGCACCCGCACCTGCTTCGCCAATAACACATGCTCCCGCGTCTGTGGCATCGGCCCATCCGCCGCTGATACCACCAATATCGTCCCATCCATCTGCGCCGCACCCGTTATCATATTCTTGATATAATCCGCATGCCCCGGACAATCAATGTGCGCATAATGACGCTTCACCGTCTCATACTCCACATGCGCAATCGCTATCGTCAACCCCCGCTCCTTCTCCTCCGGCGCCTTGTCGATCTGATCAAACGCCATATAGGAAGCCAAATGCTTCGTCGCCAACACCTTCGTGATCGCTGAGGTCAACGTCGTCTTCCCATGATCCACATGCCCTATCGTCCCCACATTCACATGCGGCTTCGTCCTCTCAAACTTCGGCTTCGACATGGCTCAAACCCTCCTTATCTTTCGAAAAAATTATAAAGTTTACCTTTTCCTTGGAGCCCACGATCGGATTTGAACCGATGACCTCTTCCTTACCAAGGAAGTGCTCCACCGACTGAGCTACGTGGGCCAAGAATAAACCCAGCAGTTGCATAAAAAACGTTTAAAAAGGTAGTTGGGTGTGCTGGAAAACCTTTACAGCGGAACCTTTGGACGTTTCGCTGCTTCGCTTCCAGACACATTCCAAAGGTCCCCTTAAGTGACATCGCATGTTACCCATAAAACATAGTAAAGAACCGCTTGGTAAAGGTTTGGAAGCACACTCAACTACCTTTCCAATGCAACATCTGGGTAAAGAAAAAACCTGTCAACTCAAAAAGACAGGCTGGCCAAATATATTGGAAAATTTATCAACAATATAATTTTGACCCATTCGGCAGCGCCAAGCCCCGCCCTGTACCAGCACGGTTCAGGGCCCGCCTTTGAAGACGGGGTAAAGAAGCGCCGCTCAGAGCTTGCCCTGAGCGAAGTCGAAGGGGTCAACCCTGAGCAAGCCCTGGCCTTCAGGCCGGGGAGTCGAAGGGTTGACACAATGGAGCGGGAAACGGGGATCGAACCCGCGACCCTCAGCTTGGAAGGCTGATGCTCTACCAACTGAGCTACTCCCGCCTTTGTATAAAACGCAAACATTGTCAATAGAGGATACCCAATCATTAAATCTTTTTCTTACCTTAGTTAAATCAAAAACGGTTCCCTTTTTCTTAAATTTCCCACCTTCTACGCTCGAAACAAACGAACAATTAACCCCACTCACTTTGCTTGAATCAATAAGGGTAGGATTAATAAAGATTGAAGGGTCCAACCGGTCAACCGCTGGCGGTCCTGGTGGAGAGGGGAGGATTCGAACCTCCGAAGGCATCGCCAACAGATTTACAGTCTGTCCCCTTTGGCCGCTCGGGAACCTCTCCGACTCTAAATCCTCATTTTTTTCGATTGAACAAACTCCTCCTGATGTAGAAAAAGAATGGAAAATCAATGACTTAGATTAGTGGATTAAAGGCCTATAAAACTATTAACCTATTATGATTAACAAAAAATAAATATTTTGTCAAGAAATATTTTTTTCTTGTCATTTAAAATTTAAAACTGCACACTTTCTTGTGGATTTAAAATTTAAAATTTAAGTTATTTAAAACATAAATGAATTGACAAGATGATTCTTTAAAAAGATAATTTCATATGTTTCATTTCATAAAAGGAGGATGCACTTTATGGATCTTCGAGATTTTATAAAGAAAGGGACTAAAAATTAACCCTGATGTATACAGAAATAGTAAACCAACGGTGATGAAATCAATGGAGATCCACGCAAAATAATTTGAGCTATGGAATATCGATGATGAATACGGTTTGTGGCGACAACAGGGTAAAGATTCGAGGAAGAATTGTTGAGGGACTCCGAGTCGGTGCAAACTTTACACAGATCCCTTGGGTCAGAAAACAGTTCATCTCAAAACTCTCCATCGATCCCTATCCTGGAACATTGAATTTAGAGATCGTTGACCAGAAAGACTTACAGAACTTCGAGAAGCTCAAGGCAACCCGAGGGGTGGAGGTCACACCCGAAGACCCCTCATTTTGCAGTGGCAAATGTTATTCTGTCCTCATCGGGAAGAAGTTAAAGGGAGTGATCCTCCTTCCAGTGGTTGAGAATTATCCAAAAAATAAGATGGAGTTGATCGCTTCCCAGAATATTAAAGAGGCCCTTTCAGTAAAGACTGGAGATTTTTTAGAAGTAGAGATCCTATAGGTGGGCGCAGGCTCAAACCTAACTCAAAGTTCGAATAGAGAGTCTTAACCTCCAAAGTTCAAAGTCCAAGTAAACCCCGAATAATAAGGTTCTTCACTTTCAACGTGAGAATTTTCTTCATGTGGAATGCCCGTCCTACCTACCTTTCTTTTTTGTGAAATATTTTCCTTGACAAAGAATGAGAAGAAGCTCATCTTACTCCTCAATTCCACTGTATAAAATTCAGTTCCATTTTATATGAAAACGCTACGAGGGCCGGATTCTTATTCCATTCGCGCTATTGAGCGTGCTATCCAAATCCTCAATTGCTTCTCCTTCCAGCAGAAAGAACATACGATGATGGAGCTGTGTGAAATCACAAACCTCTCCAAAACGACTGTATTTCGGATCCTTCAAACATTGGAGAAGCATAAATTTATTGTCCACGATCCTCTATCCAACCGATACTCTCTCGGGATGAAACTTTTTGAATTAGGAGGTATCATCTTCTCGTCCCTGTCCTTAAGGAAGGCTGCCTCCCGGTTCTTAGATCAACTGGAAGCAAAACTTCATCATATCGTCTTGATAGGCATTTTAGATAAAGGGGAACTTGTATACATCGATAAGCGGGAGGGCAACGACCCTTTCACAGTGACCTCTGAAATTGGGAAAAGAAGGCCTCCGTATTTCGGAATGTTGGGGAAAACCTTGATGGCCTTTCTATCTGATGATGAGGTGGATGATCTGCTAAACCGATATCCTTTGCAAAAGATTTCATCTCGTTCGATCACCAATCCTAAAAAATTTAAAAGTAGTCTTCATCAGATTCGAGAGAGGAGTTACACATATGAATATAGTGAAGCAATGGAGGGCGTCATCGATATCGCCGCCCCTATTCGAAATTATTTGGGGGAAGTGGTTGCCGCTATTGGGACGGGCTTCCCTGCGTTTAGCGCAAATGATCGGAAAATTGAAGAGACAATTCGGCTGGTTCGTCAAACCGCTAAAGAGATTTCGGGGGCACTGGGATTTAGTGATTCAACTTCTGGAAGGGTAAGTGTAAGAGGGATGAGTAAAATTCAATAAGTACTGGAGGTAATGATTTTATGCGGAAATACGTCGACATGAGGGGTCATCTAAGAAACCTTGAAGCGAGGGGTCTTCTCAAAAGAGTGACCCGAGTCATGAACAAAGACAAGGAGATTCATCCTCTCGTGAGATGGCAATACCGCGGAGGATTGAGAGATTCACAGCGTCTCGGTTTTCTATTTGAGAACGTCGTTGACGCTAAAGGACGAAAATACGACTACCCTGTGGCCGTGGGGGTCATGGCGGGCTCCACACCGATTTATGCGGTAGGGTTGGGCTGTAGAGCTGACGAGGTGATTTCAAAGTGGCAATATGCCCTGGAGCATCCCATTGCTCCAGTGATGGTGAAAACGGGCAGTTTGCATGAGGTGGTGATGACCGGTGAGGATTTGACCGGGAAAGAAGGGGGGTTTTATAAATTCCCATTTCCCATTTCAACGCCGGGGTTTGACAATGCTCCCTATTCCACTTGCTCCAACTGGATCACCAAGGATCCCGAGACGGGCATTCAAAATATAGGGAATTACCGGGGCCACATCAAGGCTTCGAATAGAATAGGCATCTTCCCTTCGGCCTTAGGGCAAGATGTTTATCTTCACTGGCAGAAGTGCAAAAAGAGAGGGATTCCTCTTGAGGCAGCTCTCGTCATTGGTCCTCCACCGGTCGTCTCCTATGCGGCGGTCGAGAAGGTTCCCTATGGTGTGGATGAGATGACGATTGCAGGAGGGCTGGCGGGTGAGCCGATTGAGGTGGTCAAGTGCAAGACCGTGGATTTGAACGTGCCCGCCGATTCGGAACTGGTGATCGAGGGAAAGATCTCAACGGAGTACCTTGAGTTAGAAGGCCCCTTCGGGGAATCTCATGGATACATGCATCCTCGTCAGATGAACCCCTATATGGAGGTGACAGCGATCACTCACCGGAGGGATATGATTCTTGTGTCCTGGATCAGTCAGGTCACGCCGAGTGAAAGCAGTATCATCAAGAAGATGGCGTACGAGGCTGGCTATTTGAACTTTTTGAAGAAGGAGTGCCGAATCAAGAGTGTCACCCGTGTCACCATGCACGAGCCGTTGACGAACCTGAGGAAATTGCTGGTGATCCAGATGAAAGATCCATCGGAATCAGAGATCTGGAGGGCGCTTCGGGCTGCAGCAAGCCGCCACCAGGGGGTGGGAAAGGTTGTCGTGGCTGTTGACGAAGACATCGAACCGGAGAATGCGGATGCCCTGTGGTGGGCCATCTGCTACCGGTCCAAACCCCATCTCGATATGGAAATCCTGAGGCATGCGGAAAAGGGCCATGCACCCCCATTCTACTATTCTCCTGAGGGACAAGATGTTGTGGCCTACGGTGAAAAGGCAGATGATTCCTCCCTCCTCATTAATGCAATATTGAAGGAGCCCTTCCCGCCTGTTTCCTTGCCAAAGAGAGAATATATGGAAAAGGCGTTGGAGATCTGGAATGAGTTAGGGTTGCCTGAAGTGAATCCCCAGAGC
>Ga0256868_10002238_pt1 | contig 10115 bp, 10 predicted proteins | sample RVTome_13_FD_187341 | JGI IMG/M metagenome (GOLD analysis project Ga0256868, IMG submission 187341) | Soil microbial communities from uranium-contaminated site in the Upper Colorado River Basin, Wyoming, United States - RVT92D227 HiSeq ... | reverse complement strand
GAGGGAGCAGTTTATGAAGATCGTTGTGGAACACGTAAACAGGAGAGTTCCAGTAGGTTTCTGTTGCGGACATTCAGGGACAGATCCTGCTATAAAGCTCAGTCAAATTGCAGAGAAGTTAGGAGCAGATTATGTGATGATTACCCCCCCTTATTATTTTGTCACAACCCGGGATGGTATTAAAGAACACTTTAAGGCCATTGCCCAATCTATTCATATCCCCATAATGGTCTATGACGGAGGGGGGAATATAGAGATACCTTTAGATCTCCTCTCTGAAATCATCAAGTCCTCAGATAACATTACCTCTATAAAGATTAGCGTCCCTTCTCCTCTTAAAGTTAAACAGATTTATGAAATCTTTGGAGAGAAGGTGGTGGTCATTTGTGGAATGGACGCCCTCACATTATTGATGCTTAGCAACGGGGCCCAGGGTCTCACCTTAGGAGTGGCCAATGTTTTGCCCAAAGAGATCTCTTTCATCTATAAAGCTTATCAAGAGAAAAAAGATGAAGGCATTAATAAGGCAAACAAGCTTTTCCATGAAAAGGTTCTACCCTTAGTCAACATTGCCTTGGGAGTGAGGACGGAATATATACAATGCTTCAAATATACTTTAGTCAAACTTGGAATTATCAAGACAGACATTGTACGAAAACCTTTTCTCCCTATGGATAAAGTGAGGCAGGCGATGTTAGAGATCATTCTTCGAGATACAGGGATCGTGAAATAACATTGGGTTGAGGACAAAGGAGTGGGAAAGATAAAGAGATTCAAGGTTGTGGTGACGGACTACGATTTCCCATCTGTGGAGATAGAGAGGGAGGTCTTAAATCGTGTCAATGCAGATCTGATTGAACTCGAAAATACGGATGAGAAATATCTCATGGAGGCAACACAGAATGCAGATGGGATGTTGGTTCAACGTGCTCCTATCACACGGAGGGTCATACAGAATTTTACAAAATGCAAAATTATTTCCAGGTATGCTGTAGGTCTCGATAAAATTGATGTAGAAGCAGCTACTGAGAGAGGAATTTTTGTAACAAATGTGCCAGATTATTGTATCCAAGAGGTCTCAGACCACACTCTTACCTTAATATTGTGTTGCGCAAGAAAAATCACCTTCCTCGATCGTGAAGTGAGGAGGAGGGTTTGGGAACCCCGTTCAGCCAAAGGCATCCCCAGATTAAAGGGACAAACATTAGGACTGATCGGTTTCGGAAATGTAGCAAGAGCCCTAACAGTTAAGGCAAAGACAATCGGATTTAGGATTTTGGCCTATGACCCCTATGTGAAATCTTCAATTTTTCTAAAATATAAAGTGAGAAAATCTACTTTTGAAGATCTCTTGAGGGAAGCCGATTTTATATCGCTCCACATTCCATTAACTGGGGAGACAGAAAAGGTTATCGGAGCAAAAGAGTTCCAGATGATGAAACGGACTTGTTTCTTCATCAACACAGCCCGAGGGAAGGTAGTGGATCAAAAGGCATTAGTAGATGCTTTAAAAAAAGGTTTAATTGCTGGGGCTGGCATCGATGTGATGGAGCAGGAACCGCCTGATCTGAGAGATCCATTGTTGAAAATGCCAAATGTTGTGATCACACCCCATGTGGCTTATTACTCTGATGAGTCTGAAAGGGAACTCCAGAGAAAAGCTGCTGAACAGGTGGCATTGGTCTTGAATGGGAAAATTCCAAAATACATAGTGAATAAGTAAGAAGGTGTTCAGGAGATCTTTTTTGACTTGTTCCAGCCTCTCAAGATGAAAGGAGGTGAGATTTAAAGAAAGAAGTATTTGGTTAAGATTTTTTCTTTATCAGATTTTAAAAATAAAGGAGGGTTGAACATGGGAAAAAATATGAAATTATTAATGGTAGTGTTAGTTCTTTTAACTTTTGGGTTTACTATCCATATTGGCAGTCCTATTATGGCTCAAGAAAAGCCCAAATCCGGAGGGACACTGACCATAGCCATGGAGGCTGATATTGAAAATCTTGATCCACTTTATTCGGGTGGGCCGTCTATGAGGGTTTGGTGTAATATGTATGAGCCTTTAATAGGAAAAGATAAAAAAGGGAATTTGGTTCCATTGCTTGCTGATAAATGGGAGAGGGTCGATGCCAATCACTGGAAATTTCATATTCGCGAAGGGGTAAAATTTCATTCAGGAAATCCATGTGATGCCAAAGCAGTCGAGGCGAGTTATGAGAGGATGCATAATCCCCAAAAGCCCCACAACCATTACGCATTCAGTAAATGGATCAGGAGCGTAAAGGCTTTAGATAAAAACTGGATCCTTATGGAAACGGCTTACCCTTTTTCAGGGACTTTGGATTATTTGACCAGTTCCATGTGTGCCGTCATCTGCGATGCCAAGCAGGCTGAAAAATTTGGTGATCTGATGAAGTACCCTTCGGGCACTGGACCATTCGTGTTTGATAAATGGGAATTGGGACAGTACGTCCAGCTGAAAAGAAATGAAAACCATTGGGGAGGAAAACCTTACATCGAATATTTGAAGTTTAGGTTTATGCCTGAGGACGCCACTCGGGTCATGGCTCTGAGGAGGGGTGAGGTGGATATTGTCTTTAAAACATCCGTGGCCATGGTGAACGATATCCGAAAGGATCCCAATGTTACTGTTTACAAGTATCCTTACCTTCGTGTCAATGCCATGGAGTTCAATCTTAGCAAACCCATCGTCAACAATAATCCTGAGGTGAGGAAGGCCATCACCTATGCCATTGATACCAAATCGATCACCAAGGATATGATCGGTGAGATCGGCCGGGTAGCAGATAGCATCGTCCTCGATATTTCTCCTGGGCATGTTTCGGCTGGATTTCCTGTCTACAATCCAGAAAAAGCGAAGGAAATCCTTGCGATGAGTGGTTGGAAAGATGTGGACAATGACGGGGTCCTTGAAAGAGGGAACGAGAAGCTTGAATTTGAATTCTATACAGACTATACCCGGGACTATCGGAACAGAGAAGTTGCGCAGGCTATCCAGGACTATCTAAAAAAAATTGGTGTGAAGATCAATCTGAATATTGCAATGAGAGGGCCTTTTGTTGACATTGTGGTGAATAAACTTGCTCATGACCTCTGTATCATGGGATGGCAAGTGCCGACGAATGAACCGGATTGGGCCATCTATACCAGGTTCCACAGTGATTTCCAGAAACCAGGTGGATGGGGCACTCCCTGCACAAGGAGAGCGGATATCGACTATGTACTCTTTCGAGCCAGAACCACGACTGATCCGCAGGAAAGGCTCCAGCTTTTCGGTTTCATGCAGCAAATACTATTCGCCGAAAACTTAATCCTCCCGCTTTATTATGTTAACGAATTATCCTCTGTGAGGAAAAGGGTTCAGAATTTCATGGAACATCCAGAGGAAATGTTCTCCCAGAGATATGCTAAGGTCTGGTTGAAGTAAAGGTGAAAGAGGCCCGAGGGATAAACCTATTCCTTGGGCCTCTTCCAAAAGAGGGATATGCAAAGGTTCATTAAGATTCTTAGATTTATTTTTAAAAGACTATTCTTGATGGCCGTTACGATCTTTATCTTGATCACTCTGGTTTTTTTTACCCTTTCTTTCATGCCTGTAGACCCTGTCAGTATCCTCTGTGGTCCTGGAGCCACAGAGGAGTCCATTAAAGCTGTAAGAAAAGAATTTGGATTAGATGATCCTGCTTATATTCAATATTTCAGATTTCTTAAAAATCTCATTCAGGGAGACCTTGGTTTTTCATGGAGATCCAGACAGCCCGTGATCGTCGAGATCATGAGCGCCATTCCTTATACTGTGATATTAGCCTTTGCTGCCATGATCATCGCTACGCTCTTGGGAATCATCACTGGGATCATTTCAGCTAAAAAACAATTCTCCCTGATCGATAACATCTCCATGGGGATCTCCCTTATTGGTGTCTCCACGCCTATCTTTATATTGGCCTTGATTTTCATTTATATTTTTGCCTATCGATTGGGGTGGTTTCCGACTTCGGGTTCAGAGACCCTCAGCCATTTAATTCTCCCCTCGGTCTGTCTCGGGTTGTTTGTAGCTGCCTCGATTGCCCGATTGGTAAGGGCCTCGATGTTAGATGTGCTCAGACAGGATTATATTCGCACGGCAAGGGCAAAGGGCCTTTCAGAGCTTACGGTAGTATTTAAGCATGCCTTCCGAAACGCCCTGATCCCTATCCTCACTATTGTTGGGATGCAATTCGGTCTGCTTTTTGGAGGATCCGTCATCACCGAGACGGTATTTGCTTGGCCGGGTCTTGGCAGACTCATCATCACCTCGATTAATTTCAAGGATGCCCCGGTACTTCAAGGGGGAGTGATGTTCTTTGCCGGTGGATTTACCCTTATCAATTTAATCATGGATATTTTCTATCAGTTCATCGACCCCAGGATCAAAATCAAATAGGTAAACAAATGGAAGGATATCTGCGAGCCCTTTTTAAAAATAGAATTTCAATCTTAAGTTTGATCATCATTCTATTTGTCATCGGGCTTGCCGTCTTCGGCCCCTACTTTGAAAAACATGATCCTCTTGAAACCCATATGGCCAAAATGCTGAGACCACCCACTGCTGAGTTTCCATTTGGAACGGATGCCTTGGGGAGATGTGTAGCTTCCAGGATCATCTATGGGGCAAGGACCACTTTACTGGCGGGTCTCGTTGCCATCGCTATTGGTGCTGTTTTAGGGACTTTTTTAGGACTTGTCTCTGGTTTCTATGTTGGAAAAGTTGATAATCTGATCATGAGGGGTCTTGATGTTTTACTTGCCTTTCCTTATTTCTTGCTGGCTGTGGTGATCGTGGCCGCTTTAGGACCAAGCCTCAATAGCATTATGATCGCCATCGGGATCTGGGAAATGCCTTATTATGCGAGGCTTGTTCGGGGATCTGTGCTTTCAATCAAAGAGAAGGAATATGTGGAAGCGGCAAGGATGGTAGGTGAAAAAGACTCATCTATTCTCATGTATTACATTCTTCCCAATTGCATCTCTCCTATCATCATTATGTCCACCGTCTATTACGCTTGGGCTATCCTGATGGCCTCAACATTAAGTTTTTTAGGATTAGGAGTTCAACCACCTGCCCCTGAATGGGGGGTGATGACAGCTGAAGGACGCGAATATTTGTTGTTCGCTCCCTATCTTCTATTTTTCCCAGCCCTCTTCGTCTGTTTGACTGCGTCTGCATTTAACTTTTTAGGAGATGCATTGAGGGACCTATTGGACCCCCGCCTACATATGAGATGAAAAGAGAAACTTTACAAAATCAAGAGATTCTAGTGGATATCAAAAATCTGATACTCAACTTTAATACCAACAGAGGCCAGATTACAGCTTTGGATGGTATAGACCTTAAACTCTATAAAAATGAATCCTTGGGCTTAGTCGGAGAGACAGGATGTGGCAAGTCTATCACTGCGCTATCTATTATGCGATTAATCCCTGCACCGCCTGGAAAGATCGTTCAAGGGGAGATATTCTTTGATGGTAAGGATCTCTTGAAGATTCCTGAAACTGAGATTAGAAGGATAAGGGGTGGCAAAATCTCCATGATCTTCCAAGAGCCGTCCACCTCTCTCAATCCAGTTTTTAAAGTAGGCGATCAGATCATAGAGGCTATCCAGCTTCATCAAAAGTTAGGCAGAGAGAAAGGAAAGAGAAAAACCGTGGAGATGTTGGAAAAGGTGGGAATGCCAGATCCGAAAGACATTATCAATAGATTCCCCCATGAACTTAGTGGGGGGATGCAGCAAAGGATCATGATCGCCATCGCATTATCTTCAAACCCCAAACTCCTCATCGCTGACGAACCTACAACAGCTTTGGATGTGACGACTCAGGCACAAATATTGGATCTCATTAAAGACCTAAAAAAAGACATTATTTCTTCGATGCTATTGATCACTCATGACCTGGGCATTGTTGCCGAGATCTGTGACCGGGTGGCAGTCATGTATACGGGTAATATCATAGAACATGCTGAACTGAAAACCCTTTTCAAGTCACCTCTACATCCCTACACGCGAGGACTTTTAGATGCCATCCCCAAAATGAATGCTCATAAAAAGGAATTAGGATTCATTCCGGGGACACTTCCAGACCTTATGAAACTGCCCGAAGGATGTAAATTTAATCCAAGATGCCCCCATCAGATGGAGATCTGTCTTAAAAAGAGACCTGGGTTAAGAGAGGTGAAGGAGGGTCATTTCGTGGCCTGCCATTTATATTCGAAATAAAACACGTTGAGGATGGAAATTGAATAAGATTCTCATTGAAACAAAAGGGCTGAAAAAACATTTCACCATTGGAAAAGGGAAGAATCCAGCCGTTGTTCATGCTGTGGATGGAGTAGACTTATTAATTCAGAATGGGGAGACCCTTGGCCTGGTCGGTGAATCTGGATGTGGGAAGACAACTGTGGGCAAAATGATTCTTCGGCTCATTGAACCTACCGAGGGACAGATATTTTTTGAAGGATTTATCCTGTTGAGTTTAGACAAACGGGAGCTCCGCCATTTCAGGATCAATATGCAGATGGTCCACCAAGATCCATTTGCTTCACTAAATCCAGCCATGACGATTAAAAGAATCATTGGAAGACCATTAGAGATTCATGAAATTGCAAAAGGTAAAGAGATGGAAGAGAGGGTGGAGGCTCTCCTCAAATCGGTAAACATCGATCCAAGTTGGAAGAACAGATTCCCCCATGAATTCAGTGGTGGCCAAAGGCAACGGATTGCCATCGCCAGAGCCTTAGCCCTGGATCCCAAATTTATCGTTTTGGATGAGCCCACATCCTCTCTGGATGTTTCAGTCCAGGGCCAGATTATCAACTTATTGATCAAGCTTCAGAAAGAATTTAGGCTCACTTTTTTATTTATTTCCCACAATTTAAGCATCACCAAACTTATTAGTGATAAGGTGGCAGTGATGTATGTTGGAAAATTGGTGGAGGCGGCAAAGGCAGAAGAACTTTTTACAAACCCACTTCATCCTTATACCAAGGCATTGATCTCAGCCATCCCATCCACTGATGTCGATTCAAAGTCACAGCGGATCATTCTCAAAGGGATTGTCCCCAGTCCTACAAACCTTCCTACTGGTTGCCGTTTTCATCCGAGATGTAACGATAAGATGCCAGTTTGTGAAAAAGAGGAGCCAAAACTCTTAAGGGCTAATGGCGAGCATTTTGTTGCATGTTTTTTGTTGAATTGGAGTTAAGGAGGCTATAATGAACTTATATGATTTATCAGGAAAAGTTGCAGTTGTAACAGGGGGAGCAAGAGGTATTGGACTTGCTTTGGCCAGAGGTCTTGGGGAAGCTGGAGCAGCTATCGTCTTGATCGATCTACTGAAAGAAGAAGTTCAAAATTCCTCTAAGGCTTTAGAAGAGAAAGGTTTAAGATCTATGGCCATCCACGGCGACGTTTTAAGCTCAGAATCTTTAGAAAAGATGGCCGAGGAAACGTCAAAGAAGTTTGGCAAGATAGATATCCTGGTCAATAATGCGGGCGTCAGCATTGGGAAGTCTGTGGAGGAGACAGATGAGAAGGATTGGGATTTCGTATTAGATGTGAATCTGAAAGGCCCCTTTCTCTGTAGCAAAGCTGTAGGCAAATATATGATTCAACAAAAAAGGGGGAAGATTATCAATATCACTTCAGTGGTGGAAAGGGTCGGGGCTGATCTTCGATCCTCTTACTGCGCCAGTAAGGGAGGGCTCGCCCAATTCACAAAAGTGCTTGCTATTGAATGGGGAAAATATAACATCAATGTGAATGCCATAGCGCCCGGCCTCATTTGGACTCCGAGGACGGAGGCCTATGAAAAGGCAGAACCTGGAAGATATGACAAAATACTTAACCGACTCTCTCTCAGGCGCTGGGGAAAACCAGAGGATCTAATTGGTACAGCCATTTTCTTAGCCTCAGAAGCCTCCGATTATATTACCGGGCAGACCATCTTCGTAGACGCGGGTTGGACGATTACATAAAGGGAGTCTGTTAAGAAGTATTTACCCGTTGACCCATTTGTCAAGCAGTTTTCTCTTGACATCGTTTCTTAATTGGGACAGAATTTTTGTTAGTTACAGGAGAGACCCCTTAGCAAAAAAGAGGGGCGCCGAAGGGGCAATTCCGGGATACCGGAAGAAACTCTCAGGCAAAAGGACTGTAACTCATTTAAATCCTGGAAAGATTTCGCCCTGAGCAAAGTCGAAGGGCGGGACACCGAAGGGGACAAATCCTGAATTTTTAAGGGATAATCTCTCAGGTCAAAAGACAGGAGGAAGGGCAATGAACTTTCGATTGTCCTTCCTCCTTTTTTTTGGGCAAAGGGAAAAGATATCATGAGGCCAAAGGTTTTGATCACCCGTAAGATCTTCGATGAAGCCATCGCCATGATCAAGAAGCATTTTGATATGGAGGATAATCAAAGAGATGTTGCTTTTTCTCCGGAAGAGTTGGTCAGAAGGCTTCGAGGCAAGGCAGGTACGATCATCCTGCTCACGGATCGGATTGATGAGGCCGTCCTTTCCCAATGCCCAGACCTCAAGATTGTCTCTAATATAGCCGTTGGACACAACAACATTGATGTTCCGGCATGCACCCGTCACAAAGTTATGGTGACGAATACGCCGGGAGTTTTGGACGATACAACAGCCGATTTCACCTGGACCCTGCTGCTTGCAACAGCAAGGCGTCTTATTGAGGCAGACCAACACCTTCGTTCTTCCCAATGGAACGGGTGGAAATTGATGGAATTCCTGGGCTCCGATGTTCACCACAAAACCCTGGGCATCTGTGGCTTAGGTCGGATTGGACAGGGAGTGGCAAGGCGAGCCAAAGGGTTCGACATGCAGATATTGTACACCGATTTGGTTCGGGCACCCCAATCTGTTGAAAAGGAATTAGGAGCGACTTTTGTAGATAAGAAGACATTGCTGGCTCAGTCAGATTTTGTAACGCTTCATGTCCCGTTGGGACCTCAGACGGCCTATTATATCTCGGCGCCTGATTTGAATTTCATGAAACCCACCGCTATTCTGATTAATGCCTCCCGAGGTCCTGTGGTTGACGAGAAGGCACTCGTTCAAGCTTTGAAGGAGGGAAAGATTGCGGGAGCCGGTCTGGATGTCTATGAAAGAGAGCCCGAAGTTGAACCTGCTCTCCTCTCGATGAAGAATGTTATTTTGGCACCGCATATTGCAAGCGCGTCGTATGAAACACGACTTCGAATGGCTATGATGGCAGCGGAAAATCTGATCGCTGGGCTTACTGGAAAACGGCCTCCGAACTTGGTGAATAAAGAGCTATTTCCATAGGAATGGGTGGCCACACCTGCCTGCCGGTAGGCAGGGAGGGCTACCCCTACGCAGGGAAGCTCCTCTGGGAGCTCCCCAATGAGGGGCTTTATCTCTATGAAGACAAAGGCGCATAGGTCGAAAACGAAGGGAGTTGTTTTTTTTGAGATTGAAGAGTTAAAGGAGCATGAAGAGATCAGGCCCGATTATCTCGAGGCATTGAAGAATGAGATCCTGGCGGACGGCATTCTGAAAATGCCCATCTGCATCGATAAAAAAACCTGCATCATTTTAGACGGGCATCACAGACTGCATGCCTTAAAAAGATTGGGATGTAGAAAGATCCCCGTCGTACTGGTTGACTATCAATCACCAGAAATTAAAGTCATTCCCTGGAGAGAAGATGAAATGATCACAAAAGAGAAGGTCATCGATACGGCATTATCCGGAAAGAGAATGCCATCGAAGACTTCTAAACATATGATTACTTTGAATGGAGAATGGACGCACATTTCTGCCATCGAAATGATCATTAATATTCCGTTAGAAAAATTAAAGTAAGAAGGTTAAGATGAGATGGCTCGCCCCGTATTTAATACGGGGCGAAGCAAGGAATCTCGTTTTGAAAGCGGGTCAAGGGGAGGAATAGAATGGATTTTCCAAAGGATTTGCTTTATTCCGAAAGCCATGAATGGCTAAAGGATGAAGGAGGCCGAGCCACGATTGGCCTGACCGATTATGCCCAGAGCCAACTGAAAGACATCGTCTATGTCGAACT
>Ga0256868_10002237_pt1 | contig 10118 bp, 9 predicted proteins | sample RVTome_13_FD_187341 | JGI IMG/M metagenome (GOLD analysis project Ga0256868, IMG submission 187341) | Soil microbial communities from uranium-contaminated site in the Upper Colorado River Basin, Wyoming, United States - RVT92D227 HiSeq ... | reverse complement strand
AGTGTTAATTTCAGCCATATTACAAATCCCGTCGACCCCGTGATCTCCAGGTGGGAAAGTCCGTACAGGGGTCTCGAGGCTGCCATCAATATACAGAATTTATGCCTGGGACTGTCAGTGTTTTTTCTGGCACGCATCCTGGGTATTCTGTATTTTATGAATAATGTTGACCACGATATTATTCAGACGAGGGCAAAGAAATCCCTGATTTACAATACGGTACCTTTCCTGCTGGTATTTCTTGTCTTTCTGGCTCTATTATTTACCCGTAAGGGATTTGCCGTTAATCCGCTGTCAGGTAATGTGTATTTCGAAAATTATAAATACATGCACAACATGATAGAACTGCCCTGGATTGCAGTCATGTTTTTGTCCGGCATCCTGATGGTATTATTCGGGATCGTCAGATCGTTAATAACAGCCGGGTACTCAAAAGGGATCTGGCTTTCCGGCACCGGAACCATACTGGTCGTGTTTTGTTTGTTCTCACTCGCCGGATACAATCATACTGCTTATTATCCCTCATCTTATGATTTACAAAGTTCTCTTACCATTTCAAACAGTTCATCAAGCAGATATACACTCATCGCCATGAGTTATGTGTCGCTTCTGATTCCTTTAGTTTTTGCCTACATATTTTATGCCTGGAGATCGATTAACCGTGATAAGATCACTTCAGCGGAAATCGGGCGGGAATCACATATTTATTAACCGGAAAAAAAATGAATATGTATATTTCATCCATTCTAATGTTATTGATTTGGCCTGTAGTTATTCTACTTAGCTGGTTCGCCGTGAGAATAACCTTAAAACTCTTTGAGAAAAACCAGGAAAAAGTCAGCCGGAAACACTAATTTGCTTTAACAAACCGGTTATTTATAACCGACATAATTATATAGAGTATTATAACGGGGCCCAGACCCGGAAATCCGTAAAACAGGATCAAACAAGCTGAGAAAAGGAGAAATAGATAGCGAATGAGGTTTTTCTGAATTCCAAGAGAGGAAAACTTCAGGGAGAACATCCGGATATTTGAAATCAGCAGATAACACGATAATAAGATTACTGCCAAAAGGAAAAAGCGGTTGAATATGATATGGGAAAAATTAAGCCCGTGATTGCTCTCGGCCATAAAACCCACGGCGGAAATCAGAATGGCATTGGCAGGAGTGGGCAGCCCGATGAAACTCTTTTCCTGACCCGGGTCGAGATTGAATTTTGCCAGCCGCAAAGCAGAAAAAACCGCTACCAGAAAAGAACTGTAGAGGATTACAGACTGCCCCGGCGTTGGATTTATATAATCAAAATCGGAAGAAGTACCTGCAATTGACACATGCATAAGCTGACAAAGGATCATGGCCGGGGCAACCCCAAAACTTACCACATCAGCCAATGAATCAAGTTGTTTGCCAAATGATGTGCTGCTGTTGAGAACACGTGCAACCATACCGTCGATAAAATCAAAAACAGCAGCAACAAGAATGAAATAACCGGCTATTGTCAGATCCTTGTGTGAAACGGAAAAAACGATGGATATGCATCCTGAAATCAATCCCAGGGATGTAAATAAGCTGGGTAATCCTTTATTAAACTGGTTCATTTATTGGTAATTGTTGTGGATTTCAGATTCGTTGCCAGAAAATATTTATAACTCATATGCAAATGTAATCTGATTTTAATTTAAATGTATATTTTTGTGTCTTTCGCACTTTTAACTACACGTGAAGCAGTACTATGAAAATAGCCATAGACTTTGACGGAACAATTGTGGAACATCGTTATCCGCAGATAGGTGAAGAAAAACTTTTTGCATTCGAAACGCTTAAACAATTGCAAAAACTAGGACATCAGTTGATTCTCTGGACTTTCAGGCATGGCAAGGAATTGGATGAAGCAATAGATTATTGCCATAAAAAAGGCATCGAGTTTTATGCTGTTAATAAAAGTTTTCCCGAAGAAGTTTACGACCTGGAGATTGTAAGCCGGAAAATTGATGCCGACATTTTCATTGATGACAGGAATGTTGGTGGCTTTCCGGGCTGGAGTGAAATCTGGCAAATGCTTAATCCCGATTATGCCGACTCAGAATATAATGAACTAAGTAACCTGGCCAAGGGCAATACAAGAGTGGGCAGCAGACTGAAAAAGCTTTTTCAGTAAATCCCTGAATCAATCTGCCGGATGAAATCGGTGAACAACATAACTGCTTTACTACTACTTAATGTTGGTCTGGTATTTCTTTTAAGCTGTTGTCGTAAAAACGCACCACAGCTATCCACAGATCTTCCCGGTAAGGGCAGGCCGGCAGTTATTAATCTGCTTACACCAAAATCCAATACAGTTTTAACCTGCGGTGATTCTGTTGCAGTTAAATTCACCAGACTAAATCCTGATATCCACCTTGACTCAGTTGTTGTTTTCCCCGGGAAGGAGAAACCCGTTACTTACCAGAACGGACAAAATGAAATCCACTGGCCAACAGCGGAAAGCCGGGTCGGTCAGGTCACTCTCCGCATTGTATTTTATTATAATGACAGCCTGACAGATTCCCATAACGTATCACTGGTTCTTTTGTCGGATATCACTCCCAAAAAATACAGTTACCGGATAATCAGGAAATTTCCACATGATGACCAGGCCTATACACAGGGCCTTGTTTACAGTGACGGGTTCTTATATGAAAGTACAGGACTGGAAGGTAAATCTTCGCTGCGGATTGTAGATATCGCCACCGGTAAACCTATGAAAATGGTTAATCTTCCAACACAATATTTCGGAGAAGGCATTGCACTTTATAATGACCAGATTTACCAGATCACCTATAAATCTCAGGTTGGATTTATCTATGATAAGAAAACACTCAGCCAGATCAGGAGCTTTGATTATCAGATCAAGGAAGGATGGGGTCTTACATCAGACGGTCAGCATCTGATTATGAGCGATGGTTCGGCACAGCTTTTTATTATTGAACCGGAGTTTTTTACGCAAACAGACAGGGTTGAAGTGTTTGACAATAAAGGAATGATCCCGTCACTTAATGAAATAGAGTTTATCAAAGGCAAGATACTCGCAAATGTTTACGGGGAAAGCTATATCGTAATAATTGATCCGTTAACCGGTAAAGTTCTTGGCAAAGCCGGGCTCGAGGATCTGATGCCTGCCGGATTCAAGGGCGATTATGGAAGAGTGCTGAATGGCATTGCCTATAATCCGCAAACCGGACATTTGTATGTAACGGGGAAAAACTGGCCTGTTTTATTTGAAATAGAACTGATCCCTTCACTTTGATGGTACATTCACTGAATGCTGCAGGTTTACCACACTGTTAACCACTTGTCATCCGGCAATAGTTAATATATAAGATGTTGAATATCTGCAGATAATGTTAGTTTATTAACAGTCAGCTGCCTAGCCGCTTATGTTAATAACTTGTTCATAAATGAAAAATTATTGTTTACAAAAGGAAGAATTAAATAAAAATTCCATGAATTTATAAATTGTATTTTTGAACCCGCTCATGGAGCTGTTTTTATTGAAAATGCTAAGACTTAATTGATGGGGAAAATAATAGCTATTGCAAACCAAAAAGGAGGGGTTGGTAAAACCACTACAACCATTAACCTGGCGGCAAGTTTGGCGGTTCTGGAAAAAAAGATCCTTATGATTGACGCTGATCCGCAGGCAAATGCCACTTCCGGTTCGGGGTTTGATGTAAAGAATATAAAAACCAGTATCTACGAATGTCTTATTGATGAGGTTAATCCAAATGATATCATTTTAAACAGTGAAATTGAAGGACTTGATCTTTTGCCTTCTCATATTGATCTGGTGGGTGCCGAAATTGAAATGCTGAATATGCCAAACCGGGAAAGAATGCTGAAGGCGGTTATTGACAAGATAGAAAAGAAATACGATTACATGCTGATTGATTGTTCACCATCGCTGGGTTTGATTACCGTAAACTCACTTACTGCTGCCGATTCCATTATGATTCCTGTACAATGTGAGTATTTTGCCCTGGAAGGACTTGGTAAGCTGCTCAATACTATTAAAATCATTCAGAGCCGGCTGAATCCCGAACTTGAAATAGAAGGCTTTGTGCTTACGATGTACGATTCAAGATTGCGTTTGTCAAACCAGGTGGTTGAAGAAGTCAGACGTCACTTCCAGCAAATGGTTTTTGACACAATCATCCAAAGGAACGTAAAAATCAGCGAAGCACCCAGTTTTGGAAAACCAGTTATCATGTATGACGCTGAATCAAAAGGATCTTTGAATTATCTCAATCTTGCCCGTGAATTGTTGCAGAAAAACGGTGAGACAAAGATTCCCGAAAATCAAAAAACCATCGAGTAGAAATTATGGCAAAAAGAAATGTACTTGGCAGAGGTCTGGGCGCCCTTATCGAAGATGCAGATCGTGAGGTTGTTGTTGTAAAGACCTTATCAAGAGGAACGGAGATCGATATACATCTGGTTGAAACAAATCCCTTCCAGCCAAGATCGGTTTTCGATCAGGAATCTATGGAAGAACTGGCTTCCTCCATTAAAGAAATTGGTGTTATTCAGCCCATCACTGTCCGGGAAACAGGAAATGACCGGTATCAGCTTATAACAGGTGAACGAAGATTAAGGGCAGCCCGTATTGCCGGATTGATCCGGATACCTGCCTATGTACGTTCTGCCAATGACCAGGGAATGCTCGAGATGGCACTTGTGGAGAATATCCAGCGCGAAGATCTGAATGCAGTGGATATAGCCCTTAGTTATCAGCGGCTTGTTGAGGAATGTAACCTCACTCAGGAAGATCTTAGCCTCCGGGTGGGCAAAAAAAGGGCCACTGTTACCAACTATCTCCGGTTGCTTAAACTACCGGCTGAAATTCAAATCGGCCTCCGCGACAATAAAATAACCATGGGCCACGCCCGTTCCCTGGTTTCCATCGAAGATCCCAAAGATCAGCTCAGGCTTTTTTACCAGGTAATCGAAAAGGATCTTTCGGTCAGAAAAGCAGAAGAGCTTGCCCGAAAACTGGAGCTTGATTTAGTGAAAAAAACCAGGGAACAGCCCGAACAAAAGGAAGTGGCAAGACCTTACGAAGCACTAAAAATTCAACTGGCTGAGTTTTTCAGCACCAATATTCAGTTTCTGCGCAGCACGAACGGCAAGGGGAAAATTGTTATCCCCTTCCGGTCTGATGATGAACTCGAAAGAATTATCGGTATATTTGACCGGCTTAAAGTATAAACCGGTAGATCATTGTTTGAAAGATCCGCAATTATTCTTACGGGTATTAACAGATTGCTCATCTCCTGTATATTACTGACAGGATTGTGTTTGGCAGTAACTTACAGAACTAATGCACAGGAACAGGATACTTCATCCGTAGTCCCTGCGGTTCGCAAGCATAGTCCCCGAAAAGCTGTGTTTTATTCAGCCGTTCTTCCCGGACTCGGACAGGTTTACAACAAAAAATACTGGAAACTGCCCATCATCTATGGCGCCGGAGGAGCCTTTGCCTACTTCGTGGGATATAATCAGCTGAAATATGAAAAATTCAGAGATGCTTATGTGAACGGATCTCCCGATGAACCTGCACTTATTGACGGCATTTACTATGATTATGAAATACTCCCCCGTGGCCGCGACTTTTACCGGCGTTACCGCGATTTAAGTGTGCTCGGATTAGGCCTGATCTATTTCCTCAACATCGTTGATGCCATGGTTGATGCCCACTTTTTCTACTATGATGTATCGGATGACCTGAGCATGAGATTTGAACCAGCCATCATAGAGAACCCGGGGATGACAGCAGCTGTCGGTTTCCGAATTAATTTAGGATTTTAACTATTTTTGCGAAAATCTGAACTCATGCAGAAACTTTTCTCTTTAATATTTCTGGTCGCTTTTCTATGTGCAGTTGAAATAACAGCTGTTTCGCAACAAAATGACACCATCCCATCCATTATTGATGATACCACGGTAACCGATCTCAATTTTGAGGAGAACCTCGACAGCCTCCTGAATCTTTACTATGTTGGCCAGTCTATCGCCAGCGATCCTGAATTCTGGAGTATGGATTCTGACAGCTTGATACCTGATTTTCCGGATTCTGTGATCATCGAAAGACTTAAGAAAATCCCGACTGTTATAAGCCTTACCTATAATCCCATCGTGCGCCGTTATATCGAAGTATATACCCGGCAAAAAAGAAGTTCGGTTGGGGTTATGCTCGGATTGTCGCAGTACTATTTCCCGATATTTGATGAAATCTTCGATTTTTACGACGTCCCCAATGAAATAAAGTACATGTCCATTATCGAATCAGCGCTGAATCCGCGTGCTTATTCACGGACCAGGGCTGTCGGATTGTGGCAGTTTATGTACGGTACCGGCCGGCTTTATGGTCTCACGGTTAATTCCCTGGTTGATGAACGTCGTGATCCTTTGAAATCGACCCGTGCTGCTGCAAGATTCGTAAAGGATCTCTATTCCATTTATAATGACTGGATCCTGGTGATTGCTGCCTATAATTGCGGGCCCGGTAACGTGAATAAAGCCATCAGACGCTCCGGAGGAAAAAGGGATTATTGGGAAATTTATTACCATCTTCCCCGGGAAACCCGTGGACATGTTCCTGCTTTTATTGCAGCTACCTACGTGATGAATTATTATAAGGAACATAACCTGACACCCGTACCGGTGAGCTTCCCGCTTACCAGCGATACCATAATGGTGACCAGGAATCTCCACCTTGCCCAGGTTTCTGAGGTGCTTGGGATTCCTTTACAGCTGCTTCGTGATATGAATCCCCAATATCGGACCGATATTATTCCGGCAAAGTCCGGTCCCATGCCGCTCAGGCTACCGCTTGAACAAACTGCAAAATTTATTGATTTTGAACAGGATATTTATAACTATAAGGATTCTGTATACCTTGCCAAGGAAAAAGTTGTTACCACTCCCCTTGCATATGATGCACGAGGTAACGGAGAACCACCTCCAGGTAACTATGCCAAACTTATTTATTCCGTAAAAGATGGCGATAACCTGGGATTCATTTCAATGTGGTACAACGTGCGCATCTCCGATATCCGTTACTGGAATAATATCCGTTACAATACTATCCGATCGGGACAAAAACTAATCATCTATGTGCCCCGGAGCAGTCTTGGCAAATACCAGGATATCAATAATCTATCCTTCAGAGAAAAACAGGCAAGGATTGGCAAAACCGTCGCCAGCCAGACAGAAAACCCCGCGCCAGTCGCATCTTCAGCCCGTGATTATGTTATTTATACGGTAAAAAAGGGTGATACCATTTGGGATATCATGAAAAAATACCCGGGCGTGACAGAATCCGATATCAAAGTTTTGAATAATCTCTCTGATGTTAGCAAAATTAAGGCAGGACAACAACTTAAAATTAAACCCAAATCCTGAAACGCTTTATATGATCTGCCGTATAAATTATTATTAGCAGTTAGCCGTTAGCTTTATGAAACCCTCAGGCATATTGCTGTTTTTATTATCGGTTTTCATCCTGCTCACGGCAGGTGCCCTTATTTTTCCCAAAAACGGCATCAGAATCTCAGATAACCTGCAGCTCCGTTTCTTTGCAGCCAGAGATATTTTCACATCAAAACCTGTTAATTATGCCGACATCAGTAATCTGCTCAACCAGCAGAAATACCTGAATGATTCCATTATAACTGCTTTTGTCCAGGGTGACCTGACCCGAATGGATACCTTGCGCGCAGATGCTGATAGTCTGATAAACAGCATTGCACGGATTGAATATCCTTATAACGATTCTACAATTCTTTATCCCTTTTTCAGATCACTCAAAAATCTCCCCTCCTCCGGACAGCTGATCAGAATTTTACATTACGGCGACTCTCAAATTGAGGACGACCGTATAACCTCCCTGTTGCGCAACAGGCTTCAGCTGAAGTTCGGCGGATCAGGCGCAGGCCTGGTACCTGCCTCACAGCTTTATCCATACGGATTTTCTATGAAACAGGATAATTCGGGTAACTGGTACAGATACACGGGTTTCGGAAAAATTGACACTACTATTAAACACCGCAGATACGGAGCACTGGCCAGTTTTTGCAGTTACATTCCCCATGGCCTTTCTCCCTATCCCGATACATCGGAGGCATGGATCAGGTTCAGCTTGTCGCCCTACGCCTATCAGAATACCCGAAAATTTAACCAGTGCCGTGTTTTTTACAGTCACAATAAAGAACCATTCCTGAATGAGCTCTATCTTGATGATAAGCTGTCGGATGCCGATATCTTTCCTTCAGCCAGCCGGCTAAAAGTCATACACTGGAAATTCGACAGCCCCTCCAAAGATCTCATGCTTAAGTTCAGGGGCCAATCAAGTCCCGAAATCTACGGCATTGCTCTCGACGGCTCCAGAGGCATTGCGGTGGATAACATCCCGCTTCGCGGATGTTCAGGACTGTTTTTCACCCTTTTTGATGAACAGCTGCTGGCAGAAATGTATAAAGAGCTGAATGTAAGACTTTTTATACTGCAATTTGGTGGCAATTTTGTTCCCTCCGGTCTGAGCAGTTATGCCGGCTATGAAAACTGGTTCGGTAACCAGCTGAACAGAATTAAAAAGCTTTGTCCGCGAGCAGCAATAATTGTGATTGGTGTGGCGGATATGTCGGTTAAAGATAAAAATCACTATGTAACCAATCCCAACGTGGAGAAAGTGAGGGACGCACTCAAATCTGCCGCTTTTAAGTCGGGTGCAGCCTTCTGGGACCTGTATGAAGCCATGGGAGGAAACAATTCAATGCCATCATGGGTGTTTGCCAACCCGCCACTGGCATCCGGCGACTTTGTACATTTTAATCCGCGTGGCGCAAAAACCATTGCACAAATGTTCTATAATGCCTTTATATTTGAATATCATCGGTTCGAAAAAAATGCGGATTAGAATTCTACTATATATCGTCTTTTCGCTTCAGGCTGTCAGTGCACAGATTCCGGATTATCCTGCCGATCACCCGCTGTATGATTTTATACGGTACGGTGACAATCAGTTTACGCTGATCAGCGACAATCCGCGTTACCGGGATTTATTTGCCAAATTTGATACCCTTATTAAAGCAGGGAAGAATCAGATTAAGATTGTTCATATGGGTGGATCGCATATCCAGGCCGATGTTTACACGCATCACGTGCGGAAGGAACTGCAGTCGTTTTATCCCGGCATACTGGGCTCACGCGGTTTTTTCTTTCCTTATAGCCTTGCTCAAACCAATAGCCCGTCGAATTTGTGGATCACCAGTTCAGGCAACTGGCAAACCTGTAAAAGCACAAAGCCGGAACCTGACTTCCCCCTGGGACTTTCAGGCATTACTTCAACGTTGATCAGCACTTCCGGAAGCATTAAAATCGTTGCCCGTTTCGATTCCCTACAGCGTTATGATTTCAACAGGATTAAGATTTTCTGCAATGCTGCAGAGACCGCGATAATTCCTGAAATCAATACTGGGAATCCTTCTGTTCAGGCTACCATCAACAAACTTAACGAATATGTTCAATACAACCTTTCCGGTTATTCCGATACACTTTGTATTGATATTATGCAAAACGATTCTGTATTAAAACCTTTTCAGTTGTATGGAATCAGCCTCGAAAACGATGATCCCGGTGTGGTTTACAGTGCCATCGGCGTAAACGGCGCCAAACTGGAGTCATACCTTCGTTGCTCATTGTTTGTGCAACAGTTGAAAACTCTGGAACCCGACTGGGTGATCATTTCGATCGGCACGAATGAAGGCAATACCCGTCTGTTTGATCCGGAAGCTTATCGGAAGGAATACCTGAAACTGCTCGATTCTGTCACCTTAGCCGCTCCTGAAGCGGCCATTCTGTTAACTGTCCCCAACGACAGTTACCTGTTTAAACGCTATGTAAATTATAATACTGCCGCCATGCGGGATGTTATCTTCAACATTGCCCGAAAATACCATTGCGGTGTCTGGGATTTTTATACAGTGATGGGAGGACTGAATTCGGCAGAGATATGGTATAATCATGGCCTGATGAACAAGGACCATATCCATTTCAACAAAGCCGGATACCTTTTAAAAG
>Ga0256868_10002236_pt1 | contig 10119 bp, 4 predicted proteins | sample RVTome_13_FD_187341 | JGI IMG/M metagenome (GOLD analysis project Ga0256868, IMG submission 187341) | Soil microbial communities from uranium-contaminated site in the Upper Colorado River Basin, Wyoming, United States - RVT92D227 HiSeq ... | reverse complement strand
GCCAGGCGCCGATACGGCCCATGAACCAGCCAGGGCCGCATGTGGCCGAAGGAGTTCTGGTTCGGGACGAGCTCGACAAACCGCTCACGACAGTAGTCGTCGAGGAGGCGGATCTCCTCCCCGGTGAGCGGCGACGCCTCGGCCCACACCTGCGGGTGGTTTTCATAAGCGAAGGTGTGTTCCGTGTAGAGCTGGAGCTGGTTGATCTTCCATCCCGCGAGCTTGTCAATCAGCCCGAACAACGTTTCCATCGAGGGGACACGGTTCCGGCTGATATCGATAAGCACACCACGGTGGGAGAAACCGGGCCAGTCGTCAACGCTCACGCAAGGCAGTCTCACAGGGAACAGGCCGGCCCATTGAATCAAGGTCTGGACCCCGTAGAAGATCCCGCCCGGCTCAGCGGCGTCGACCCGCACCTGGTCGGTGCCAACCGTCAGCCGATACCCATCCGGCCGTGTCCCGTTGCCCGGCGCGCGGCACAGGGAGATGACCCGTTCCCCCGGCCGGAGAGCCGAAAGCCCCTCGCCCAGGGCCCACTCGGCCCTCGCCCCAACCGACAACGCCTCGCGCAGCTGCCCGGCCGCGAAACGGAGGCGTTCCGGCTCCGCTCCCTCGAGCACGATTCTCCCCCCGGCTCCCAACTCGAAATAGCCGGCCGCCCGCGTCAGTTGCCGCGGGCACGGCAGGAGCTGGGGGGTCTTCTCATGCTCCGATTCTTCTCTCATAGCCCCGTCGCCCCCGGCCGCCTCGCTTTCTCACGCCGACTGCCCGCTCGGCGGCGCTCAGCCCTTCACTGAACCCGAGAGAAGCCCGCGCACAAAGTAGCGCTGAAGCGCAAAGAAGATGGCGAGGGGGATGATCATCGTCACGAACGCGCCCGCGGTGAGCAAATGCCAGTCTTCCCCCTTGGTCCCGATCATCGCCGTGAGGCGCGAGGTCACGATCGCCACGTCGGGATTGGTGCCCAGGAAGACCATCGCCACAAGCAGGTCGTTCCAGATCCACAGGAACTGCAGGATCGTGAAGGAGGCGATCGCCGGCACCGAGAGCGGGACGACAAGCCGCACGAAGGCTGTGTAGTGCGACGCGCCGTCGATCCAGGCCGATTCGAAGATATCCCGAGGGAGTTGGGAGATGTAGTTGTAGAGCAAGTACACGGCCAAGGGCAGGCCGAACCCGGTATGCGCCATCCACAGGCCCGGAAACGTGCCATTCAGGTCTAGGCTGACATACATCCGCAAGACCGGGATCAGGGCCATCTGCAGCGGCACGACCAGGAGCGCCACCACCCCGGCGAAAAGCGCGTTCTTCCCGGGGAATCTCATCCAGGCAAACCCATAGGCGGCGAAGGCGGCGATGGTGATCGGGATCACCGTCGACGGAATCGTGACGATCAGACTGTTGATGAAGGCATTCAGCATCCCGTCCGCCGTCAACACCGAGGCGTAGTTCTCCAGGGTCCATTGACCGGCCTGGAAGGGATGGATCAACGCCGACCACCAACCCGCGCTCCGCATCAGGTTGGCGCTGCGGAACGAGCTCACCAGGACGCCCACCGTCGGCAACACCCACGCCGCGCACGTCAGGAGGATGGCGGTGTGGACGGCCAGCCGGCCCCTCCGCCGGCCCCGTTGGGCCCGCCTCGCGACGGCGCCGTCGCCGGTCATTCGTTGATCCCCTGACGCCGCAGGTTGCGGACGTTAACCACCATGATCGGCACCACGACGAGCAGCAGGATGACGGCCAGCGAGCTGGCCCTGCCGAAATTGCGGAAGGTGAACATCTCGACGAACATGCGGTTGGCGATCACTTCCGTATCAAACCGTCCGCCGGTCATCACGTACACAATGTCGAAGACCTTGAGCGTGGCGATGAACACGGTCGTCCCCACCGTGAGGATCGATCCTCGGATCGCGGGCACCGTCACCCGCAAGAAGACCTGGAGCTCATCCGCACCGTCGATGCGGGCCGCTTCTACGATTTCGTGAGGGATCCCCTTGAGGGCAGCCGACAGGACGATCATGCAGAACCCGGTTTGCAGCCAGATCATGATGGCGATCAAGGCAAATGTGTTCAGCGGGGATTCGACCACCCAGGGGATCGGCTCCCCACCCATCGCAGTCACCACCGCATTCAGGAGGCCGATCTGGACCCGGCCCGGCGGCTGCCAGGCATAGACGAATCTCCAGATGACGCTGGCCCCGACGAATGAGATCGCAAGGGGCATGAAGATAAACGACTTCGCCGCCGATTCATAGCGCACACGGTCAACCAGCGCCGCAATCACCAGGCCGAGGGCGACGCTGATCCCGGTGCAGACGATCAGCCAGAGCACGTTGTTGCGGAAGGCGATGTGCATATCCTGGCTGGTGAAGGCGAACTCGAAGTTGCGAAGTCCGATGGCCGTCAGGGTGAGGGCCCTCTGCTCCTCCCCGCCCTCGGCCGGGACCTGCTCCGGGCGCACTAGCAGCAGCGCGCTGCGCTCGCCGTCCCGCACCCGGGCCAGCTCCAACTCGCCGGCGTCGAGCACGTAGCCGGAGAACGTCCAATCAGTTTCCCCGCCGACGAAATCGGCGGCGACCCTCGGGGACTCCCGGTACGGTTCCGGGACGAGGTCGGGGATTGCCAGCACATCCTCGCTAAGGCTGGCGGATATCGTTTTGACGGCCGGGAGGACAAGATAAACGCACAGGAACAGGATCGCGGGCCCAACGAAGACGAACGGCACGACCCGCTCCCGCCAGCGGTAGGGGAGCTGAGCGACAAGATTGTGGGCGGCCCAGAACACCGCCCATGCGCCGCCCACGCCGATCAGCAGGGCGATGAGGCCAAGGGCGAGCTTCCCGCTCAATGCCGTCAGGCCTCCCTCGGTGAGGGTTACAGCGTCATTGGAGATCCCGAGCCGCTGGTAAGCCTCCCCCAGGAATCCTTCGACGGCCTGGCGATCCCGGAGGAGCTCCAGCCCGTGCGCCAGGAGAAACACGACGGCGGCGGCCGCGGCCAGGGCGCCGAGAACACGGAGAAGGCGCACCGCCACCCCGGGAATGCTCTTGCGCGGGAGGGGCGGTGCGCCCAACGGTTGACTCATGCGGTCGTGTCGGTGTGGTTGTGGGAAGGATGAAGGCCGGAAAGCGGCTCCGGCCTTCATCCCCAGACTTGCCGGGCTACTCAGAGGGCCAGCTGGCCTCGATCTCTGTAAGGACCGTGGCGATGTCTTTATCCCCGCTCACCCAGTCCACCATGCCAGACCAGAACGTGCCCGCCCCGACCTCGGCCGGCATCAGGTCTGAGGCGTCGAAGCGAAGCGTCGTGGCGTTCTGGAGGATCTCTGCCTGCGCCTGATCTACATACGTCCCATACCACTCGACCGGGACTCGGCGGTTGGGAGAAATCAGCCCGCCACGCTCGATCCACACCTGGGCGCCCTCCGGCGAGGCCAGGTATTGCATCAGCGCGATCGTCTCCGGCCGATCGTTGAAGGCGGAGAAGACGTCGCCCGCACCGAGCACGGGCCGTCCGAACTCCTCATCGATGAGCGGGAAGTAGAAGAAGGAGCTGTCCACGCCGGGCTCCGTGCCTTCCGGCCAGAAATCCGGGATCCAGCCGGCCTGCTTGTGGAACCAGCACTGCGGCGGGTCTTCGAACATCGGCGTCTGCGTATCCCCCACCCAGATCGTCAGAATCCCTGTGGTTCCGCCGTAGACGTAGTCCTCGTTGAAGAGGATCTCTTCGGCGATCTGCGCTGCACGCAGCACATCCGGAGAGTCGAAGGGGATCTCATGGGCCACCCACTGGTCGTAGATCTCGGGCGGCGCGGTGCGCAGAAGGATATCTTCAATCCAGTCCGTCGCCACCCAGCCGGTGTTGCCACCGTGCTCCATGCTGACACACCAGGGTGTCACTCCCTGTTCCTCGACGATCCGGTCGCTCAGGGCGATCAGCTCGTCCCAGGTCTCGGGGATTTCATAGCCTGCCGCTTCAAACGCCTCGACAGGATACCACACTATACTCTTGGTGTTGGCGCGGTAGATGACCCCTGAGAGTTGTCCATCGACCGTCGCCAGATTGATCCACGCCTCGCTGTAGTCCGAGTGCAGCTGTTCCATATCGAAGAACGGGGCATGGTCGGGGATGGCGCCCTGGTGAACGAATTCGGCCATCAGACCGGGTTGGGGAAAACCGGCGATATCCGGCGCGTCCCCTGCCTCCACCCGGACGGTGATCAGCGTTTCGAACTCGGCCGAACCTTCATAGAGGACGTCAATACCCGTGGCCTCCTCGAACGGCGCCAGGGCGGCGACGAAGTTCTCGCCCTCCGCTTCCGTCCACTTGCCAAAGACGGAGACGGTGCTCCCATCGAACTCGCCGTTCATGGCGCGTTCCAGGTAGCTGGCCTCGGGGGTCGGCTCCGCCGGGGGTTCCGGGGGTGCCGCGGTCGGCTCGGCCGTCGGCTCGACTGCGACCGGTTCCTCGGTCGGCGCCGGCTGGCAGGAAGCCAACCCCAGGACGATCCCAACGAGCATCAGGACAGTGATCAATTTGCTGGCGCGCATGGTCTGCTCCTTACGTCGTGCGCGATCACGGGCGGAATGGCTGCTCTTGTGACGGCATGACAGCGGTGTGCGGCGGCCGTCACCCGGAGACCCGGACTGCTGGGCCCCATGCGGCGGTCGTTCGCATCACTTCACCGATCGGTGGTGCAGCGTCTTCTCCTCCTGAATTCCCTCTCCCCTCCTTTCTCCTCCTTATCGTCCGCGGTCACACCAGGCCCAGCCCACTGGAAAGCAGAAGCGCCGCGGCCCCCAGCGAGACGATATCCGGTCCCAACTCGCTGAGGCTGACGACCGTCTTCCTGGCGAGAATATCCAGCGAGCGCCGGTCCACCTGCTCGCGGATCGGATGGAGGAGCGCGGGCCCAAAGCAGGCGATCGTTCCGGCGATGACGACCCGCTCGATGTTCAACGCCCCGACTAGATTCGCCACGGCCACGCCCAGGTAGAACCCGGCCTTTTCCACGATCCGCCGGGTCGCCTCGTCGCCGGCCTCGAAGGCCCGGGCCACGGCGTCGATATCGATCGCCTCGGGGGATTGCGCCAGCCGGTGGTAGATCGAATCCGGGTCTCGCCGGGCCGCCGACCGCGCCTGTTCCTCGATTGCCCGGCAGCTGGACACGGTTTCCAGGCAGCCGAAGTGGCCGCAGCGGCACTCTTCGCCGTTCTCCACCACGGCGACGTGCCCGATCTCCCCGGCCCCAAAACCGTCGCCGTAGTAGATCTCCCCCCCGATCACAATCCCCGCCCCGATGCCGCGCGCCACCTTGATCACCACCAGATTCGAGGCGCCTCGGCCGCTCCCGAAGATGCACTCGGCCATGGCCGCCACCTGGCTGTCGTTGGCGATGTAGACGTGCGGGCCGAACCGCTGCTCCAGCAGATCGCCCAGGGGCAGATCACGCCAATCAAGATTGACGGCCTGGCGGACGGTTCGTGTCTGGGGATCCATGAGCCCCGGGGTCCCGATCCCGATCCCTGCCAGCGGCCGGTTGGCCTGGGCGATCAGGGAATCGACGAGCTCGTAGAGCAGGGCGAGGGCGGCATCGCCGTCTCGATCACGCACCGGGAGGCTCACCCGATGCCGCACCACTCCACGGAGATTGATCAGGGCCCCGCGGAACTCACTGTCGGCCAGGTCGACCCCGATCAGGCAGCGGGAGTCGTCGACGACGCGGAGCAGGATCGGAGGCTTCCCACCGATGGACGGCCCGACCCCGACCTCCGCCACAAGGCCGTCGCCGATCAGGTCGCCGATGACATCGGATACGGTCGTCCGGGTCAGCCCGGTCAGGCGGGCGACGTCGGCCCGGCTGATCTCGACGTGGCTGTAGATAGTCTTGCGGACCAGCTGGTAGTTGTGGGCCTTGGTGTCTTCCCGCGTCGCCTTCTTCATCCGGCCCTGCCCCTGGAGACTTTGTAAGTCCAATGGATTTACAAACTCATTCTAGGGCTGTTCTTGGTCTCCGTCAAGAGGTTCTTCGGGAGAATCTCCTCCCGTGGTGGGGGACAGCTGTCCTGGGAGGCAATTGGGGCTCCTGTAGATTTCTTGCAGTTGGGCCAATCGCCGAAGGGATGTGCCCACTTGGGCGCCAGGTTGACCCAGGCCGTGGCGTAGCCCGATCCTGGGTCCTGGGGATGTCCCCATTCCGGTTTGAATGACCGCGTCGGCTGGCGCATGCCGGCAGGGCGCCCTTCCGCGCGGGACTGTGTCTTGCTGGCGTGGCTAGGCCCATCCCTTACCGCGGAGGTGAATCTGCGCCATGCCTCGGGCCTCGATTGCCTTGTTCAATCGGGGAGTGGGCCCTGGGGTGCGAGGAGTCCAGTTTCTTCGAGGTAGATCGCGAGGGGACGGATTCGAGCTATGCGAGCGAACGATAAGGATCTCTGAGACGGTTAGCTGTGCACGAGAGCAAACAACGCGTCCGCTGCTCTCTGGCGGTATAATCCCCGACAGCCCCAGTAGCTCAAAAGGATAGAGCAGGGCACTCCTAAGGCCAAGGTTGGGGGTTCAATTCCCTCCTGGGGCACCAACCACCGCCGGGGTCCTTTCCTTGGGCCTAAAGCACAACTTGGCCCGAGCGGCCGAGTTGTGCTTTACTACCTTCGTGGTCACATTATCTCTTGCGCGTTGCCCAAGTCGTGCGGCAAGCAACACTCTCCGGGGGAGGAGCACCGACGATGGGCGCGCCTAGATCTCCCCTCGCCAGTCGATCACGCAATGTCGGCTTCGCAGCTCTGGCGAGCCTCCTCGTGTTGGCGGGCGCGTGCCGACCTGAACCGGGCGTTTCATCCCCCAGCTACCCCACGGCAACCGGCACGTCCCAGGGTGTGGCCGCGATCCCCGACGTGGCCACACGCACCGCGCCTCCCGTGCAAGTACGTTACCCATTGGCCACGAACGCCCCCGCTTACAGAGGGCCAGACACATACGCCTACGACCTGCTCTACACCCTTGACCGTGGTACTGAGCTTGTAGCGCTTGGCAGATACGGCCGATTCGTCCTGACCACAGGGCGGCCAAGTCTGGGCGCAAGCGAGGTATACGTTCCCGATCGAGAGGTCCCAGATCTAGCTTCGGTGGAGTTGCCTGCCGTTCCAGTTTGGGAAGTGCCGCCCCTGGCCATCCAGGCAATTGATTCGGAACAAGTCCTCCCCCCGGCCGGGCAGACGTTCTTTGCCTTCCCCGGAGGTCTCCCGGTCCCTGGCAACGGAGCTGTGCTGGTTGACCTGCATTGGTCTCCCCTGAGCTCAGGATGTCGCCTCGTGTTCCAGTATCAGAGCCCCCTGAACGGCCCTGCCGAATGGCAACAGCAGCGGGTGGAGATCGAGATCTCATCGCAAGAGGGCATCCAGGTTCGCACGGCCGATGGAAGTGAGGCCGAACGAGAGGGCGAACAGGAGGTGGCAGTCGAAACTACCGTCCCTGCGCCGACGGCAACACATCTGCTCATCGTGTTCACGACGGAGGGAGGTAGCCTCAAAGCCCTCGAGGTGCGCGGCGGAGATGATCCCAATACCCTGCTTTTGCTCCTGCAAGCGGCAGACCTGGACGCACCTTTCGTTCATGAGCCTCTCCGCATAGCCTATCTGGGGGCCGGCGCACTTCCTGCGTCTGCCGGCGATACAACGCTCGAATCCTTCCAGGCATGGACGATTCCCGCCGGAGATCGAGACGCGGCCTCCTGGCTCGTGGACTCCCTTGGAGAACCCGTGCCCATGCCGTCCGAGTCGATCGATGCCAGGGCTTCCGACGCCGCACTCCTTGCTCGCTGGGGCGACGGTGTCATCTCGGGGATTGATTTCTCGCAGGACGACTCATTTCTCGCCGTGGCTACGAATACAGGATCCGTCCGACTCTTCAGCACCGAGACATGGCAGGAGCTCCAGCGGATCGACACTGCCTTGCGGCTCGCTGATAGCGCTCTTGCGCTCTCCCCCGACGGGCGCTCGATGGCGGTCGCCTCGACAGACAGTAGAGTGGGCCTCTGGAACGTGTGGAGCGGCGACAACGTATTCCTCAACGACGGGCCCCCGCCTCCCGAATACGGATGGGACGGAAACTTCCGCATCGGTTTCATCCAAGACGGAGAAGTCCTCGGAGTGTGGTACCCCAACGGACAAGTCCGCTTGCTTAGGTCCTCGGACGGCGCGTCGATCACCGAGCAGCAGCCGATCCAGAGCAATTTCGTGGATGCGTGGGGCGCAGCGCCGTCCTCGGAGTTTCAGGCTGTCGCGGGCCACCTCCCATCGGCCGTGCAATCTCTCAGCCTCGTTCGAACCGTTGATTGGCAACAATGGCTGCCGACGCTGGTCACGAACCAGATCAGATTCGCGAGGGCCGTCTCGCCCGACGGCTCCATTGTGGTGGCTGAGACCGGAAGCAGCGTCGCGGGTACTCGATTGGAGATATGGCGGGAGTCATCGTCCGGGTTCGGGCTCGCTTTCGTCACCACGCAGCCGGCCGAGCTCGAGGGAGAATCGATCGGACGAAGTTCAGCGGAGTTCCTCGCCGCAGGGAGCCGCCTCGCCGTGTATAGCGAATATGGCCCGGCCCTCTTCCCTGCATCCTCACCCGGCGGCTACGGGTTCTCGCCGCGCCTCGGCCGAATTGAAGTATGGGATCTTGCCTCTGAAGCGAGCCTTGGGGTGCAAGCCTTCCCCGTAAGCGACAATCCAAGCGTAGCCCTCAATGAGGGCGGGGACGCGATTGCCTACACCTCATCCCACGGGACCGTCGACATCGTGAGCTTTCCCGAGGGGCAACCGCTGGGTGCGGTCTCCATCAGCCCGACATGCGTGGGCTCTCTCGTTCTTTCCCCCGACGGCCAAGTCCTCGCTAGCTATGTGGGAAACGAGATCGACCTGTGTGCAATGAGCGACGGCAGACTCCTACACAGGATCCTCGCCCCCACCGATCGCGTCACGAGCATAGCTTTCTCTCCTGACAGCCAGTTCCTCGTCTCCACAGGCTGGACGTCGACCTATACAATGGGGCTAGATACCCCTTATGACCCCAACGTGCATCTCTGGAACGTTGAGGACGGTTCTCTGGTCCGTACGCTGAGGCGCCAGGACGGGAACATCGCGGCGGCCGCGTTCTCCCCAGACGGGGAGCATCTCCTCACAGGTGCTGGATCGCTCAACCACTATATATGTGTGGATCGCCCCCGAGATACGTCGATCGTTGTGTGGCGCGTTTCGGATTGGGTCGCCCTGGAGAGCCGACCGGGGCCCCTGGGAGGCGTGAGTTTCCTGGGGTTCTCCGGAGACGGCGATTACTACGCCTTCGGATCGAACGCGTGCAGTCGCAGTCCCTCTCCCAACAATCGCGCCTGGCTTTCCGACGCCGAAACTGGAGAGCTCCTTCCTGCGATTGCGAGCTCCGGGTGGCCGTTCTACCCCGCCGGGATGTCCTCAACGGGGAGCTATATAGCCTTGGGGGATGGAGACTTGTGGTGGTTCGACGTACCAGGTGGAGAACCCACGGGGCACGCCTCAGGTCCCATCTCGAGCTTCGCGTTTTCGCCAGGAGATCATCTACTGGCCGTAAGTGGGGAAACCTCCGTCTCAATTCTGGACATCGATGGCTCCAGAGAGACCAGTCTGACGGCTCCATTCTCTATCACTTCCCTGGTCTTCTCCGCTGATGGCAGGATCCTCTTGGGGTCGGGAGAGGTGCCCGGGGTCATCTTCGTCTGGGGCCTCAATGAGGAGCCACCCCCGCAGTCGTACGAGGCGGGCATGATAGAACTGGCCGTTGATCAGATCAACCGAATGCCTGAGGGCGGTGACGGACCACTCACCAGGCCCCGAGGCGTCGCCGTCGCACCAGACGGGACCCTGTACGTCGCCGACACCGGTAACCATCGCATCGTCCACTTCTCACCAGACGGCGCACTCCTAGGCGCGTGGGGGACCTACTCGTCGGCTTCGGACCCACCGGAGGGCACCTTCAACGAGCCGTGGGGCGTCGCCGTCGCACCCGATGGGACCGTCTATGTCGCGGATACATGGCACCATCGCGTTCAGCACTTCACCGCCGACGGCGACTTCCTGGACCTGA
>Ga0256868_10002235_pt1 | contig 10125 bp, 13 predicted proteins | sample RVTome_13_FD_187341 | JGI IMG/M metagenome (GOLD analysis project Ga0256868, IMG submission 187341) | Soil microbial communities from uranium-contaminated site in the Upper Colorado River Basin, Wyoming, United States - RVT92D227 HiSeq ... | reverse complement strand
CCCGCACCCCTCTGCGTCCTGGATCGCGGCGGAAGGTTAGCCCTTCGCGGCCCCGCCCCCGACCGGCCAGCGGACGCTCACCGAGCCCCGACCGGTAGAGCGCGCGCAAACCCGCCGCGGACGAACACGGCCACCGCGGACGACTTCCCCTCAACCCCCTTCCGCGTACAATGCCCCCCGATCTGGAGGAGGGTTCCGGCCGGTGACTGATCACAAGCGGCAGCGGATCGGCTCGATCGGCGTCGTCGTCGGTCTGCTGTTCATCGCCGTCGGCGTGGTGATCAGCCACTTCACCGGGCTGGCAACGACCGACGCCGTCGGACGTGAGATCTACCCGTGGGTCCCGCGCTGCGCCTGGTTCGAGACCGACCCCAACACCTGCTGGGCGATCCCCGTCGTCGGGCAACTCACCAGCTTCCTCGGCAGCCAGATCGTGATTGCGGCGATCGTGTTCGGATGGATCTTCGATCGGCCGCTCACCTGGGCGCGCGCCACGGTGTCTGCATTCCTGTTCACCCTCGAGATGATGATCATCTTCGGCATCGTCCCCAACCAGTGGCTCGCCCTCACCCAGGGGAAGCTGGGGTGGAGCGAACAGCGCATCGCCTTCGACATTCCCAAGTGGCTGGTCCTCAACAACACGGTGTCGATCTCCTACGGCGTCCTCAAGGACGCCATCGTCGGCGGCTACGCGGCGACCATGCTCGGAGCGGTGCTCGTCGGCGCCTATCAGATCCAGGAGCGATGGAAGCGGAGGGGCCAGCCGAGGCCGGCGACGACCTCCGTCTACGGGCGGCCGGTCGTGCGGGGAACCAAGTAGATGGCCCGCTCCGACGTCTGGCAGGAGACGCCCCCCTTCCGTGACGACTACCAGCTGACGCTGGTCGACAGCGCCTATCTCATCAACGCCGTGAAGCCCAAGCAGTTCCTCCACATCGACCAGGCGGAGTGCATCCTCTGTGAGGGCTGCGTCGACATCTGCCCGTGGAAGTGCATCCACTACCTGTCCATCGACGCCATCGCCGAAGCGACCAACGTGGACGATCCCCGGTCCGACACGTCGAACCTGGGCTTGTTCGTCGTCGACGAGGACGAATGCACCCGCTGTGCCCTGTGCGTCGACCGGTGCCCGACGGGTGTGATCTCATTGGGCAAGTTCGAAGGCTCTCTCTCTGACCAGGCCGGGAGGATCGGAATCACCGCGCCATGGGAGGTCGACAGCGGCCAACGCGACTTCAAGAACGGATACGCCTACGGGATGCGTTTCTGATCGAGGCAACACCGACACCATGAGATTTGACCCCGCCGCCGGCCGGGGCGGAGACTGAACGGAACGAGGAGTGAGGGAGTGACGACCAACGGGACCGGGAACGGGAAGACCACCTTGGGCGAACGCGTCGCCAAGGTGGGCGAACGCGTGCGCGGCAGCGAGGCGTGGGAGTCGATCTTCCGCCCGGGATCGCCCTTCCGCAAGGGCTACGCCGACAGCCCCCGCAACCGGTCGTACGTGATCATGAACAACGTGCTCTACCACCTCCACCCGGTGAAGGTGAAGCGGCACGGCGTCCGACTCTCCTACACGCTGTGTCTCGGCGGCCTGTCGTTCTTCCTCTTCATCCTGCTGACGATCACCGGCATCTTCTTGATGTTCTATTACACGCCGGCGGTCCCGCAGGCCTACAACGACATCGCCTCGCTCTCGACCAACGTGGCGTTCGGCCAGTTGGTGCGCAACCTCCATCGATGGGGCGCCCACCTCATGGTGATCACGGTATTCCTCCACATGACGCGCGTCTTCTATCACGGCGCCTACAAGCCGCCCCGCGAGTTCAACTGGGTGGTCGGCGTGGTGCTACTGCTGCTCACCCTGCTGCTCTCGTTCACCGGGTACCTGCTCCCCTGGGACCAGCTGGCACGGTGGGCGGTCACCGTGGGCTCCAACATGGCCGGCTACACACCGGTGTTCGGCCATCAGGTCAGCTTCGTGTTACTCGGAGGCATCCAAGTGGGCGCTCCGACCCTGCTGCGGTTCTACGTCCTGCACGTCCTGGCCCTGCCGTTCCTGATCGTCATCTTCATGGCGGTTCACTTCTGGCGGGTACGCAAGGACGGCGGCATCTCGGGACCCCTGTAGAGGCCGCCGTGGCGAAGATCCCCGACCATCTCCTGAAGCGGTCCGCCGAGGCGAAGGCGAAGGCCACCGGCGTGCCCGTTGAGCAGGTGCTCGCCGAGATGACCGGCGGTAGTGCCAGCGCCGCGCCCTCCCCGGCCGGCACGACCACCGCGGTGGCCGCCACCCCGGCGGCTGCCGCCCAGGCGATCCCGGCAGTGCCCGAGGGGGTGCGCACCCAGCGCCTTCTCACGGTCGTCAAGGCCAGGGCCATCCAGCAGGTCAAGCGGGAACCGACCGACAAGGTCAACGTGTGGCCGCACCTGCTCGCCATCGAGTTCGTGGCGCTTCTGGTGGTGACCGCCCTGCTCGTGGTGTTCTCGGTGTTCCAGAACGCCCCGCTGCTCGAGCTGGCCAACCCCAACGCGCAGCCGAACCCGTCGAAGGCCCCCTGGTACTTTCTCGGCCTCCAGGAGCTGCTGTCCTACTTCGACCCGCAGGTCGCCGGCGTGTTGATCCCCGGCCTCGGGCTCGCCGGGATCGCCGCGATCCCGTTCATCGACCGGAATCGCTCGACGAGGCCGTCGGACCGCAAGTTCGCCATCATGGTGTTCACGTTCTTCGTGGTGGCCGCGGCGATCCTGACGATCATCGGATCGTTCTATCGCGGGAAGGGCTTCAACTTCACGTTCCCGTGGCGTGACGGGATCTTCTTCGACCTATGACCACGATCCAGATCGTCATCGTCGCGTTCGCGGTCATCGGGCTCATCGCCACCCTCGCCATCCTGTCGATCGCCGCCCGCCGCGGCGAAGGTGAGCGGGCAGTGGTGGGGAGGGTCGACCGCACGGCGCTACGGCGCGACCGGGCCGCCTCCCGCGCCGCTCGGGCGGCGCCGGAACCGGCCATGGCAGGGTCGCACGTGCCCGAGGCGGCGCCGATCGACCCCCTGGAGGCCCGCCAGGTGGTCGACGAGGGCCAGTTCGGCGTGACCAGGCGGCAATTCTTCAACCGCGGGATCCTCGGCATCTTCGGCCTGTTCCTCGCCCAGTTCGGCATCGCCTCCCTGGCGTTCATGTGGCCCAAGCTCAAGCCTGGGGGCTTCGGCTCCAAGGTGGTGGCCGGGCCCGCCGCCGACCTGCTCGCCCAGGTGTTCCTCCCCGACGGCCGGATCACCCCGTTGTTCGTTCCAGCGGCGCAGACCTACCTCGTTCCCTTCCAGCAGGACACCGCCGGCAGCAGCTTTGCCGGCCTCCCGGTGGTCGCCAGCGAGCTGATGGCCCTCTGGCAGCGCTGCGTCCATCTCGGCTGCCGGGTGCCGCAATGTGACGCCTCGCAGGGCTTCGAGTGCCCGTGCCACGGGTCCCGATACAACTATCACGGTGAGTACGAGAGCGGGCCGGCACCCCGCAACCTCGACCGGTTCGTCGTGTCCGTCGACGACGCCGGTGAGCTGGTCATCGACACCGGCCAGGTGATCCAGACTGCCCGCGCCTCGGTCAAGACGATCCAGTATCCGCAAGGACCGTCGTGCCTCTGACGAGCAAGGTCTGACCCGTGGGTATCGGAGCCGTCGCCCTCGCCATCGCAATCCTCGGCCTCGCCGGATGGATGGCGTTTCTGGTCACCCAGTCGCGCGTCGAACACCGGCGAGCGGCCGCGCCGCAGAACCTGACGCCGTACGTCACCGACGACGAGCTGGAGAACAAGCGCCTGAACAAGGTGCTGGTGTCGGCGCTCGTCGCCACCGGGATCCTCGCCGTGGTGATGCCGGTGTACTACCTCAACGAGTCGGGCCGCCAGGCGGACGCCGTGGCCGACTTCAGCCAACAGGCGATCGACCGCGGCCTCGAATGGTTCACCGAATACAAATGCGGCAACTGCCACGGAGCCAATGCCGGCGGCGGCGGTGCCCGTTTCGTCGAAGGGCGAAGCGGCATCGGCACCACGTGGTCGGCTCCCGCCCTCACCGACGTGCTGTACCGCTACACCGAGGACGAGGTCCGCTACTGGCTGGTCTACGGCCGCCAGGGGACGCCGATGCCGGCGTGGGGCGCCGAGGGAGGCGGACCGCTCGACAGCCAGCAGATCGACGATCTCATCGCCTATCTCGCCTCCCTCCAGGCTCCCCAGGCAGACGTGCTGGCCGGGGTCGACGGCAAGGTGGCGCGTGAGATCTCCCGGCTCCAGACCGCAGACGAACAGGTCGACGCCGCGGTTGCCGCTCAGCAGGCGACCCTGACCGCGCTGCAGGACGCCCCAAACCTCTACGCCGCGGTTCAGGGCATCCCCGACGAGCTGAAGGCAATCCTCACCGGCGACGGGACGTGCACCGCAGAGTCGGCTGCCCTGTACGCGGCACCATGCTCATCGCCCGGCGTCGACGCCGACCGGGACCACCTCACCGACGCGGCAGAGGACGCCCTCACGCAGCTGGTGGCGCGCATGATCGCCAACAGTCCCGTATCCGATGCCCACACGGCGCTCGAGGCACTGGCGTTCGAGACGGACAACCCGTTCACCACCTCGAGCGGGCCCACCCCGATTCCCGACCTGACCGAGGCCGGGACGGCGGTCACCGAGTTCGGCACGATCACCCGTGATCTCCGGCTCGCCACCGAGAACAACGACCGGCTGGTCGCCGCCGCCCAGAAGGGGCTCGACTACCTGCTGGTGGTTCAGGAGACCCGCCCGTACCAGATCGACATCCCGCAGCTAGCCGCCGATGCCTTCGACGGGAACGTGACCGCGGCCCAGCGCGCTGTCGCCCTCTTCAACGCCTACTGCGCCCGCTGCCACACGGCGGGATACTCGGCCGGGATGGTCTTCACCGGACCGGCGGGGTCGGGGGCGATCGGCCCGTCGCTGCGCGACGGACGCGCCGTGCTGCAGTTCCCCGACGAGGCGGCTCACCTGGTCTTCGTCATCAAGGGCTCCGAGAACGGCAAGCAGTACGGCATCAACGGGATCGGCCGCGGGTGGATGCCCGGATTCGGCGCCATGCTTTCCCGGGAAGACCTCATGCTCATCGTGACGTTCGAGCGAGGCTTGTGATGAGGCACATGCTGAACCGAGTCCGCCACGACGAACGAGGACTCACCCGACTCGAACTGCTCGGGGTGATCCTGGCGGTGTTCGTCCTGGCGTCCCTGGTCCCCCAGTTCCGTCACGCCCTCGACTGGGCGTACGAGCACCTCGTGGGCAAGAACAACCTGGATGCCCAAGGAAACCCCGCTCCCGGCGTGCTCGTGCGGGGGATCATCGTGGCGGTCGCCTCGATCGGGGTGTTCGCCGGAGCGATCTTCCTCATCAACTACACGAACCTCGGCCGGCGCTTGGCGTTCCTCGTCACCGGCGCGGCGTTCTTCGGGTTCCTCTCGATCGTCGGCCTGTTCTACACGCTGTACGCCCCCCGGGGATTGCGCCCTGCCCTCATCGAGGGGCTGAATTCGTTCCAGCTGAGGATCCTCCCGGGTGCACTGATGATCTCGTCACTCATCCTGTTTGCGATGTTCGTCGCCGCGATGGCGCGTATGGAGCACGACGAGACCGAGTAGGCCGCTATCCCCCGTTGGTGCGGCGCAGGTAGAACGACAGCACCTGGAGCTCGGTGGACAGATCGACCCGGCGCACATCGACACCATCCGGCACCCGGATCACCGTTGGGGCGAAGTTGAGGATCGAGCGAACTCCGGCCTCGGTCAGCCGGTCGGCGACCTCCTGCGCAGCCGCGGGCGGGGTGGTGATGATGGCGATCGAGGCGTTGCGTTCTGTCACGGCCGCCTCAAGCCGCGACATCGGCTCAATGAGGAGACGGTCGACACGAACACCGTGCTTTCGGGGATCGTTGTCGAACAGCCCGACGACGCGGAACCTGCGCTCCCCGAACCCCGCGTAGTTGGCGAGTGCCTGCCCGAGGTTGCCGACGCCGACGATGACCACCGACCAATCGCTCTCCAAGCCGAGCTCCAGGCCGATCTGTAGTTTGAGGTGCTCGACGTCGTAGCCGACGCCGCGGACGCCGTACGAGCCGAGGTATGACAGGTCCTTGCGGACCTTGGCGCTGTTGACCCCCGCCATCGTCGCCAGCTGGTCGGACGACACGCCCGCCTGCCCCGCCGGCAGGCTCTCCAGGCAGTGGAGGTACACCGGAAGACGCTGGACGGTGACCCTGGGTACCGGTGCCTTCACGAACGCGCAATATAGCCCCGGCCCCGTGGGCCTCCGTCAGCCCAGGGCGCGGCGCACGCGACGGCGACCAAAACGCCCGGCGAGGACCTCGACGCCGTCGCGCAGGACCACCGGAACCCTGTCGCCGAAACGCTCCTGCCACGCGCGATCGTCGACGTCCTCGACCGCAAAGGCATGACCGCGGCGCGCTGCCTCGGCCTCGACCATCGGGCGGGCATCCGCGCACAGCGTGCACCCGGACCGGGTCACAAACACCACGGTGCTCATCGCGGTATCGTCGGCAAGCCGATGCGTCCCGGAACCGTCATCGCCATCGTCCTGCTGCTCGTCGTGCTGACGGTGGCCGCGGTGGTGTTCATCATTCAGCTGCTCTCGGTGACCTGAACCCCACCGACATCCCCACCGTCATCCGGAAGGTCTCATCGGCCCTGCCCCCTGGGACCGCCACCGCCATCATCCCGTAGGAATCGACGTGCACCACCCCGGTGCCCTCCACCTCGTAGGCGTCGCGCCACTCCATCTCGTACTCGGTTGCCCCGACGCGGACAATCACCGGGCCTCCGGGAGCGAGCCCGACGAGCCGGAGGTCCTCGGGCGAGATGTTGGTCTGGGCATTCCCGAAGGTGTCGATCCACCAGACCTCGCCGTCGACAACACCCTCACTGTGGTCCACCAGTGGCAGCAGCAGGGGGGTGATCGCCGCGGGCGAGAGCTCGGGCCCGAGTTCGTCAAGGGACGCCTCCCCCGAGGCGAGGACGGCGGCTGCCGGGGCAAACACGTCGCGCCCGTCGAACGTGACGCCTTCACGTGGGAGCCGGAAGGCCTGTGCTTCCAGCGACACGATCCGCGAGGCCCCGCCCACCATCGCCACCGCGGGCGCCAGCAGGCCGTTGTCGGGCCCGACGAAATGACCCCACGCGGTCTCGGCGGCGATCGCCTTGCGAGCGCCTCCGACCCCGGGGTCCACCACGGCCAGTACGACGCCGTGGGGAAGGTACTGCACAGCGCGCAACAGGGTGAGGGCCCCGCCGCGCACGTCGCCCCGGGGCACGCCGTGGGTCACGTCGATGATCTCGGTGCCGGGGGCGATGCGCTCGATCACCCCGTGCACGACGCCGACGAACTCATCGATGAGCCCGAAGTCGCTGAGGAAGGATATCGGCCGCCCCGGCATCGGCTCGGAGCATACCGACAGCGAGTCCACCGACGCCCTGCCGCTACGATCGGCCGTCCGAAGGGAGTCCCGTGACCGGCGACATCCACGCCCCCTTGATCGACGACCTGGCTCGCCGCCGCGGGGTGATCATGCTGATCGGGGCGCCCGACACCGGCAAGACGACCTTCGCCAGGCGCCTCATCACCGCCGGCCTGGGCGCCGGAAAGGTGATGGCGTTCGTCGACGCCGACACGGATCAGAGCACCGTCGGCCCCGCCGCCTGCGCAGGCCTCCGCATCATCGAATCGCAGCGGGACCTCGACACGCTCGAGGAACCCGACATCCTGCAGTTCATCGGATCGGTCGTGGCGGACGAGGTCGTCCTCCAACAGGTGGTCGCCACCGCCACCCTCGTGGAGCACGCCAGGGCGCGAGCGGACCTGGTCGTGGTCGATACCTCGGGAACGATCTCGGGGGTCATTGGACAAACCCTCAAGTACCACACCGCGGAGCTGTGCCGGCCCGATGTCGTGGTCGGCCTGCAGCGCGGCGCCGAACTCGAGCCCCTCGTCGGCATGCTCAAGCGGTTCTTCACCGCCGAGGTGGAAACAGCTGCCGTGGATCCGGAGGTGCGCGCCGCATCGCCCGAGGACCGCCGCGCCCACCGGGCCAAGTCCTTCGCGGCCGCGTTCGCCGGGCCCCTTCAGACCTGGCGGGTGCGCAACACGGTGTTCGCCCCGACCTTGCCCGCCGGCCTCGACCTCTCTCGCCTCGAGGGCGTCCTGGTCGGCGTCCAAGACGGGTCGGGCGGCTGCCTCGGGCTCGGAGCGCTCGGGTATGAGGACGACACCCTCAAGGTGATCACCAACAGCGGCGACGGGATGCGTGGACTGCGGCTCGGGTCGGTCAGGATCGATCTGGAGACCTTCGACGTGAGCCGGGTGCGGTTGCGGGAGTTGATGTTCGGCATTTGAGCCACCCGCTTCCAGCTACCGGCTACCAGCAAGAGTTGATGACGCCCCTCGCGGGTAGCGGGTAGCGGGCAACTAGTAGCGGGCGACGGGCGACATCAGGGTGCCAAGAGCGATGGGGAAATCCCGCCGGCGCGGCTCTTGCTGGCGTCGGGCGACTGGTGACTGGAATCCCGTCAAAGCGCGAGAGGCGAAACCCGGCGGACGACTTCTTGCTGGAAGCTATCTCTGACTCATCACCGCCAGACCAGCTCCGGCGTCGCGCACGCTGATGATCGACCGCCCCTGCTGGTACGCCGGCCGCGGGTCGCTCACGTCGTGGCCGAACGTTCGCCAGCGCTCGGCGACCTCCTCGAGCGGCTCCTCCGTGTCCAGGGCGATCCCCCAGAGGAGCGGGCGATCGACGGTGGGTTCCTGGATCACCTCCAGCAGCGTGCCCGCCAGGAAGAACGCCGTAGGACGATCGCGGACGATCACCCGCCGCCTCGGCTCCAGGCCGGACCGCGCCATCGCAGCTTTCGTGTCGTCGAGATCGGGGACCAGCGCCACGACGTGATCCAGTCCCCACCCCGGAACCGGCTCCGCCTCCTCCACCGGCACGATCCTGAACCCGAGGTCGGGGGCGGGCCCGTCCCATGCCCAGCCGCGCTCGCCCCGAGCGATCACCACACCGCCGGCTCGCAGCCGCCGCGGCAGCCCGAACGACTCCCAGTCGATGGGAAGGTGGACGGCGGTGAGTCTCATCGAGTGTTCAGCGCCCGCTCCTCATCACTCAGAGCTCTTGTGCCATCTCGCGCAGCCGGTACTTCTGCACCTTCCCGGTCACGGTCATCGGGAAGGACTCGACGAAGGCGACCCGGGCCGGGACCTTGTAGTGGGCGATCCGTCCGCGGCAGTACTCGATCACCATGGCCTCGTCGAGGCCCGACCCGGGCCGGGGCACGATCCACGCCATCACCTGCTCCCCGAACCGGGCGTCGGGCACCCCGATGACCTGAACGTCGACCACGTCCGGATGGGTGAGCAGGTACTCCTCGATCTCGCGGGGATAGACGTTCTCGCCGCCCCGGATGATCATGTCCTTGATCCGCCCGACGATGCTCACGTAGCCGGCGGTGTCCATCGTCCCCACGTCTCCGGTGTGCATCCACCCTTCCGCGTCGACGGCCTCGGCGGTGCGGGCGGAATCGTCCCAGTACCCGAGCATCACCGAGTAACCACGGGTGCACACCTCGCCCGGATCGCCGCGCGGCACCATCGCTCGAGTCTCCGGGTCGATGATCTTCACCTCGACGTGAGGATGGACCCTGCCGACGGTGGAGACCCGTCGATCGAGATCGTCGTCGGGGGTGGTCTGCGTGGACACCGGAGACGTCTCGGTCATGCCGTAGCAAATAGTGACCTCCGGCATGTGCATGTCGGAGATGACGCGCTTCATGACCTCGACAGGGCATGGCGCCCCTGCCATGATCCCGGTCCGCAGGCTGGTGAGATCGACGGCCGTCTCATCGAGCGCAGCCAGCTCGGCGATGAACATGGTCGGTACGCCGTAGAGGCTGGTGCATCGTTCTTCTGAGATCGCGGCGAGGACCGCCGCCGCTTCGAAGGCCGGGGCGGGGACCACCATCGTCGCGCCGTGGGTCGTGCAGGCGAGGTTCCCCATCACCATCCCGAAGCAGTGATAGAAGGGAACGGGG
>Ga0256868_10002234_pt1 | contig 10125 bp, 7 predicted proteins | sample RVTome_13_FD_187341 | JGI IMG/M metagenome (GOLD analysis project Ga0256868, IMG submission 187341) | Soil microbial communities from uranium-contaminated site in the Upper Colorado River Basin, Wyoming, United States - RVT92D227 HiSeq ... | reverse complement strand
GGCCAATTCACACTACATTCTTCAGACCATGGAGAAACTGAACCGTGATCTGCAAACCACCTTTATTTTCGCCACGCACGATGAAAAGGTGATCAGTTATATCCGCCGTAAGATCTTTCTCGAGGACGGAAAGGTAGTCAGGGATGAGGTAATTGCTAAAACTGACAGGAGGACAGACCCATGATGGCACTTAAACTTGCACTTCGGAACCTGATAGGAGCCGGTCTGCGTACCTGGCTCAACGTAATTGTTTTGTCCTTCTCCTTTGTGGTGATTATCTGGCACAAAGGATTCCTCGACGCATGGGAAAGGCAGGCCAAAACTGACATGATTGCCTGGGAACTGGGCGGAGGGCAGTACCGGGAACAGCATTATGATCCTTATGATCCTTTTACCCTGACGGACAGCCATAACAGGATCCCAGAAACCTTTACGGCCAATATACACCGGGGGGAGATGACCCCTGTACTTATCACCCAGGGAACCATATACCCGTCGGGAAGAATGCAAAGCATTGTTGTCAAAGGTATCGATCCGGATCAATCGGTGCTTTCCATTCCTTCAGCCAGGCTCGACTCTGCAGTCGATGACATTCCGGCTATTATAGGCAGCAGCATGGCAGCCAGTGCAAGGTTGAAAGAAGGAGACTATGTCATCCTGCGATGGCGTGATAAAAACGGAGCATTTGATGCCGCTGAGATCAGCATAGCCGGCATATTTAGTACTACAGTGCCAACAGTGGATGCCGGGCAGATATGGATCCCGCTACATGAACTGCAGCGGATGATGCTTCTGACAGGGGAAGCCACTGTGCTGGTGGTAAAAGATAAAGAAGCCAGCTGGCCTGCGGTTGAAGGATGGAAATTCAATAACCAGGAGTTGCTTCTGGCTGATATCAACCGGATGATCAAGTCAAAAACCGCAGGTGGAGCCATACTCTGGACCATTCTGCTGGCACTGGCCATGCTTGGGGTATTCGATTCCCAGGTGCTATCCATATTCAGGCGTCAGAAAGAAATCGGCACATATATTGCATTGGGCATGACACGCAGCCAGGTAGTCTCACTTTTCACGGCTGAAGGGGCCATGCATTCAGTGCTCGCCGCACTGCTTGGTGCTGTCTATGGTATTCCTCTACTGACGTTACAGGCAATCAAGGGATTATCTTTACCGGTCAGCAGTAAGGACTTTGGCGTTTCCATGGCCGAAACGATATACCCGGTATATAGTATGGGATTGATCATCAGTACCGTAGTGATCATTATTATTACCACTACACTTGTAAGCTACTGGCCATCGAGGAGGATCTCAAAGATGAAACCAACGGATGCACTAAGGGGGAAAGTACAATGATACATTTTCTGTTAAAAGGATTACTGCGCGACAGGAACCGCAGTCTGATGCCTGTGATCATCGTGACCCTTGGCGTGATGCTCACGGTAGTATTTCAAAGCTGGATGACAGGCGTCATAGGTGATAGTATTGAATCAAATGCCAATTTTACTACCGGTCATGTCAAGGTAATGACAACGGCTTATGCCGAAAACATGGACCAGGTACCCAATGACCTGGCTCTGCTGGATACAGATACGCTTATTGCGAGGATGAAAAAGGAGTTTCCTTCACTCGAATGGGCGGAGCGTATTCGTTTTGGTGGACTGGTTGACCTGGCTGATTCAACAGGTGAAACCAGGGCTCAGGGCACTGTGGCAGGATTCGGAATGGACCTGCTTTCGAAAGACAGTAAGGAACCCTATCGGATGAATATCCCCGGTGCTGTTCAGAAGGGCCGGTTGCCTGTAAAGGCCGGAGAAATTCTGCTCAGTGATATGCTTGCAGAAAAACTGAATGTTGATACAGGTGATATGGTAAGTATCATAGGCTCATCAATGTATGGCGAAATGGCCATTTATAATTTTACGGTATGCGGCACGGTGAAATTCGGATCCGCGGCCCTGGACAAAGGAACCGTGATTGCCGATATCGGTGATGTAAGAAGGGCCCTGAATATGGAAGGTGCCTCAGGCGAAATCCTGGGTTTTTTTGATCAGGGATATTATGATGATGCCATGGCATCAGCACTGGTTATTGAATTCAATAAAATCTTCAACGATCCCTCCGATGAATTCTCGCCCGTGATGAAAAGTCTGAAAGAACAGAATAATATGGGAGCCATGGTTGACTTCACCTTTAAAATGCTGGGCATCATGATCTTTGTTTTTCTTTCTGCCATGTCAATCGTGCTCTGGAATGCCGGTTTGCTGGGCGGTCTTCGCCGGTACGGCGAATTTGGCATGCGGCTGGCCATTGGTGAATCGAAAGGGCATGTTTACCGAACCCTGATCTACGAATCACTGTTTACGGGTTTTATAGGATCCCTGGGAGGCACTGTTGTCGGAATGACCATAGCCTGGTGCCTGCAGACCTACGGGCTCAATTTCGGTGAACTTTTGAAGAATTCCACCATTATGATGCCGGCAGTATTGCGGGCAAGGATCACGCCGGAAACCTGGTACATAGGATTCATTCCCGGCGTTCTCTCAACAACCATCGGAACCATGCTTTCAGGCATTGGTATTTATAAGCGGCAGACAGCTCAATTATTTAAAGAACTCGAAGCATGAAGACAATATTAATTTTTCTATTGATGGGCTTTTCAGCGGTTTGTGCCCAGCATCCCGATGCAAGGGAAATTCTCAGAAAAATCGACAAGAATATGACCTCGGACAACCGTGTTTTTACTTCTAAAATGATTATTCACGGCCGGCGCAATGACCGCACCGTGGAATCCAAAACCTGGACAGCAGGAGATAAAAAATCATTCACCGAATACCTTTTCCCGGCCCGCGACCAGGGTACCAAAATGCTTAAACTTGAAGATCAGCTCTGGATATATTCACCGGAAACCGACAGGATCATTCAGATTGCCGGTCACATGCTCCGCCAGTCGGTTATGGGATCCGACCTGTCGTATGAGGATATGATGGAAGACAGCCGGCTTACCGATCATTACGACGCCGAAGTGACCGGTAGTGAGATAGTGGGGGGCCGCATGTGCTGGGTCGTCAGACTCACAGCCTTTGATCCGGGAATGGCCTACCAGGGCAGGAAGTTATGGGTAGATCAGGAGCGCAGCATCCCGTTGCGTGAGGAACTGTTTGCCAAAAGCGGCACCCTGCTGAAGCGGACCGAGCTGACGGAGGTGGTTAACCTGCATGGCAGATGGTTTCCCCAAAAGATTGTTTTTAAGGATATGCTTAAAGACGGAGAAGGAACAGAATTTATTATCGGTGATATTCAATTCAATGTTGCCATTCCTGACTATATATTTTCCAAAGCGAGTTTGAAAAAATAGAAATAAATTCGAGATATTTTTTACCTGTTATGCGCAATGAAAAACCGGAAATCCAGACATAATCGTCAAAGCATCCGTTTGAGGAATTATGATTATTCAAAGGCAGGTTTATATTTTATTACCCTGTGCGTCAACAACCACGAATGTTTATTTGGGAAAATCATTCAAGGTAAAATGGTTTTGAACAATGCGGGAAAGATGGTTGGTAATGAATGGATTAAAATGTCAAATCATTATCCCAATGTGCGATTGCATCCATATGTCATAATGCCCAATCATTTCCATGCCATTTTGGAAATATCCGTAGGGGCGACCCTTGTGGTCGCCCAGAATAAAATCACCCCGAATAAAATCGCCCAGAATAAAATCGCCCAGAATAAAATCACCCAGAATAAAATCGCCCAGAATAAAATCGCCCCGAATAATAAGATTGCCCGGATTAATGAAATCAACCATGATAATACCATTGCCAATAATAATACCATCGCGCATGATAATGCCATCACCCAGGTTAAAATTGTTGACCGGGATGCTAATGGGGTTGACCGGGATGATAATAATAGGGCGACCACAAGGGTCGCCCCTACTACGAAAACCGTCGGGAATATTGTGGGGGCATTTAAATCAATTGTAACCGTAAAATATATTTATGGTGTAAAAAATTATGGGTGGTTAAAATTTGATGGTAAATTATGGCAACGAAATTACTATGAACATATCATTCGTGACGAAAAATCATATGAATCCATTTCTGACTATATCGAAAACAATCCTGCCAGATGGGTACAGGACAAATTCTTTCTATAATCATCTCTCGATAATAAACCTGGAAGTCATGATCTGATGTCCTTCAAGCGTGATCCTGGCTACATATAAACCGTCTGGCAGATTGGCCAGATCGACAGGAACGCTATAGCGGCCGTATGCATCCCCGGTGAAGAACAGAATTCCGCTACTGCTGAATATCTCAATGCGTTGTATTATCCTGTCTGATTCAATATAAACCAGATCATGAACGGGATTAGGGAACAACCGGAGCTTGATTTCATCAGATCCGGCCTGATCAATACCGGTTGTATTTTCATCGGGCATGTTTGCATCAAGCCATTCCAGCCTAAGTGCGATCCAGTTCCTGAATTTTTCGATCTCACCGTTAAAAGTTGGAGCAGGAGGATCCACTTCAGGAGCGCCCGTATATTGTCCCAAAATAGGCCATTTTGCATAATGTCGCTTTTGCGCTTCATACACCAGTGTTTTGACGGAATCGATGTAATGGTTCAGGTACAGGTTGCTCAGATAAGACTGCCGTAATGTGATATAGCGTGTGTGTAACTCCCCCCTGAAGGCAGGATCCTCAAGCAGTCTTATCATCCAGGAAGGAACCACCGGCCAATTGTTGCATTCGTTTACCCTGTAAGCCCAGTTGGATCCGTCAGTAGCCTCCCAAATATAACAGTTGTCATAGATGTTCTTCCAGGCCCAGTCGAAGTCCCATACCGGCCCGGCCCGGAGCATTCCGCCCTTGTTGTCCCTGTCCTTGTGGTAAAAGCAACTCTTCTTGTAAGTGTCAACGTTGCGTGATACTTCACCCAAAATGAAGTAATCAATAAAGGAGGCCACATCCATATAAGCCTTGTAACCAGTTGCAGGATCGGTAAAACTGCTGCTGTAAAGCTTGCTTTCGAAAGTATTTACAAATGCCTTGATATAGTTTTTCTGTTGTGATGTGATAACCTCCGGTTCGGGGTATTTGTATACAAAGTGCACATGATGGTCAGGCCGGTCGGTTGGTACAAAATTGCTGGTACAGCTGTTGCTGTCATCGTAATAATCCGTTGCAAAAACATAACCACCGGATAGGCTGTCTCCGGCATTGTCATCCGGATCGAGTCTGGCAATATCAATCCTGTTCTTATCCCTCTTGATTTTTTCGGTGAGTATAAATATGCCCATGTACTCGTTGTTAATAACCGCCTCGCATATGCGGGTTCTTGGTGCGTAGTGTCCCATCTGGTTAAACAAATGAAAAGCAAGGGTATTGCGCATAAATACTTTGTCGTTGTAATTGGCCATCAATATCCAGTCGTTTTCAGCCGGCATGCCGAGTAATGATACGTTAAAATTATTACCCTGCTCATCACGGGTTTCAAATCCGTAAGGTTTCTGGGGAAGGAGTTGGGAATATGCACCTCTGTATTCAATTCCTGCTTTACCGGTGTAAATATTACCGGAATCGGCAGGATGGTTATAAAAGCCGGGTTTGTTGAAAATGATTTTCAAATCCACTGTAATCTTGGGCTCATCGGCAATTATGCCGCCGTTTGTATTAATGATCACCAGGGGCAGGTTCGTGGAATCCATACCTGCCTGAGGCTCCAAGGCTTTAATGGAAATAGAACCGGACAAAATACCGGTGATAAGCAGGAGCAATCGCATGTGAAGTGCAGTTAATGTTATTCCTTACAAATGGTTGTTAATGGTATTGATTAGATGACAAATATAATATATCATACGAATTCCGGCTTTAAATATTTATTTTTTACATTTGCCGGTTCATCATTCATACATTATCAATATAATGGAATACAATTTCAACGCTATTGAAAGCAGGTGGCAGCAATACTGGGAAGAGAACATGACATTTAAAACGGTTGAAGATTATTCCAGAAAGAAATTCTATATACTTGATATGTTTCCCTATCCCTCGGGAAGCGGATTACATGTCGGGCACCCCGAAGGATACACAGCCACTGATATTGTGGCGCGCTATAAGCGGATGAAAGGCTTTAATGTGCTGCATCCCATGGGCTGGGATGCTTTTGGGCTGCCAGCGGAGCAATACGCCATCCAAACAGGGACCCATCCGAAAATAACCACGCAGCATAACTGTAATACCTTCCGGCGCCAGATTAAATCTCTTGGTCTGGGATACGACTGGGACAGGGAGATCAATACCACAGATACAGGTTACTACAAATGGACACAATGGATTTTTATCAAACTTTACAATACCTGGTTTGATGAACAGGCTCAAAAGGGCCGTCCCATAAATGAACTGATTATACCCGAAGAAATTATGGCCAAAGGCAAGGAGACAATCAGGAAATACACTGAAGGCAAACGCCTGGCCTATTACGATAATGCACAGGTCTGGTGGTGTGAGGATTGCAGAATTGTCTGTGCCAATGAGGAAGTGCTTACCGATGGATCGCATGAGAAATGCGGAAATCTGGTAACACGAAAGAATCTGAAACAATGGATGTTACGCATTCCTTTATATGCTGAACGTCTGCTGAACGGACTTGAAAGTGTCGACTGGCCTGAAGGGATAAAGGAAATGCAGCGAAACTGGATCGGCAGGTCCACAGGTGCAGAAGTTGATTTTGAAGTAGAGGGTCTTGCCGGCAAACTCAGGGTTTATACAACCCGCCCCGATACCTTGTTTGGGGCCACTTATATGGTTATTGCTCCCGAGCACGAAATGACCAGGGCTATCACAACACCTTTACACAGTAGTCAGGTGGCGGAGTATATTCAGGCTGCCTCGTTAAAGTCGGACCTTGACCGGACTGACCTGGCCAAGGAAAAAACGGGGGTGTTCACCGGAAGATATGCGGTTAACCCGGTAAACGGGAAGAAAATCCCGATCTGGGTAGCTGATTATGTGCTTATAGGTTACGGGACAGGAGCTATTATGGCGGTTCCGGCCCATGACACACGCGACTTTGAATTTGCAGAAAAGTTCGGATTGCCGATTAACTGCATCATGGATCCGGCAGGAGCCGATGATAAGCTTCGGATAAATGTCCTCGACGGAAAAGCATGCTGGACCGAAGATGGCATTTACATTAATTCAGCCAGCGAGGAGAAAGGAATTTCGATAGACGGGCTAAATAAGGAAAAGGGTATTCAGACTATTATTTCATGGCTGGAGGAAAAAGGTGTTGGACAAAGTACGGTAAATTATAAGTTACGCGACTGGTTATTCAGCAGACAGCGGTACTGGGGTGAGCCTTTCCCGGTTATACACTGGGAAGACGGAGAAATTGAGGTGGTTCCGGAAACGGAGCTTCCTGTGGTGCTTCCCGAATTAAAGAAATATCAGCCGGGAGAGGACGGCGAATCACCGCTGGCCAATGCCGGTGAATGGCTTGTAGTTACAAAAAACGGCCGTAAGGGGCGCCGGGAAACCAACACTATGCCTCAGTGGGCCGGTTCATGCTGGTACTACCTGCGTTATATTGATCCCCTGAATAATGATCAACTGTTTGCTGCTGAAAAAGAGAAATACTGGATGCCGGTGGATTTATATATCGGCGGTGCCGAACATGCCGTGCTTCATTTACTTTACAGCCGCTTCTGGCACAAGGTGTTGTTTGACCTGGATATAGTATCCACCGATGAACCTTTTTCAAAGCTTTTCAACCAGGGGATGATCCTGGCATATGCTTACGAGAACAATACCGGTGCCAAAATATCGGTCGATCTGGTTGAGGACCGCGATGGAAAGTATTTCCACAAAGAAAGCGGAGAGGAACTGAGGCAAATGGTGGCTAAAATGTCGAAGTCACTGAAGAATGTCGTGAATCCTGATGATGTTGTGAAACACTATGGTGCTGATTCTTTACGACTGTATGAAATGTTCATGGGGCCCCTCGATGTGATTAAGCCATGGTCAGATTCCGGCGTGAAAGGGGTATACGGGTTTTTAAACCGGGTTGCCAGGTTTTTCGGGGATCCGTTAAATTTTATCTCCGGTGAGGAGGACCGGGAGATTCTGAAAGGTCTTCACCAGACCATTAAAAAAGTGGGGCAGGATATTGAGCATTTGCGGTTTAATACAGCCATTTCACAGATGATGATATTCACCAATCTGTGTATGAAAAAGGGTAAAGTAGCCCGGAAAACAGCTGAAGTATTTGCCTGTGTCCTTTCGCCCTTTGCTCCTCACCTGGCTGAAGAATTATGGGATATCTTTGGCAACAAACCCAGTATAAGCCAGCAGAATTTCCCGGAGGCTGATGAAACCTACCTGCAGGAGGATTCATTTGAATATCCGGTATCTTTTAACGGCAAACTGAGATTTAAACTGTTGCTGCCACTTGACATGCCTTCGGCTGAAATCGAAAAGGCTGTGCTTGATGATCAGCAGTCGCGTAAATGGACCGAACGAAAAGAAATAAAAAAGTTCATCATTGTTCCGGGCAGGATAATTAACATCGTGGTTGGATAGCTATGAAAAAAGCTGTAATAATCACCCTGATTTTCTGTGTGGCACTTCTGTTAACGGCAGTTGTATACTGGTTTGTTTTGCCACGCATGAAAAACTATCAGCAGGAGAGAGATTTGGTTGATTCATCGGCCTTTGTCAAACCCATATCCAGATTATACGGTTTGGCCGTCGACTCCTTCAACATTGAAACCGATAAGGTGGGCAGGGACCAGAATCTGGGGGATATCCTCAGGAAATATACGCTTCCTGAACGGGCGCTTACACAATTGCTTTTGTACGCAGACGATGTTTTTGATTTGCGTAAAATCAGGGAGGGGAACAATTATACGGCTTTTCTTTCTCCGGACACCCTTTATCGGTTGCAATATCTGGTGTATGAGCACACACCTGTTGAGTATGTTTTTATTGATTTCACCGACAGTGTGAAGGTTTACCTCCGGCAGAAGGAGATCATCACACATTTGAAAAGGGTTGACGGTACCATCCATTCTTCTTTATGGGATGCCATCTCACAGAACAATATCAATCCGCTTTTGGCGCTTGAACTGTCCGAAATGTATGCGTGGACAGTTGATTTTTTCGGACTGCAGCCAGGGGATCATTTTACCGTGGTGTATGACGAGTTGTTTGTAGATACCTTGTCCATCGGACTTGGCAGGATACATGCGGCTTGTTTCAATCTTGCTGGTAAGGAATTACTGGCTATTCCATTTACCCAGGACAGTGTGGAGACCTACTTTGATGCTGATGGTAACAGCCTGAGAAGAACCTTTCGGAAGTCCCCGCTCCGTTTTTCACGCATAAGTTCACGTTTTTCCGGCAGCCGCCTGCACCCAATCCTGAAGATCCGGCGTCCGCATTATGGTGTGGATTATGCCGCACCCATTGGAACACCGGTATATTCCATCGGAGACGGCCGGATTATCGCAGTGGATTATCAAGGTGGAAACGGAAGATACATAAAGGTCTGGCATAACGGTGTGTACACCTCTACCTATATGCACCTCAGCAGTTTTGGCAAGGGAATTGAAACCGGCAAATATGTGGTACAGGGGGAACTTTTGGGCTATGTGGGAAGTTCGGGACTTTCAACGGGACCGCATCTCGATTTCAGGGTTACCAGGAATGGTTCACCCATTGATCCCTTAAAGATGGAATCACCTCCTGTGGATCCGGTTAAGCCTGAAAACAGAGAGGCGTTTAACTTGGTTAAACAATCGACCATTAATATGCTTACCGGCACTGAAGAGGTGAAAATGGCAGAAGAATTCATTCCTACCGGTATACCACAGTATCCTTCAAAGGAAATCCCGGCAGAAGGAAAATAGTTATGGGATTATTGCCTTGTGATTGTGCCTTGTGTTAGTCTCAGGCTCCTGCCTGAGACGGTTATATAACGGCAGGCTTTGCCTGATTGGAAACTTGAATGGGATTACTGCGTGATCCCTGGCGGGGGATCCCTGCAAAAGCAAAATAATCCTCCTCCGTCGCTACGCGCCAGGTAGTCTTTCCAAATAAAAAAAAGGCCTCAAACAAA
>Ga0256868_10002233_pt1 | contig 10125 bp, 9 predicted proteins | sample RVTome_13_FD_187341 | JGI IMG/M metagenome (GOLD analysis project Ga0256868, IMG submission 187341) | Soil microbial communities from uranium-contaminated site in the Upper Colorado River Basin, Wyoming, United States - RVT92D227 HiSeq ... | reverse complement strand
CAAATTCAAGACGAGGGGGGACACGATCCCAAATTCCGGAGAATTTGGGTCATGTCCCCGAATTCGGCGCCCGTCTGCAAATTCAGGACCTGGAGATACAACGTAATTCATGAATAATTCAGATTATATAATCTCCAGCGCGTCCTTGCCCGGAAGCTTCGGGAACGGCGCATGCGGCTCGGTCTGGTACCAGAACGCCGTGGAGGCGATATCATCCTGGAGCGGGAGGTAGCGGCCGCCCGAGCGCCAGCCGAGAGCCTGGATCACGACCTTCAGGTTCTTCTCGAAGCGGATCGGGTCCATGATGTGCCAGCGGTAGAGGCCGAAGCGCTGCTGGACGTTGTAATGCCCGTCTCCGCGGATGACCTGGGCCAGGCCGCTGTAGGGCGTGCTGAACTCCGTATAGCGAACAACGCCGTCCGGGCCTGGAGCATCGAAATCATATGACCCGCAGAAATAATCTTCGGTCCCCGTGCCGCAGATGGTCGGGAAATCCGTGTCGCCGTCGAGGTAGAACTTGATCTCGCCTTCGCCCCACCACCCGTTGTTGTTCACGCCCCAGGCCATGTAGGTCCCGACGTAGTGTCCCCAGCCCTGGACGCCGTCGAGGATGGAATAGACGTCTTTGTATGGCAAGGGATTGACGCGGCGAAACTGGGCGTGGAAGGTGGCGGCGTCCTCGGGGACCTCCGTGAGCGTATAGTTGATCTGATAGTAGATTGTGAAATTTTCGTCGGCCAGGTTCTCGAGCGTGACTTTGAAGGACTTGCGGAAGGGCATCTGCCAATAGGAGTTGAAGGCTCTTCCGGGATTGACGCAGACCGGGAGCGAATTGATCTGGGCGTATTTCTGCCAACCGCAGGCGAAGAAATCGCCGATCGGGGCTTCGACCGAGGGCTCTTTTTCGCCGTCCCAGTAGAACCGGATGATGGCGAATCGCCACGTGCCGGACGGTGTCATCCAGATCTGCTGAATGGCGCCCATGCCCTGGACATCAGCAAGGACAAAGGTCTCGTGGGGTTTGATGACGACGTAGGGCGAGACCTTCCAGCCCTGTCCGAGGTCGCGCGCAGCCTTGAGAGCCGGGCCGTCCGCGGACATGCCGGCCTTTCCTTTTTCACCGCTGAAGTTTTCGGGGCTGATCGAACGCGTCTGGGCGTGGGAGAGGCGGCTGAGGCTGCCGAGATCGAGAAAGAGCCCGTCGAACGCCTTCTTGTCCTCGGCGGCTATGAGGACCAGCGCCGCCATGAGGATCACAAAGACCGTGATCAAGTTTTTCTTCATAGAAAGACCTCCTTATATCCAGTATCAATTTAGAGGGGAAGACCCCTTCCAATTATTTTTCTGTTTCGTCTTTGAGCGACGTCGCGCCTTTGACCGAAGCCGGTTTGATTTGGCGCAGGTCGAAGATGATGATCTCGTTCTTTCCCTTTTTCAGGAACGGTGCGGGCAGGAACAGCCTTTTCTGCGGTCCGATCTCCCAATACCGTCCCAAGTTCCGGCCGTTGACCCAGACGACGCCTTTTTTCCATTGGCTCATGTCCAGATACGTGTCCCCGAGCTCCTTCAGAACGAATCGAAACAGCCCGATTTTATCATAAGTGTCCGCCCGGGAAGCAAGAGGGAGGATGAAAGGCAGAGATTTAAAAGGATCGGCCTTGACCGCCCGTCCTGGGCTGGCGATAGGATTTGACAAATAGGACTCGCTCCAGTAGCATTTAGAGATAGGACGAGCATATGATTAAAAATGCAAAGAGGGCGAAACGGTTTTTGGGGGCGTTTATGCTTGGCTTGTGCTTTCTTTCGATTCAAAGCGCTTTTGCCGGCCAGACGACCCAGCTTCGGGAGGTCGATGTCGATAGATTATTGGTCCAGGCGAATTCCTACTATCAAAAGGGAGATTACAAGCTGGCCATCGGCTGTTATCTCGAAGCCGGGGCTCTTTCTCAGAACAAGATGAACCTGTCCCAGGCCTACTTCGGCCTCTCGCTCTGCTATTATTATCTCCGCGACACGGCCGACGCAGCCAAGTATATGCGCAAGGTCGTCGAGGTGGACCCCAACAAGGAGATCTCCGAGCTTTTCTATCCGAAAAGTTTTGTCCAGCTTTTTAATCAGGTCCGGACGGAGATCGCCGACAAGAAGAAATTGACGACGGAGCAGGTTGCCATCGAGAAGCCGGTGCCTGAAAAAGCGGAGGAACAGAAGCCGGTGAAGGACGAGACAAAGAAAACAGAAGAAGCGGCCATCAAGGAAGCCGAAGTCCAGAAAGCCGAAGAACGGCCGAAAGCGGAAGAGAAGAAAGACACTCAACCCCCGGCTAAAACAGCGGCGCGCCAGCCGCTAGAACCAGCCCGGACAGAGGAATTCGAGATTTCCGAAGAGATGGGGGGGCATTGGGAGATCAATGGCCACTATTCGTCATGGAGCATCAATTTCATCGAGACGTTGTTCGAGGACGCGTTGACGGATAAATTGGGCAAGGAAATCCAGGACGAGATCGTGAAGAAGTCCGGGACGATCCAGGCCGGCCTGGTGAAATTGAATTACACCCAAGACCTGGCCTTCGATTCCGGAGGATCGAGCTATGGCTTCGAGATCCGCTATTTCTCCAGGGGACGGTCCGGGACGTTCAGCCTCGGACTGGCCTTCGAGAAAATGGACATCAAGCTCTCGCTGAATGGGAAGGCCCGGCAGGAATTCACCAGCGGCGCCGTCGCCTCCGCCGATGTCGAATCGAACATCGTGACGAGCCCCTTTTCGACCCACGTCAATTTCCGCTGGGAGGTCGGCTCGAACGCCCGAATCACGCCGTATTTCGTCGCGGGATTCGGGTTCGCTCCCCTGAAAGGGACGTTCAGCTACACCTATTCCGGAACCTATCATAAGGGAGATCTCATCCAGACCATCGCCGACAGCAAAGAAAAGACTCTGGCCGAGCTCTCCCAAGACATCGATTTCAAGATCCCCGAACTTCTTGTCATCCTTCAACTGCATTTCGGCGTCAAGGCCCAGCTCTACCAAGGCCTGTCTCTCATCGGGGAGGCGGGCTTCTGGGACGGCTTCGTCTTCCGCGGCGGGCTGGCCTACAGATTTTAGAAAGATGGCCGGTCCTGTCGCCGACCAGCCCCGTCGTCCTCGCTCCTCACCCTGAGGAGGATCCCATCCGCTTCGAACTCCGGGGCGCCTGGTCGGCGCCACCCGCATTCTTCTTTTGTTGGGGGAGGGGGAAATTCCAAGATGACATTATCACTTCTTGGCCGAAGTAATTCTTTTTCCGGGGCGCCGGAAAGTCGAACAGGGGTGGCGCGGCGAAGGGGCTCCCCGCCCGCGCGCAGCGGCTTGGCAGCGAGCACGGCCGGGGAAGAGCCGCGACAGGACCCCGCCCGAAATTGGCCTGACACCGGAAAGGGAATTGCTTACCTTCTTGGCTATTTAATATCAACAAACTAATACAAACGCAATAAATAAAGTGACAATGTATGGGCGGCACTTAGGCCGCCCTCAAGCCCCCGTAGCGGAGGGGGGGCCCGTCGGTTTTTCCGACGGGGGGAACCGACGGGACTGGTTCCCCGGGGCCCGGGGGCTGCGGGCGGCCTAGGCGCCGCCCGAACGGGGATCTCATATTAATTAATACGTTGATATTAGCAATTGGTATATAATACTTTTTCGACCGTGCTAGACGGGGAGCTAGCGGTGCCCTGTCGCCCACAATCCGCTATAGTGGGGTCGAATCCCTTGCCGAGGCCCGGCCTTTTCCGGATCGGGGCCTCGTAAGCAGCGATGACAGGTCGGGCCCTGAGCAAAGGGTCTCCTGTGAATCCCGCCAGGACCGGAAGGTAGCAGCGGCAGCAGGACGGTCTCTTGTGTTTCAGCCAGCCCCGCCCGAGCCAGCTGCGAGGTTTCCGCGGGGAAGGACAGGTCGGAGCAGGGTGCACGGTCCCTTTCAATGATCGCTGTTTCTATGTATACTATTATTATAGGAATGATAGGAAAATCATCGAAGAGGAGGTTTTCATGTTAAATAGGCGAACCAAGATCATGATCTTGAGCGTCCTGTCCATCGCTTTTCTAGCCCTGGCCGGTGCGGCCTTCGCCCAGGAAGCGGATGCCGAGAACTGCAAAGACCACCCCATGTTCTCCCGGATGAAGAATTACATCATCTCCGACTGCAAAACGAGTTTTGACGCCGTTGAATTCTATATGCCGGGATCTCAGACCAAGACCGTCGAGGGACAGGTGACCCGGATCAATTATTCCCTTCGAGAGGGCGCTCCGATGCCCAGTGTCCTCCAGGTCCGGCGGAACTACGGCAATGCCGTGAAATCCCTTAGCGGATCGGTCCTTTTCGATGAAGAGATCTATCTCACAGCAAAAGTCGTCAAAAACGGAAAAGAAATCTGGGTCAAACTCGATGTCTATAATGACGGCCGCGATTTCACCCTGAACGTCCTCGAAGTCGAAGCGATGGTCCAGGAAGTGACCGCCGACGCCATGTACGACGCCCTCACCAAGGACGGCTTCATGGCCCTCTATATCAATTTCGACACGGGCAAGTCCGCGATCAAGCCCGAGTCCATGCCGATCGTCGAGCAGATCGCGGCCCTGATGAAGGCCCACACGGACCTGAAGTTGAGCATCGAGGGCCACACCGATAACGTCGGCACGGCCGCTTCGAACAAGACGCTCTCCGAACAGCGGGCCAAGGCCGTTCTGGACGCCGTCGTCAAGCAGGGAATCGCCGCGAACCAAATGACCGCGGTCGGCTGGGGCCAGGACAAACCGGTCGCCGACAACCGCGCGGAAGAGGGCCGGGCCAAGAACCGCCGCGTCGAGATCGTGAAGAAATAACCCTCCAGGTCATTGCGACACTTGTTCCGTCGCGATCTGACCAAAGCGGCCGTTTCCTGGTCTTTTCCTCATATCGAGCTTATCCACACAAGATGGAAGAGAACCACTAAGATTATCCGATCAGCTCCAGCTTTTTTAAAAGCTCTTCGAGCTCCGCTTTTCCCTTGTCTTCGAGCGGGACGAGAGGCGCCCGCACCGGGCCTCCGTATAAGCCCTGCACATCGAGCGTGTATTTCAAGCCGGGAATCCCGTAGGTCTCCATAGCGGCTTTGTTCAGCGGGATGAGGTCGAGCTGGAGTTCCGTTGCCTCTTTGATCTTTCCTTCCGTGAACAGGCGGAAGATCTTGGCGCAGGTACGCGGCGCGGCGTTTGCGACGGAGAGGATGGCGCCGCTCGCTCCCATGAGCAGGGCGGGAAGAAAGGCGCTTCCGTGGCCGAGCAGATAGCTGAAGTCCGGAGGAAGTTGCCGGATTATCTCACCAAGAAAGGCGATGGTCCCCGAGCTTTCCTTGAGGCCGACGATATGGGGATGTTCCGAGAGCTCGACGATTAATTTGGCCTCGAGCGCAATGCCGGTATTCTGCGGAATGTTGTAAACAATGACCGGGACATCGGACTTGTCGGCAACAGTGAGGAAGTGTCTCTTGAGCGCGTCTTTGGTCATTTTGGATTTGAAATAGCTCGGAGGACGGATGAGCGCGGCGTCGATGCCCAGGTCCGCCATCCGGTTCGTGAATTCGATCGTCAGCTTGGTCGATTCGCGGGCGGTCCCGGCGATCACTTTCTTTCCCTTGGCCGCCGTTTCCCGGGCCGCCTTGACAAGCCGCTCTGATTCATCATCCGAGATCGAGACGCATTCGCCGGTCGATCCCAGAACGACGTAGCCGGCGAGGCCGGTTTCGTTGTATTTCCGGATGTTATCCTGGAATTTTTCCGTCGAGATCTCCTCGCCGACGAACGGCGTCAAAAGGGCGGCGTAAATGCCCGTGAATTTTTTGGCCATATCAAGTCTCCTTATTCTGAGGTTTTGGCCTTTTCCCCGCCCGGCTCTGGCGCTCGATCTCCCGGAGCTCCCGGTCGCTGAAGCCGAAATAATGGCCGACCTCGTGGATGACAGTGTCCTGGATCTGCTCTCGGATTTCTTCGTCTGTGCGGCAGATCGCTTCGATCGGCTTTTGGTAGATCACGATCACGTCCGGAGGGACATTGCCGTAATAGGGACCCCGGTGGGCGAAGGGAACGCCGTGATAGAGGCCGAGGATATGGGTGGAGGGCGGAGCGCCGAACTTCCGCCGAGTTTCCCAGGATGGATTGTCTTCCACGATCACGGCCACGTTATGGATCAGTTTTTTGAATGGCTTGGGCAGAGAGGCCATCGCCTCTTCCACCAGCTTTTCGAACCGCTCTCGTTCCATGGTCCGGATTATTTTTCAATCCCCCATCGCGCGGCGATGCCCTTCTGATAATAATGCTTCTTTTGTTTCATCTCTGTGACCAGGTCCGCGCGGCGGATGAGCGAAGCGGGGGCATAGCGCCCGGTTAAGACCACCTCCACATCGTCCGGTTTTTGGTCGAGGAATCCATGGACGTCCTTTTCGCCAAGGAGTTCGAAATAAAGCGCGACGTTGATTTCATCAAGGACGATGAGCCGGTATTTTTTCGACAGCATGGCGGCCAGGCATTTTTTGAGCCCTGTCCGTGCCCTGCGGACGTCCTCATCATCGGGATTTTCTGTGACATGAATAAACCCCTTGCGGCCGAATTGCTCGATCGTGATGAGCGGGGCGAGCTTTTTGATGGCAGAGAGCTCGCCGTATCTCTGGCCTTTAAGGAACTGTCCGATGTAGGTCTTATGGCCGTGACCGGCGGCTCTTAACGCCAGGCCCAGCGCCGCCGTCGTTTTCCCCTTGCCGTTCCCTGTATAGACCTGGATATATCCTTTGAATCCGGCCGACTTTTTTGGGGCGGTCATCGAATTTAAATGATATTGGAATCGCAAGCGAGAGTCAACGCGCCTTAGTAAGCGATTCTTTTTCCGGTATCAGGCCAGTTTCGGGCGGGGTCCTGTCGCGGCTCTTCCCCGGCCGTGCTCGCGGCCGGACCGCTGCGCGCGGGCGGGGAGCCCCTTCGCCGCGCCACCCCTGCTCGACGGGCGGCGCCCCGGAAAAAGAATTGCTTCGCGCGCCTTAAAATAGGAATTTTGGCCGTCACCCGCCTTATGATATAATCCGGACGATGTTAGACCCCAAATTTGTGCTTGAAAACAAGGATTTTGTGATTCAAAAAACAGCCTCCAGAGGCTTTTCCCTTAACCTGGATGAGTTCGTCCGTTTGTCCGAAGAAAAGAAGGCCGTCCTCAGAAGGTCCGAAGACCTGAGGGCCGAGCGGAACAAAGCCTCCGAGCTTATCGCCCAGTCCAAGCGTGAAAAAAAGGATGCCTCGGCTTTGATCGCCGCGATGAAGAAGGTCGGAGACGATATCCAAAAGCTGGACGAGGAGCTCCGCCAATACGACGAAAAGATCCGCCTGACGCTCCTCAATATTCCCAACATCGCCCACGACTCTGTTCCGCTCGGAAATAGCCCGGCCGATAACGCCGTTGTCCGGACTTGGGGACAGCCGGCGAAGTTCGCCTTCGAGCCTCAGGCGCACTGGGACATCGGCACGAAGCTCGGCATCCTGGATTTCGACCGGGCGGCGAAGATCACGGGATCGCGTTTCTGCGTCTATCTCGGCGCCGGGGCGAGGCTGGAGCGAGCGCTCATCAATCTCATGCTTGATCTCCACACGCGGGAGAGGGGATTCCGGGAGGTCATTCCGCCGTTCATCGCCAACGACGTCAGCTTGACGGGCACGGGGAATCTGCCCAAATTCGCCGAAGACCTCTTCAAGCTTGAAAAATTTCCCTGGTATCTCATCCCGACAGCCGAGGTCCCGCTGACGAATTATTACCGGGATGAGATCATCGACGGCGCCATCCTTCCCCAGCGGTTCGTGGCCTACACGCCCTGCTTCCGGAGCGAGGCCGGCTCCTACGGCAAGGACATCCGGGGACTGATCCGGCAGCACCAGTTCAACAAGGTCGAGATGATGATCTTCTCCCAGCCGGAGAGGTCCTTCGATGAGCTCGAATGGATGACGGCCAGCGCTGAAGAAGTGCTGAAGCGGCTCGAAATTCCGTACCGCGTCGTCGTTCTGTGCACGAGCGACATGGGCTTCGCCAGCCAGAAAACGTACGATTTGGAAGTCTGGATGCCGTCGCGGAACGGCTACATGGAGATCTCGTCGTGCTCGAACTGCGGCGATTTCCAAGCCCGCCGGGCTAGCATCCGTTTTCGGCGCGAACCCAAATCAAAGCCCGAGTTCGCCCATACGCTCAACGGTTCAGGCCTGGCGGTCGGACGGACCGTGAGCGCCGTCCTCGAGAACTTCCAACAGAAGGACGGGACGGTCGTTATCCCTCCCGGGCTCCGCCCTTACATGGACGGCCTCGAAAAGATCTCATGAAAGGGGGATCAAAGAATTCGGTGACATGCATCCGAATTTCTTAATTCGGTATGTGTCTCTGAAATCTTTTTTAGGTGTCCCCATCTTTTTTGCTAAAATAGGGTCGACTCTGCGGAGGGATGGCCGAGTGGTTTAAGGCGGCGGTCTTGAAAACCGCTTTCCAACTTATTGGAACGGGGGTTCGAATCCCTCTCCCTCCGTACCTCCTATCCCCCCCCTGTATTCTTATGCTTTTCTTCTTTCCCTCAAATAAAGTCCAGGGATTCGCTTTCATATCCTTGAGGAATTTTTCCTGCCATTGAAATTCGGGATGGGCCGTCAAAAAATTCGAGGCGATGAAGTCCTCTCCGCAAGGATGCCCCATCCGCGCCCACATCGTCAATTTTTCAGCCAAGGCGGCCGTCGTGACCTTTCCCTGGACCGAGCCGCCGGGCCAGAACGGGTTCCAAGAGAATTCCGGGCAACCCTTGGGGTCGTTGTCCACATGGCCGCAGAGCGTGTTGGCGTTTGACGCCGCAGCTCCCGTGCTCGCCTCGATGTGATCGGCTTCGAACAATTTTCCAGCCTCGCCGTTGATCCTGCCCTTATGCTCTTCCATCAGTTTCTCCCAGCGCGCTTTCCGGACGAGCACCGACTGGGACGCATTCTTGGGATCGAACGTCGTTTCTTCGGCGATGAACTTTTCGTCGCTGGCAAAGTTCGAGCCGATGAAATACCCGTCCTTGGTCCGCCAGACCGGCTGATTCTTCAACCCGAGCTCGAGCCGGGCGATCTCATTTGTCTTGAGATCGCCGACCAGCCAGTCGTTGGCGTAGCCGCCGTTGTTGTCGGCGGTCATGATCCGAATGAAGTCATCGATCGAGTTGGCGTACTGGGCGGCTTTCCGGGCGCGCATGAATTCCGGCGTCCCGTCTTCCTTGAATCCCTTGAACTGAGAGATCGTCGTCTCGGTGTAAAGGATCCCATCGCCGTTGATGACGAAGTCGTCGCCGCTGTGGATATAACCGGGCATGGCGTCCATCATGATCCTGAAGCCCTTTTCCGGAACGATGTCCTCGATGATGTTCCACCGCTCGCCGACGACGTATTCCACCCAGGCGTTATGGCCCATGACGATCTTTCCGTCTTCGGTGTAGCTTCCGGTGGCGATGAAAGCGCTGCAATAGCCAGGGGCTTTGTTGTCGCCCGCGCCGGCCTTGATCTTTTCGCCCAGATAGGGGACATAGTACTGGGCGAGTTCGATCCAGCCGTTGATGATCGTGATGTCGATCTTGTCATAATTCTTGTCCGGCAGGCGCGCCTTCAAGCCTTCAGCGATGCCTTCGATCTCGTCCCTGTATTCCTGGTCGATCTTCGGCCAGAACATGCGCTCGGCGGCCTCCCGGTAGAACGCCCAGTTCTTTTTCGTGGAATTCTCCAGATAATAGGCGAACATTTGAAGCGCGTCGTCGATCTCGGGTGCCAGATGCCAGCCGTGCTGGAAACCGATCTCCCGCGGCGCCCCTTCGAGATGGACGTAGATCCAGCCGTTCTTGTCCTCGCGGAAGGAATTCCCGAGCCTGGTATTTTTGGCTTTTGAGCATGCTGCGCCGGAAATCAGGGCCAGGCTCACCCAGACCGCCAGCCAAAGGATATGTTTCTTGGTTTTCATGGGCATTCTCCTTTTCCGGAATTCAATGCCAGATGCTGAGAGAATATATCTCAGATCCGGGGAATAGGCAATCCGGGGCCCCGCTTTTCGGAAGGCCTCTTTGAGCAAATATTCGA
>Ga0256868_10002230_pt1 | contig 10132 bp, 10 predicted proteins | sample RVTome_13_FD_187341 | JGI IMG/M metagenome (GOLD analysis project Ga0256868, IMG submission 187341) | Soil microbial communities from uranium-contaminated site in the Upper Colorado River Basin, Wyoming, United States - RVT92D227 HiSeq ... | reverse complement strand
CTCGCTCAGGAATTCAGAGGAGAAGCAATCCCTTTCGAAGAGATAGCACAGGGTTTGAAGAAGACCGACATCGTGATCAGCGCTACCAATTCGCCCCAATATATCATCGGCGATGATCAGATCATCAAGATAATGAAGGATCGGAAGCAGAAACCCATCTTTTTTATTGATATTGCCGACCATCGAGACATCGAACCCAGAGTCGGCGATATCGAGAATGTCTACCTCTATAATATCGACGACCTTCAAAAAGTGTCCAATGAAAATATTAAGGATCGTGAGAAGGAAGCTCAAAAAGCAGAGACGATCGTCCAGGGCGAGGTGGATAAATTCGTCAACTGGTATCGATCTTTAGAGGTCACTCCAACCATCATCGCCTTACGAAAAAAGTTTGAAGAGATCAGGAAGAAGGAGTTAGAAAAGACCCTTTCTCTCCACCCCGATCTATCTGACAGGGAGAAGAAATCTTTAGAGGCCCTCACCTCTGCAATCATCAATAAGATTCTTCATCCACCCATTACCCTCCTCAAACAAACCAATGAGGAAGCGATGGCTGATCTTTACCTCGATGCCCTTCATGCTTTATTTGGGCTTTCAGAAAAATCTCTTGAAACATTGTTAAAATTTGAAGAAGAGCAGGAAAAGGAGGATTCCAAACTCGAAGATGTCTGATGAACTCAAAATCGGGACACGTGGAAGCCAGCTTGCCCTTTACCAGGCCAATTGGGTGAAGGAGAGATTGATGGAGACTTCCCCCAATCTCAAGGTCACCTTGGTCAAAATCAAAACCACAGGGGATAAGATTCAGGATGCCCCTTTGGCGAAGATTGGAGGGAAGGGCCTTTTTGTCAAGGAGATTGAGGAGGCTTTAATTCAAAAAAGGATCGACCTCGCTGTTCACAGCATCAAGGATGTCCCCACTGAATTCCCAAAAGGTCTTCATCTCTCGGTGATCACAAAAAGGGAGGACCCTCGAGATGTCTTCATCTCAAGGGATGGAAGGACATTAAAGGAACTTCCTCAAAGGGCAAAGATCGGGACCAGCAGCCTGAGGCGACAGGCTCAATTGCTCCATTTCAGAAACGATTTCGAACTGATCCCTTTGAGAGGAAACTTAGATACACGATTGAAAAAAATAAAGACGATGAACTTGGATGGGATTGTCCTTGCCTTTGCAGGAATGAAAAGACTTGGGTTTGAAGAAAGGATTGCAGAGATTCTTCCCACGGACATCTTACTTCCCGCAATTGGACAGGGAGCATTGGGGATCGAAACAAAAATGGATGATAAAGAAATAGAGGGTCTTATTCAGTTCCTCAATGATCAAGATTCCTCCGTCGCTGTTTCAGCAGAAAGGGCTTTTCTTAAAAAGCTGGAAGGAGGTTGTCAAGTCCCCATTGCGGCTTATGCAAGAATTGTCGGATTAACCCTTCGAATCGATGGATTGGTAGGAACGACCGATGGGAAGAGTCTCATCAGAGATCATGTGGAGGGGCCAGTCGAAGAAGCAGAATCTCTTGGAATTAAGTTGGCGGAGATTCTTTTAGATCAAGGGGCGAAAGAGGTCCTGGAGGAGGTCTATAATAAAAAAAGGTAAGATCATTTAAATTGGGCGTAAATTCCAAATCCCAAACCCCAATATCCTAAAATATCTAAATAAATTCACCATGACCATGTGGCCACCCACTAACGTTGAAAATCATTAATCCCCCCTCGCCCCCCTTTAGAAAAAGGGGGTGGGGGGGATTTGTTTGGTTATTGGAATTTGGTTATTAGGTATTATTTGGTGTTTGAGATCTGGGATTTGGGATTTAAAAAATGATTCCATACAATTCTTAATCACCAATGGAAAAAAAACCATTAAACGGAAGGAAGATACTAATCACCCGAGCCCTTGAGCAATCGGGTGAATTTACAGCTCGGCTTAAGAAATTGGGGGCAGAAGTCATTGAATTCCCAACCATTGAGATCGCCCCACCAAAAAGTTGGGGGAAACTCGACCGTGCCATCTCCCAACTCAAATCCTATGATTGGATGATCTTCACCAGCGCCAATGGGGTCAACTTCTTCTGGCAAAGGCTTAAGGAAAAAGGGAAGCATCGTGATCTCCCCTCTTCTCTGAAGATATGTGCCATAGGCCCTGCGACGGCCAATCAACTGAATGAAAAGAAAATCACCGTTTCCTATATGCCCAAAGAATATATTGCTGAAGCCATCCTTAAAGGGTTTGAAAGGATGCCTATTAAAGGAAAAAGAATCCTTCTTGCCAGAGCAAAAAAGGCACGAGATGTCCTGCCAAAGGGATTAAGAAAAATGGGAGGAATGGTTGATGTGTTGGAGGTTTATCAGACGGTCAGACCAAAAGGAGGGGTGAAGCGATTGAGAAAGCTTCTTTCAGAAGAAAGGATTGACGCTATCACCTTTACCTCTTCTTCTACAGTGGATCACTTTGTAGAGCTTCTGAAGGGAATGGACCTTAAGAAAGCTTTAAAGGATATTGCCATTGCTTGCATTGGACCAGTGACTTCCCAAACGGCCAGAGAACGGGGAATGAAAGTTCACATTCAACCCAAAGAGTATACGATCCCTGGTCTGACTCGAGCCATCGCCAAATATTTTGGAAAGAAATTTCCATAATCCTCCTTTATCCCCCTTTAAAAAAGGGGTTTTTTTCTCCTCCCTTTACTAAAGGGAGGCCGGGAGGGAATAGGATTGGCCAAATGCCTATAGAAGTCGTCTTCTTCGATCTTGGCAATGTGATCCTTCCTTTCAGCCACTATCAGATCGCAGAAAAGCTCTCCCGATTTTCTCAAAAGAAAGAATTTCAAGATCCCCAGAGGATATTTTCCTTTCTCTTCGATCTTCAAAAAGGGAAGATTAATGATTTTGATATAGGAAAAGTTTCGCCTTTGGAATTCTTCCAATCTGTAAAGAGACACCTTGACCTTTCTATTACCTTTAATGAATTCATCCCCATCTGGAATGACATCTTTGTTGAAGACCAGGAGGTCTCCCAAATCATTCTTTCCTTAAAGGGAAGATGGAGACTTGGTCTTCTTTCCAATACCGATCCTCTCCACTTCAACTACATTCTTACAAAATTCCCCATCATGACAACTTTTGAAAAATGGATTTTATCTTATGAGGTAGGGTTTAAAAAACCAGCCATCGAGATCTTTCAGAAGGCCATCGAGTGGGCCTCGGTTGAACCTCAAAAGATTCTCTTTATCGATGACATGAAAGAACATATTGAAGTAGCGGTTTCTCTTGGGATTCAAGGCATCCATTTTCTTTCCGCCCATCAATTGAAAGAAGCATTATATAAAAAATTAACAACCCAAGGTTAAGGTTGAGGTTCAGGTTAATATGAAGGCCAAAACCCGATTTCAAGTGTTAGAGTGGAAGTCTGCTTGACTCTGGCCCAACTTCAGCGCACCTGCGTCACGTGGACTCCATTCAACTCCATCGATAGTCCCTTTACAGAGAGACATCATGAGCAATAAGACATATAAGGAATTCCCTTTACGCATAGTTCTCATCTGCAACGCAGTCAATATCGCTATCTATACCATTGGCGCTTACCTTTTGTCTCTGCTTGGGATGGTGTATCTCATGCTCTATTTGATCTATTGCCTTTATATTGAGGCAAGAGTTCTCAAACTGAGTTGCCGGGACTGTTATTACTTTGGGAAGCTATGTGCTTTTGGAAAAGGCAAGATCTGTTCTTGGCTTTTCAAGAGAGGAACACCTGAGCGTTTCACAGCAAAGGGCATTTCCTGGAAAGATATCGTACCGGATTTTCTTGTTTCGGTCATTCCTCTTACAGTAGGCATCTTCCTCTTGGTCAGAGATTTCTCATGGATGAAACTCAGCCTCGTCCTTGTTCTATTAGTTCTGTCTTTCCCCGGCACGGCATTCGTGAGAGGAGAGATCGCATGTAAGTTTTGCAAGCAGAGAGAGATAGGATGCCCAGCTGAGCACCTGTTTGATAAAAAGAAAAGAAGATTAGCGTAAAGGGCCCCTCTGACGGCAAACCCTTGTAACAGACTCTTAAATCAATTCAACCAGATATTGATGAAATAACGGGATTTATGCCTGCTCAAGCTTTTCGCTGACTATCTGTTTGAAGGCATCGATCACTTTAGGGTCGAACTGTTTTCCGCCTTTTGATACAAGTTCGTTCAACGCTTCCCAAGGGGGCACACCCTTTCGGTAGGGACGGTCAGTCGTCATCGCATCGAAAGCATCCGCTACGGCAACAATCCGAGCCCCTAATGGTATCTTAAGCTTATCTTCATTTTTCAAGTCTATTGTGTCAACGAAATACTCGTGGTGAGCCATAACAATAGGCACCACTTCCTTCAGTATCCCCCCCACTGCAGAGAGGATATAGGCCCCTTTCACAGTGTGTGTATCCATCAACTCCTTTTCCTCCGTACTCAGTTCCGCTGCTTTAAGGAGAATTTCGCCACTCACTTCAATTTTTCCGATGTCATGCAATAGTCCTGCCACCCGGACATTTTCCACCTGGGTCCGAGGCAATTCCATGGCAATAGCGATTTCCATGGCCAATTCCGATACCCTTACAGAATGACCTTTTGTGTAGCGATCCGACGACTCAAGATATTTTGATAGAATCTCCAAGATTCCGATGTAGGCACTTCTCAGTTCTTGGAGTCGTCCTTCGTGTTTTTGGTATAAAGTCCCTACAGCAACACTGGCTAAAATAAGAAATCCACCCCACGAGGAAAGGTGTGTAACATTTTGCCATAACATTTTATTCATGTAAAATTGTTCGGGAGAAAGTAAGACACAGATCACCACTGCCAAGATAGAGAATACAGCAGTGAGTACCCCCATCCGGCGTCCCAAAAAATAGGCTGAAAAAAGGACGGGGAGGTAGTAAAAGTTCAGGATAATGGACTTTTCATGGATGAGGTATGTTCCTGCAAACGCTGCAAAGAGGATGACACCTACTATAAACTTTTCGAAGTGCTTAAAAATAAGTTGCTTGAATTCCTCCATAATCTTTTCTTTTTTTGACCTCCTATTTAATCCCATTCAACCATCAGATTAAATAAGAATTCTGTTCTTCAATATTCTTTAAAGATTAAAGAATTTAGGTAGTATTTATCTCCGATTTGGTAAACCCCGTTAGAAATTCCAGTCGTTACGACTCGAAACCGAGTGGGGCATTAAATCCCGCCAGAATTATTTAGAATGTAATCCCACTGCAAAGCAGAAGGGCATTATTTCTAACGAGGTAAATTTAACAATCATTAAGGCAATTTTTATTCCAAGTCGCTGAAGTATTTTAACTAATTGTAATTAAATAACTTTTATGAAATAAAGAAATATTGTTAATTAAAAGTGGTAAATTTTGTACCACTATCGTTCAAAAACAGTGATTACCATCTATAGGTAAAGCTACTCTACAATCTCCACTTTAATGAGGTTGGTGGTTCCCGGAATGCTGATTGGCACCCCGGCAATGATAATGATCTTTTCTCCTTTTGATGCCATTCCCAATTCCTTTGGTATCCTCTTTGACCTCTCCAACATCTCATCCGTATCCTTCCAGTCAGAAACAAGAACTGGATAGACTCCCCAGCAAAGATTGAGCCTCCTCACTGTTGCAAGGTGTCGGCTTAAAGCAAGAATGGGCTGTTGCGGCCGAAGTCTCGAAACCCATTGTGCTGTACTTCCTGATTCGGTGGGGGTAACAATCACCGTTGCATTCACCCCCTCACCCAATAAAGAGGCTGCATGGCTGATTGCCTGTTGGAGATTCATTGCTTCATCAATCTTCCACTTTAAAAATAAGTGATGAGGAAATTCTTCTTCTGCTGATAGAGCAACCTTTGCCATCATCTGAATCGCTTCGACAGGAAATTGACCACTGGCAGTCTCCTCTGAAAGCATAACTGCATCCGTTCCATCAAAGATCGCGTTGACTACATCCGTAACCTCTGCCCGAGTGGGTTGGGTATGGTCAACCATTGAACGGAGCATCTGGGTGGCCGTGATCACAGGTTTCCCTAAGGCATTGGCCTTCCGAATCAGCTTCTTTTGAACATTTGGAATCTTTTCAATAGGGGTCTCCACCCCTAAATCTCCCCGAGCCACCATGATTCCATCTGAAGCCATGATAATTTCATCGATGTTTTCCAATGCCTCTTTTCTTTCGATTTTGGCAATGATGGGAATATCGGTTGACTCCCTCTTGAGAATTATTTTCACCCCTTCAATGTCAGCAGCACTTCGGATATACGAGAGACTGACTAAATCCACTCCATGGTAAATGCCGAAGAGAAGATCCTCGTGATCCTTCTCTGTAAAAGTTGAAGCCAGAATCGTCCCTGTTGGGAAGTTCATTCCTTTATGGGAGGTTAACATCCCTCCCACTACGATCTGACATCGGATATTTTTACTATCGCTGTCCAAGACTTTTAGCTCAATCGTTCCATCGGCGAGAAGAATCTTATCCCCTGGTTTTACTTCATTGGGAAGTAGAGAATAGGTGACGGTTGCTCTGGTTTCATCACCGATGAGTTCCTGGTTGGTGAGGTAAAATTCCTTTCCTCTTTTTAACTCCGCCCCATCCTCTTTCATTAGGCCAACCCTAATTTTAGGACCACCCAGATCTTGGAGGATGGCAACGGGCTGTCCCATTCGATTGGCAATTTGTCGAATGTTTTTTATTTTTCTTAAATGCTCTTCATGAGTCCCGTGAGAAAAATTAAGCCGCGCCACATTCATCCCGGCTTGAATCAGGGCTTCCAGGATCTGAGGGGACTCACTCGCTGGACCGATGGTACAAACAATCTTCGTCTTACGTCGCTTCTCTTCCATCATTGGGAACTCACCTCCCTTTCTCCAACAAAAAGGCAACCTCCCCTCCCAACAGGAGGATCGCTGAGGAGTAGTAAATCCACAGGAAAAAAATGGCCAGTGTGCTTAGAGAACCATAGACCATCGAAAATTTCCCCAGGTGCAGGATGTACCAACCAAATAGATGTTTTGCCACCTCCCAAAAGAGACTGGTGAAGAGAGCGGCTTGAAGAGCAGGTATGAAATAGATTTTCTTATTAGGAATGATCTTGTAAATTAAGAAACACATCCAAAAAGTAAAGAAGAAGGGAATGACATATTGCATGATAAAACGAATAAGGGGCACCATATTTAGGAGGGGGCTAATACGGTAACCCTGGACAACAGTGATCACAGAGGTGAACACCATACTGATGAGTAAAAAGATCCCCGCTAAAAGGATCATGAGAAGATCAATGGCTTTCCCTCGAAGGATATTCCGTCCCTTCTTTGTTTGAAAGACGATATTCAGGGCGGTCCTCAATGAACTAAACACCCAGGTGGAGGTCCAAATCAATCCCCCTATGCCTAATACTCCAACGATCTTGCGATGACGAGTAATTCTCAAGATATTGTCCATAATCCTCGGATCAAGGGAGGGAAAGGAATTCTCCAGATAACGACGAATATGGTTCAATACTTCCCGATCACCATAAAGGTAGGTTCCTAATAAAGCTAAGAGCAACAGGAGGATAGGCACGAGACAGATAAGAAAGCTGAAGGTTATTCCAGAGGAGAGAAAAAAACCATGGTCGTTATCAAACTTTTTTAGAGCATCCCAAAGAATACGGAATCTCTTATTGAATCCCTTTCTCCAATTCATTTATTTAATTTCCATCCTTCTCCCTTGGCGATGTAAGAATGGATCATTGGTGCTTCTAAAAATGTGGCCTTCAAAAAACGATGGCTAAGTTGAAGAGATCTCTTGATGTGGCTTTTTCGACCGAAACGATGCCCATAAAGCTCTTGGGATCCAAAAAAAGAAAGTAAGAATGATTCCCAAGACGATCGACCCTAATATGGTATAGACGAGGGAAGTCTTAAATCCCCATATAAGGAATTTTATGGTTACTGGTGCAGCACTTGAATTTTGTACGGCGAAGATAGCTAAACCAATGGCTATTAGAAAAATCAACCAGTAAAAGAATTGCATAGGTTTCTCCTCCTTCTGTGTGAACTTAGATAATTTTTTTAATAGGGATTGGAAAAGTAGGAATCAAAAATATCCGTCAGAATTTGGTTAATCATCGTCTCCACCTTTTCTGGTGTGGATCTGGCCACTGTCATCTCCTTTTCTACCTCCACATTTCGTGTAAAAACCTTACCTTCCTTCTTTACTCCCAGGTGGATGACAAATTGAACCACCGTTTTCATCTTCGTTCTGAATAGAGATGCCTTTCCTTCGGTCCAGAATCTCTTGATTTCAATCGTCATAACAGAATCGGTTTCTAAATTCTTCAGAGATTCGGGTTTCCCATCCCAATTAGGGATGGAAATGGCCTTTACTCCATCACGGGATAGGGCTTCCGATAAAGACCCCTTGATCGCCTCTTCTAATGGAAGAGTCTGGGTTTTAAAATAACTCGAATCACCTTGAAGGTTGGTGTGGACACCAACATAAAGAGTATCGGACCTTTCATCTTTGAAAGGAGCCATGCCAAGTGTGGAGCCAATCTTCTGTTGAAGGGATGAAAATTCCTTTGCGGGTTGATATCGAAGAGAGAGGGAATGCGTCCCTGCTTTGGCACAAACCGTTACTGAAAACACCAAAAATAGAATAAATAACCAACGAATCGATTTCATAAGTCACCCTCCATGTTCTAAAGTCCTATGTCATCTTACCACATTTCTAAAATATTTTCTCTCCATCTATCCATGTGGCTTGAATCACCAGGTCCTCTTTATATTCAAAAAGCACTAAATCGGCGGAATTTCCTGGAATAATTTCTCCCCTCACTTCCGGAAATAGCTTTGTCGCGTTCTTCGCTGCCATTTGAATTGCCGACCGGAGATCAATCTCTGCAAATCGAATGACATTCATAATGGCACGATCCATCGTCAGGGTAGAACCTGCCAGGCGAGAAGGGCCCAATAACCGAGCTATCCGATCAGTACCCACCTCCACTGTTAAATCTCCCAATGTGTACCTTCCTGGAGAGGCTTTTGCTCCAGCCATGCTATCGGTTGTCAGTAGGATCCGATCTAAACCCTTCGCTCGAACATAATGCTTCACGATATCAGGAGGAAGATGTATTCCATCAACGATGATACTTACCATCAGTTGATCCATGGCCAACTGTTTTTGGATGAGGTTTCGATGGTGAGGGAGAGGTTTGAGCGTAGCATTCCCCAGATGACAGGAGAGACGGGCCCCGGTCTGAACAGCCTCTTCGATCACCTCATCAGAGGCATTGGTATGTCCAATTCCGACAACCAATCCGCAGGCCACTGCTTTCTCGATGAAAGGAATCGCTCCCTCCGCTTCCGGAGCCAAAGTAACACACTTGATTCGACCTTCACACGCCTCCTGAAACCTCTCCAATTCTTCCCACTGGGGAAGCCGAACAAACTCCTGAGGGTGGACTCCTCTGGGCCCGTCCTTAGGAGAAATATAGGGCCCTTCGAGATGAATCCCGAGGCACATCTTTTGGAGAAGGGGGTCGTTCCTTAAAACTTCCGCTATGTTTTTTAACTGGTGAATCATCTTCTCATGAGAGGAAGTGATGAGAGTAGGAAGAAAACAAGTGACACCAGTGGAAGCTAAGGAGCAGGCTGCCTGACGAAGACCTTCAGGGGTAAGAAGAGGGCTATTAAAATCCACTCCAGCAAATCCATTTACCTGAGGGTCAAAAAAGCCTGAGCATAGGAATAGTTCAGCCCCACCGAAGTCACAAGAAGATCCCTTATCAGAAGGGACAATTTGGGTAATCTTCCTATTCTCAATGATGATGTCTACCGGAGACTCTGTTTCTATTATTTTTCCTCGAATAATCATCTTAACTTCGAATCCTCAATCTATAATTTTAGTCGTTCACTCTGGATGATTATATCACGGTTAATGTTTTGAACAAATGATTTAGGAAAACAGATTCATTGGAGTGAGCTGAAAGATGGAAATAAGATCAAGACCAGAAAGGCCCTTTCACGGATTGCTTAAAATAGAAAGACATCCCTTTTTTCTCATTATTAACAAAATGGGATATCTTCCTATTTTTCTTTTATAACAATTATTCTATACAAACTATGCTTCAGCAATAATTTC
>Ga0256868_10002229_pt1 | contig 10132 bp, 11 predicted proteins | sample RVTome_13_FD_187341 | JGI IMG/M metagenome (GOLD analysis project Ga0256868, IMG submission 187341) | Soil microbial communities from uranium-contaminated site in the Upper Colorado River Basin, Wyoming, United States - RVT92D227 HiSeq ... | reverse complement strand
GCGGCGGGTGGAAATTTGCTCCGCGATGCGGAAGTCGAGGAGGATCACGCAATCGGCCACGTATTCTTCGAGCCCGTAGCGTGTCAGGGTCTTGTCGCCGCTTTCCCCCGTAACGATGGCCGTTACACCGCGGTCTTTCAACCAGTGAAAAAGCCGGCGAAGCTCTGCCCGAAGGATAGTGGCATTAGACAGCCCGGAGAAAAGCGCTTCTATGGTATCTAAGACAACCCGCTTTGCTCCGATGGAATCAATGGCATTCCCCAGGCGGATGAACAATCCTTCCAAGTCGTACTCACCCGTCTCTTCAACCTCGCTTCGCTCGATGTAGACGTGGTCCGTTGCGATGAGACCACGCGCAATCATGTCATGGAGATCAAAACCAAGGGAGATGAAGTTTTTCGCGAGATCCTCCGGTGTCTCCTCGAAGGTCATGAAGACCCCGGGTTCTCCGTAATCCATGGCGCCCCGCATGAGAAACTCCATGGCGAAAAGTGTTTTGCCGGAACCCGCACTGCCGCAGATCAGGGTTGGCCTGCCTCTCGGAAGCCCTCCCTTCGTGATCTCATCGAGACCCCTGATGCCCGTCGGGCTTTTTTCAAGAACATCAACATCATGTTTTTCCTTAACCATCGTCATCTCCCAGCACCTTTACTAGTCTGAAGTAATGCCCATAAGAGTAAGATACTATTAAGGCCACTCAGTCAAATTAGGAAACCAATTTATCAAAAAATCCATTACCTCGCAATAGAAAAAATGCGGGAATATCAAACTGTTGGTTGCCTACGTCAAGGTTTCCTCTGCTCGCTTGCGCTCGGCGATTTGAGCCTGCAATAATTCGCTGGCCTCCTGTAAGCGCCGCTCCGCGGCATCAAGCCTCGTCCGAAGCTCTTCCACCTCAGGGAGAAGTTGCTGCTTTGTAGTGGTCTTCCTTTTCATAACATCCCCTTGTCTAATCTTTACTGTTTAACTTCAATATCTTAATTTTATACATTTTATAAAAGTTGTGATATGAGGTCAAGTCTGCTAAGGTCACGTCTTCTTGTGATACATCGATACGGTAGATTCCCCCCCCTCTCTGTATCCTTGCCTCGGTTCGAGGCCTGCCAGGAATTGGTATGACGCCCTGAGGAATTCCAACCACCGCTCCCGATGTCTGCCATCCATTTCTTCTATCAATATGCCTGCCTTCACATAATAACATCCCTCTTGCACATTTCTGTAACACCACCGCACCTTGCCAATCGCGTCTATGCTCCCCCCCTTGGGGAGAATATTGATCCCTAATGCCAATTGTTTGTTATCCAGGAGGAGATACTTAACCATCTTTTGGGAGTTCTCTCCTCCCTCGATCACGAGACGCCCTTGCTCCAGCCGCGTCTTTAGCTTGATTACTACCGACAGGCCCCGAGGGGAGATATCCTCTGTCTCCACGATGATCGGCGGGGGGGAAAGCGGTGTCCCCAAGAGCGTGATCGTTAAGGGAATGGCGGTATCCGGCCGCCTAGCTTCGCGGCGCTCACGCATCGCGAGTTCCTTTTGCCCTATTATACATGGCACGCATGACAAACACGGGTACCTTTTTGCCGGGGAGCTAAATGTCTTTGAGGCGCCTGTTCAACGATGACCGGGCAACGCGGGTGTGAAAACCTTTGAGATATGTGGAGAGTTTTTTCAGCTCCTTTGATTTGGCAACGGGGATATCGTCGATCCCCCGTTGCTCCAAGGCATCGATCACGTACTGAATAGTTATTCCATCCAGACTGCGTGCGGGTTGATAGGCAACTGTCCTGTCGTCTTCCAAGGCGACCTGGGCGATGACCGCCGCTTCTCGCAATTCACGCAAGAGCTCGCGGACCAGGCGGAGCGGGATCTCGAGCTCCTGTGAGATTTGAACGGCACTCCAGGGCGCTTCTGCGCGGGCGAAATTGTGCACCAGGGCGTGCACAATCCGCAGGCTGAGGAGTCTTTTGAAAGAATAGCTATCCTCGTCATACGCGTGCTCGAATTCGTACGTCTCGACGTTTTGCTGCGCAAAAGAGTACTCGGCACCGAGGAGCACGATGAGCCAGCTCATCTGCAACCACACCAAAAAGAGCGGCAGTGCGGCAAAGCTACCGTAAATGGCATTGTACTTGGTAATCCATATCTGGGAGTTGATATACAGCACCTGGAAGAATTGAAAGAGCACTGCGGTAATGACCCCTGCGAGCGCACCGGATTTGACGGTGACCTTGGTATTGGGCATAAAGATATAAATGAAGGTAAACATGAGCCAGAGCAAAAAGAGCGGTGCGAGTCTCAGCATAAGGAAGAAGGCGGGGCTGAGAGCACCCAACAGCCAGACCTTTTTGGCGGCCAGCTTAAACTGGCTGGCCAGTACGACGGTAACGGTGCTCGACATCACGAACAGAAACGGGCAGACGAGCATGAATGAAAGGTAATCGCTTGTTTTTCTCACCAGGGTTCTGGCCTTCCTGATCCCCCAGATGTCATTGAACGAACTTTCAATATTTGCGAGCACCCTGATGATCGTCCAAAACAACAAAATCACGCCGATGCCGGCGATGAGGCCGCCCTTGGTGGTGTCCAGAAGCGTGCGGGAAAAATCAATGATCCGCGTGACGACCTCTCCGTGCATCTGCAAGTCCTCTACGAGGTATCGTTCCAGCGCTTTGTCAAGGCCGAAACCCTTGGCAATGCCAAAGACGACGGCAGCCAGGGGGACTACGGAAAGCAGTGAATTAAAGGTTAGGGCAGAGGCCCGGAGCTGGATCTGGTCCTCGGCGAGACCGCGCAGGGCCACGACGAGTATCCGTATCTGCCCGATCAAAAGCCACCTGGCGCGCGAGAAGTCCCGCTGCTGGATCTTCCAGATGTCAACGGTTAAAAAATGGATGATTCGCGAGGCGCGCAGGACCATCATGCGAAAAATACTCTTGGGGCCATATCTCAACATCGGCAATCGCCTTTCTTTGTACTATGCCCGTTGTGGTTGCGATGGGATAGCATCGAGCTATTGCCTCATGGCACCAAATAAAAAGGGGCACCCCTGCCCCGAGAAAACCTTTACCGTTATGCTCCTCCCATCCCTCCGCCTCATACCCTGTTCCCCTTCAAGGCCGCGACATTATGGACTGATTACATCACTTCTCTTCCCAGACCTTCCTCCTCCTACCCGTCCGCCAGGACAGGCACAGGATATGGTTATCTTATGTAATTTACCGCCAAAAGTAAAGGCAAGGGACGATCTCCCTGTCCTAGTAATGTAGCAGGTCTCCCTGTTTCTCCTCCTCGCGCGGCGATCCAAACCCTTATCCCCTCATCAGCCCTTTCTCCGAGCTTTGGACCCGGGAATGCTCCACAGGGCGACAAGGATGAGGAGGAGAATGATGGCCTCTGTCATGGAAATCCTTCCTCGGCGCCATGCCTTCGGCAGCCGGACGCCTTGTTGACAACCTGTCCATTTTGTATGCAAAAATTGTGCTCAGTAATGGGTTCGGGAAACTAGCTGGAAGTACTCGTTTTTCGTGATAGAGAGGAATCTTTATTCGGGGCAAGGGACAATCTTTGCCCATGCTGATGTCGATACCCTCTCTCTGGTCATGGGGCTATCTGCTCTATCTTCCGCTCCACCAGCTCAACCACCCCCTTGGCAAGGCGCATGGCTTCCTCAGCCTCCTCGGGATCATCGAAGTACCGCGAGGGTATCTTGCCGGGCAGGCTGTCGGGATAGCGGGTCCGGATAGCGTACTCATCGAGTTTTTTCGCCCCCTTGACCCCCCTAAAATCCCGATCCAGGGCCCGCACCTTCTGCAATAGGTCTTCGAGGGAATGGGTAGTGAAGACCTCCTCCCTGGATCGCATCGTCAGATAGAGGTACGCCTTAAGGGCCTTCTCTGCTGCCTGCTGAAAGTGGAACAAGGCCAGGTAGAACCGGCCGCCGCTTCTCAACTCGTCTGCATCGGCCAACTCATCCTGCGCCTGCATGAGCCATCGCCGGGATTCTTCTTTATAGGCCCACGTCATCCCCCACCCCCGCTGGGTTACGGTAATGGATTTGCGGACATCCTCCTCATGCTCAGGGTTTTACGCAAAACAAAAAGGGACTCCCTGGCCCCTTTCCTTGCATCCGAAAAACATTGAGGGCCTGTTGAAAAGCACCTTTTTCAACAGGCCCTCAATGGCTGACTCCATTATACCGTTCGCTTATTTTTTAAAGGTCAGACTTTTAGGAGCATCCCACATGGGCGCACCGGGGTTCTGGTGAATCACCACATATACCCACTTGCCATCCTTTATCGTCGTAACAACGCTGCTCTGCAGATTGAGAAACCCCTGATACAGCCAGGTACATACCCCTTCGACCGCCGGCGTTCCGTCTTTCAGAGTTATCGGCTTTTCCGAGGCGACAGTCACCTGCGTCTGCTGTGACTTCTCTATCTTCTTTGCGTACTGCTTCACTATGTTCTCCATGGTAACCTTCGTCGTTCCGTCCGCGCCTACGGGATCGATGCAGTTAATCTCCATAATGGGGAGGGTGCCCTCCTGTTTTGTCCGGAACAATACCTTGTTGGGGTTTTCGGCATCCTGCGTATAAAAACCCGGATAGGTGACGGTGAAGGCAGGTGGCCCGGCATATTTGTATTCCTTCGCCAGCGCCGCCGACGGTGCAAGTACCAATGACACCGCCACTACCCCTGCCAGAATCATGAATGCTGCCAAACTCCATCTCTTCTTCATCTTTGTACCCTCCTGTCTTTTTTCACGGTATTTCAGCGTCTCCATTCACGACGGGAAATTCATGATAAGAAGCCGCTGTTTGTGTAATAGAAATTGTACGCAATTCGACCTTGTTTGTCAAGCGTTTTAAAGATAGATCGGCTTTTCATATCTCCTGACCAGGTCCTCAAAGGCCCCTTGTCATCTGCCAGGGCCTGCTCCACTAGTGCGTGGTCCTCGCCTCCCATGGTTGGCTCTATCATATTAGACACCATGCATATAAAAAGGTTTAGCTGGCACTGCGACCATAATGGTAACCGGATATGGATTAAAACAAGGGTGTTGACTCATTCTGGGGGTTATTGGATATCAGGTGAGGGTTGACGCCGCCGCCAGTCCCCGTCTTTCCGTGGTACCAGGAGCACGGCGGACATCCTCCTCATGCTCAGGGTTTTACGCAAAACAAAAAGGGACCCCCTACCCCCTGGCCCCTTTTGTTGCATTCGAAAAAAAATGAGGGCCTGTTGAAAAAAGGCTTTTCAACAGGCCCTCAATGGCTGACACCCTTATACCGTTGGTCGTCTTAATCCCTTATTTTTTAAGCGTCAGGCTGCGGCCAGCATCCCACAGGGGCGCACCCGGGTTTTGGCTGATCGATACATATGCTACCTTGCCGTCCTTTATGGTCGACACTATGTTAGTCTGCAGCATCAGCCACCCCTGATACATCCATGTCATGATTACTTCATTGCTCGGGGTCCCGTCTTTCAGGGTTGCCGGCTTATCCGAGGTGATGGTAACAGCCGTTTGAAATCTCCTTGCTATATTGTTTTTGTGCACTGCCCCGACGTTCGCCAAAGTCGTACCCGCGGGGGCAGCAAAGCAGCCAATCTCCATAGTGGGGAGGCCGCCTTCCTGTTTTGTCTCTAGAAATATCGTCTTGTCGGGGTTTGCGGGCTCCTGTGTCCAAAAACCTGGATAGGTGACGGTGAAGGCAGGTGGCCCCGCATATTTGAACTCTTTCGCCAGCGCCGCCGACGGCGAAAATGCCAATGACACCGCCACGAGCCCTCCCAGAATCATGAATGTCGCCAGACTCCATCTGCTCTTCATCTTGGTACCCTCCTGTCTTTTTTTTGGTATTTCAGCGCCTGCCGTCATGATAAAAAAATCATGATGTGAAGCCGCCATTTGTGCGGAGGGGATTGTACGTAATTCGATTTTGCTTGTCAAGCGTTTTAAAGGGTATCCGATATGGATAAAACAAAGAAAGGTGACACATGCTGGAGATTACTGAATGCCGGATCGCCACTCGAGGATTGATGCAACAAGCAACCCCTTTTGCCAGCGACGACGCCGTACCGCGTCTCGCTGGCCGAGCATCATTCATACCTTATACGAACATCAAGAAAACCAGAAACACGTAGAATATGCCCATCAAGCCCAATATGGCGCCCCTGTAAACATCGACGGCGGTAAGGTTAAATTTTTCTTTGCGGATCATGGTAGCACCTCCTTGTTGTTCGTTATCTCTATGTGCCCATACGCTACAAAAAGGCCTCTTACAGGAAGAACAAGACAACCAGGAAACCATAGAATTTGCCTATCAACCCCAATATGGCGAATCTATAGAGATCCGTGGTAGCGACCTTGGATGCCTCTCTGTGGATCATGGCAGCATATCCTCGCCATTGGTTGTATATCCATATGAGCTTCCATAACTCCATGCCAAAAATTGTGCAAGAAGCGTGCTAAGATGATAAGATATTAAGTATCTAATATTAAAGGGTTTTTATTTTCAAAAGAAAGGTGATTGGCTGCAGGTGACAATTTTTGTCTCTTTTTTGCTGTATTCGGCGCCCTTGCTTGGCTCAATCCCCTCCGGGCAATAAAGGATCCCCTCGCCCCCCTGAACAAGACAACCCAGGCCAGGCGCGAAAGTAGATAGCTCGGCAAACGGGGTGGCAAGCCGGTAATTGACGACTCAGAGTAGGTCGCGCAACTGGAGTTGCAAGGTCTGGGGAAGCAGGTAGCGTTGGCCCCGGAGGTAGACGTTATTGAAGAGTCGTGCGTAATGATTGATGCGGTTTATCGGAACGCTCAGCGGAACCTGGCCCCGGCGATAGGAATCAATGACCTCTTGTAGCTCCTGTCTCTCTTCGCAAGAGAGCTGTTTTTTAAAATATCCAGTAGTGCGCTGCAGGACGTTGCTATGTTTCGCCGGTGTAGCCATGAGGCGCAGGGCCTCCAGTAAAAGCTGCTGATACTCTTTATAGAGTCTTGCCATCGGCATGGCCTTGGCCCGGGCCACCAGCTTGCCCATGATCAGGTGATGCCGGGAGCTGTGGGAGAGGATCACGAGTTCGTGCTCCGTGTGAAACCGCACCAGTCCGCCGCGGCTCCGTCTGCCTCGACAAAAGCCATCCCGCCATCGTTGCATGACGAAAACGCGCTCGATGAAGTTCGCGCGGAGCTGAGGATCATGGAGGCGTCCGTCATCCTCAACCGGGAAGAGCGGGAAATGGTCCATAAAGGCCCTGGCAAAAAGCCCTTGACCTGTAGACGACGGTGCGCCCTTTCCCTTAACGCCGTAGACCCGCACCCGCTCTATGCCGCAGCTCGGCGATTTCCCCTTAAAGATAAAACCGCACAGGTCCTTCCCTTCCAGTTCCCTCACCTTACTGCGTGCCCAGCCGAGCATACGCTTTGTATGGTCCTGCTTGCTGCGCGAGGTGATGAGTTGGGGGGCATGGGGATCACCTGCCAAGCAGAGGGGCTCCCTGGGGACGCCGAACCCACACCCCACCTCAGGGCAGATGGGGTAGTACCGGGCAAACCTCCCCAGCTGATCGGCGAGCCATGGATCCAGTTTGTGCCCGCCGTCCCAGCGGACCTGCTCCCCGAGCAGACAGGAGCTAATCCCTAAACGAATGACAGAGGAAGGCACCTTCTTGCGATCTATCGGCGCCGCTACGATGCTCTCCCCTCAGCCTTGACCAGGTTGAGGACACCGCCTGCCCTCAGGATGGCGATCTCCCGGGGACGGAGGCGATGGGTGAGAACAATGGCCTGCCCCTTGGTCTCGTCTCGGAGCAGTATCTCGCCCATCAAATCGTTCCACTGAATCCTGACCTGATCCCCTTGATCGATCCGCTCATAGTCCGCGGGGCTGGAGAACAAGAGGGGGACGACCCCGAAGTTAATCAGGTTGGTCAGATGGATGCGGGCGAAGCTGACGGCAACCACCGCCCTAACCCCCAGGTACCGCGGCGCCAGCGCCGCGTGCTCGCGGCTGGACCCCTGCCCATAGTTGGCCTTTGCCACGATGATACCGCCCTCCTTCTCCCTGGCCCTGGCAGCGAAGGAAGGATCGAGCCCGCAAAAGGTGAACTCGGCGATGGCGGGGATGTTGGAGCGCAAGGGCAGGATCCGCGCGCCTGCCGGCAGGATGGCGTCGGTGGTAATATCGTCCCCTACCTTAATGAGTACCACACCTGCTATCTGCTGGGGCAGGGTGGGGAACTCCGGCAGCGACTGAATGTTGGGGCCCCGTATAACCTGGATCTTTTCAGGGTGCGGGGAAGGCGGGACAATCAGATCCGCCCCCTCAAAAAGCCGCTTGGGACGAGGAACCCGGATCTCCTCCCCGAGGGTCCGCGGGTCGGCGATCTCGCCGGCTAAGGCAGTGGCGACTGCCGTCTCCGGGCTGCACAGATAAACCTCGGCATCAGGGGTCCCGCTCCGCCCCTGGAAGTTTCGGTTGAAGGTGCGGATACTCACCCCTCCTGAGGGAGGCGCCTGCCCCATGCCGATGCAGGGGCCGCAAGCGGATTCCAGGACCCGTGCCCCCGCGGCGATGAGGTTGGTCAGCGCCCCTTGCCGGGCCAAGAGCTGCAGCACCTGGCGCGAGCCCGGCGCGATGACCAGGTCCACCTCCGGATGGACGCGTCTCCCCTTCAAGACCCCAGCGATGCGCGCGAGATCCTCATATGAAGAATTGGTGCAACTGCCGATGATAACCTGGTGGACCTTAACCCCCGTGTTTTCCCGGACTGGCCGGACATGATCGGGGCTGCAGGGCAGCGCCAGCAGTGGTTCCAGCTGGGCGAGGTCGATGGAGAGTCCCTCTGCGTAGCTGGCGTTATTATCAGCTGCCAAAGGGGTCCAATCCCTTGCACGTCCCTGTGCTTGAAGGAACCGCCGGGTCTCCTCGTCGCTAGGGAAGAGGGAGGAGGTCGCCCCAAGCTCCGCCCCCATATTGGTGATGGTGCTGCGTGCGGGCACGCTCAGACCCTTCACCCCTGAACCTCCGTATTCGAGGACCCGCCCCACCCCTCCCTTGACAGAAAGCCTTCGTAAGACCTCCAGGATCACATCTTTGGCCGACACCCAGGGCGCGAGGCGGCCGCTCAGATCGATCCTGACGACCGCGGGCATGAAGAGAGAAAAGGGCCTCCCGGTCATGGCCAGGGCTACGTCGAGCCCGCCCGCCCCGATGGCCAGCATCCCCAGGCCGCCGGCCGTGGGGGTATGGCTGTCGGAGCCGAGCAGCGTCTTCCCCGGCACCCCGAACCGCTCCAGGTGAACCTGGTGGCAGATGCCGTTGCCAGGAGGGGAGAAGAAGATCCCGTACCGTGCGGCAATCGTCCTCAGGTAGAGGTGATCGTCGGCGTTTTCATGGCCTGTCTGCAGGGTATTGTGATCGACGTAGCTGACGGACAGCTCGGTGGCGACCCGCTCGATCCCCATGGCCTCCAGCTCCAGGTATGCAAGGGTGCCGGTGGCATCCTGAGTCAAGGTCTGATCTATGGAGATGGCGATCTCCTGACCCGGCTCCATATCCCCTGCCTTCAGGTGGGATGCTATGATCTTCTCAACGAGATTTCTCCTCATGGGCTCTTTCCTGTGAAGGGACTTTAACTATAAGGAAAAAGGGAGAGGGAGTCAACCCTTCGGCACATCGGCAGCCATCTCCTCCCATCTTGTTGTAGATAAAAAGTTTTCACGGTCAAACGCCTGTGCAGACGGATGCGTGCAAAGTATGGCTTGTGGGATCAATCGATTTTTGTCATTCGCCGGGAAAAGAGTCGTATTATTTCGTTGGTTCGATAAAATCGATGACAACTGCTGCAAAGGCCGGCCCGCAATCTTCTTGCAGAAAATGGCCGCCGCCTTGCATGGTGGTATGCGGCTGATTTTTTGCGCCTGGGATCAATTTCTGAAACACCTTATCGCCGCCCCGGGTGATCGGGTCCTTGTCGCTGAAGGCGGTCAAGAACGGTTTTTCAAAGCCTTGCAGCACCTTCCATGCCTCCCGATTGGCGGGAGCTGCCGGGTCATCCGGCGTCGTGGGGACCAGGGATGGAAATATCCGGGCACCTTCCTTGTAGGTTTCATCCGGAAAGGGGGCGTC
>Ga0256868_10002228_pt1 | contig 10133 bp, 8 predicted proteins | sample RVTome_13_FD_187341 | JGI IMG/M metagenome (GOLD analysis project Ga0256868, IMG submission 187341) | Soil microbial communities from uranium-contaminated site in the Upper Colorado River Basin, Wyoming, United States - RVT92D227 HiSeq ... | reverse complement strand
AGGGGAACATCCTTATCTTGAGGCGAATGCTTCTATCCCAGACCTCCTCTGCCGAAGGAGGGAAGTTTTTTGAAGCCATTGAAAAACAACTGACTCGCCTGATCAATATTCAGGAAGAGACCGATAAGATCATCCGATATTACCAGCAATTGGAAAGGAATGCTTCCTCTGACGAATCCAACCGACTTGCTTCTACTTCCTCTGAACCTGTATTTCTGTATCCCTTGGCCAAACGAATGATAGGGGATATAAAGCAGCGTTCCGCACATAGGGACATTCATTTCGACCTGGAGGGGCCTGAGGATCTCTTTGTGCTCATGGACTCCAAGGTTCTTGAAGATGTTCTGGAGGGACTCCTGAAGAACGCCATCGAGAATACTCCTGACGAGGGGATGATTCGGATTCAACTGGAGAAGGAGAATCAGAAACTGCTCCTCAAGGTTCAGGATTTTGGTGTTGGGATTACTGAGGAGAATCAAAAGTACATTTTCGATGGCCTTTTTCATACTCAAGAGACAGAGCTGTACGCTTCTAAGAGGCCTTTTGACTTCAATGCAGGAGGTAAGGGTCTTAACCTTCTTCAAACAAAGATCTACGGACAGTGCTTTGATTTTGATCTTTCGGTGGAGAGCCGCCGATGCATCTATCTCCCCACAGACCGAGATTTTTGCCCGGGGAAGATCTCATCATGTACACACTGTCAGACGCTTAAGGATTGTCTGGGTTCTGGAGGAAGTACATTTTACTTGTCCTTTCCAATTGCGAGGTGATGGTTTCTTAAAAGATTTGATCATGGGGGAAAATGGGGAAAATATGAGCGAGAAGCTTCAACGGAGTGAACGTATGAGGGAGAAAGAACGTTTGTTGGGTCTCCTCATCCACGACCTCAACGGACCCTTGTCTATTGTTTCGACTAGTGTGGCCAACCTTCTCCGGAAAACGGATCGGTATGGCCCTCTCACAGATAAACAAAGATATATCATAGAGCGTATATCAAGGAATATTCAGAGGGCAAAGTCCCTTCTTCAAGAGATGATAGAGATTTCCCGTTCCGAGGAAGGATTGTTTCTAAAGGAACTTTTTCTGATCGAAAAGACCCTTAGGGATTCGGTTTTGGATGTGCTGGAGATTACCGCTCCCCATACGGCAGAAAAGCTCTCTCGTGTTGAGAACGATGAAAAGTTCCAACAGACTCTTAAGTCTCAGGGGATTTATGTTGAGCTTTGCGGAAAGTATTCCACATTACCTTTCTGTCATGATCAGAAGAAGATCCGACAGATCCTCCGAAATCTTGTGAGTAACGCCTTAAAACATCGCAGAAAACGGATAGATGTCTCCATGAGCGGTGAAACGGATCTACTGATCTCGGTCGAGGACGATGGGTTAGGGATCCCCGTGGGAGAACAAGAGAATATCTTCGAACCTTTTGCCCGGCTAAACGATAAAAACCGCACCAATGTGCCAGGCCTTGGGCTCGGCCTTACGGGTGTTAAAGCCTTAGTAGAGGCAATGGGGGGGAAAATTGCACTAGTTAGCGGTGAAGGGCTGGGGACACGCTTCACGATCCAAATTCCTCCTCTTTGATCTTCAGTCTCATGTGGCGCTTAGGAGATTGTGTCATGAATCAATCCATTCTGAACGGCAAAAGAATCCTGGCTGTGGATGACGAGCCGGATGTCTTAGAGGTATTGGGAGAAGAAATTTTAGAGGCCTGTCCGAATTGTCAGGTTGATAAGGCTACTTCCTATGAGGCAGCCTTTGAAATGTTGAATGCTCATGCCTACGATATAGTCGTCCTGGATATTATGGGTGTCCGTGGATTCGAACTCTTGAATCTGGCTGTGAGCCGCAACTTTAAGGCTGCAATACTCACAGCCCATGCTTTATCACCCGAAGCCCTGGAACGCTCTTTTGAATTGATGGCCCGAGCTTACTTGCCTAAGGAAAAATTAGGAGAGGTTGTTCCCTTTCTGGAGGATGTCCTGAAATATGATTATTTCCCAGGATGGAGACACCTCATGTTGAATCCTCATCTCTTTCCTGATTCTTGGCCGCACCACCCAGAGAATTGGTCGTGGCCGTTGAAGATATATACCCTGGGGCAATTTAAACTGGTGAGAAATGGGGCGCCGATTAGGTTTTCGGGAAAGGTGCAAAGGAAGCCTTTACTTTTGCTCAAAGCCCTCATTGCCCTTGGAGGTAAAGAGGTGCGAGAAGAGGAAATAACTGAGTTGCTCTGGGCCGAGGCTGATGGGGATGCTTCCCATAGCGCCTTTACAACAACGCTTTCCCGCCTGCGCCGGCTTCTGGGTTCAGGAAAGGCCATCAGGTTCCAAGGGGGGGAGGCAACCCTTGATCCCTTCATTTGCTGGGTGGATGTATGGGCGTTCGAACGAATTCTTGAGCATATAGAGACCTCGTGGAAACCTATCCGGTCGAGAGAACATCTATCTGAATTTATAGGGATGACAGAAAACGCGATTGGTCTATACCAAGGACATTTTCTGCCAACAGATAAGAGGTACCCCTGGACTGTCTCCTACAGGGAACGTTTGAAAAGCAAGTTCATCCGCCTTATTACCAGTGCAGGCGAATATTTAGATGAAAATGGAAAATGGGGAAAGACAGTAGGATACTATCGGAAAGCGATTGAGATCAATGACCTCACTGAAGAATTCTATCAACATCTTATGATCTGTTATCAGAAACTTGGTCACTGGGCTGAGGCCATAAGGGTTTACAATCGCTGCCGGAAAATATTCTCTGCGAATCTTAAGACCGTGCCCTCGCCTGAGACGGAGGCTATTTATAAAGCCCTAAAGGGACGTGTCAAACTCAAAACCTAACCTACGTCGATCGATCTTTTTACAATGGAGAATGTTCTAGTAGCCAAACGCCCAAAAATGGTAAGTCGTGATGTTCCCCTTAAGAAGGTAAGGTTACCGTTGATGCTCAGGCTAAAAATCTCTTGGGATTAATTTCAGCGATTTGTCTAAAATTGTCTTCCCCTAATTCTTTTCTCAGTTCAATCCCGAATCGATATTCGGTTCCTTCGATATTTGAAAAATAGAAATCCGAACCGAAAAGTACTTTTTCTCGGATCTGTGGAATTTGCAGGGTAACGTTTAACAGCGCCACCAAGTCAAAATCGGCCAGTGTATAGGAAATATCTGCAAACGTATTCGGAAATTTGGGGTCCATGAGTATCCCCTTTATTCTTTTATACCAACTCTTCTCAAATATAGCGGGATCTTCTTCATCTTGATAAATCTTCCATTCCTCCTCTCCACCGAAATGTGCAAAGCAAATTTTTAGATGATTAAAATCATTCAACAGGTACAAATAATTATCCGGGTCCGTGAAGTTAGCAGAAAAATCTTGATTGGATATTTTTTCTAAGGTTTGGCCGGTCTTGGGATGCTTTAGCCAGCTTTCAGGGATATCCCCTCTGAAGACGACGCGGCTTTTTTTCTTACAATGCGTCACAATGGGAATATGATTCTTTTCTGCATATTCATACACCGGATATAATCTTTCATCAAATGGATAAAAGCCCATGGGGGGATATAGTTTAATACCTTTGAACCCTTCTGTTTCAATATACCTCTTAACCAGGTCAAGGAGATGAGGTCTTCTGGGATCGGCACATATAAAAGGGTAGATATTATCCGGATATTTTTTCTTCAAGGTAGCCAACTCTTTAATCTGTTCTTCAAAGCTAAGAGGCGCCCTGCCGGCCTCCATGTAATCCATGTCCGCTGAAAGAACGACATACTTTGTATCACCCGGATAATATTTCATTAAGCCTTTTAGAATATCCTCCTGAGAAGCCTGATCCCCTTGTTTGATAAATTTTGCATATCTGTCAAATAGGTCTTTATCACTAAAGGGATCCAATGCGTTTAGAAGGCCGGCCAAAGGTCTTGTTAGACCATAAGCCATTAAGAATCTGACTAATCCGAAAGGCAAGAAACGATCCGGCACATTTTTAATAGTAAAAACGTGTGCATGACAATTGTGGATGATCATCTCCTGCACCTCCTTAGGACTCCCCCTTACTACAAATCTTCTAGGATCTGTCTAAATTCATCCGGTTTATCAGTAATAATACAATTAACACCCATGCCCAATGACTCGTTCATTTGCTCATGATCATTAAGAGTATAGCGAATAATTGTTTTAAGGGAGCTGTTTATATTATAATCGCGATCGTGTATGGCTTCTTTGATTTCTTCAAGATTTCTTGGCCGGCCAAGGCATCCAATTGAGACGACTGTAATCTTTATCCTCCCAGCAACTCTCAGAGGATTGTAATCCCTCCCTACAAGCCAAGAGAGAACTCTACGCAGAATCCCTCCCAAAAAACTATTGAAAATACTTCCTATCGGTTTCCCTAAGATGTCTTTCAGAAAAAGATTCAGAAAACCCTTTGGAAAGGATTCTACCAAGGCTGATAGACTGCCGGGAGCGTCAAAGGCAAACTTGCAACGCATCTCCCCCGTTTTCCTGATGCCATGCATTAGGTTTTTGAGCACTTTGGGGTGCGTATATCCGGCAACGAGTTCTTCCGGGAGAGATGAGAATCGTCTCAAAATGTTGCCGATAAGGGAGCCAAACTCAACAAAACGTTCAGCGTCTCTTTTTTCATTCCACCCAGGATTTTTGATGTCAAAATAAAGAAATTGCAACCTGCTTGGCTTTTTGATGGATTCCTGACCTGCAAATGAGAGAAAGTCTTCAAAGGTTGGAATTGGATGCTCGACTTTATCCGGCGTATGACGGTAACGATAGATCTGCCTGACCTGTTCGAGCGTCAGGTTCACAATATCGTATTCATATAAGGAGCTAAGAGGCTTTGTTGAGGAAACTTCTACATAATTACCATCTTGATATTTTGCAATAACGGCATATAGTCCATCGCTTTTAGGTACAAACTTCGGTGAGATGAGTGCGAAAGGAAGATTTTCAACATTGATTCGATTAATTGGAGATATCAAGTTCACGGGTTTAGGATCATGAAAGACGATGATCTTCTTGTCTTTCGTGAGACAAAGGTCGAGCTCCAGACCGTTTGCCCCCAACTCTAGGGCTTTTTTAAACGAGGCCATCGTGTTTTCGGGATAGTGGTGTGGCGCTCCGCGATGTCCGATATTGTAAACTTGACGGATAGGGATTTTTAGGACTAATGGATTTTCTTTGGAGCTGAGATATTTCTTGGTTCGATAAGCGCTCTGCCATCTTGAGTCCAAATAGGGAAGACGAGACGGGCAGAAGACCGGTAGTGATTCTTGATCAACTTCTCCGACGGCAAGTAATTTCTTTAGAGAGACGGAGAAATTCGGCTTTGAGAATGCCACACGGATGCAGTGACGTCGGGTTACCTGATAGTTAGATGCATCAACATAGAACATCTGAGATTGTGGATCGGCGGTGAGTTTCAATGGATCAAAATAGTCTACGGTGTGGTTCGAGCGATTGATTCTCACATCCACAATGTCGACGTCAATGCCCTCGAAGATAAGAAACTCTTTTTTAGTTTTGGGATCGAGAAGGTAGACTTTGAGGAAAAGAGGTTTCATACTTTTTCCTTTTGTGGGAAGTTATCAAGCATTATCGCGATTGTCAAGCTTCCATATTGAAAAATCTGGAAAATTTTCTGATAAATTTTCTTGACAAAGCATTTGGGCTGTGTTAAAAAACCTCAAAAAGGAAGAAAATGGATCAGCTTAATCGTTTCAATCTTTGCAGTGGGTTTAACTTTTATTGGTTTTGGTGGACCAAAATCTACCCACTGTTTTCGGCTGATCGCTAAAAGACAGTTATAGCAAGTTGAGGCCGTGGGTAGATTAAACATTTGCCCGCGGCCTTTTTCTTTTCTAAGGCCGTGGAGGAGATTCCTCAAACGGCCTTTTTTATTTCCGGAGAAAGGAGAAATACGTCATGATTGGGAAAAGGATTCGTATGGAACGTATCATGAATAGAGAGACTGGGAAGACGGTAATTGTCCCTATGGATCACGGAGTGACGATTGGGCCAGTCGCTGGGTTGATCAATTTGCCGGAGACTGTTAATGCTGTAACGAATGGAGGGGCAAATGCGTTCGTTGTCCACAAAGGAGTGGCTGAGGCCGGCCATAGGAGAAAAGGCAAAGATGTAGGCCTGATTATCCACCTTTCAGCGAGCACACGGATGGCACCTGATCCAAACTCTAAGACCATGGTATGCACGGTGGAGGAGGCAATTAAGTTAGGGGCGGATGGAGTTTCCATCCACGTGAACATCGGATCTGAGGATGAGAGGTCCATGCTAAATGACCTGGGTTATGTAGGTAGGGTGGCTATGGAATGGGGGATGCCACTATTGGCCATGATGTACATGAGGGGCCCCAAGGTTAAGAATGAATATGACGTGAAGTTGGTGAAACATGCCGCTCGAGTGGGAGCGGAGCTTGGGGCAGATATTGTTAAGGTTGTCTATACGGGGTCTGTGGAAAGCTTCAGGGAAGTGGTAGAGGGATGTTTTGTTCCTGTAGTGATTGCCGGTGGGGAGAAGATGGGAAACGACGAGGATATCATTGAGATGGTCAAGGGGGCGATGGCAGCAGGGGCAGCAGGCGTCTCCATTGGCAGAAATGTTTTCCAGCACAAAGACCCGGAGAAGATCATACAGACGATTAGCAAGATCGTCCACAGCAGCGGTGTGGTTGAAGATAAGGTGAGGAAATTGGGGGTGAGGGTATGAAAAAGATTTGGGTGAAGGCCATCCCCTGGAAAAAGGAGATTGCCATGGCCGCCCTGGAATGCGGGGCGGATGCCCTCTGGATTCCCTCAGGAATGGGACAAGAGGTAAGGAAGATGGGCATTATCCCTACTGTGTCCGAGGATGGCGACTTTTTACTGGGTCGTGATGTCATGGTGAAAGAGATCCGGGAGAAGAAGGACGAAGAGGAGATACTTACATTAAGCCTATCGAAAAAGGTAATTGTGAGAGGTGGAGATTGGAGGATTATCCCGTTGGAGAACTTATTGAGCAAGACGAATAATCTCTTCGTCGAGATCAATGACCTAAAAGAAGGACAGACGGCACTAGGCATTCTTGAAAAGGGGGTCGATGGTGTTGTGGTCGATAACCCCGATCCAAACGTCGTTCGACATATGATCCATGCCCTCAAGGAAAGACATGAAAAGATTGAGCTCCTCCCGGCCAAGATTAAGCGGATTGATCCACTTGGCATGGGGGACCGGGTCTGCGTAGATACCTGTTCTTCAATGGAATTGGGAGAAGGGATGTTGGTAGGCAATAGTAGTCAAGCCCTTTTTCTTGTTCACTCCGAGAGTGTTGAGAATCCTTTTGTGAATACCCGACCTTTCCGAGTGAATGCGGGACCTGTGCATGCCTATGTTCGATTAGCAAATGAGGAGACCAAATATCTCTCTGAGATCAAATCGGGTGATCAGGTGATGGTCGTGAATTTTGAAGGGACAAGTTATCCAGCCGTAGTGGGAAGAGCCAAGGTGGAGAGGCGGCCGTTGGTTCTGGTAGAGGCAGAGGAAAATGGCCAGATCGTTTCGGTTATTTTACAGAATGCCGAAACCATCAGACTCACAGCCCCTTCTGGTAAAGCGGTTTCGCTGGTTGATCTCAAAGAGGGGAGTGAAATCCTGATCTATCGAGAGAAGGCGGGAAGGCATTTTGGTGTTCAGGTTGAGGAGACCATCCTTGAAAAATAAGAAGGTGGAAAAAATCTGTGTCTCATTTTTTACTGGAAGCCGACAGTTGATTGCCGACGGCTCTTTGAGAAAAAATTTAGCTGAGAACAGAAAAATATGATTGAGATCAAACCGGTTCATCATTGTGATGCCGTTGTTATGATTCCGGGGTCGAAGAGCTACACTCATCGGGCTCTTATTGTTTCTGCCTTAGCCGATGGGGAGTCTTTATTAATCAATGCCCTGCAAAGCGAAGATACAGGGCTTACCATTCAGGGATTGGAAAAATTTGGGATTCCAATCTTTCAGAGAAGTGATGGCCTTCATGTCTTAGGTAAGGGAGGCAAACTGGAGGGTGCAGAAAGGAGTATTTATGTGGGCAATTCTGGAACCTCCATGCGGTTTCTCACCGCCCTATCAGCCCTTAGAAATGGACGCACCCTATTAGATGGGAATAAACGGATGAGAGGGCGCCCGATTGAAGACCTCTTAAATGGTTTAAATGCACTGGGGATCAGAACCTATTCCGTAGAAAAAAATGGCTGTCCACCGGTGATGATTGAGTCTCAAGAACTTAAGGGTGGTGAAACGAAGATAAAAGGAGAAGAGAGTAGTCAATTCCTCTCTGCCCTTTTGATGATAGCTCCTTATGCTTTGGAAGATGTCCACGTGGAGATAATCGGTCATTTGTCTTCCAAACCTTATGTGGATATCACGACCAATGTCATGTCAGCCTTTGGAGTGGAAGTAGAACGTGATGAATACCATTCCTTTTTTGTTAAGGCGGGGCAACGCTATGTTCCACAAAGGTATCATATTGAAGGCGATGCTTCGAATGCCTCCTATTTTTTTTCGGCAGCAGCCGTTACTCGGGGAAAAGTGAGAGTTGAAGACTTTTGTCCGAACTCCGTCCAGGGCGATGTAGGTTTTCTTTTCATTTTAGAAAAGATGGGATGTGAAGTAACGCAGGGAGTGAGCTGGGCGGAAGTCAAGGGAAAAGAGCTCCATGGTGTGGAGATCGATATGAATGCAATGCCCGACCTTGTTACAACATTAGCGGTTACCTCTGCCTTTGCTCGGGGAGAAACATTGATCACAAATATCGGCCATCTTCGCCTCAAAGAGTCAGACCGGATTAAGTCTTTGGTTTTGGAGCTTAGCAAGATGGGCATTCGGGTAGAAGAGGGCAAGGACTGGCTAAAAGTTAGAGGAGGAAAGATTCACGGAGCGGAAATTGAAACCCATGACGACCACCGTCTAGCTATGAGCTTTGCCATTGCTGGACTGGTTATCCCTGGAGTAAAGATCAAGGGTGAACAGTGCGTGGATAAATCTTTTCCTGATTTTTGGAGAACCTTTGGGAGGCTATACACATGAACCTTGTTTTAATAGGATATCGTGCAGCAGGTAAGACCACTGTGGGCAGAAGATTATCTGCCTCGTTGGGAAGAGTATTTGTGGATACGGATGATCTGATTGAAGAACGTCAGGGAACTCAGATCGGAGAAATTGTAAGGTTCCATGGATGGGACTATTTTAGGGCGATTGAGAAAAAAATCGTTTCAAATGTTTCAAACCATGACAATTTGGTCATTGCCGCTGGTGGAGGCGCAGTCATTGAAAGCGAGAACGTCAAGGCTCTTAAAAGAAATGGTTTTATCGTTTGGCTGAAAGCCGATGCCGAGGTTCTCTACCACCGTATGGTCAATGACCTTGGCAATGTCACAAGAAGGCCTAGCCTTACGGGGAAAGGGGCCTTAGAAGAGATTAAGGAAGTCCTTGCTCTACGAGAGGGTATCTATCAGGATGCCTCGACAGCACAAGTGGATACATCTGCCTTGCATATAGAGGGGGTTGTAGAGGCAGTGTTGTCTATCCTCAATGGGAATAGGTGAAAAGTTAAGATGGGAGGAAATTCGTTCGGGCGGCTCTTTCAACTTACCCCTTACGGATTTATGTCTATCTCAACTTTAGTCTATTGTAATGGTTATTGTGTTACCTCACAGACAATGTCAAACATGGGAATAACTTCTTCCTGAAACTTTCTCTTTACCAGTTTTCCAAAAAGGTATACAGTATAACTGGAATTTGATAACGGACTCATGTGTAAGAATCTACGTGTATAATTCATTCTTAAATTAAGCAAATTCTGTATAATAGTTTCCAGAACGATCTTTTCTGGATAAATTAGCATCCAATGGCCCTTTTTAGAGGGAGAAGAGAGCATCTAGTTGGTCATTTTTAGAGAAATAATAGATAAGTATAAAAAATAATGTTAGGTGAGAAGTAGAATCATAGGAAAATCGTTTTTATACAGGTATAAAGTTTATAATGTGCCTCTCCTCCTCCAGCCGGTATTCTACCTTTATAGTTATTTTGTTGCTCTGATTTTGTTTGGTTACGTTTTAATTGTTCATTTTACGA
>Ga0256868_10002227_pt1 | contig 10134 bp, 10 predicted proteins | sample RVTome_13_FD_187341 | JGI IMG/M metagenome (GOLD analysis project Ga0256868, IMG submission 187341) | Soil microbial communities from uranium-contaminated site in the Upper Colorado River Basin, Wyoming, United States - RVT92D227 HiSeq ... | reverse complement strand
GCTAAACCCTTCCTCAGATACAAAAACTCACCTGGAGCTTTATAAGAACTTTTCTGATATCGGAGGAGTATCTCATACGCACTCAACCTATGCTACTGCCTGGGCTCAAGCTAAGAAAGCTATACCCTGCCTTGGTACCACTCATGCCGATTTCTTTTATGGTGAGATACCCTGTACCAAAGTTATAAGCAACAGTCGCATATTAAAAGATTATGAGCTGGAAACCGGAAAGCTAATTGTTGATACCTTTAAATCTATAGATTATCATTTTATGAAAGCAGTGCTGGTTGCATGCCATGGGCCGTTTAGTTGGGGAGAGAATGCAATAGAGGCTGTAAAAATAAGTATTGCTTTAGAAGAAATTGCAGAAACTGCAATTTATTCAATAATAATTAACCCAGCTCTTAAAAATATAAAAAAGAGTCTGCTTGATAAGCACTATTTAAGAAAACATGGAAAAGGTGCCTATTATGGGCAGAAAATGAATGGAAAAGCAGGTTATTAATAAAAAACAATATGCAAGTAGACCAGTTGTACTTATTATTTAGATATCAGATAGTGATAATTATATAAGATATTATTAGAGTGTTTAAAAAAAGAAATTTTAATTAATAACAAATTTGGTATTAATGAAAATGAGATGTAGAAATAACATAGTATGGGAAAATTAGAGATCTGTAATAGTTTTAAAAAATTGAATAACTTTTTTTTTAAAATGTTTGTAGAGGGCAACCAGAATAAAGAAGATGCCTTTAAAAAGAAAGGTCTTGTAAATATTTTATCTCCCGGAAGAGTAAATATAATTGGTGAACATACAGATTATAATTTGGGGCTCTCTATAAACACTGCTATTAATAAATATATATTTATAGCAGGGTATGAAAATGAAACAGATTATGTAGAAGTTTTTTCCAGGTACTTAAATGATTCAAATAAGTTTTCACTAAGCGACATTAAATTTGATAAAAACACACACTGGATAAATTATATAAAGGGAGTTTTAAATGAGTATATTAAGCATGGTTATAAAATCGGTGGATTTAATATAGTTGTGGATAGCAACCTGCCTATTGGTGCCGGTGTCAGTTCATCTGCTTCTCTTGAGGTTGGAGTCGCAAAATTTATTGAAGAACTTTTCAATTTAAAAATCAATAAAATAGATACTGTGAAGCTTTGCAATAGTGCGGAAAATAATTTTGTAGGCGTAAACTGCGGATTTATGGATCAGTTTTCTGTTGCTTATGGGAAGGAAAATTATGTAATTTATCTTAATTTCAAAGACCTGTCTTACGAATATATTCCTTTTGATCTTGAAGATAATTTGATTTTAATTATTAATTCTAAAGAAGAAAGAAATCTGGTAAATACTGAATATAATAAAAGAAGAAAGGAATGTAATGATGCGGTTCAACTGATAGCTAAAATAGTAAAAAATAAAAATATCAAGTCCCTCTCTGATATTGGTTTAGACCTGCTAAATGAACTGGAAGATAAGATACCCGAAAAACTCTTCAAAAGAGTAAAACATGTGGTGACCGAAAATAATAGAGTTTTATTGTCAAAAGAATATCTGTTTAAGGGAGATATTGAAAAATTGGGCAAAGTATTATTTGAATCGCATAACAGTCTGAGATATGACTATGAAGTATCAACCGAGAGGCTTGATTATCTGGTTGATGAAATGAGTGAGATTAAAGGGGTTTATGGCGGGAGGTTAATGGGAGCAGGTTTTGGAGGAAGTATTATTAGTATTGTCAAAAAGAGTGAAATTGATAGTATTACTAATATAGTAGGTGAAAAGTTTTTAAAAAAATTCAATGTTTCTCCTGACTTTATAGAATGCTTGTTTTCGGATGGAACCAGAAGGTTGAGATTTAAGGATATATAAAAGAGATGAAAAAAGAAAAATTAAGATTAACTGAAAAAAGAAGCATTGGAGCTAATAAAAGGAAAAGTAAGTCATCTGGTAAAAATAAATACTGGGTGAGTAGAGAATGTAAAGAAAGTTCGCACCTGAAGAAGAGAATAATAATAAAAGATGACGGCAGGTATTTGATATATTATGATTTTTAAAAAGATAAAAACATTGTATAAAATATTGGAGGTAAAAAATACTCGAACTGCGGTATGACCCAATTAAAAATAAACTGGTAGCTATTGCGACAAAAAGACAGGACAGAACATTTCACCCACCGAAAGATTTCTGTCCTCTTTGTCCTACAAAAAGCAGTAAAATTAAAACGGAGATTCCGGAAAATGATTATGACATAGTTGTATTTGAAAATAAATTTACAACTTTTAATAAAAATCCCGATAAATTAAATAATGAAAAATTAAATACTGGAAGTGATTCGCCATATAAGATAAAAGAATCCAAAGGTATCTGTGAAGTTGTTTGCTACACTTCAAACCATGATCTATATTTGGAAGATTTACCTTTAAAGAAAATAAACAACCTTATAAATGTGTGGAGAGACAGGTATCTGGTTCTAGGGAAAGAAGAATTTATAAAATATGTTTTAATTTTTGAAAATAAGGGAGAGGAGATAGGTGTTACTATTTCCCATCCGCATGGTCAGATATATGCATTTTCCTATATACCGCCGGTGATTTTAAAAGAATTGAGATCTTCAAAAAAATTTTATAGTAAAAATAAAAAATGTCTTCATTGTAAAATAATTGAAGAGGAATTAAGAGAGAGCAGTAGAATAATTGCAAGTAATAAAGATTTTGTCGCATTTATTCCTTTTTATGCCGGATGGCCATATGAGGTGCATATTTACTGCCTGAGACATCTAGGGAGTTTGTGTGAACTGAGTGAAAGTGAAGTTGCTTCTCTGTCAAAAATAATTAAGGAACTGATAAACAGGTATAATAGGCTATTTAACTTTAGAATGCCTTATGTAATGGTAATCCATCAAAAACCTACTGATAATAAAAATTATGACTATTATCATTTTCATTTTGAATTTTACCCGCCGTATAGAACGAAAAATAAACTCAAGTACCTGGCAGGGTGCGAATTGGGGGCGGGAACATTTATAAATGATACTCTGCCGGAGGAAAAAGCCGCTGAATTAAGGGGTATAATATTAAAAGAATAAAAAGAGTAAAGAATTGATTGATAAAAGTAAAAGAATCCGAATGTAAAAGTTCTTTTTTGACTAGTTGTTTTAATATAACCTAAAATTATTAGTAATAGGATATCTTCTGTCCTTACCAAATGCCCTGGGGGTTATCTTAATGCCAGGAGAGCCCTGTCTTCTTTTATATTCATTGGAATCGACCATTCTAATTACATCTCTTACTATTCTTTCTTCAAATCCCTTTTTTATAATTGAACGGTAATCCAGATTATCTTCTATATATGCCTTAAGTATGGGATCAAGGATTTTGTATGGAGGTAATTTATCTTCATCTTTCTGGTTAGGTTTAAGCTCTGCCGAGGGAGCTTTGGTAATTATTTTTTTAGGAATTATATTTGAATATTTTTTATTGATATACCTGCAGATTCTGTAAACCATTGTTTTATATACGTCCTTAATTGGTGAAAATCCTCCTGCCATATCACCATAGAGAGTACAATATCCAACACTTATTTCACTTTTATTGCCAGTAGACAGCACAAGCCAGCCGTTTTCGTTGGCTGCAGCCATTAAAATGTTTCCCCTGACTCTTGCCTGGATGTTTTCTTTAGTAATGTTAACCTCAGAGTGTTTAAATATATCTCTTAAGCTTTCAAGATAGCTGCCATAAATATCCCAGATGGGAATGATAGTATATTTAATACCAAGGTTGCGGGATAACTCTATTGAATGGTCAATACTTCCCTTTGTTGAATAAAGAGAGGGCATCAGGATTCCATTAACACTTTCCTTCCCCAGAGCGAGAGTAGCAATTACTGCCGTAAGCGCCGAATCTATACCCCCGCTTAAAGCAATGACTACTTTTTTGAATTTATTTTTCACCACATAATCTCTGGTACCCAGAATTAAAGCCTGAAGTACTTCTTCTTCTTTGCATAAAATACCGTGTTCATATCTGCGGCCGGTTTTATGTTCCAGATCTTTTTTCTTATTCCTTTTTTGGCTATATTTTAAGTCAACCAGAGGCAGCGGCTCATGATATTCCAATAATTTAATTCTTTGATTCTTAAAGCGGTTATCTTTTAGTCTTGCGGTTGCAATGCATCCGGTATCGAGATCGTAAATTAAAGTATCTTCCATAAACGGCTTTGAGCGTTCCAGGATCTTTCCCTTTTCGTTTATAATCAGGCTGTTTCCGTCGAATACCAGTTCATCCTGACCTCCTACCAGATTTACATAAGCAATATTTACGAGATTATCAGTAGCTGCATTAAATAATACTCTTTCTCTTTCTCTTGCTTTTTCAGTATGGTAAGGGGATGCAGATATGTTTATTATAAGTTCTGCTCCACCTATTATAGACTGAATTCTTGTTGGCCCGGAAGGATGAAATATATCTTCGCATATATTAATTCCGATAAGTGTTCCGGCTATTTTAAAAATATAATTTATGCTTCCTTTTTTAAAATATCTTTCCTCATCAAAAACAGAATAATTTGGTAAGAATTGTTTATTATATATGGCTCTTATCTCATTATTGTAGAGAACAGCTGCTGAGTTATATATTTGATTGTGTTCTTTATTGACAAAACCAACAATGGCAATGATATCTGATGTTATTTTTTTAAGCTTCTTCAGGTATCTGATGTTTTCATCAATAAAAGCAGTTTTAAGCAGCAGATCCTCCGGCGGATATCCGGTAATGGAAAGCTCCGGAAAAACCGCTATATCCACGTATTTTTTCTTTGCTTCTTCGATATGAGAAGCAATGATGTTGCAGTTTCCCTTAAGGTCTCCGACGGTAGGATTTATTTGTGCCAGATATAGTCTTATGATAGATATTTTTACTCCTTTTTATGATTTATTAACTGCTAACCAGTAATTTTTATTTATAATTTAATTATAACTCTTTTTATTGATTTAATTTACTTTTTATATAAGGGGGAAATTTTTCTCAAGTCCGATATTATTCCTGGAATAACTTCCAGAAAATAATCTATCTCTTCTTTTGTATTTTCAAAACCAAGGGTAATTCTTAGAGATCCATAAGCCTCCTCATTTGAAAGGCCCATTGCAATCAGAGTATGAGAAGGTTTTAATGATGAAGAAGAACAGGCAGAACCACTCGATACAGCGATGCCGGCATGGTCAAGCCTTAATACCATTGATTCTCCTTCTATGTATTTAAATGAAAAATTACAGTTTCCAGGCAATCTCTCGGTAGGGTGACCATTAGATTTGACCTCGTCAATTTTATCTAAAACACTGCGAGTTAAATAGTCTCTCATTTTTGTAACTTTTAATATTTTATCCGAAAGATTCTTCTGCCCAAATTCTGCAGCTTTTGACAGTCCTGCAATTCCCGGTATATTTTCAGTTCCCGATCTTATTCCTCTCTCATGTCCCCCTCCGAGAATTTGAGGCTTTATTCTCGTGCCTTTTCTTACGTAAAGAGCACCCACTCCTTTAGGGCCATATATCTTGTGGCCGGAAATTGAAAGCAGGTCAACATTTAATTTATTAACATCTGTTTTTATATTAGAAAAAGTCTGAACTGCATCAGTATGAAAAATAATACTGCGTTCCTTTAATATTTTTCCTATCTCACTAATGGGCTGGATGGTTCCTACAATATTGTTTGCATGCATAATCGTTACCAGTATGGTCTTATTAGTTAAGGATTTTTTTACATCTTGAGGGTCAACCATTCCGAATTTATCTACGGGAATATAAGTTATATCAAAACCTCTCCGGGCTAATTTTTTTAAAGGCATATGAACGGCAGGATGTTCAATTTCGGATGTAATTATATGATTACCTTTTTTCTCATATGCTTCCGCTGCTCCAATTATTGCAAGATTATCACTTTCTGTTCCACAACCGGTAAATACTATTTCCTTTGGATTAGCTCCTAAAGATTTTCCAATTATCTCTCTGGAATGTTCTAAGATTTCCTTAGCTTTAAGTCCGGGTGAATGTAGTTCGGAAGCATTACCGTAATAAATCGTAAAACAATCACTGACCACCTTTACCACTTCCGGCAGGACTGGAGTAGTGGCGCTATGGTCGAAATAGATATATTTTAAGTTTCTATTCATTATTTCCTTTAATATTTTTTATTATGCGAAGAAAAAGCTATCACTGATTTTGACTACTGTCAATAATTTATATAAGCAATCAGTAAAGAATCAAGCTGCGATGGAATAAATGTCATTATAGATGGATTTACTACAATTCAATATTATTATATTATATAAATATTTCGTTGATTTATTTGTCAAAGTTATTTAAAATTATTAAAATTATATAAATTTTACAAATTATCTAATATTTTTTTAAAAGAAAAAAATGTTAAAAAAGCTTATGCCATACATGGAGAAAATACTCCAGCACACCAATGAAATATTTATTATAAAGGATACCAAAAATAATATCCTTTTCGTGAATGAGAAGGTTAGAGATTATGGATATGAGCCTAATAGCCTGGTAGGCAGGGAATATTTAAGCCTCCTTTCCCCCAAACATAAGGGAAAAAGATTTAAAACAGTTGTTCATAATAAAAAAGCGTTAAATTATGAGGTAGAATTCTTAAGAAGTGACGGTACTATTATAAATGCCCTGGCAAGTAATTCTCCTGTCTGGGATGATGATGGAAATATTTTATTTGTGGTTTCTACTCTTGCCGATATTACCTCTTACAAACGGCTCCAGAAGAAACTTATAGAATCTACTTACCTGGATTATTTAACCGGGCTTTATAATATCAGGTATTTATATAAGAGATTGAGTGAAGAGATAAGCAGGGGAAGGAGGAAAAAAGAAAAAATCGCTATTATAATGTTCGATATCGATAATTTTAAAAAATATAATGATAATTACGGCCACGAAAGTGGAAATAAATTACTTAAAAGATTAGGTAATATTATTCGTAACAGCATAAGAGAAGGTGTTGACCTGGGCTTCCGGTTTGGGGGAGATGAATTTCTAATAATAATAAACCAGGCAGAAGGGAAAATTGCCTTAGAAATCGCAACCAGGATTAGGGAAAAGTTTTTAAAATTAAAATATAGGAACTTAGACTTAAGTATGGGTATAGAATATTATAGAGACGACTTGAAAATTAAAAATTTTGTAGTCGGAGCTGATAAGAAAGTTTATACGGCTAAAAAATCTAATGAAAAGGTAATAGAATAATATATTGAAATTATTTTAAAATTTAATTGATTTTTATATAATAGACTCTTAGTTTAAAAGAGTCTATTTTTATTTAACAAGAAATATAAAGTCGTTTATTTTTTAAGAGAGAAAAAAGATAAAAAATTATATGAATAAGATTGCAAGAACAATATCATATATTTTTGACGGATCGTTTATTTCTATACCCGTCTTTTTAATTATATGTATGGTGGTTGTGGATAATAAAATCGAAGCAATTAAATGGGCTTCCATCTGCCTGCTTTTTGGAACTGTAATTCCTTATCTCTATATAGGATTTTTATACAAGAAAAGAGAAATAAATGATATGCATATACCAAGAAGAGAGGACAGGATAAAGCCGCTCGTCGTGTCCAGTATAAGTTATATGGTATGTTTTATTATTTTAAATGTTCTGGAGGGGCCTTTATTTTTAAAATCCATTTTTGCAGTAAGTATAGTTTCCAGTATTATTTTAACTGTTGTAACCTATTTCTGGAAAATTAGTCTGCACACCAGCTGGATAACTTTTGTAGTCATTACATTCAATATTTTATTTGGAAGGTGGATGCTTTTAATGGTCCCTCTTATTCCTGTAATCGGATGGGCAAGGGTAAGAATTAAAAAGCATACAGTAAATCAGGTAATTTTAGGTGTTGGAATTTCTACTATAACAACCTTTTTTATTTATTATAATTATGGTTTTATTAATCTATTCTAAGTACTTCTCTATCTTTAAGGATTATAGATTAAAAGCGGATGATTAGTTTATGGAACCAGTAGAAAGCAAGCAATTCTATTAACGATAAGGCAATAGCTAATATTGAAGGTAAAACCAAATACTTACTTAAGAGCCTATATGCTTTTTGTGAGAAGGGTGGAAATAATAGTATAAGTACCAGGTTTATAAAATAAAAAGTAAATAAAACTGAAAATCCAGCTAAATAATAATAAAAATAACTTAAGAAATTAAGTCTTAGTAAAGTAATTATAATAAATCCCATCACTATAAGGGCATAGATTATAAATTTAAGAGGTTTTTTAAATATTTTTTCTTTTATTGAGTCCTTATAATATTGAAACGAAAAAATAGGATAAATTATTATCATAATTGATGACCCGCATAGGCAACCGGTTATAAATCTTAAATTATTGTTTGTATTATAAAGACCAAAATTTGAAGCAATACCATCAATTATTGTGGATAAGCAAAAAAGGGCAAGGATTACAAGAATATAAATGGGTGGAAGTTCACTCTCTTTTTTTCTAAACATTATAAATAGAATAACAGCTGTAATAAAAAAGCCGGTGTAGAAGCCACTACACCTGGAACAAATTGGCAGTATGATATTACCGATAACCAGGCTTCTTGGGGGAAATTGGTGACAGACTGAAAAACCTATTATTTCTATTAGATAATTAGGCACCGGTAGTTTTTATTCCTTTCAATATTATTTCGAATTTACCATATCCTTTACCATTCTTTATAACGAGTATTGAGTGTAGCTCTTTTTTAATATTATGGCTCAAATCAAGAATAAATTTCATATTTCTATTACTGGATATACAATAGTATTTTAACTTTTTATTTGATAAATTTCTAATTAATTGTGTTTGGAAAAAGATGTATTATATCGGAAATGTGTTGCACTTTCTAATAAAATTATAGTTTTATATCTATAATATTGATAGAATTAACAATATTATTTTCTTTGTCTGCAAGCAAACCGGGAAAGGAATATTTTTTATGATTTACGATTTTCACACGCATACGTTTCTGTCTGATGGTGAAAACAGTCCCATTGAGCTTATCAGGTTCGCGGTCGCTTTTGGATATCGCTGTGTAGCATTAACCGATCACGGGAGCTATTCAAATCTTGATTTTATAATTTCAAGAGTAAGGAAGGACTGCGAGCTCGCAGAGAAGTACTGGGATATAATTGCGGTTCCGGGAGTAGAGCTGACCAATGTTCCATCAAAGAGTATAAATGATATGGCCAGGACAGCCAAGGAATTAGGAGCAAAAATAGTAGTAGCTCATGGAGAGAGTATTGTGGAAAATGTTGAGCCGGGAACTAATCTGGAAGCGGTTAAATCAAAATATGTGGACCTTTTGGCACACCCCGGGATTTTAAAGCTGGAGGAAGCAAGACTTGCAGCCAAAAATGGTATTTTTTTGGAAATTTCTTCCAGAGCGGGCCATAGCCTCACAAACGGAATAGTGGTAAATATAGGCAGGGAAGCAGGAGTTAAGTTCTTAATAAATAGCGATGCTCACAGCAATCATGATTTATTTGGATCAGGAATGCAGGAAAGAGTAGGCCTGGGTTCAGGCCTTAAGAAAGATGAAATTAAAGAAATCTATAATAAGAATTATAAGGAATTTCTTAAAAAGATGGGCTTCTAATTTCTAATTAAGGCATAGCATAATCGAAAAATACTCTTATAAATTATAATCAAGTAAAATCCTATTTAGGCAATGGCAGTAACCGGAATAATTATAGGTGATGGCGCTTTCCCAATAGTTCGTCCATGCTTCCTGACCTGTAACCTTCGAGGTCTAAAGTAATATATTCAAATTTCATTTTTTTAAAATTATTAATTATTTTTTCCCTGGTATTGCTTTGTAGCATCCCGGGGATTTCTTCTTTTCCAATTTCTATTCTGGCAATAGGATAATGGTATCTTACTCTTATCTGGCTGAAACCCAGGGAATGAAGGAAACTTTCAGCTTTTTCAATTTTTTTTAATTTAGATTTTGAAATCTCTTCACCATACGGAAATCTGGATGATAGACAGGCTAAGGCCGGCTTATTCCAGGTCGCAAGGCCTAGTAACCTGGAGTATTTCCTTA
>Ga0256868_10002225_pt1 | contig 10138 bp, 5 predicted proteins | sample RVTome_13_FD_187341 | JGI IMG/M metagenome (GOLD analysis project Ga0256868, IMG submission 187341) | Soil microbial communities from uranium-contaminated site in the Upper Colorado River Basin, Wyoming, United States - RVT92D227 HiSeq ... | reverse complement strand
CAAAAACATTAATATCTTTTGATAAGTGCATAAGCTTATGGCCGGGATGTAGTTCAACCTGGACTTCCTGCTTGGCATTGCATGCCGCAAGAAGTCCTATTTATTAGCGGTTGTTTATTTTCTAGATAGCTTATATAAATCTTTGAAAGTTCCAACCATGGAGCTATAATCACGATAAAATTCGACTCGGTCACCATGGCTTTCTATTTTATACTTTCCTGAAAGAATTAAGCTCCAGTCGAATTCAGCTGTCCAGGCACATTCGTTCATAAAAGTAATTGAATCATCCTCTATAGAATAAGTGCCTTTACAGAGGGCGGGATATTTGGTTATGTCACTTGATCCAGACCAAGTATTAAAATGAAATGTCAAGGTAATATTAGATGTCTTGTTATTCGCCCAGCTAAGCTTACGTTGAAATGTGCCTGTATAAACTCCATTTAAAACTACATCAAATTCGGTTGAATCTTCACCTTTTTCACAATTGATAAGAAGTAAAAAACAGAAACATATTATTAAATTAATTGGTCGCATTGCATTTTTTATTGCAAGATGAACCTGATCATGAAACAGTTGCTTTTCGGTAGTCAAATTTAAAAATAACCGCTAACGGCCCGGCAATAAAGGGAGGTTGTGTTACCCGACGACAGCACCGGGCAGGGTCCTGGTACTTTAGCCAGAAAACTGTCACGGTGCAAGGAGGGTATGGCGCGTGTTTTTGCCATCATGGTACAAGGTTTTGTGGGCATTACGAGTGTCGCGGTACAAGTTTTATCGGAGCCGGGAATTTATCACCGGTTACAAAGTTGGTTGCTTGCACTTGCGCAGTGTCGCGGTACAATTTGTCTCGAAGCCAGAAAACTGTCGCGGTGCAGAATTTAAATTGAGTGCAGATGAGCGTGTCCGGGTGCAACTGCCATTACTAATTTGTCTTGGAAGCAGGAGCAAAAGCAAAAACCGTGACAAACAACTTACCTTTATTGTCCGTGTTATGGTTAGTTCTTTCTTATTTAAATCTTGTCAAAATATTCAAACAGGTATTTTTATGAGTTAGAATCGCTTAATTTCTGCTCATTTCCTTTTTTCTAACATTGTTTTATTTCCTCCCTTTAGGATAAACAAACGTGTAATTTTTCCTTGGTTGTTTTTTTCAAATTGAAGTTTTAAGTCATATATCTTGGCAAATAACAGTAATTCATTTTCAGCAAATAATGGTACTACATTCTGACCTGTAACCTGAGCAAAAAGTTTCCCATTTTCAGACCAAACTCTCAAATCGGGACCTTTTTGAATACCATAAATTCCTTCTAGCGCTTGGTTCTGTTCCTGAGACAATTTTATTTCTTTGGGTAAGGGTATACTATATAGGTTTCGATTTATTACGTCTATTGGAAACAAACCGGGGGAATAGTTTTCAAGAATTATAATAGTTTTATCATTATCTAATTGTCTTACAATACAAGATGAATAGCCTCTATCACCACCAGTATGAAATACAAGCTTTCCATAATTTGGATCCTGTTGAATAAACCAACCAAAGCCATAAGACGATGTGGTTTTATCATTCAAGATGGCTGGTTCGAATATCTCTTTCAAACTTGAATTAGAAACCAATTTATCAGTGTATAATGCCCTATCCCATTTTAATAAATCAATTACAGTCGAATAAACACCTCCCCCATCAAGTGCCACTTTCACATTATTTTTATTTATTATTGAATCAGCCGAAAGATATTTCTTTAAACTATCAGAATAAATATAGTCGTAAGCGTGATTTTTATCTGGTACAAGTCCGGGGGAATAGACAAATGTATTTTTCAGTTCCAGAGGTTTGAAAATAACTTTGTTAAGATATTCTGCATAAGTTACACCTGAGACTTTTTCAATAATAGATGCTAGCAAATCATAACCAGTATTACAATATTCCAATTTTGTATTTGGGCTAAATCTAAGTTTTGGTTTATAAATACTTAAAAAGGCGACCACATCTTTGTTTGTAACAGTATTACCAACCAATTTGGTTGACATATATTCCTTTGCCTCCTTAGTGTCTTTTTCTAAGTCGGGAATTAAACCACTTGTGTGATTCAGTAAATTCCGAATGCTTATATTGTTATATGCAGTTAGTTCAGGAAGATATTTTGTTATCTTATCATCAAAATTCAATTTACCTTGCTCTTTGAGAATAACAATCGCCATTGCTGTAAACTGTTTTGAAACTGATGCTAACCCAAATACAGAGTTCTCATCCAATTTTTTCTTTGTTATTAAGTTAGCAAATCCAAAACTACGGTTGTAAATTACTTGCCCTTTTTCAGCAATGAGTACGTTCCCATTTAATTTACCACTGTTATAAATTGAAGTTAACAAACTGTCAATTTTCTGAATTCTGTTTTGACCGAATGTCATTGGTGCAATCAGTAAAAAGATTAATAGCGCTATGAACTTAATTTTCGGTGACTTTAAGGTACTGTACTGGAAAAAATACTGTGTTCTCATAGAAGTGGTATTATGGTTATAATGTAATGTAAATTTAGTACACCTTTATAATAAGAGCAAATATTTCAATTGCTAACAAAGTAATAATCAATGTAATATTGTTTTTTGTTTTTTGAAGCCGTGGATATCACTCATGAATTCTGAATAACGGCAAATCTTCAAACAGTTAATCAGCTATTAAACAGTGTATTATGGTTCACCAGAAAATTGTCTTGATGTTCATTTGCCGTTATCTTTAGAAGTCTACGGAACTATCTCAGTTAGTGGGAATTAACCATAACGTTTGATGGTATGGTGTCGTGCGGGATTACGAGGCAATTTCCTATCAGTTTACACCGACCTATTTACGAGCCACAAACCTACGAAAACCAATAAAACCCGCATGCACTATACCATGTGTTATAAACTGTTAATATAATCATCAAGTTCTTTAACTCGTTGAACCACAAATTTTAACATCAAATCTATTTCCTGCTGGTAATTAATATTATCATAATACCATTTACTATCTACTGGCCATTTTATAAAATTATCTTTTACCGCTTTATTAATTATCTTATCATTTTCATAAATATGTCTTTTAAAGTTCTCTACCGAAATTATTTTAAGGTCTCGCAACTCAATCCAGCGTTTTTTTAATTTTGGAATATAACCTATATCAGGTATTTGATATAATCTTTGCAACAAAATAGACCTTTTCCAGTTAAGTACTTTCTCTGCCATATTTAATTCATTATCTCCAGCCCTGCCAAAAGAATGGTCATAATCCCAAATTGCAAACCTGAATGGAGTCTGCGAATTCAGTTTATACAAATAAAAGTTTTTCGTTATTCCATCTCCGTTATTCGAAAACAAAAGGATTATATGCCAATCAATTACATTTTCTATATCTACCCAATCTGAAATACATTTTGCAAAAGAAGAGTCAGTAGTGTTAAATAAAAAATCTATAAACCTCTCTATATAATAGGTTTTATCGCTATCCTCAATCTTTGGATATTTCTGCTGAAAATAATTTAAAGAATCCTGAACAAACGATAACTTCTCTTGATAAAAAATTGGAGGATCCTTAAATAGCATTTCCAAAGAATCTTTTTTACTTAACCCAATCATTGAAGCATTAATTTCTTCCATAACAAGATAAAGACCATGATAATTGTCGTTAATACTAACATTTAGATATGAACTTTTTGATGCTATATTTTTATGAGACATTTGTCTAAATAAATCATAACTTATTTTATGTCGCATAAATGTTTTATCAATATAGTTTGCATTTAGTATCCAATCATCATCAATTGGCAAATTGCATATACTTAGTTTTTTTTCTAATTCTAATGAGAAGGAATGCTTATAATATCTACTAGACATTCCTCCTCGACATTTTATTTTCGCATCAGATTCAACTTCGCCAAGATTATCGGTATATACTATTTTGCAGGGTTCTTTAAACTTCCACTCAATAGTTCCTTCTTTTTTAATGTTAATAGATGGTAATACCTCCTCCTTACAAGAGCCTGTAATTATTATAAAAACGATGATAAGTATATGTAAGTATCTCATATAAATAGTTTATAACGTTTTGGTATATGGTTAGTTGGCGATTTTAAAGCACTTCCTTATCAAGTTACAATTTACATTATATAAAAGTGCAAAACTTTCGCAAACCACTTCCCCGCCAATTAACTATATACCGTGTTATGCACTGGCGGTTATTGTTTCTGTCTGTATATCTGTCATTTATCACTGGCATATTAAACTTGTCATTTCCGATTCATTTTCTGTCTATGTTGCCGGTGTGTTGGTGTGTTTTAATTTTTTCTTTTTAGCGTAGGAGAAAAATTTTGAAATTCTTCTCTAGGGTTGGCTTTGCAAGCTCTTTGACAAAGCTTTGGTTGATGTGTTGGCTCGTGGGGCTTTGGCAATGTGCTTGCAAATGCATCGGCTAAGCTATAATTTTAATATCAGGCATCTCATCTGTAAATTCTTCATCTATCAAGTGAATTTGTTTACGAATAATCTGACGTTTTTCAATTGCCGGGGTCAAACAGTAATTATTAAAATCTTCTTTATCGATTTCTGAAGTATCGTTTACATTCGGGAAAAGCAATTTCAAGTATGCAGTCGCAATTCTTTTGACGGCTGTCGTATCTCTTGTGTCGGCCTTTGCAGGAACTTCCAATAAATCACTTACAATTGCAGAATAAATAGGTTTATCACGAAGTTCATGTAAAATTTCTGAAAAATACTCCACATTAAGTGTCCATCCATTAATTTTCAAATCCTCACTAATACGGGGTAGTTTCCATCCTTCAATAAATCCGTGAAAGCGATCAAGAAGAGCAGATTCCTTAAACGTTTCCGGCAATTCAGAAAAATATTTGGATTTGATTGGTTTTTTATCTCTTGAAAGAGTAATATTACCCATTATAATTAAGCCTGCTTGAGATACCAGTTTTACATTGGCAACGGTGGTGTAACCAAATTCAAGGTAACTTTTAAGAGCTGCTTGTATTTCCGATGAATCAGAAAAAGTAATAGTCTGAATTTCATCCATTGTAACAAAATCATAAAGGGTAATTGCACCCATTGATTTTCTTGTCATGTCATAGAATAACTTAGCCCGTGTGACTTTACCTCCACTTATCATCCAACCATATTTGCTGAGATTTCCAAAAATGTAAGATTTCCCTGTACCTTTTGGTGCTAACTCTATCATATTTAACCGAGGTTCCAAAAAAATTAGAATTCTACTCAAAAACATCAGTTTCTGTGATAAAGATTCAAATCCATTAGGATTATATTCCATTGAACGAATAAGGAGATCAATCCATTCAGTAATATTAAATTCTTTTCGTGCCGACCTAAAATAATCTAAATCGACTTTATATGGTTTAAAAGCTTTGTAATTTGTAAGTTCAACAAAACCTTTTTCATGATCATCTGGTGGTTGATATACTAATGTTACCACACCCCATAGTTCACCATCTTTTAATTCTTTGTTTTTTTTAGCTACATGGTCTGGTATCCTACCTTCACTCGATTTAATGCCTAAGTCTGGAATTGAGAATAATAGTTTGTCATTTTTTAAATCTGTTTCAATAATGAACCTTGTTAATACAGTTACCTCTTCCCGATGAGTGCGTAAACGATTTTTTAGGTCATTATCCTTACTTGGAATATGGTCTTCTAGAAATTTTAGAATACCATTACGGTCTAAATTCCCATAACTATCAGTGTAACGTTTTATTAAGAAATCCTTAATAAATGAGGGCAAGTTTTTTCCTGCAAAAACGCTGTAATTCTGAGGAATCTTAATAACCGATTCATCAGGAAATGCATGTTTTATTTTTTCGTCAAGTGTTTTCAAAATAAGTCCTCCTCAATAAGTCCTGAGATTATGTTAATTGTAAACAATTTTTCAGTTTGGGCTACAATAACCTTAATTATTTGCTTACCAGTTAATTTTTTGTCAACGTAAGCTTCCCATTTATTGGTTGAATTGTTAAAATTCAACTTTACCGTTTTTCCTGCAATCTCAATAATTGCCGAAATAGGTTTAGGTGTTATATCTATAAAGATTACAGGTTTCTTTTTAGGTATTTCTGTTTTTTCTATTGATATTGAATATTCAACTTTAGGTAAATCTTTTTTGTTAGAAATAATAATTAACGGGACTAGAACTTCTTCAGGTGTACATCCACCATGAACTTCTCTAAGGGGTTTTATTCCTAAGGAATTATGTTTCAGTGCTATTAAATAATTTTTCTGGTCTATTTCAGATTTGTGAATTAAATAGTCAGAATCCCGAGAATGATCTTTACCCTTAACCTCAATAAATCGTCCTTCGTGGCTATCATCCTTTCCGTACTTCTTGGAGTCAACAAGCCTGGATAAAGCAGTTAGACCATGATCTGAAACGATTGCTACTATCTGTTTTGAATCTAAAGTAAAATAGGTATCAATTATTCGCTTTATCTCATTAAATTCGTTTATCACTGAAACGGGATAGGAATAAGGATCGCTATGGATGAAAATATCAAAGTCCCGAATATATTTTGAACATTCAAAACGATTCTGTTCTGTACTTGTCGGCAAATTAGATACACCAATTTGTTGTTTTACTATTTGTATATCTTTCCTTGTTTGTTGCAGGTAATTTTGAATAAACGAAACCCATTCAATGCCTAAAGCATCAATCCAAAATACTTTATCAACTTTATTGATATGTAAAATACTATGTATGGATTCGAAGCTATGATACCATTTATAAAATGAATTTTCGTCGGCATTTATCATAGATAATATCTCATTTAATTTGTCCGATATATTATCTGACAATTTCGAGTTTTTATATTCAATCAGATATTCATAAACCCATTCCTGGCCTTCATTTACATTATCAAAACTAATCGTAGATAAGTAATTAGAAATATCAGGGAATTTTTGCGTTAAAATTTCAAAGTCAATTATTTTCTTTTCGGCAAATAATTTGAATATAAATATCTTTTCAAATTGTAATAATCCTGTTGTCAATAATAATGCCTGATTATAGTCAGTAAATGCTCTTAAGTTATTATTTAAATCATTGATGACTTCATCACAAAGAGTTACAGTCTTAAGGTTTGAAAATTGCTTTATTAACGTAAAACGGTCATTGATGAAATCTTCTCTTATTTCGAGTATAAAAATAGTTTGATACAAACTTTTAAGCAATGTGTGGTCTGTATAATCAGTGAGTGACTCAAGAACATTGTAAATATATTTTCGTTTGAGACATTCCTGAGATAAAACAAAGTGCTTTAATAGCCATTTGTCAAAATGTTCATCAGTTTTTAACCAAAATTCAAGCAGGGTATTTATGGTAAGTGAAGTAACTTTAAAATATCTTTTAACAAAGGTTATAAAAGTTTCACTATCAAGCTTAATACTGCTAATTAGTTTATTCCAATACGATAATTCAATATCTACAAAAGGAATAGGTATCTCTTTATTGAAGATTCTTTCAATTAGAAACTTGGGATTATTGAATTGCTCAATTGTAGTAAATATTGTATCCGGCAATGTATTTTTATAGAAAAGATTTAATGGCTTTGCATAACATATGACATCACTAGGGCTTTTTTGCTTCCAAAACCTTAACCATTGCTCGGTATTAGGAATTACTTCATAATTGGGGATATTAATAATGTTATTATTTGTCGATAAAAAGACCTTTATAGTATTAGGCTTTTCTTTAGTGATTTTCCAAAATGGGGCACATTCCTGTTTTCTGGTAAAATCAACAAAAAAATCTTTTTCAAACCTTTCTTCTATTCCGATTAATGGCAGATAAATTCGTTTTGACAAATCAGAAGTATTTTCAATTAAAAGCAATTGATTAAAAAAGTTTTTAAAATCAGGATCTGAGTAAAATCGAACAATTTCTGAAAAAGGCACAACTACTGTATCTTTTTTGATATTATTCAAAATGTTTATCAAAGAATCTTTTGTTATCCATCCATCTGATTTAGGTAAATCCTTTTCGATGTGATAAATATCGATATTTAGGACAGTTAGTTTTTCAATTAATAATCTAAAAGTTTCAAATCTCTGAAGAAAGATTAATCTAACAGGAAAACGCCTTGATAGAATATCATTAGTAACCTTATCCAATTTAATTTCCGAAATTAAAACTTCAATGTCATCAAACCCTTTTATTTTTTCTATCAATTTCATAGATAGTACTAACTAAAGTATTTATTAACCAGACTTAATAAATGCGGGTTTTCTTCCAGCAATTGCACAATTCTCACTTTTAGTTCGCGTTCTCCACGATCAAAATTTTTAATTTTATTAATAATTTTCTCTCTTTCAGATATTGATAATATTGCTGAGTTATCTGGATTTTGAGGAGAACCTGTATTGATTGGCGGATTAGGCGATAGAGGCGTTATCGGTAGATTCTTGTGTGTATGCCATTGATATAATTTTAGTTTTACTGCATCCTCTTTCCATAGGCCAATTTCTTCCTGCATGTTTGAGAGAAGATAAATCATAATTTCTTCAAAATTGGTTTCCGTAACAGTAATGCTTTCATCGACATTCAGAAGAAATGCTAGAAATCCATTCCGGAAATTTTCTGGTTTTAGAACCAATTTAAATTCATAATGGAAATTCTTTATTACTTCTAAGACATCAGAAATTACTTTAACATCAATTTCATTTGTGGGTGATAAAATTAGTTTTAAAAGTTCATCAATAACTTTTAATAGTGGCTTATCTTCTGAATAATATTTTAAAGACCATAAAGGATATTTTCCAGTTTCTTTAATATAATTTCTAATAACCCATCTTGTATCTGTTACACTATTTGGATCTTTCAATTCAAATATCTCACTCAAGATTTTTTTAAGTTCTCTTTCCTCATTTGAACCAAACCTGACATTTAACTTGCTTTGATTTCTATTTTCCTGCCAATAGGTAAACATATAACCAACCAGATCCCTCATTTCATCCTTTTCAATAGGAAGACCAACATCAGCAAAATAGAGTTCACCAATATACTTTCTCATTGCAAAACCTAATAAAGCCATATTTGGCATATTGGTATAAATACCATAGGGCGCTTCCGTTAAAAAATTTAACTCATTACCGATGTTAAAGAGTGACCCTTGCTTGAACTTTGTTAATCTCGTGTCAATTTCTTCTTGAATGGCTTTTAAACTATGATTAGGGTCTGATTCTGCTTTTAAGTCCAAAGAATCAGAAATAATGTACTCACCTTCTCTGTCTTTAACCAAATATCTCAAATAACCATTTGGACCGCTTGTTGTCTTTTCTTCCAATTCATTTCGGTTATCAGCAAAGATGAAAATCTCTGCTGCCTTTATTGCAGTTTGGAATTTCCAAACATTCGCATTTCTATATAAATCAACAATTGAGTCAATCCCATTTGAGAATATGATTGAGCTATACTCTCGATTAATTGCATTTCCGATTTGGTTGGCAAGGTGTTTTTCATCCTTTTCTCTGAAAATGATATGCATGTACCTGTTTCTTATCCGTGTAAACCATTCTTTAACCTGTTCTTTTGCATAATTTTCATAATTTGCTGACTGTTCATCATTACTACGATTGTCGCTAACTTGTTTTCTTGCAATGTAATCAATAAATTTTTCATAATTCCTTTCTGAAAATGGTTCCTCAACAATCACAAATATTACATTCTGAAAATCATCGTCTTTTGCTAAATCTTTTATTTTCGGGATAGTCGTTAAATTGTCGTGATCACCTTTTGAGAGGAATACGGCTAATTTTAATGTGTATGGTTTAGTAAATGCCTTGCCCATCCCTAAACGATTTCTTAAAATATGCTCGTTTTCAATATTAGATGAAAACAGTGCAATTTCTGACTCTCGGTATATATTATCTGTAAATATACTCTTCTCTATTTCTCTATCGACTTGAGCATATTTAACCACGGAAATAATGTCTTTAAACTGGTTTCTTACACTTTCTTTTGCCTGTTCAATTTCTCTCACCGGTAAAGACGAAAATTCAATCAGAAAATCTCCACCAGGAGTCTTAGTAATTACTCCCTTTTCATCAATAAAGGACAGAATTTCAGAAATTTCTTTTTCAAAGCCTGAACCAGTGA